>Ga0209058_1002284_pt1 | contig 15916 bp, 11 predicted proteins | sample GraSoiAngelo_147_FD_185904 | JGI IMG/M metagenome (GOLD analysis project Ga0209058, IMG submission 185904) | Grasslands soil microbial communities from the Angelo Coastal Reserve, California, USA - 14_1009_05_40cm (SPAdes) (version 2) | ecosystem: Environmental > Terrestrial > Soil > Grasslands ... | reverse complement strand
GGGCGGGCGTCGAGCTGCTCTACAATTCGACCGCACGCGTCACGTTCCGGGGCGCGACGCTCACCGTCGTGGGCATCGACGACCCGGTGCTGGGCCGGCCCGACCTGCCGCGCGCCCTCGCCGCGGTAGGCGCCGAGGACCACTCGATCTGGATGGTACATGCGCCCGGCTACGTGGACAGCGTGCCGCGCGACGTGGCACCCCGCCCCGCGGCGATCCTCGCCGGACACACGCACGGTGGGCAGATCCGGCTGCCGTTCTACACCCCCTACGTGCCCTATGGCAGCGGCCGCTTCGTCGCCGGCTGGTACAAAGACACCGTCGCACCGCTGTACGTGGCCCGTGGGATCGGCACCGTGGGGATCCACGCCCGGCTGTTCTGCCCACCCGAGCTGGCGCTGTTCACGCTCATTCCCTGACCCCGCCCCCTCCGCCCTCCGATCTGTCCGCCGGCGCCACTGCTCTGTGGGCGACCGACTACATGACGTAGCAACCGGCAACCTTGACTCGATGCGCCAAGCGCTTGTTCGGCAACGTGCTAACCACGACGGCGCAGTGCAGGCCGCCGGTCTCAAACTTGCGTAGCCGGTCCGCGGAAGCGCTGTTGGCGCCTATCGAGGGTCCGGGTTCAATGAAGCAAGCGGTGCTGGTAACGGGAGGTGCGGGGTTCATCGGGTCTCACGTCGCCGACGCGTACCTCGCGGCCGGGTACGACGTGACCGTGCTGGACAATCTCTCGAGCGGCCGGCTGGAATACGTGCCGGATGGGGCGCGATTCGTTCATAGCGACGTGCGGTCGTCGCAGGCGCGCGAGCTGCTCACGAGCGGCGCGTTCAGCATCCTGAATCACCACGCGGCGCAAATGGACGTGCGCTGCTCGGTCGCCGATCCGGTCGCCGACGCGAGCATCAACGTGCTGGGGTTGCTCAACCTGCTGCAGGGCGCCCAGGCGGGCGGCGTGCGACGCGTGGTGTTCGCCTCGTCCGGTGGGACGGTCTACGGAGACGACGCCCCCCTGCCGATCGACGAGCGCGCCGCCAAGCTCCCGGCGTCTCCCTACGGCGCCGCCAAGCTGTCCTCGGAGCACTACCTCGCGGTGTTTGCCCGGCTGTACGGCATCCAAACCGTCGCCTTGCGGTACAGCAATGTCTATGGGCCGCGCCAGAATCCGCACGGCGAGGCGGGAGTGGTCGCGATCTTCGCCCGCAAGCTCCTGGCCGGCGAGTCGCTGGTCGTGTACGGCGACGGGGAGCAGACGCGCGACATGGTGTACGTGACGGACGTGGCCGCGGCGAACTTGGCCGCCAGCGAGTGCGCCCTCCCCCTCCCCATCGACGGGCTCGACGGGTGGGCGTACAACATCGGTACCGGCGTCGAGACGTCGGTCAACCGGTTGGCGAGGTCCGTCGCGGCGGTCGTGGGCCGCGCCGCGGAGATCCGCCACGCCCCTGAGCGGCCCGGAGAGATCCGGCGCAGCGCGGTCAGCGCCGACAAGGCCGCCCGGGAACTGGGCTGGCGACCCGGGACCGCGCTCGCCGACGGATTGCGCTCCACGGTCTCCTGGCTCGCGCAAGACTGAGCTACCGCCGTCCGAGTCAGGGCGCGATCTCGACCTCGATACCCTCTCGCCGCAGCTTCCCGAGCAGCCACGCCTCGACCCTGGCGGTCACCTGCACCACGCCGTCCACCTGCATCTCAGCCATGATCTCGGCGTCACGATGCCGCGCGGCGAGCAGCTTCCCGTTCGCGAGCGGGACCGAGACGCGAGCGATGGGACGCAGCGCCTGAGCGGAGGTACGGAGTACGCTCCGCAACCCCTCCACTCCGCCCGATTGCGGATTGCCGATTGCGGATTGCGGATTGGCCGAGGTGAGAACCGCATGGGGGTAGCGCTCGCGGGCCAACGCCAGGAACGCGTCGGGATCGGGCAACAGATCGGCCTTGTTGAAGAGGTAGATCACGCGCTTGCGGTCGGAGCCTCCACTGTCAATCCGCAATCCGAAATCCGCATTCCGCAATTCGCGATCCACTACTTCGACCTGCTCCTCCCAGTTCGGATGCGATGCATCGACGACGTGCAGCAGCATGTCCGCCTCGCGCGCCTCCTCGAGCGTCGCGCGGAACGACGCCACCAGGTGGTGAGGCAGCTTGCGGATGAAGCCGACCGTGTCGGTGAGGCGAAACCGGTAGCCGCCGACGTCCACTTCGCGGGTGAGGGTGTCGAGGGTCGCGAACAGGCGGTCCTCGACGAGCAGGTCGTCGCCCGACAGCGCGCGCAGGATGCTCGACTTGCCGGCGTTGGTGTAGCCGACGAGCGCGGCGCTCGGGCACGCCCGCCGGCCCTGCCGCTGGTTCGCGCGGTGGTCGGCTACGTCCTCCAGCCGCTTCTTGAGGAGCGATAGCTTGCGGCGGATGGCGCGCCGGTCGGTCTCGAGCTGAGTCTCGCCGGGCCCTCGCAGTCCGATGCCGCCGCGGATGCGCGACAGGTGGGTCCACATGCGGGTGAGCCGCGGCAGCAGATACTCGAGCTGCGCCAGCTCGACCTGCATCTTCGCCTCCGCCGAGCGCGCCCCGATCGCGAAGATGTCGAGGATGAGCTCGGTGCGGTCCATCACGCGCACCGCCAGGGCCTGCTCGAGGTTGGTCCCCTGGACGGGCGACAGCGCCTCGTCGAACAGCACGAGCGTGGAGCCGGTGCGTTGGAGCACACCCTTCAGCTCCTCGACCTTCCCCTGCCCGAGATACCAGTTGGGTGTGGGCGCCTCGATCCGCTGGTAGGTTCGTCCCACAACCTCGGCGCCCGCCGTGTCGGCCAGCCGGCCCAGCTCGTCCAGGTGCTCTTCGACCTGCGTGGCGTCGGGGGATCCCTTGCGCGGCGCCCCGACGAGCAAGGCGCGCTCGGTGAGCGGCTGTATGTCGATCAGCTGTCGGATGGGGAGGCACCTCCTCCGGGTTACCCGTAAACTAGCGGCTCCCTCCCCCCTCCGCAGGGGGAGCGGTGAACCGAGAGAGCGGGGCGGGGGCCCTAGGGGACGGCGCGGAGCAGCCCGCGGCGCCCGAGCGCCTGGGGCGGGGGGCATGGCGGGAGATCGAGCTCGAAGAAGAAGCGGGTGCCCCAGCCGGCGCGCGACTCGACCTTGAGCTCGGAGGCCATCGCCTCGACCAGCCGCCGGCAGGTAGCGAGCCCCAGTCCGGTCTGGGAGAACACGCGTCCGCTGGCTGCGCCTGCGGGGCGCAGCGGCCGGTACAGCGTGTGCAGGAGGGCGGGGTCGATACCCCTGCCGCTGTCCCGCACCGAAAACTCGACCCCCGCCGCGCCGGTTTCCCGCGTGACGACCTCGACGTATCCCCGGTCCGTGAACTTGAGGGCGTTGGTGGTGAGGTTGAGCAGCACGCGGCTGAGGGCGACCGGATGCCCGAGGCGCTCGTCGGCCGTCGGTGGCAGCAACCGCACGGTGAGCTGCTTCTCTTCGGCGATCGGTCGCACGATGTCGCTGACCGAGTCGAGGATCGCGCTCACGGAGAAAGGCACCGGCTCCCGCTCGACCAGCTCGTCGCCGCCCCGCGCCAGTTCGATGATGTCGCTCGCCACGGAGCTCAGGCCCAGCGCGGCGCTGTAGATGAGTCCCAGCTGCCGGCGCTGCACCTCCGTGAGCGGGCCGCTCTGGCCGCGCTGCATCGTCTCGGCGAGAAACAGGATGGACGTGAGCGGCGAGCGGAGATCGTGGGCGATGTCCACCAGCAGCCGCACCCCTTCCGGACCCGCCAGACGCGAGGCGAAGTACTGCTTCCAGTCGGGCTCGATCGCTTCCCGCACGCGCTCGATGGCGACGAGAATCGCCGGGATGTGCGAGTCAGTGTTGTCGTGCTCCGACCAGCCCCGCACCACCTCGGCGCGCAGCAGCTCGAGCAGGCGCCGGCCCAGGTTGGAGCGCGTCCGCTCGTCGACCGGCGCGGCCGGGGTTGCCTGCTGACGATCCACGGCGCTCGCGACCAGCGCCAGCAGCTCGCTCACGTGCGCGGCGTCCACGGCCTCCCCCAGCTCGTCACGCCAGCCGGCGGCGACGCGGCCCGCGGCGGCCCGGAGGATCGGCGAGGGAAGAGCGGCGAACCCGCCGGCCGCGATGCGCGGTTGGCGGGCGCTAGGACCGTGACCGGAGCTGGGGCCGGGAGACACGGCGGGGGGAGTAACACGACGATTCACTGACATCGCACGACTGGTCAAGGGCGGGCAAGAATATGTTGCCGCCTCAGGGAAACCGCTAGGCGTGAGAAACCCCAGGCACGGTGCCGCTCAAGTCGCGCTCGGAGAGCGCGCCCGTCAATGGACGAGGCGCGTGAGCGCGAAGATCGTAGCGGGAATCGTCACCAAAGCGGCCAGGATGGTCACGGTCCGCGCAGCGTCCCCGCGACGCGGTACGAAGAGTCGGTCACCCGAGCGGACGCCCAGCTCGTCCAAGGTGCGCCCCTCGGTCATGGCCTGCTGGAGGGCTGCTCCCTTCCACTCCTCGCCGTCCGAGCGCTGGACGACGAGGCCGGTCAGCTTGGCGTTCTGCGTCGGGCCGCCGGCGACCATCACCACGTCCTCCACCTGACTCGTGGGCGGCACCACGTAAAATCCGGGCTTGCTCACATCGCCCAACACGCCAATCCGGATCAGCGGGCGCGCACGTACCACCGGGTTCTTAATGAATGCCGCGAGCCGCGTGCGAACGTGGTCCTCGAGCTCCGAGCGTAGCACTCCCGTAAGCGGCAGTGCGCCGATGGTCGGCAGGCGGAGCACCCGACCCTCCTCCACCGCGAACGCGTCATTGAGCTGCTGCTCCCCCTCGACCTGCAGCAGCACCCGGTCGCCGGGCTGGAAGTCGCCCTCGGTGAGCCGCTGGCGGACGCGCGCGGCATCCCGGCGCGCCTGCGCCTGCTGGTCGCTACTCGCGGCGCGTGACTGCGCCACCGAGTCGAGCCGTGCGAGCACTGCCTCGAGCTGGGGGCGCGTCAGCTGGACGCGGTGGGTGTCCCAGTCGCTCGGCGTCTGACCGACGAGCGGGCGTATTCCCAGGCAGAGGAATAGGACCACGAGTGGCGCGAGGCGGTGGTGCTGGATCATTCCCGGCAAGCTATGCGGGGTTCATGGCGCGCGCTACTCCACCGTGACGCTCTTCGCCAGGTTGCGGGGCCGGTCGACGTCGCAGCCGCGCAGGATGGCGATGTGGTACGCGAGCAGCTGCAGCGGAATCGCGCTCAAGACCGGAGACAACAGCGGAGCGGTCGCCGGGACGCGGAGTTGATACTCGACGAGGCCGCTCAAGTCCCCGTTCCCCTCGGTCGTGACGGCCACGATGCGCCCGCCCCGCGCCTTCACCTCCTGCATGTTGGAGACGACCTTCTGATAGACGTCGTCCTTGGGCGCCACGAAGACGACCGGCATGTCGGCGTCGATGAGCGCGATCGGGCCGTGCTTCATCTCGGCGGCGGGATAGCCTTCGGCGTGGATGTAGCTGATCTCCTTCAGCTTCAGGGCGCCCTCCAGCGCGACGGGGAAGTTGACGCCGCGGCCGAGGTAGAGGGCATTGCGCGCCTCGGCAAAGCGGCGCGCCAGTGCCATGATCTCCGGCTCGAGCGTCAGGATGCGCGCCACGTGGTTCGGCAGCTGCGCCAAGCGGCAGACAAACTCCCGTCCGACCTCGGCCGAGAGCCCGCGCTGGCGGCCGAGATGCAAGCCCAACAACGCGAGCGCGACGATCTGGGACGTGAATGCCTTGGTGGAGGCGACGCCGATTTCGGGACCGGCGTGCAGGTAGATACCGCCGTCCGCCTCGCGGGCGATAGTGCTCCCCACGACGTTCACGATGCCGATGACACGGGACCCCGCGGCCCGCGCCGCGCGCATCGCCTCGAGCGTGTCGGCGGTCTCGCCCGACTGGGAGATGGCGACCGCCAGCGTGCCCGGGTGCTCGAGCTGCCGGCGGTAGCGGTATTCGGACGCGTACTCGACCGTCACGGGGATTCCCGCCAGCTCCTCGATCAGGTGGCGACCCACGAGCCCGGAATGCCAGGAGGTGCCGCACGCCACAATCACGACCCGCTGGATGTCGGCGCACGCTGCGGGCGTCAGGTTCAGCCCGTTGAGGCGCGCCGTGCCATCCTCGAAGACGAGGCGCCCGCGCAGCGTGCTCCGCACCGTCTCCGGCTGCTCCTGGATCTCCTTCTGCATGAAGTGGGCGTGATCGCCCAGCTCGATGGCCTCGAGATCCCAAGCGACGTCGTCCACCGCCCGCAGCTGGATGTGGGACTCACGGTCGATGATATGGTATTCGTCTCGGGTGAGGACCGCGATGTCGCCGTCGTCCAGATAGACGACCGAGCGCGTGTGCCCCATGATGGCCGATGCATCGGACGCGACGAAGTATTCATCCTCGCCGATCCCGAGCAGCACCGGTGAGCCGCGACGGGCCACGACGATCTTCTCTGGATCGTGGGCGTCCAGCACGGCGAGGCCGTACGTACCCTCTACATGCTCGAGCGCCGCAATCACGCGAGCTTCCAACGTGTCACCCGGCGCCGCCTCGATGAGGTGCGCGAGCGCTTCGGTGTCCGTGTCGGTGTAAAACCGGTGACCCTCGCCCTCCAGCGCCGCGCGCAGCGCGTCGGCGTTTTCGACGATGCCGTTGTGCACCAGCGCGATCCGGCCATGGCAGTCGCCGTGGGGATGCGCGTTCCGCTCCGTGGGTGCTCCGTGGGTGGCCCAGCGCGTGTGCGCAATGCCGGCGCCGCCGTGCAGCGGCAGCCGAGCGACGTGCTCGGCCAGCGCCTGGACGCGGCCCGCGAGCTTGCGGGTGACGATGCCTCGTCCCGTCTGGATCGCCACGCCCGCCGAGTCGTACCCGCGGTACTCGAGCCGGCTGAGGCCTTCCAGCAGGATCGGCGCCGCGTCGCGCTGGCCGATGTAGCCCACGATGCCGCACATACCCTTACCTGTCCTCCTCGGCTCGCTCGAGCAGCGGTTTGGGCGAGCCTGCCAGCCCGAACCGGCCCAACTCGGACAACTTGCCCAGCAAGCGTTCCGTGACCAGCTCCGCCGGCAGCAGCGCCCCGCAACGGGCGCATAGTAAATCGCCGAGCCGGCGCGCCCCCCACACTCCTCGGGAAGGCGTCCAGAACTTCATGAGTTGCGGGCTCCAGAGACGGCGCTCACACCGTCGGCACAGCATATCCACGCTCCCGAGCTGCTGTGTTCTGCTCAGTCCAAGGGCTGCCGGTGTGCGCATTCAAGTTTGGGGCCGGAGCGCGTGGCCGGGCGCGGAACGGGACAGGAGACGGCGGGATCACAACTTACCGCCGCGGGGCGTCTCGCAATGACAACACCGGCCGCCGCTCGCGTTGCAGCGTCGCGTCAGGTTCCGAGCCGCCTGTCGCCGCAGCGCATCGTTTTCCCACGCCCCGCTGCCGCGATGGTTTCGCTAACCACTTCGAAACACCGGCCTTACCTCCGTCCCCCCGCAGCGCACGAGTCCTGCGGGCCCTGCGCCAGGGCGCGAGCACACACCGAGTCGGCGACCACTTCCACCTGCCCGGCAGGCCCCGGGAAGAGAGCTTCGTCATGCGCGAGAACGCGCCGTCCCGCAGGCCGCCCCTCGTTCTGATCGTCAGTAACCAGGAGTGGTCCAGCCGCTCGCTCGAGACGATTCTCGCACCGAACGGCTACGCCGTGCTGCGGGCGTACACGGCGGCGAGCGCGATGGCGCGCGCCCGCGGAGCGCAACCCGACATCATCGTCGTCGACAGCACGCTCCCCGACTCTGACGGGCTCGAGCTGTGTCGCAAGATTCGCCGGGATCGTCATGTCCCCCTGGGAATGCCCATCTTCATCATCGGCCCCGAGCCGCCCACTCGACAGCGCCGGATCGACGCGCTGCGCGCGGGCGCCTGGGAGCACCTCGGTCAACCGCTCGATGCCGAGGAGTTCCTGCTGCGCATCGAAGCCTTCGTGCGGGCCAAGCTGGAGGCCGACCGGGCGCGGGCGGAGGGGTTGGTGGACGAGGCGACGGGGCTGTACAACATGCGGGGCTTGGCGCGGCGCGCGCGCGAGCTGGGATCGCAAGCCTCGCGCCAACATGCGGCACTCGCCTGCGTCGTGTTCGCGCCCGACTTCGACACGCGGGATCGCGACGCCGCCTCCGAGGAGGCCCTCACCGACGCGGCGCAGCGCTTGGCGGGCGCGTTCAAGGCGGCGGGGCGCCTGTCGGACGCGATCGGCCGGGTCGGACCGAGCGAGTTCGCCGTCGTCGCAATCGGCACCGACGCCCCCGGATCGGTCAAGCTCGCCGAGCGTGTGGCCCAAGCGCTCGCCGCGGTTCCGGCGTTGAGCGCAACGACCCGGCCGTTCGAGCTGCGCGCGGGCTACTACACGGTGCCCGACTTCCACTCGGCGCCCGTGGACACGGTTGACGCGCTGCTGCGCGCCACGGCGGCGCTGCGGCTGGCGCGCACCGACCCCCGAGGTGGCTGGCTGCGGCAGTTCGAGAACGCCAGCTGACTCAGGCGTCCGGCGACGAGGCTCCCGGCAGGCGGCGTGCTACCGCCCATTGCTGGGGCGGTGCCGTGGGCTCGTCCTCCGCCGCATAGCCGGACAGATAGGAGTAGTAGCGATACGCGCCGCGGGGCTCGATGTCGTTCAGCACCGCGCCGAGCACGCGAATCGGCAGGCGCAGCAGGCCGTCGAGGTTCGCCTGGGCGAGCTCTCGATCGGTCGTGCCGCTGCGCAGCACGATGAGTAGACTGCCGGTGAGCGTCCCCAGCAGGAAGGGATCCACACCGGCACCGAGCGGCGAGCTGTCGATGAGAATCACCTGGTAGCTCGTGCGCACGGACGCGAGCAGCCGCGCCATGGGTGGGGCGCCCAGCAGCTCGGGCGCATCCGGCGTGCGCGAGCCGCTCCCGATGAACCACAGCGCCGGGTGATCGGTTCGCTGCACCACCGCGTCCAGCGGCACCACGCCCGCCAAGTAGTCGGTCAGCCCCGGTTTGCGCAGCCCCTTGAACAGCCGATGCAGCACGCCCCTCCGGCTGTCGCCGTCGATCAGCAGGGTCCGCTGCCCGGCGTCCGCGAACGCGCGCGCGAGGTTGCCGGAGACGAATGACTTGCCGTCGCCCGGCCCGGGACTCGTGATGGTGACGAGCAACGGTCCGGCCGACCCGTAGGCGTGTGTCAGGTTCAGGCGGACGGTCCGCAGCGCTTCGATCACCTGGCGCGCTTCCTCGGGGTCCACCCCGTTGCCGCCGCGTTTGATCCGAGGCACGGCGCCGAGGATCGCCAAGCCCATCTCGCGGGTGACCTGCTGCGGATAGCGGAAATGGCGGTCGAGGCGGTCCATCATGACGGCACCCAACAGTGACAGGCCCAGCCCGCCGAACAGGCCGACCAGGATCAGGCGGGGCGCCGTGTTCTTGATGGGCTGGTGCGGCACGACGGCGGCGTCGAGCACCCGCACATCGGGAATCGTGCTGGCCTCCGCGAGCCGGGCCTCCTCGTAGCGCTGCTGCAGTGTGGTGTAGAGGTTCTCGGCAATCGTCACCTCGCGCCGCAGCCGCGCCTCTTCCACCGCGCGCAGCGGGATCTGCTGTAGCTCGCGCCCGCCCGACTGCACCAGGCTATCGAGCACCCGCTCGCGCGTGCCAACCTCCTCGAGCAGTGCCCCCGCCAGGGCCGGGATCGTGTGGCGCTCGAGCGTCTCGATGCTCGCCTGCAGCCGTTTCACCGGCGGGTGCTCGTCCGTATAGCGATAGCGCAGCGCCCGCAGCTCGGCCTGCTTCGCCGTCAGCTCCTTCAACGCCTCGACCAGATCGCTGGAGTTGTGGACGGTCCCGATCACCTCCAGCCCCGCCACGGCCAACCCCGACTCCGGCGCCTGCGCGAGGACCCGCAGGACCGCCTCCCGGTCGCGTCGCAGCTGCTCCCGCATGATCCGCATCTCGAAGAAGTTCCTGAACACCGGGTCGCGAGTGGCCTCGAGACCGGGCGAGACCGGGGTGGACTGCTCCGAGGGAAGAGTGATCGTCTTGACGCGGAAGCTCTCGAGCGAGCCCTCGGCATCACGTAGGTTCCGCGCGGCCGTGGTCAACTGCTCGTTCAGGATGCGCGTCAGCTCCGTGAGCTTGGCCCGCTTGAGCTCGGCGGCCACCGCCACAAGGCGCTGCGCGATCGCATTGAGCGTGGCGGCGATGCTCTTGGGATCAGTGCCGTCGAGCTCCAGTCGCATGAAATTGCCGTTCTCATCCAGCCGGACCCCGAGCCTCGCCGACAGCCGCTGCGCCGCATCGCGTGGCGTGACGACAGAGAACGCAATCGAGGCGCCGGCCGGCAGGGCGGCCGCCGGTGGCGTCCACCGGAACCCGATCGCTTCACCGACCGCCTCCCCTGGAGTGCCGCGCTGCAGCACGACGCCGCCGACCGCCATCAGCACGCCGCCGACCGCCGTCAGGGTGAAGCTCTTGCCGCTTGCATCCACCGACAGCCGGTAATTGCCGGACCGAAACCGCTCGCCCATGTCGAACGACGCGAACGCGAGCGAATCCCCCCGCGCACCGGGCGTCAGGTAGAGCCGACGCTGCCGCACCACGTCGTCCAGGACGGCGTAGGACTGCAACAGGTCCACCCAGGCAGTAGCCTCGAGCAGTTGACCTTGGCGGATCGGGCCGCGAGTGGCATCCTGCCGCTCCTTCGCCACGTCAATCCAGACCGTTGCCTGTGCACGGTACTGCGGCTTGAGCACGCTCGCCGCTACGAATCCGCCGACCAGCCCCAAGGCTGTGCACAGCACTACCCACCAGCGGTACCGCACAATTGCAGCCCAGTAGCGACGCCAGTCCACCGCGGCGTCGTCCGGCGTCGCGGGGGCGCCGTACGGCTGCATGGTGTATCCGGATCGCTCGTCGAGTAGCCCGAGCGCGGCGGATGCCACCGGCTGCGGGCCAGGTTCTGAGGGTGACAGGTCAGCCACGTGCGCTCGCGACGAAAGATGAGTTGTGTGTCGGGGTACGACTCGTTGCGCTACCGCAAGGGCGATACCGTGAGTTCCGCCACAACCTGGGCGGAATGCACCACACGACACTCAGGGTCGGAGTGCCGTCGCTCGCAGCGTGGACTCCGCATCATGTGGCAGCGCTGCAACATACGCACTCTCGCGCGCTCGCCCCTGTGGCGGTGGCACCACAATTGAACTTGACAGGCTGTCCAACTGCTGGTAAATGAGACGCTTCCGCCGGTCGCGTTCGGCCCCGGCGTCGGCCCGATCCCTGCGTCTCAGGCCCGAGTTCGCGGAGTTCACCGGGCCCTCGGGCGGCACACCACGAGGTCACAACCGACGCCGATGCATACGTTCCCTTCACCCGTGGGCCCTGAGCCCACCGACACGTCCGACGCGGCCAGCGAGCCCGGCATTGCGTCACTCCTGCCGGTCAACCCGGAGCTCCAGGCAGCCCTGCGGGTTTTGATCGTCGACGATGAGCGCACACTGCGCGAAAGCTGCGGCAGCGTGCTCAAACTCGCCGGCTACAACGTCACGCTGTGCGGGCGGGGCCAAGAAGCCCTGGAGATCTTCCGGCGCTCGCGGTTCGACGTGGTGTTGCTCGATCTCTACATGTCCCAAGTCCCGGGCATGCAGCTGCTCCATGCCTGCCTCGAGGCCAACCGCGAAACGCTCGTGATCGTCATGACGGGGAACCCCAGCGTGGCGACGAGCATCGAGGCGCTGCGCGCGGGCGCCTGGGATTATCTGCCCAAGCCGTTCTCCGCCACCCACCTGCAGATCCTGCTCGGACGCGCCGCCCACGCCGTGATGGTGGCGCGCGAGAGCAGCGCGCTCCAAACCGAACTGGAGCGCAAGCACGGTCACAGCGAAAAGGTCACGGTGTTGGGCTCCGCTCCCGCGTTCCGTCGAGCGATCGAGCTCGCCCGCCGCGTGGCGTCGACCGATGCTTCGGTCTTCATCACGGGCGAGAGCGGCGCGGGGAAGGAGCAGATCGCGCAGTTCATCCACCACCACAGCCGGCGCAGCAGCCGACCGCTGGTCGCCATCAACTGCGCGGCCCTCCCCGAAGCGCTGCTCGAGTCCGAGATGTTTGGTCACGTCAAGGGGGCGTTCACCGGGGCGGTGCGGGACAAGCCGGGTCTGCTGGAGACCGCGAACGGCGGTACGCTGTTCCTGGACGAGCTCACCGAGATGTCCAAGCCCATCCAGGCGAAGCTGTTGCGCGTGATTCAGGACGGCGTGGTCAGGCGCGTGGGCAGCGAGACCACCGACGCCGTGGTGAACGTGCGGTTCATCGCCTGTACCAACGGGAACCCGGAGGAAGCGGTCAAGGCCGGCATGTTGCGCGAAGACCTGTATTACCGGCTGCGCGTCGTGCCGATTCACATCCCGCCGTTGCGGGAACGGACCGAAGATATACCCCTGTTAGCCAACCACTTTCTGGCGTATTATTGGCGTCGCCATCGCGAGGCCACTGCGCCGCTCCCACGGCTTTCGGAAGCGGCCGTGCGTGCGCTGCGGGTGCGGCCGTGGCGCGGCAACGTGCGCGAGCTGCAGAATGTGATCGAGCACACCGTCGTGCTGATCGAGCCGGGCGGCGAGATTCAGCCCAAGGACATCCCGGTGATCGGGGAGGACCACCCGGTCAGTGACATCGTGTCCCCGGGGCCGCTCAACGGTGACGGCGGCGTGGAGGGAAGTTTTCGGGCCATGCGCGACAGTCTGCTGGCGCGGTTCGAGCGGCAGTACCTCCAGCAGATCGTTACCCTCGCGGGCGGGAACATGTCACGGGCCGCGCGCATCGCAGGTGTCGATCGCACCACGCTGTACCGGTTGATGGAACGACACGGTTTGCAGAAGAAGCTGTTGGCGAGCACCGCAGAGGAAGAATAGCGGGCCGATTCGGTTGGCAGATCGTGCGGACTGACATGCGAAAGGTGTGGATGACTACCGTTCCGGCACAGCCGCGCGCGGGTGACCTCGCGCTTCCCTCCCCCCCCAGCAATCAGCCCGCGCGCGCCACCGAGCCATTGGTGGGTGTGTCGTGCCGCGTGCTCAGCGAAGCGGCTCGACGCGTGGCCGCGCAGGTGCGCGAGGAAGCCGGCACCGACGGCGACATGGAAATCGTGGCGGCCGTGCTCGCCGCCATGGCGCTCGCCGCGGACCGGGGCCGCCCCCGCTACGTGTCCGAGCTCGTGCCGCGCGCTTCCCCTGCGGTGAGCTTACGGCTGCTCGAGCTGCTGCGCGCCGAGGTGATCCGCGGATTCCAGGAAGCGCCGGCGGCGCTCGCGACGCCGTCGCAGATCCTCCGCACGCTCGGGGCGCTCGAGCAGGTGCGTGAGGCGATCGAGCCCGACACCGCGCGTCAGCTCGCGTCGCAGCTGACCGGGGCGAGGGGGCTCGATCTGCTCGTTGAGATCGCGCACGACCTCCGCTCCCCCCTCACCTCGATCCTGTTTCTCTCCGAGACGCTCCAGAATGGTCAGAGCGGCGACGTGAACGAGATGCAGCGCCGCCAGCTCGGCCTCGTTTACAGTGCGGCGCTCGGCTTGAGCTCGTTGGTGAGCGATGCGATCGAGCTGGTGCACGGCGGCGACCGGCTCGTGGACGATCTACCCTGCCCCTTCTCCGTCGCGCAGACGCTCGAAGCGGTCCGCGACATGGTGCGCCCGATGGCGGAGGAGAAAGGCCTGAGCGTGCGCATCCTCCCGCCCGCCGGCGACCACCGCTTGGGCCATTCAGTGGCGCTCAGCCGGGTACTGCTCAACCTCACGTGCAACGCGATCAAGTTCACGGAGCAGGGCTTCGTCGAAGTCGTGGCGCAGGCCCGGACCGGATCGTTGATCGAGTTCTCCGTGCGAGACACCGGAAACGGGATTGACCCTCAGGCCCTGACCCGTTTGTACCAGCCGTTCCGGCGCACGACCGGCGGACGCGGCCTCACCTTCTCCGGGACCGGCCTCGGTCTCTCGATCTGCCGCAAGCTGGTCGAGGCGATGGGGTCGAAGCTCGAGGTGGAGACGCAGCCCGGCTGGGGCACGCGGTTTCACTGCGAACTCGATCTGCCGCCGGCGACGCTCGCCTAGCGGGACGTTTTCTGCTCCAGCTGGCGGTCTTTGTAGCAGTTCTCCTACAAAAGCGGTCGTTGCGCCACGTCGCAGGTCTCCGACACTGCCGAGTGCCGTCGTGTAACTAGTTGATGCAATACGTGTTAGAAGATCGGGTCGAGAGGGCATGCCCCGCACGCGCCTTGCGAAACCGGCGCTCACCATGCCAGCCAACGCCCGATCCGCGCCCGCGCTCACCGTTATCCGATCCGCCCGGTCAGGCGGCCGCGTCACGCCACCCGCGACCGCGACCCGCCGCTCTCCACCGGAGGGCGCGCGCTGGGAGCGCGCCGAAGGTGCGCGGCGCGGTCTCAACCTTCTCGTGGCCGGCGTGGGAATGGTGCTGGCGGCGCCGCTGATGCTGTGCATCGCCGCGCTCATCAAGCTCACTTCGCGCGGGCCCGTGCTGTACGCCCAGCCGCGGGTGGGGCTCGACCGCCGCTGGACGCGGCCCGCGTCCACGAACGCCCGCCGGCAAGCCGACGTCGGCGGTCAGCCCTTCACGATCTACAAGTTCCGCACCATGCGCGTGGACGGGGGCAGCGACGGGCAGGTGTGGGCCCAACTGGACGACCCTCGAGTGACCGCGCTCGGCCGGGTGCTCCGGAAGTATCGGCTGGACGAGCTGCCGCAGCTGTTCAACGTGCTGCGGGGCGACATGAACGTGGTCGGGCCCCGGCCAGAGCAACCGAGGATCTTTGCCGACCTGCGCCAGCAGATCCACGGCTACACGTGGCGCCAGCGCGTGCGCCCGGGTATCACCGGGTGGGCTCAGATCAACCTGCATTACGACACCTCGGTGGAAAGCGTGCGCACCAAGGTCGCCTACGACTTGGAGTACCTGGCGCGCCAGTCCGTCATCGAGGACCTGCGCATCATGGCGCGCACAGTGCCGGTGGTGATCTTGAAGCGCGGGGCGTGGTGATCTGACGAGTGCGGTGCTCGCGCGGAGTCGCGCGAAATTGCTACGCTGTCTCGGACTTAGCGTGCACCATCTGCCTCCACCAGCGCTGCGGGCCGTCCCACACCTCCTCCCGCAAGCGGCTCCAGGCGCGCCGCGCCGCCCAACGCAGCAGCCGCCACCCAAGCGCCCCGGCCATGCGGAAAAACGGGCCGAGGTCGTCGGCGGCAAACCAGGCCCACTCCTCGATTCCGCGCAGCGAGGCAGCCCATTGGCGGAGGGTGAGGCTCCCCTCCCGGCGGTAATCCAAGCACGACTCGACATCCCAGTCCTCGACGATCCACTTGCGACCCCACCGCGGCACCGCCGCCGGCACAGGCTGCCCCGTGAGATCGAGGTACAGGCACCGCGCCACGTCCATGCCGTTCTGCGCGACAAACAGCCGAAACGTGCACCCGATCCGTGGGTTGGGGTCGAGCAGCTTGTACACTCCGTCGCGCGCGTCGTAGCGGTACCCGATGTCGAGAATCCCGCAATACCCGACCCGCTTCATGAACGAGGTCGTGAGCTCTGCGATCGCCTGGTTGGGTAGGCAGATACCAAGACTGGTCGCTCCGACGTGCACGGCGTGCTGGCGCAGTTTCTTGCCGGTGAAGGCGACCAGACAGTCGGAGTCCGTGTTGAAGTAGCCGTTGAACATCCACACCGTATCGTCGCCGCCAGGGATGTACTCCTGCAGCATGAGATTGTGCGCCCCGGGTTCCTCCAGCCGCGTGTATTCCGCAGCGAGCTCGCGCTCCGAGCGCACGATCACCATCTTGCGCCCCATCCGCCTCTGCAGGCGCGTGCCGTCGATCCCTTTGAGCATGAGGGGAAAG
>Ga0209058_1002278_pt1 | contig 15949 bp, 19 predicted proteins | sample GraSoiAngelo_147_FD_185904 | JGI IMG/M metagenome (GOLD analysis project Ga0209058, IMG submission 185904) | Grasslands soil microbial communities from the Angelo Coastal Reserve, California, USA - 14_1009_05_40cm (SPAdes) (version 2) | ecosystem: Environmental > Terrestrial > Soil > Grasslands ... | reverse complement strand
GAGAAGGAGCTGCTCAGCGACCTCAAGGAAAGGGCGGAGCACGTGATGCTCGTCGACCTCGGCCGCAACGACGTCGGCCGGGTGGCCAGACCCGGCACCGTGAACGTCGACCGGCTGATGGAGGTCGAACGCTACTCCCACGTCATGCACATCTCCTCGACCGTGAGCGGGCAGCTGCGCGAGGGCAAGACTTCGCTCGACGCGCTGCGCGCCGCGTTCCCGGCCGGGACCGTGTCCGGCGCGCCCAAGATCCGCGCCATGGAGGTGATCGCCGAGCTCGAGCCCGACCAGCGCGGGATCTACGCCGGCTCGCTCGGGTACGTGAGCTTCGGCGGCAACCTCGACATGGCGATCACGCTGCGCACGGTAGTCGCCGCCGAGGGCGTCGCCTACGTACAGGCCGGGTGCGGAGTCGTCGCCGACTCGAGGCCAGAGCGGGAGTACGAGGAGACGCTGGAGAAGGCGGGGGCGATGTTCAAGGCCATCGAGATGGCGGAGGCGATGTGATGGAGCGCGACGTGCGCATCGCCATGATCGACAACTACGACTCCTTCACCTACAACCTCGTCCAGTACATGGCCGAGCTCGGCGCCGAGCCGCAGGTGTTCCGCAACGACGAGGTCGGGGTCGAGGAGCTGGCCGCGTTCGACGGCATCGTCATCTCGCCGGGGCCGGGGACGCCCGACGACGCCGGGATCTCCAACGAGGCCATCGCGGCGCTAAGCGGCAAGGTGGCGATCCTGGGCGTCTGCCTCGGCCATCAGTGCATCGGCCAGGTCTTCGGCGGCGAGGTCGTGCGCAACGACCCCGCCCACGGCAAGACGTCGTGGATCCACCACGACAACTCGGGCGTGCTCGCGGGCATGAGCGAGCCCTTCGAGGCGACGCGGTACCACTCCTTGATCGTCAAGCGGTCGAGCGTTCCGTCGGACCTCGTGGTCACGGCCTGGACGCACGACGGTGTGGTGATGGGCTTGCGCCACGTCAAGCACCCGACCTACGGCGTGCAGTTCCACCCCGAGTCGGTGCTGACCAAAGAGGGCAAGAAGGTGCTCGGCAACTTCGTCCGCCGCGCCGCCAAGGTGTACGCCTGAAGTGATCGACGCGATCGCGAAGGTCGTGAGGTGCGAGAACCTCACCGAAGACGAGGCCGCAGCGGCGTTCGAGGTGATCATGCGCGGCGACGCCACACCCTCTCAGATTGCCGGCTTCATGGTCGCGCTGCGCATGAAGGGCGAGACGGCGGAGGAGCTGACCGGCTTCGCCCGCACCGCCCGCGCGGTGGCGACCCCGATCGAGGTCGGCGGCGCCCTGCTCGACACCTGCGGCACCGGGGGCGACGGCCTCGCGACATTCAACATCTCGACCCTTTCGGCGATCGTCGCGGCGGCGTGCGGCGCGAGGGTCGCCAAGCACGGCAACCGAGCCGCCTCGTCGCTTTGCGGATCGGCCGACGTGCTGGAGAAGCTGGGGGTGAAGATCGACCTCCCGCCCGAGGGCGTCGCTCGCTGCATCGACGAGGGCGGGATCGGGTTCCTCTTCGCGCCGATCTTCCACCCTTCGTTCCGCTTCGCCGGCGTCCCGCGCAAGGAGCTCGCCATCCGCAGCGTTTTCAACGTCCTCGGCCCTCTGTGCAACCCGGCGGGGGCGCGCTACCAGGCCCTGGGCGTGGCCGACGCCAAGCTCGCTCCGCTCATGGCGGACGTGTTGATGCGTCTCGGCGTGGAGCGGGCGATCGTGTTCCACGCCAGCGACGGCATGGACGAGCTGTCCATGGCCTCTCCGTCCTACGTGATCGAGATCGACGGGCAGAGAAAGGAATATGAGCTCGATCCCGGAGAGCTCGGGCTGCGCCAGGCGCCGCTGGAGGCGATGCGCGGCGGCGGCCCCGACGACAACGCGCGGATAGCCCGCGAGGTGCTGGACGGGGCGACGGGGCCCAGGCGGGATGTCGTGCTGCTGAACGCGTCGGCCGCGCTGCGTGCGGCGGGTCTCGCGAAGGACTGGAAGGAAGGGCTCGGCCTGGCGGCGGAGGCGATCGACTCCGGCCGCGCCGGGGGTGTGCTGGAGAGGTGGGCCACAATCTCGCAAGAGTGAGCGACGACCTCCTGGGTCGCCTGGTGCTCGAGGCCCGACAGGATCTGCAGCGGCGCCGATCTCTCATGGACTCGGACCGTCTCGAGCAGGCGGTGGCCGCGTACCCACCGAAGGACTTCATCGCAGCATTGCAACGGCCGCGGCTGGCGGTGATCGCCGAGATGAAGCAGCGCACACCCAGCATGGGCGTGCTGGCGGACGACTACGAGCCCGCCGACCTCGCCCACGCGTACACGGAGGGCGGCGCGGCCGCGATCTCGGTGCTCACGCACATGGCCGGGTTTGGCGGGAGGATCGAGCACCTCCTCGCCGTGCGCGCGGCGACCGAGCTGCCGATCCTGCGCAAGGACTTCATCACCGACCCCTACGAGGTGGCGGAGGCGCGGGCGTGCGGGGCGGACGCGGTGCTCCTGATCGTGGCCGCGCTGGAGCGGGCGCAGCTCAAGGACCTCCTCGCGGTGGTGAGGAGTCGCGGCGTGGCGGCGCTCGTCGAGGTCCACGACGAGGCGGAGACGGTGGTCGCGATCGAGGCGGGCGCGAAGGCGATCGGCGTCAACCACCGCAACCTGCGCGACTTCCGCGTCGACCTTGGCCTGACCGAGAGGCTGCGCAACCTCGTGCCGAAGGAGGTCGTCCTGGTGGCCGAGAGCGGGATCCACGGACCCGACGACGCGCGCCGCATGCGCGAGGCGGGGGCGGACGCCATCCTGGTCGGAGAGCTGCTGATGCGATCGACCGACCCGGCGGGCCAGATCCGTGAGCTGGCGGCGTGATTCGAATCAAGATCTGCGGGATCTGCGACCTCGAGGGCGCCCGCCTGGCCGCGGACGCAGGCGCGGACATGATCGGCTTCCACTTCTGCGACTCCGACCGCCGCGTTGCGCCCGAGGACGCGAAGGCGATCGTGGACGAGATGCCGGTGCGGCCCACGATCGTCGGTGTCTTCATCGACCAGCCGCCGGAGGAGGTGCGCGAGATCGCGGACTACGTCGACCTCGACCTGCTCCAGCTCCACGGGTCCGAGGCGCCCGGCTTCGACGCCGGCCGGCCGGCGATGAAGGTGCTCAAGGTCCGCGACGGCGACGTAAGGGGGGCCGCGGACTGGCCCGACCCGATCATGCTCGACTCCTGGTCGCCGGACCAGCGCGGCGGCACCGGCCGCACCTGGGACTGGGAGGCGGCGCGCAAGCTGCTGGAATCGCGCCGCGTGTTCATCGCAGGCGGTCTCCAACCGGGTAACGTGGGCAGTCTCGTGAGCGAGTTCCGGCCATATGGGGTGGACGTCTCCAGCGGGGTCGAGGCGCGGGTGCGGGTCAAGGACCCGTACAAGGTCCACGAGTTCGTGCAGGCCGTGCGTCGCGCGGAGACAGGGCGTTAGGTGTCGCGCGCGGCGCTGACTCACCCGGTCGACGGGCGCTTCGGCGCCTTCGGCGGCCAGTACGTGCCGGAGACGCTTATGAGCGCGCTGCGCGAGCTCGAGGACATGTGGCACGAGGCCAAGGCCGACCCGCAGTTCCAGCTCGAGCTGGCCGGACATCGCCGCGCGTTCATCGGCCGGCCGACTCCGCTCTACGCCGCGACGCGGCTGAGCGAGCACTTCGGCGGCACGCACATCCACTTCAAGCGCGAGGACCTGTGCCACACCGGCGCGCACAAGCTCAACAACGCGGTCGGCCAGGCGCTGCTGGCCCTGCGCATGGGCAAGAAGCGGATCATCGCCGAGACCGGCGCGGGGCAGCACGGAGTGGCAACGGCGACGGTGTGCGCGCGGTTCGGGCTCGAGTGCACCGTCTACATGGGCACCGAGGACATGCGCCGGCAGTCGATGAACGTCCGCCGGATGAAGCTCCTGGGCGCCGAGGTCGTCGAGGTCAAGAGCGGGTCGAAGACATTGAAGGACGCGACCACGGAGGCGATCCGCGACTGGGTGACCAACGTGCGCACGACCCACTACATCATCGGCTCGGTGGTCGGGCCGCACCCGTACCCCGAGATGGTGCGCGACCTGCAGCGCGTGATCGGCGATGAGGCGCGCGAGCAGTACCTCTCGCTCGACGGCAAGCTGCCGGACGTGGTGGTCGCGTGCGTCGGCGGCGGCTCCAACGCGATCGGCATCTTCACGGCCTTCCTCGACGACCGCGACGTGTCCCTGGTCGGGGTCGAGGCGGCGGGCAAGGGGATTCGCACCGGGGAGCACGCGGCGTCGCTGGTCGGGGGGCGGCCGGGGGTGCTGCACGGCACCTACTCCTACGTCCTCCAGGACGGCGACGGGCAGATCCTGCCCACGCACTCGATCTCGGCGGGGCTCGACTACCCGGGCGTCGGCCCGGAGCACGCCTTCCTCCGCGACATCGAGCGGGTGGAGTACGTGGCGGTGACGGACAAAGAGGCCCTGGCCGCGTTCCACCTCTGCACCAGTCTCGAGGGCATCATGCCCGCCCTGGAGCCCGCGCACGCGATCCACCAGGCGGGCGTGATCGCCAGGGACCTCGGGCCGGGCGGGCGGATCCTCGTCTGCCTGTCGGGGCGCGGCGACAAGGACATGGACTCCATCCCCAACGAAGCCAGAGGCTGATGCAGTGACTTCGCGCGGACCCCTAGACGCCGATGGTGGCTGAGGCAACCTCTCGACTCGAGAAGGCGCTCAAGGCCAAAGGCGACCTGAAGCTCGTCGCCTACATCATGGCCGGGCACCCGTCGAAGAAGCGCTCGATCGAGGTGGGGAAGAGGCTCGCCGGCGCGGGCGTCGCGGCGCTCGAGATCGGCATTCCGCACTCCGACCCGCTCGCGGATGGCCCGGTCATCCAGCGCGCGGGCCAGGCCGCGCTGGCGGCCGGCATGACGGTCGCGGGCGCCCTCGAGGTCGCCGACGCGGTGGCGCGCGAGGGCGTGCCCGTGGTGCTCATGACCTACATCAACCCGGTGCTGAACTACGACCCGCGCAAGTTCGCCGCCGAGGCGGCGCAGGCCGGAGTCGCGGGAGTGATCGTTCCCGACCTGCCGATCGAAGAGGCGGAGCCGGTCGCGGGCTGGCTGCGGTCGGCCTCGCTGGACACCGTGTTCATGGTCGCGCCCACCTCACCACCCAACCGCGTCGACGCCATCTGCGCCCACTCGAGCGGCTTTGTGTACTGCGTCACCGTCACGGGTATCACGGGCGTGCGCAAGGAGCTGCCGCCCGGGATCCTGGAGCTGCTTGCGGAGGTACGCAAGCGCACCGAGCTGCCCGTCGCGGCCGGGTTCGGGATCTCGCGCCAGGACCACCTCAAGGCGCTGCGCGGCAAGCTCGACGCCGCGGTCGTGGGCAGCGCCATCGTCGACGAGATCGACCGCGCCGGCGATGGCGTCGCTCTGGTCAGGGAGCTTCTCAAAGCGTGCCGGTAAGGGGGATTCGCGGCGCCACGACCGCAACGGCGAACACGGCGGAGGCGATCAACGAGGCCACCGCGGAGCTGCTGGGCGAGCTCTCCGCGCTCAACGACCTCGACCCGTCCGACATCGCGTGCGCGTTCTTCACCACCACCACCGACCTCGACGCCGAGTTTCCCGCCCACGCCGCGCGGCGCCTTGGCTGGACGCAGGTGGCGCTGCTGTGCGGCCACGACATGAACGTGACCAGCGCCAATCCACGTGCCGTGCCGATGTGCATCCGCGTGCTGATCCTCTACAACACGCCACGGCCGCAGACGGCGATGCGCTTTGCGTACCTGCGCGGTGCGGAGGCGATCAAGGCCGACCTCGAGGCCTCACGCCCGTGATCATCGTCATGTCTCACCAGGCGACCAAAGCCGAGATCGACGCGGTCGTCGAGCGCGTCGAGGAGATCGGGCTCAAGACCGAGCTGTCGCGCGGCGAGGAGCGGACGGTCATCGGCGTCATCGGCGGCAACGCCTACGCCTACCGGGACGCCTTCTCGCACCTCGGCGGCATCCAGGAGATCATCCCCATCACCAAGCCCTTCAAGCTCGCGAGCCGGGAGTTCCGGCGTCACGACACCGTCGTCGACGTCGGAGGGCTCAAGATCGGCGACGACGAGGTCGTGATCATGGCCGGCCCGTGCTCGGTCGAGGGCGAGGAGATGCTGCTCGAGACTGCCCGGCACGTCGCCGCCCAGGGCGCGCGGGTGCTTCGCGGCGGCGCGTTCAAGCCGCGCACGTCGCCTTACTCGTTTCAGGGCCTGGGCGAATCGGCGCTGAAGATGATGGCCGCGGCGCGCGACGAGACGGGATTGAAGGTCGTGACGGAGGTGGTGTCGCCGGGCGACGTCGCGCTGGTGGCGAAGTACGCCGACATCCTCCAGCTGGGCACGCGCAACATGCAGAACTACGCCTTGCTGCAGGAGGCGGGCCGGGCCGGCAAGCCGGTGCTGCTCAAGCGCGGCATGTCGTCGACCATCGAGGAGTGGCTGCTCGCGGCGGAGTACATCCTGTCCCAGGGCAACCGCGACGTGATCCTGTGCGAGCGCGGCATCCGCACGTTCGAGACGGCGACGCGGTTCACGCTGGACTTGAACGCGGTGCCGCTGGTACGCGAGCTGTCGCACCTGCCGGTGATCGTGGACCCGTCGCAGGCGACGGGAAAGTGGACGCTGGTCGGGCCGATGTCGCTGGCCGCGATCGCCGCGGGTGCGAACGGGCTGATCATCGAGGTCCACCCGCAGCCGAGCCAGGCGCTGTCCGACGGCGCGCAGTCGCTTGACTTCGACGCGTTCGATCGGATGATGGCCGACGTCCGGCGGGTGCTCGGCGCGATGCAGAAGCAGTTGGCGTAGAGCTGCGTGGCCACTGTCGCGGTGGTGGGGCTGGGCCTGATGGGCTCCTCGTTCGCCCAGGCCTTGAAGGTCGCGCGGCCGGACGTGGTCGTCGTCGGCAGCGATCCGAACCCCGTCGTCGTGCGCAAGGCGCTGGACCGTGAGGTCGTAGTGAGCGCGAACACGGACCTGTCGGTGGTGGAGATGGCGGAGGTCGTCGTCGTGGCCGCGCCCATCAACGCCCTGCGTGGGGTTTTCGCTCAGATCGCGGTCAAGGCGCCCGGTGTGCCGGTGACCGACATGGCCAGCACCAAGGCGACGGTGATGGAGTGGGCGGCGGCGGAGGGGATCGACCTGGTCGGTGGGCACCCGATGTGCGGCAAGGAGGCGGGTGGCATCGACGCCGCCGACGCGACCATGTTCGAGGGCGCGCCGTGGGTGCTGACGCGGGACGAGCCGGCGATCACCAACCTGGTCGAGGCGACCGGAGCGCGCCCGGTGTTCGTGGACGCGGTCACGCACGACCGGCTCGTGGCCGGCGTGAGCCACGCCGCGTTTCTCCTCTCGGTGGGCTACGTCCTGGCGCTTTCTCATCGCGCGGATTGGCCCGACGCGTCTCGCCTGGCGGCGGGCGGGTTTCGGGACATGAGCCGGCTCGCCGCCAGCGACCCGGACCTCTACGCCGGCGTGACCCGGACCAACCGCGAGAACCTGCTCGAGATGCTCGACGCGATCAGCAAGGAGCTGGCCCGCCTGCACCGGCACCTGGAGGCCGACGACCCGCGCCTTGTGGAGCTCTTCGAGGAGGCGCGGGACGTGCGCGAGCGTTGGGCGAAAGGCTCGTGATCGCCACCGTCAAGCGCGCTCCACCCCTCGAGGGCTCGATCCACGTCCCCGGGGACAAGTCGATCTCTCACCGGGCGCTGATCCTCGGCGCGGTCGCGGACGGCGAGAGCCGGGTCCGGGGCCTGTCGCAGGGCGCGGACGTGCAGTCGACGGCCTCCTGCCTGCGCGCGTTGGGGGTCGCCGTGGACGGGGAGGTCATCGCGGGGCAGGGCCTGCGTGGGCTCCGCCAGGCGAGGGGCCCGCTCGACTGCGGCAACTCCGGAACGACCATGCGGCTGCTGGCCGGGCTGCTCTCCGCGCAGCAGTTCACCAGCGAGCTGACAGGCGATCAGTCGCTGTCGCGCCGGCCCATGGACCGCGTCGTGACTCCGCTGCAGCACATGGGCGCGCTGGCCACATGGCCGCCGCTGCGGGTCGGAGGCAGGACGCCGCTGCGCGGGATCGAGTACTCGACGCCCGTGCCGAGCGCCCAGGTCAAGTCGGCGGTCCTGCTCGCCGGGCTGTACGCGGAGGGCGAGACCACGGTCGTCGAGCCGGTGCGGACCCGCGACCACACCGAGGTGATGCTCGCGGCGATGGGGGCGGACGTGACGGTCGACGGTCTCCGCGTCGCCGTGTGCGCGGCGCAGCGCCTCCAGCCGCTGCACATGCACATCCCCGGTGACTTCAGCGCGGCCGCGTTCTGGTTGGTTGCCGGCGGGCTGGTGGGCGGATCCGACGTCCGGCTCCTCGGCGTGGGTGTCAACCCGACGCGCACCGCGCTGGCGGACCTCCTGACGACGGTCGGGCTTCGCATCGATCGCGCCAACCCCCGCTTCGAGGCGCACGAGCCGGTCGCGGACCTTCGGGTGAGGCGCGCGGTCGACATGCGACCGATCAACGTGGACGCGGCGATGGCGGCGCGGATGATCGACGAGCTGCCGGTGCTGGCGGTGGCGGCGACGCAGATCGAAGGCCGCAGCGTCATCGCAGGGGCGGCCGAGCTGAGGGTCAAGGAGTCCGACCGGCTTTACGCGATGGAGGCCGGCCTCAGCGCGATGGGCGCCGACATCACCGCGAGCGAGGACGGCTGGGTCATCAACGGTCCTCGCCGGCTCGAGGGGGCGCGCGTGGACTCGGTCGGCGACCACCGCATCGCCATGGCGCTGGCGGTCGCGGCCTTGATCGCGCATGGCAAGACCGAGATCGAGGGCGCCGAGTGCGTCGACATCTCGTACCCCGAGTTCTTCGACCAGCTCGACTACCTCGCGTGAAGGTCCGCTGCGACCTCCCCGTCGACGTCGTGGCGCTCGAGCTGTACGAGCTCGAGGTCACGCCGCCGCGCGACGACTTCGAGCTCGAGGTGAAGCGCGCGGCGCAGGCTGCGCGCTCCGGCGAGGTGGGCGCGATCGAGCGCGCGCGCGAGCTGTACCGGCGGTTCGGCACCGATCCCACACGCATGCGGCCCTCGTCGGAGGCGCTGCTGCGGCGCCTCAAGAAAGGCGAGCCGCTGCCGCGCATAAACTCGCTCGTCGACGTGGCCAACGCGATGTCGGTGCAACTCCAGGTGCCGGTCGGCCTCTATGACCTCGGCAAGGTGAAGGGCGGGGAGCTGGTGATCCGTCTCGGCACGGACGGGGAGAAGTACGAGGGGATCGGCAAGGAACGGGTCAACGTCGGCGGGCGGATCTGCGTCGCCGACGCCGAGGGACCCTGCGGCAACCCGAGCGCCGACTCGGCGCGGACCATGATCACCACCGCGACCGAGGAGGCGGCGTGGATCTACTTCCTGCCTGTCCGCGAAGACGAGCTCGACCGCACGGCGGAGCTGATCGCCGTGTTTGGCCGCGGCCTGATGCGGATGATCTCAACGTGAGGGCCGCGGCCGCGGAGGAGGTGCTCTGCGTGCGCCGCGAGGACATCTTTCCCGACGGCGCCTGGCACGGCTTCGTGAGCCAGGACCTCGAGCGCCACCAGGTGGTGATCCGGGAGCGCCACTTCTTCAAGCCCCGCGCCGAGGTCGAGAACGACCCCAGCTTTCAGCAGGTCATCCCGTACGTGGTCTTCCGCCACGGCGACAGATACTTCTTGACGCACCGTCTGCGAGCGTCCTCGGAGCGGCGGCTGCGCAAGCAGTACTCGCTCGGCGTCGGCGGGCACATCAACCCCGGCGACCTACAGGCCGGCGACCCGATCCTCGACGGCCTGAAGCGCGAGTGGGAGGAGGAGGTCGTCTACGAGGGACGGTTTGAGGCGAGCCTCCTCGGGTTCCTGAACGAGGACTCGTCGCCGGTGTCCAAGGTCCACCTCGGCGTGGTGTTCCTGGTCGAGGGAGACAGCCCCGACATCTCCATCCGGGAGACAGACAAGCTCGCGGGCGAGCTCCTGACCTTGCGCGACATGCGCATGTATTACCTGGCGATGGAATCGTGGTCGCAGATCGTGTACGACCGGCTCGTGGGGTGAGATACGTCGAGGCGGGCGGGGCCCGCGTCTCCGTCATCGGGCTGGGCACGTGGCAGTTCGGTTCGACCGAGTGGGGCTACGGCCGCGAGTACGGCGACCGGGTGGCGGGCGAGATCGTGCGCCGGGCCCTGGACCTGGGGATCAATCTGGTCGACACGGCCGAGATCTACGGCCTCGGCCGCTCGGAGCGGATCGTCGGTGAGGCGATCCACGGCCGGCGCGACGACGTGTTTCTGGCCACCAAGGTCTTTCCGGTCGGGCTTCCATTCATGACCGGTTCGCGCGCGCGCAGCAGCGCCCGCCGTCTTGGCGTCGAGGTGATCGACCTGTACCAGCAGCACTGGCCCAGCCCGATGTTTCCTCCAGGCGCGACGATGCCACGGATGCGGCGCCTGGTCGACGAGGGGCTCGTGCGGCACGTGGGCGTCAGCAACCACGACCTCGCGCAGTGGCAGGCGTGCGAGCGAGCGTTGGGGGGCCCGGTGCTGTCGAACCAGGTGCGGTTCTCTCTCGTCGCCCGCGGTCCCGAGCGCGAGCTCGTGCCCTGGGCTAAGCGCGAGGGGCGGATCGTGGTCGCCTACAGCCCGCTCGGCCAGGGGTTGCTCTCAGGGCGCTACCAGTCTTCGCCCCCGGCCAACTTCCGGCGGTTCCGTGGCGATTTCAGCGCCTCGGCACGTGCCCGCCGCGAGCCGCTGGTCGCAGCGCTGCGCGAGGTCGCGGAGTTGCACCGAGCCAGCGCGGCGCAGGTCGCCCTGGCGTGGCTGGTGCGCAAGCCGAACGTGGTCGCCATCCCGGGTGCTTCGAGCGTGCGCCAGCTGGAGGAGAATGCGGCGGCGGCCGAGCTGGCGCTGAGCGACGAGGACGTCAAGGAACTCGATAGGCTCAGCGCATGAGGCTCGAGGCGGTCGAGCTGCGGCGCATCAAGCTGCCGCTGGTGGCGCCGTTCGAGACGTCGTTCGGTGTCCAGACCGAGCGCGACGTGCTGCTCGTGAAGGCGATCACCGACGCCGGCGAAGGGTGGGGCGAGTGCGTGGCGGGCGAGGAGCCCACCTACTCGTCCGAGTACGTCGACGGCGCGCAGCACGTCCTCATCCACCACCTTCTGCCGCGGCTGTGGGGTCGTGAGCTTGACGCCGCCGACGTGGCCCCGCTCCTGCACCCGGTGCACGGACACAACATGGCCAAGGCCGCGATCGAGATGGCCCTGCTGGACGCGCAGCTGCGCGCGGCGGGGAGATCGTTCGGGGAGTTCTTCGGGGCCGTGCGCGAGGCGGTCGACTGCGGCGTTTCGGTGGGCATCCAGCCCTCCGTGGCCGAGTTGGTGCGCGTGGTCGGTGGGTACCTCGACCAGGGCTACCGGCGCATCAAGCTGAAGATCAAGCCTGGCTGGGACGTCGAGCCGGTACGCGCCGTACGGGAGAAGTTCGGCGAGGTGCCGCTGCAGGTCGACGCCAACACCGCTTACACGCTCGCCGACGCGCAGCACCTGTCGGAGCTCGACCCCTTCGGGTTGTTGCTGATCGAGCAGCCCATGCGCGAGGAGCTCGTCTTCGCGCACGCCGAGATGGCCAAGGTTGTACGCACACCCATCTGCCTCGACGAGTCCATCCACACCTACCAGTCCGCCGCGGATGCGATCGCCATCGGGGCGTGCCGGATCATCAACGTCAAGCCCGGTCGTGTGGGCGGCTACCTCGAGGCGCGGCGCATCCACGACCTCTGCGCGGCCAATGGCGTGCCGGTATGGATGGGCGGGATGCTGGAGACGGGGATCGGGCGCGCGGGCAACGTCGCCATGGCGGCGATGCCGAACTTCACCCTGCCCGGCGACACGTCCGCCTCAGACCGCTACTACCACCGCGACGTCACCGAGCCGTTCGTGCTGCGCGACGGGCGGCTGCGGGTTCCGACCGGGCCCGGCCTTGGCGTCACCGTCGACGAAGAGTTTCTCGACACGATCACGACCTGGACGGGCACGCTCGGCCGCGCGGGTCTGCGGGCCGGCTAGCCGCCGCTCGCCATCAGGTCGGACATCGCCCAGGCGTTCGCGGCGGCGCCGAGCCGCGGTACGCCGAGCGCGTCCTCGATGGTCGCGAGCAGCGAGTAGTGGTTGTAAGCGATGTCGCTGGCGTGGACCGGCGTGCCGGGGTGGATGACGATCGTCAGCACGGAGTTGGCGCTGTCCTCGCCCTCGTCCCAGGTGACGAAGAGCACACCGCCATCCCTCCACGCGCTCGTGGCCAGGATCTGGGGGACGAAAGACGCCAGCCACGCGTCGGCGGTCGCCGTCGAGCAGTCGTGGCCCGAGTGGCACTGGTTGGGGGTGATCCAGACGAATCGCGGCACATCGCCCGCCATGTCCTGCGCGAAGCCGCTCAAGGGGACGACCTGCGGCGGGCACGCGCTCCCGTAGTACGGGAAGGGGTCGTGCTTCAGGGCGTATCCATTGCCGCTGCGCATGCAGTCCGAGCCCATGCCCTCCATGTAGGCGCGCCACGTGATGCCCGCCTGGGTCAGCTGAGCCCCGAGGCCGCCGGCCGGCAGGGAGTGGAAGCCGTCGTTGATGACGCCCCAGGTGCTGCCGGAGGTCATGGCGAGGTAGTTGGGCAGGCTCGGATGTGTGACGCCGCGGTAGTTGCTCGCGACGCCGTACTGGCGGGCGAGCTGGGCCGTGTAAGAGCCGGCGATGGCCTGGCTGTAGGAACGGTTCTCCATCACGATGACGAAGACGTGCGAGGGCTGCGGCGCAGGCGAGGGCGGGCCGGCCGGCGCGGGAGAGGCCTGGACGGCGGCGACAGGTGTCTGGGTCGGCTGCACGTGTGCGGACTGAGTGCCGCACGCGGCTAGCATCGCGGCGATGAGGATGGCGGCCGGGCGGTGGGAGCTGGAGGCGCGTCCCGAGCGCGGGGGGCGGATCGTCTCGCTGCGCCTCGACGGCGAGGAGCTCCTGGACCAGGGCATCGGAGTCGATGAGCCTACCGCGAAAGGGTTTGTCGAGGGCGGGGCGTTCGGCTGGGACGAGATGGTGCCGAACCTGGAGGAGACCGACGCGCTGCCCGACCACGGGGAGGCCTGGCGGCTGCCGTGGGAGGTGCTGGCGACGGGTTACATGCGGTGCCGCGGGCGGCTCGTGTCGTGGGAGCTCACGCGTTGGGTCGAGCTGGGCGACGCCGTCGAGGTCCGCTACGTGTACCGAAACGTGGGCTCTGAACCGCACGCCGCGTACTGGTGCGCGCACCCGCTGTTCCGGTACGAGGCGGGCATGGAGGTGGGGGCGGACGTGCCGCGCGAGCTCGCCGAGGGTGCCAGCAAGAAGATCGTCCTGCCACGAGGTTCGGTGGACCGGGTCTCGCTGCGGTGGCCGTCCGGCGTGGGGGTCGAGGTCGGCTGGGACGCCTCGCTGACGCCCGAGGTGGCGGTCTGGATGTGCAATGGCGACATCGGGGGCTACCGCCAGGTCGCCGTCGAGCCGGGGACGGCGTCGCCGGTGCTGGCTCCGGGCGAGCGGCTGTCGTGGTGGCTGCGGATTTCGGCTCTCTAAACTAGCGTTCTCATGCCCAAGGTGATCGGGCTGCGCTGTCGCGAGTGCGGCGCCGAGTACGAACTCCAGGCCACGCACGTGTGCGAGATGTGCTTCGGGCCGCTCGACGCCGTCTACGACCAGGCCGTGATGCGCAAGCTCGTCAAGCGGGAGCGCATCGAGGACGGGCCGAAGTCGATGTGGCGGTACCGGGACCTGCTGCCGGTCGAAGATTCGGTGAACGTCGTCACGCTGGGCGAGGGGCTAACGCCGCTGGTCAAGGCCGACCGGCTGGGGGCGGAGCTTGGGCTGCGCAACCTCTACCTGAAGAACGACAGCATGAATCCGACCAACTCGTTCAAGGACCGGGTCGTGTCGGTGGCGATCAGCTGGGCGCGGGCGCAGGGGTTCGAGACGATCGCGTGCGCTTCGACCGGGAACCTCGCCAACGCGGTGGCCGCGTACGCGGCGCGGGCGGGGCTGGAGTGTTTCGTCTTCATCCCGGTCGACCTGGAGCCGGCCAAGGTCGCCTCGATCTCCGTGTTCGACCCGAACATCGTCGCCGTGCGCGGGAACTACGACGAGGTCAATCGCCTGTGCTCGCAGCTGCTCGAGTCGACGCCGTGGGCGTTCTGCAACATCAACATCAGGCCGTTCTACGCCGAGGGGTCGAAGACGCTGACATTCGAGACCGCGGAGCAGCTGGGATGGAGGCTGCCGGACGAGATCATCATCCCCATCGCCTCAGGGTGCCAGTTCGTGCGGCACCGGCAGGCGGCGCGAGAGCTCGTCGAGTACGGGCTGGTGCGCTCCGACCGCGTGCCCGCGTTCACGGGCGCGCAGGCCCTCGGCTGCGCGCCGGTCTACAACGCGTTCGTGTCCGGGGAGGAGCGGGTGCTGCCGGTGAAGCCGGACACCATCGCGCGATCGATCGCCATCGGCAACCCGTCCGATGGCATCTACGTGAACCGGATCGCGCGGGAGACGGGCGGCGTCGTCGAGGCGGTCACCGAGGAGGAGATCGTCGATGCGATGCGCCTGCTCGCCCGGACCGAGGGGATCTTCACCGAGACCGCCGGCGGGGTGACGATCGGGGTGCTGGCCAAGCTGGCGCGCGCGGGGCGGTGGAGGGGCGACGAGACCGTGGTCGCGTACGTGACCGGGCACGGGTTGAAGACCGCCGACGTGCTGGCGACCGCGAACGGGCACGCCAAGCGGGTCGAAATAGAACCGACGATGAAGTCGTTTCGCCAGAAGGTGAACATCTAGCGGCCATGGCTCAATTTCGAATCCCCGGACCACTGCGGCGCCTGTCTGACGGGCAGGTCACCGTGCCGGTCGAGGCGTCGGACCTGGCCTCCGCGATCGAGGCCCTGGACGCCCGCTACCCGGGATTCCGCGACCGGCTTCTGGACGAGAACGGGCAGCTGCGCCAGTTCGTGAACGTATACCTGAACGACGAGGACGTTCGCCTCGGTTCGGGGCTGCAGGCGAAGGTGGGGGCCGACGACGAGATCGCGATCGTCCCGGCGGTGGCGGGGGGTCGTTCCGCCTAGCTCTGCCGCGAAAGTGCGCTGAAACGGCCCGATTTCTGGCCGAAAATCCGTCATTCCTGCACACTTTCGACATGGGACGGCGGCGCCTCAAGCTGATCTTCGGGCCCTCGCTGGTGAAGGAGCCTGTGATCTACCAGCTGGGGCGGAACTTCGAGATCGTCACGAACATCCGGCGCGCCGACGTGGCGAAGGACCACGGGTGGGTGCTGCTCGAGGTGTCGGGGGAGCCGGAGGAGCTGGACCGGGGGGTCGCGTTCCTGGAATCCAAGGGAGTGAAGGTGGAACCGGCGGAAGGGGACCTGGTCGAGTAGCTAGTAGCGGATCTTCGGGTCGATCGCCGCGTAGGCGATGTCCACGGTGAGCATCGCCAGCCCCGCAAGCAGCGAGTAGAACGTGAAGATCCCGGTCACCGTGAAGTACGACCGGTTGAAGATGGAGTTGATCAGGTCCGGTCCAAGCCCCGGGACGCTGAACGCAGTCTCGACGACGATCGAGCCCATCAGCGTCGCCACCGCGATCGGGCCCATCACGGTCGCGAGAGGGATGAGGGCGTTGCGCAGCGCGTGCCGGATGAGCACGGCGCGCTGAGTCAGGCCCTTTGCCCAGGCTGTGCGGACGTAGTCCTGCGCCAGCGCGTCGAGGACCGAGGCACGGACGATGCGCGCGACGAAGCCGACCTGGGGAAGCGCAAGCGCGATGGCGGGCAGCAGCCAATGGATCGGGTCACTGTGCCAG
>Ga0209058_1002276_pt1 | contig 15959 bp, 14 predicted proteins | sample GraSoiAngelo_147_FD_185904 | JGI IMG/M metagenome (GOLD analysis project Ga0209058, IMG submission 185904) | Grasslands soil microbial communities from the Angelo Coastal Reserve, California, USA - 14_1009_05_40cm (SPAdes) (version 2) | ecosystem: Environmental > Terrestrial > Soil > Grasslands ... | reverse complement strand
GAACATCACGATCGCGACGAGCTGGCCCATCAGGATGGCGCGGTTCACATCGATCGCGGGGCGCCACGTCGCGTCGCCATCCTTGATGACCCACGCGCCGGCGGGCCGGGCCGAGAGGCCGAAGCCACCTCCGCCGTTGCCCTCCGTGTCACCGCCGGCACCACCGCCACCGATCACCACCGCGGCCGGAATGACCGTGACGCCGTCCAGCTGGTATGGCTCGCCGTACACCCGTTTCACGGTGAGCGCGTCGCGCGCCTGATTGATCGTTTCGAGGGCATTCATCGCCAGACTCCCTACGTGTTTCTCGGTCCGACGATACCCCTAGATCTCGAGCTCGAGTCCCTCACGCGCGACGACGACCTCGAGACCCGGCCGACGCTCGCTCGCCGTTCGCTGCGCGTCCCTCCCGATACGATCGAGCGCGTCGTCGCTGCGGTCGGGGTCGTGGTGGTAGAGCACGAGCCGGCCGACCCGCGCCTTCACCGCGACGTCGATCGCCGCATCGACGGTCGAGTGACCCCACGTCGCCTTGAAGTCGCTGGGCAGGAATTGCGCGTCGTGGATCAGCGTGTTCGCGTCGGCCGATAGCGGGATCACGGGATTCGGCTTGCCCGAGAACGCATCCTCGGTGTCCGTTGCGTACACGAGCGAGCGCCCGTCGGCCTCGACGCGATACGCGAGCGCCGGCGAGGGATGGAAGAGGGTCGACGAGTGGACGCGGAACGGCCCGACGCGCTCGTCGGATCCGTCGGTCATCTCCTCGATGCTCAGCTGGACGGGCAGGTCGTCGATATCGACGGGGAAGAAGGGGTCGTCCATGCCCATGCCGAGCAGTTCCTTCATCGTGCGCGACTGTTTCGGTCCGATGATCCGCAGGCGGCTCTTCGGGTCGTACGCGGGACGAAAGAAGGGGATGCCCTGGATGTGATCCCAGTGGAGGTGCGAGATCAGCAGGTCGACGTCGAACGGACGCCGGCCGCCGCCGTTCATCAGCGCGATGCCGAGCTCGCGCAGACCGGTCCCGGCATCGAGGACCAGCAGAGCGCCGGTCGAGTCGCGCACCTCGACGCATGCGGTGTTGCCGCCGTAGCGCACCGTTCTCGGGCCGGGCGTCGGGATCGAACCGCGCGTTCCCCAGAAGCGGACCTTCACGACGACCCCTTCGCCGCCGCGTGATCGCGCTCCGACAGACCGGCCGCCTCCTGGATCGTCCCCATGCCCTCTTCACCCGGCTTCGGCCAGGTCTGTTTCAGCGCCGCGAGCGCGGCCTCGAGGTGCGGTTTCGCGGTGTGCACGGCGGCCATGACCTTCGGATCGAGGTGGTCACCGGTCATGCCGTCCATCATCTCCAGCGTCTTGTCGAGCGGATACGCCGGCTTGTAGTAGCGCGGCGCCGTGAGCGCGTCGAACACATCCGCCGCCGCCACGATGCGCGCGCCGAGCACGATCGCGTCCGCCGCAAGTCCTTTCGGATAGCCCTTGCCATCCATGCGCTCATGGTGCTGCGAGGCGATCACCGGCACGTCGCGCATGTCACGCGGGAACACCAGATGCGCAAGGAACTCGCCGGTCTTCTCGGCGTGCGCCTTCATGTACTCGAACTCGGCGTCGTCGAGCTTCCCCGGCTTCTGCAGGAACTTGTCGCGCACGGCGATCTTGCCGTAGTCGTGCAGCAGCGCGGCGGCGCGAAGCTTCTCGAGATCCTTGCCGCGCAGGCCCATCGCGCGTCCGATCACGTCGGCGTAGCGCGTGACGCGCTGGCTGTGCCCCGCGGTCTGCTGGTCGCGTGCGTCGACCGTCATCGCGAGCGTCTCGATCAGCGTCTGCCACAGCTGCTTCTGCTCGGCCACGAGCTGCGCGTTCTCGACGGCGACGGCGGCCGAGGCTGCGAGCGACGCGAGCGTCTCCTCGTCGGCGGTGGTGAACGGACCACTGCCGTGCTTGTTGACGGCCTGGAACACGCCGATGACGCGGCCCTCCTGTCCGGTCATCGGATAAGTGAGGAGACTCTTCGTCTGGTAGCCACTTAGCTGGTCAGGCTCCGGATTGAAGCGCGCGTCGGCGTAGGCGTCCGGGATGTTGATGACGTCTCCGGTCTGCGCGACGCTGCCCGCGATCCCGGTCCCGAGCGGAATGCGGATCTCGCCGGTGCCCAGCGCGACGCGCGACCACAGCTCGCCGCGGTCGGCGTCGACGATGAAGATCGTCGCCCGGTCGGCCGCAAGCAGCTCCTGCGTCGCTTCGGCCATCAGGTGCAACAGCGAATCCAGATCGGTCACCGACATGAGCCGACGCGTCACGTCGAGGATCACCTCGAGCCGATGGCCGGCCGTCCTCCGCTCGCGGCTGCGTCGCTCGGCGGCGCGCCGATCGGCGGCGTCCGGTGGCGCTCCGGCCGCGGTGCGTCGCTCCGTGCTCCGGCGGTCGGCCGGCCTGCCGCTCACTCCGCCGACGTGATGTGCTCCGCGACCGGCGCGATGGTCTCCGCGATCTGCTCGAGAAGCATCTGATCGCGGCGTTCGAACGTGCCGTTGCGCTTGTTGAGGACTTGGATCACGGCGACCGGCTTTCCCTGGCTCCCCCACACCGGGACGACCAGCACGTTGAGCGTGCGGAACCCCGTGCGCATGTCGAACTTGCGGTCGAAGCGCGAGTCCGCGTACGCATCCGGAACGTTGATCGTCTCGCCGGTAAGGGCGGACTGACCCGCGAGGCCCTGGCCGATCGGCAGGCGGATCTCGGTCGTGGTGCGTTGAGCCACTCGGGCCCAGAGCTCATTCTTCTCTTGGTCAACGACGTAGAAGGTGCAGCGTTCGGCGTCGACCGCCTGCGAGCACAGCTCCACGAGGCCGCGGAGATACGCCTCGCGGTCACGCTGCACCGACAGGTGACCGAGCTTCACCAGGATGAGCGCGACCTTGTCGTCGAGCATGTCGATCAATGGGACCCGGCCACGGCGGCGCTCGCGACCCTGATCTGCGGCGCCGGCGCTGCGTTCGGGTTCGCGAGCGCGCCGATGCGGTTGATCTGGTAGCACGCGACCGGCTCCGCGCGGCCCTTCACCTGGATGGCGCCGAGATCGACGTAATCGACGTCGCTCCCCAGCTCGCTGAGCGTCTCGGCGCTGCATGCGACCTGGTCGCGACGCGCGATGTCGGCCGACGTGAGACGCGAGGCGACGTTGGCGGTGTCACCGATCACGGTGTACTCCATCCGCCCCAGCGCGCCGAGGAAGCCGGCGACGACGTGACCGGTGTTGATGCCGAAGCCGAATGACACATCAGGCCCGCCCTTTGCGCGCTCGGCCTGGATCCACTTCTGCATCTCCAACGCGCATTCCACGGCCTTGCGCGCCTCGTCGGCGACTTCGATCGGCGCACCCCAGATGACCATGATGTTGTCACCGTTGTACTTGTTCACGCTGCCTTCATAGCGGTTCACGATGGTCACCATACCGTCGAAATAGCGATTGAGGTGCCCAAGCAGGATCGCCGGCGTCATGCCCTCCGAGATCGTCGTGAACCCGCGGATGTCGCCGAAGAGCACCGTCACGCGCCGGTCCTCGCCGCCCAGGGCAAGCTGGCCAGTCTCCTCTCGGTCCATGATCGTGCGCGCGACCGCCGGCGTGACGAAGCGGCCGAACGTGTTCTGCGTCCGTGACACCGCGAGCTGCTCCTCGAACAGGAGGTAGCCGAGCCCGATCACCCACCAGAACGCGGACGGTAGGACGTAGCCGATCGACGGCACCTCCACCGGTCCGTTCCCGACCTCGCCCTGTGTCTGCAGCGAGAACAGGACGTAAGCGCCGGCGATGTACGCGGCGAGAACGCCGAGCGCACCGAGAAAGCCCCAGAGCCGCCAGCGCACGACGAGGAGCATGCCGCCGAGCGTCACGAGCAGCAGCTGCAGCAGCGTCGTGACGAAGTCCTGCTTCAGCACGGGGTAGCGGTTGGTGAATATCGACTGCGCGGTGTTCGCCCAGATCTCCACGCCGAACATCTTCCGCCCGACGCTGTTCGGCACCGGATAGTCGTCAGGCACCGCGGAGACGGAATGGAAGCCGACGAACACCGTCCGGCCGAGGATGAGCTCACGCGGCACCGCGCCGGCGATGACGTCCTTCATCGAGACGACGCAGAACTCGAGCGGGTTGGTGCAGAAGCCGAGCTTCTGTTGCTCGGTCGTCGACGTGGCCGGCCGCGACGCGTAGTACACGGCCATGCCGCCGCGCTCGTTGAGCGGCAGCACGCGTTCCCCGAGCGGCGCGGGAATGACGAGGCGGTCGCCGGTGAAGGTCGCCTTCGTGACATCCGCACGGACCTGTCGTGCCGCGGCGAGGAGCGGCAGCGCGTAGTACGTCGTCCCGTCCGGGCCTTCGATGCGCATCTGCGCGTCACGCACGTGTCCATCGGGATCGGCGGTGACGTTCACCGAGCCGAGGCCCGCCGCGACCGAGCTCAGCTGCGCGATCGGAAGCTGCACGACTCCGAACTTCGTCGAGTGGTCCGTCAGCATGCCGTCGCCCGCTCCCTGCATCGCGAGGATGACGTTGCCCGCGTCCTTGATCGCCGACGCGAGCAGCGCGTCGTCCTCGGGGCTCGGCGAGCGGTCGTAGAAGCTCACATCCAGCGCGATGACGGTCGGGTTCTGCGCCCGGAGCGCGCGGATGAGATCCGCGTACGCGCGACGTGGCAACGGATATACGTCGTACTTGGTGATGGTGAGGTCGTCGACGGCGACGATCGTGATCTGGTTCTTCACTTGAGCGGGCGAGATATCGATGGCCTTGTCGTAGATCGCGGTCTGCAGTGTGGTGTCGAAGAGCTGGGTCACCAGTGCGAGTGCGCCGAACAGCACCGCGAGCACCGCAAGGGCGGCGACGACCGCGCGCTGACGCCGTTGGCGCTTCGAAAACAACCTTCCCGCCACCTCTTCTGCCCGCCGCGGCGGGTCGGCTCAGATTATGGGGTTGCGGGCACGTGCGAGCACGGTTTGCAGCACACGTATCGCTCGCGCGTAATCGGCGAGTGCGAGACGTTCCATCGGCGTGTGATCGTACCGGGAGTCGCCGGGACCATACGCGACCATCGGACAGCCCCATGCGGGCGCGAGGATGTTCATGTCGCTCGTGCCGCTTTTCACCTTGAACGTCGCTTTGCCTCCCGCATCCGCGATCGCGCCGACGAACGCGCGCGCAAGTGGTGTGGTGCGCGAGGTGCGCGCGGGCTCTTCGGCCCCGGTGCGCTCGATCTCGATCGTCGCAGCGCCATCGTGCGCCGCCGCGATGGCACGAAGATCTGCCTCGAGCTCGGCGGTCGTGATGCCAGGCGGGATGCGGTAGCCGACACGGAGCTCAGCTCGTTCGACGAGTCCGTCACTCGTTCCGCCGCTCATGCCCTCGAGACGACAGTCGAGCTTCGCGAACCCCTCAGCCTCCTTCGTGCGTTTCTCGGCGGACGCACGCAGGCGCGACCACAGCGCGAGCGCCTCTTCACTGCACGTGAGGCCGGGCGCGGCGCCGTGACGTGCCGGACGCGACAGCGCGACGCGCAGCGCGAGACGCCCCTTGTACGCGACCGTGACCGCGTCCCAACCGGATGGCTCGCCGATGACGCACCAGTCCGGCGCAGCGAGCGTCGCGCGGTAACGCGCGCCCGCGCTGGTCGGCGATTCCTCCTCGACCGCACCGACGACCGTGACGCGCACGCCAGCGACGCGGTTCGTCGCGGCGGCGACGAAGGCGGCGAGTGGTCCCTTCGCGTCGACCGCACCGCGTCCGACGAGCTCGCCCTCCTCGACGCGCACTGCGATCTCGCCGGGGACCGTATCGATGTGGCCGAGGAGCACGACGTGCATGGACCCCTCGCCGATCTCGCCGACCGCATTGCCTGCGTCGTCGACGGATGCGCGAAAGCCGCGCTCGGCCATCCGCGCGACGAGCCACTCGACCGCTTCGCCCTCGCGACGGCTGGTGCTCGGGATCGCGACGAGCCCGCGGACCAGCTCGATGTCGGGCTCTATGCGAGCACCTTGGCGGTCGCGACGAGCACGCGGTCGATCTGCGAAGCGCTGATGACGAGCGGCGGCAGGTAGCGCACCACCGTCGGGCCCGCGCCAAGCGCGAGGATTCCCTGATCCTGCAGCGCCCGGAGCGTCGGGCCGGCGTTCTCCTTCAGCTCGACACCGGCGAGCAGGCCGAGCCCGCGGACCTCGCGCACCCGGTCGCTGTGAATGCCACGCAGCCCATCCAGCAGCTGCGCGCCGCGCTCGCGCGCGCGTGCGGCGAGGTCGAGGCGGCGCATCTCGCCGATCGCGGCGATGGCCGCGGCACACGCGAGCGGATTCCCGCCGAACGTCGACGAATGCGAGCGCTTCGGGAGATCTCCCAACGCGCGCGAGAACGCGATCGCGCCCATCGGCAGTCCGCCGGCGATCGATTTGGCGAGGCAGAGGATGTCCGGGACGACGTCGTACTGCTCGAGGGCGAACATCGTCCCCGTCCGGCAGAAGCCGGTCTGCACCTCGTCGAAGACGAGCAGCGCGCCACGCTCGCGGCAGACGCGCGCAGCCTCCGCGATGAACTCGCGCGTCGCAGGTCGCACGCCTCCCTCGCCCTGCACGAGCTCGACGATGAAGGCGGCGGTATCGGTGGTGATCGCCGCGCCGAGCGCCTCGGGCCTGTTGAACGGAACGTGCGAGAAGCCCGGCACGAGCGGCCCGAAGACGTCGCGGTATTCGGGACCCCAGGTCGCGGACAGCGCGCCCATCGTCTTGCCGTGAAAACCGCGCATCGTCGCGACCACGCCGCTTCGCTTCGTCGCGGCGCGCGCGAACTTGAGCGCGCCCTCCACGGCCTCGGTGCCGCTGTTGCAGAGGAACATCCGATCGAGCGACGCCGGCAGCAGCGAGGCGAGGACGTCGTACAGCTCCGCGCGGCGGTCGTTGTAGAAGAGCTCCGTGCACGAGGCGAGCGTCCGCGCCTGCGAAGCGATCGCATCCGCCACCGCCACGTTACCGTGCCCGAGATTCGCCGAGCCCTGGCCGCCGACGCAGTCGATGTACTCGCGGCCATCTTCGTCGTAGAGGAGCGCTCCGTCGCCGCGCACGATCGAGAGCTGACGTTTGGTATAGAGGCCCGAGGTGTGCGCGTCCTCGCGTCCGACGGACGAGCGCCGCTCCACCGTCATCCCTGGATCACCGTGCGGATCTGAGGATCGCCCGACGCGCTGCGGATGACGACCTCGCCCACGCCGCCCTCGATGGCCTCGCGCGCCGCGAGGATCTTTTTCTTCATGCGACCCTGCGCCAGCTTCTCAGCCTCATCGAGCGTCGTCTCGGCGACGAGCGACGACGGATCGTTCGGATCACTTAGCAGACCGGGCACGTTCGTGAGTATGAGCAGCGCGTCGGCGTCGATCGCGACCGCGATCCGCGCCGCGACACGATCGCCGTCGACGTTGACGGCTTCGTTCTCCGTCGACAGCGCGAGAGGAGCGACGACGGGCACGCGACCGGGTCCGATGAACTGCGTGAGCAGCGGCAGGTTCACCGCCTCCACGGTGCCGGTGTAGTCGTCGCGCAGCAGCAGGGTCTTGCCGTCCTTCACCGAGCGCACGTCTTTGCGCTTCGCGATGAGCAGGCGGCCCGAGATACCCGAGAGGCCGACCGCATCGATGCCGCGCTGCTGGAGCTTCTCGACGTAGAGGAAGTTCTCCACGCCGAGGGCGGCCATCGCGAACACCTCGAGCGTGCGCCGATCGGTGCGGCGACTGGTGTGGCCCGATGGCGAGGTGATCGTCTCCTGCGGCACATCGAGTGCGGCCGCGAGGCGGTCGGTCTCCGCCGACGCCCCGTGCACCAGGACGATCTCGTCGAGACGCGCGACCTCGGCCACGAGGGTCGCGACCGCGTCACGGTCCACGCCCTTCGAGCCACCGGCCTTCACGACGGCGCGCAGGGTCATGGATGCAGTCCCACGAAGCCGAGCCCGGCGTCCTCCGCCACGCCGCGCGCGACGTTCATCGCCTGCACGCCGTTGCCCGCTGCGCCCTTCACCAGGTTGTCGATCGCGCAGAGCGCGACGACTCGCTCGCCGCGCGGATCGACCGCGAATCCGACGTCCGCGAAGTTCGTGCCTGCGAGCAGCTTCGGCTCGGGGTAACGGAAGATCCCGGCCCGCTCCTTCACGATGCGCACGAACGGCTCGCTCGCGTACCGCTCCCGGTAGATCTTCCAAAGGTCCTTGTCCTCGAGGGGACTCTTCACGTAGGCGTGGGCGGTCGCGAGGACGCCGCGCACGAGCTCGACCGCGGTGACCGAGAGATCGACGCGCGGCCGCGCGCCGCCGAGCGCGAGCTCCTGCTCGATCTCCGCGGTGTGGCGGTGCCCGACCGGCCGGAAGGAGCGCACCACGCCAACGCGCTCCGGATGGTGAGAGTCCTCAGACGGCTCGCGCCCACCCTCGCTGGAGCCCACCTTGCATTCGACGACGACCGGACGCGTGCGGTCGACGACGTCCGCTGCGAAGAGCGGCAGCAGCGCGAGGATCGCAGCGGTGGCGTTGCAACCGGCGCCGGTCACCCGCTTCGCGCCGGCGATGCGGGCGCGGTGTAGCTCCGGAATGCCGTAGACCCAGCGGCCGAGCGCGTGAGGATGCGGATGCGGCTCGCCGTACCACCGCTGGTAGTCGGCCGGGTCCGTGAGTCGATGGTCGCTCGACAGATCGATGATCAGCTCGGCTCGGCCGTCGAATTCATCGGCGCGGTGCGTGCCGTTCGGCAGGCTGAGAAAGAGCACGTCGCACCGGGTCACATCCTCGTATCTGACGAACTGCAGATCCGTTCGCTTGCGGAGGTTCGGATGTGCCGTCGTCACCGGCTTGCCCGCGAGCGACTCGCTGCCGGCGACGATCGCGTCGACCTCGGGATGGCCGAGCAGCAGACGCAGCAGCTCGCCGCCGGCATAGCCACCGGCGCCGACGATGCCCGCCCTCACCTCGGAGCCACGGACAGCACGTAGTCGATGACCTTCGCCGCGATGTTCACGCCGGTCGTTTCGATGGAATTTCGGAATTCCATGGTGTAGTTGACCTCGTTCACGAGCAGACCCTCGGCTCCCTCGAGCACGTCGATCGCGACGACGCCGCCGCCGACCGCTCGGGCCGCCCGCACGCACACCTCGTTGAGCTCCGGCGTGACGACGCACTTCGTCGCCTTGCCGCCGCGGGCGGTGTTGGTGATCCAGTGGTCGGAATAACGGTAGATCGCGGCGATCGTCTCATCGCCGACGACGAACGCGCGGATGTCGCGTCCCGGTTTCGGCACGTACTCCTGGACGTAATAGATGGAGTGCATATACGTCCCGAGCACATCCTTGTGCTCGAGGATCGCCTCCGCCGCCTCGCGGTCGTTCACCTTCGAGATGAGACGGCCCCAGCTTCCGACGAGCGGTTTCATCACCACGGGGTAACCCAGCTCCTCCGCAGCGACGAGAGCGGACTCCGGGGTGAACGCGACGCGGGTCCGCGGCGACGGCACCCCATCGCGGATGAGGCGCATCGTCGTGAGTAGCTTGTTGCCACAGATGTCCGCGACCTCGAAGGTGTTCACGGTGGGGATGCCCCAGATGCCGAACACCCAGAGCGAGTACAGCGCGCGGCTGTGCTGGATGCAGCGCTCGAGCACGACGTCGACGCCGATGTCCGGCTTCCGCTCGAGCTCGAAGACGATCTCGCGGTCATCGAGCACCTTGGTCGGAACGTGCCGCGACTCGAGCTCCTCCAGAAGCATCTTTTCCTCCACGCGAACGCGCGAGAGGAGTACGCCGACGGTCGGGCTATTCACCCCAGTCTTCTTCGGCCTCCGGCGCGAGCGCGAGCGCGAGCGGCTTCGTCTCGGTCACCTCGAGCTCCGCGCCGCAGTCGGGGCACGAGACGATCTCACCCTTCACGGCAGCGTTCCCGACGGTCACCTCGGCGTCGCACTCGGGACACTTGGCCACGGAATCCCTCCCGCCTGATCGGCAGGAGCAGCCTAAACGCTAGTCGGCCCCCGACGCACCCTCGCGTCTTGCGCGCGAGCGCGCCTTGTCTTCGTACATGCGCTCGTCGGCGACGGCGAGCAGCGCGTCGTCGGTGCGGCCGTCCTCCGGGAACCATGCGATCCCGAAAGAGACGCTCGGCAGCGGGTGGTCGCGACCCGCCCAGTGATAGGTCTCCTCACGCAGACGCGACTCGACGCGACTCACGAGGGCCTGCGCGGGCAGCAGGCCGGTGCGGGGAAGGAGAAGGACGAACTCGTCGCCGCCGAAGCGCGCGACGACATCCTCGGCGCGGGCCGACTCGCGCATGAGGTGTGCGACCTTCGTCAGGACCTCGTTGCCGGCGAGGTGGCCGGCGGTGTCGTTCACGTTCTTAAGGCCATCCACATCGAACAGCACGACGGCGAAGATGTCGCCGTGACGAGCGGCACCGGCCAGCTCACTGTCGAGGCGCTCCATGAGGCTGCGACGATTCAGCACGCCGGTGAGGTCGTCGTCGCGCGCGAGCCGGTGTGTCTCCGCGAGCAGGCGCGCGTTCGCGATCGCGATCGCCGCCTGGGCCGCGTACAGGCGGACCAGTCGCTGCGTGTCGCTCGAGAAGCGACGCGGCGTCGCCGAGTACATCGCGAGGGTCCCGACGAGCTCGCCGTACGCGATGAGCGGAACGGCGATGGCCGACGCGATCGTCGCGTGGAGCGGCTTCGTACTCTTGGGGTGGTCGGCGTAGTGCGGAGCGACCACCATGTCGCGCGTCTCGACCGCCGCGAGCGAAATGCCGGCGAGCGGCTCGCCGACCGAGTCGCGCAGGCCGAGATCCGGGTTTGGGCGCAGCGCGCGGATGACAAAGCCGTCGCCGGGCGCCGCGAGGGCGAGCATCGCCCCGTGTGTGCGAGACAGCTGCGTCGCTTGCTCGACGACGAGGTTCACGAGGTCGTCGAGAGAGCGCTCGCCCGCAGCGGCGAGACCGACCTCATACAAGGCCTCGAACTGCACCGCGCGACGGCGCTCGGTCTCGCTGAGGCGCCAGTTCGTGTACAACGCCAGACCGGCACGAAGGGCGAGGATGACCATCGTCGCGGCGACCGCAGAGTCGACGAACAGCTCGACGCCCGAGTTGCTCAGGTTCGCGACGACGACCAGCCCGGCGGCGAATGCCGCGGTCATCGCGGGAAGCGCCAGCCGCGAAAGCTCGACCACGTCGCGTGAGAACAGTCGTCTCGGTGCGGACCGACGGTCTTCGATCCAGGTCCCGGCCGACACGCCGATCGCAAGCATGCCGAGCATCCAGAGGAGGTCGAGCGGAGTGCCCGCTTGGAATTGACCCCACAGGAAGACTGGCAGGCTGAGCGTGAACGCGAGCGCATTCAGCGCGACGCCGATGACGAGGATCGCGAACGCGCGACGCGGCTGCTCCATCGGCGAGCCCCAGAGGGCCGACAGCGCAGCGCCCGTCGCGCCAGACCACAGCACCGCATAGAGAAGGACGACCGTCGTGACGAACGGCTCCTGCTTCATCTCGCTCGCGAGCGCGCTGGAGAGGAGCAGCGCGATCGCGGCGAGAAGCAGCAGAACCACCGCCCCGGAGTCGAGTAGCAAGGCGTAGATCGCGAGACGCTGACCACGCAGCATCGCAATGAAGCCGAAGATCAGGAGGGCAGCCGCGCTCAGGTGCGCGATGTCGTCGAGGCCCGGCGTCGGGATCGGGACGTCCGCGATGACAAATGCGCTGCGCACCAGCATGCCGATCGTCCACGCGCCGCTGGCGAGTGTGACGAAGACCCATGGGAGGCGCTCGCGTCCGGGCGTCGTCTGCGCCGCCCGTAACGCCGCGAGCATTGCGCCCAGGCCGAGCGCCAGCCACGCGACCGAGACGAGCGCGCCACGCGGCCAGCCCGCGGGCGCAAGCGGCTCGAGTCCGTACACGGCGAGGATGGCCCCGAGGCCGACGAGCGCGGCTCGCCACGAGCGGAGCGCGAGGGCACGGCTGAGGGGAGTGAGATCGCTCACGAAGAGAAGGTTAGCCAGCGGTGTTGCGTGCGGAAGGCCCGCTTGTCCCACCCTGTCTGCCGCTATCCGAGCCTCACGTACTACCTCTGTGGGACCAAATCCGACAGGTCTACGACCGAGTTCACCCCTTCGGGCGAGATCGGATGGAGGGCGGAGCGATCGCTCTTACTTCGGCGGGGCCAGCGGCGCGCTCAAACGTAAGTACTGGAGCTCTCGGCTCGCGAGCTCCACCCCATCGAGCGGATCGACGTTCTTGGGATCGTCCTGGATCGAGATCTGGACCACGACGTTCGCCAGCGCGTACAGCACGCGCACGTTGGTCACGCTGATCTGCGCGCCGCTCGGATCCCTGATGACGCCATCGATCGACATCGCACGCGAGCTGTCGCCGAAGGTCTGGCGCACGGAGATCGGCCGATACCCAAAGGCGAGCATCGCGTCTCCTCGGCCAGAGACGACCGCCTGCGGGCCCGCCTTATCGGGGAACAACAGGACGATGCACTCGATGTCCGTGGTCTTCCCGCCAGCCTTCTGCACCGTGAACGTCCGGAAATACGCAGCGATGAAGAGGTGCTGATCGAGGAGCGCGACGAGCGCGCCGGGGTCCGCGGTGGCGAGCGCGTCGTCCAGATCTTGGGCCGTGAGCGCGCCTTCCGTCGTGATCCGCGTCCCGGCCGGTAGCTCGGTAACTGGCAGGACCAGATTCTTCACCGGTCCGGCAAAGCGAATCGGCCCGGCCGAAGCCGTTGGCTGCGGTGCGGAAGCCGCGCACGAGGCCAGCACCGCGGCGACCAGCAGTGGGCCCAGAGCTCGCCCGATCACCAGCTCTCCCCTTAACGCATCGTCTGTCCGGAGAAGCATGCGTCCCTCTGGGTTCGGCTGGCGCGCGGCCCGTCCCCCGAAAGAGTGACGACCGCCTAGCTTGCGTGACCGTTAGACCTGTGGCGTTCCCTCTCCGCGACGAAGGCTCGCCCTCTCCCAGGGGCGGGCCTTCGTGTTAGATCGCCGCCAGTCTGGACGAGCGTTCCGTTGCCGAGAACGGCGGAGCGTCGGCTCAGGGGCTGCGAGCACCGGGTACCCCGTCCCACCCGACTGAGCCACACGCCGTGTCGCGCCTGATCATGAGTGCGACGCTCCGCGTCACCAGGGGTGTAGACCCCGCGCATTGAGGTTCGATTAAGGGCTCAATTGACGATTCCAGCCACCGTCTGTGAGCCTGAAGCGATCGGCGACGCGAAATCGTCGCGCAACCGCCCTGTGATGTTTACGGCAATCGCACCGAACCGGCACCACGGATGCTCCGTGCGCGGCCAGACGGCGGACTGCCGGTCGTCAAAGTCCGAAAAACAGGAAGAGGCTTGCTGTGAAGGCTGCTGTCCGCGTCATCGTCGCCGCACTCCTTCTCGTCGCCGTCGTACCGTCCACGGCCTCGGCCGACACCGGGGTCACGTTCGAACAGCGCGTGGCGTTCGCAGGCTTCGAGACCAACGCGTGCACCGGCGAAGAGTTCTACGCGACCGGCTATTTCCACATCAAGACGCATCAGAGCGTGTCGCTTGACGGTCGCCTGAACACGACGACGGAGTTCAACTTCGAGGACATCAAAGGTATCGCGCTCGTCACCGGGGCGACGTACATCGAGGCGGCCGAGACGTCCAGCTCATGGCAGCGCGATTTCGATTTCGTACCGCAGTCGAGCACATACGAAGACGACGTGGTGATGAACCGTCTCGGGGAGAACGGCACCTTTGTGCTCGGGGACGACCTCTACCAGAAGGTCCTGATGCACTACACGGTCAATGCGAACGGCACCCTTACGGCCAACCAGTTCGACATCGACTTAAGGTGTCGGTGAGCGCGGCGCTGTCTAGCAGGCCTGCGGACTGTGAGCCAGGAGGTGTGGGAGTTCAGGACATCGGCGACAGTCCCGCGAGGGATGTGTCAAGACATCGGAGACACCACGCTGAGGGGGTCTCCGGATGGACGTCGGGCCGTATTTGGTCGAGGCGCATCTGCGCGAGGGTCGTTCGGTCGCCGAGCTCGCGCGCGTGCACGGGGTGCACCGCAGCTGGCTGTACAAGCTGCTCGGGCGATACCGCACTGAAGGTGAGGCGGGCCTTGCGCCACGATCTCGGCGTCCGCACCGCTCACCGACCGCGCTGCAACCCGAAGTCACCCAGGAGATCGTCCACCTGCGCGCGGATCTCTTGGCCCAAGGACTCGACGCCGGCGCGCTGACGATCCAGTGGCATCTGGAGCGTCGTCTGGGCCGCGCCCCCTCAGTGAGCTCGATCGTGCGCGTGCTGCGCCGGCGCGGCCTGGTGGTGCCCCAGCCGCACAAGCGCCCGCGCTCATCGCTGCACCGCTTCGCGGCCGCACTGCCCAATCAGCTGTGGCAGACCGACGCCACGCACTGGGCGCTCGCCGATGACAGCGCGGTCGAGATCCTCAACATCGTCGACGACCACTCGCGTCTGGTGGTCGCCGCGGTCCCCTTCGACACGGTGAAGGCCGCCGATGCGGCGGCGGTGTTCCACGGCGCGGCGCAGCGCTGCGGCTATCCGGCGGCGCTGCTCAGCGACAACGCCGCGGTGTTCAGCGGCGGCTCCCGTCAGGGCAAGGTGCTGCTGGAGTCGGAGCTCGAGCGCCTGGGGATCGTCTGCAAGCACGCCGCGCCCTATCACCCGCAGACCTGCGGCAAGGTCGAGCGTCTGCATCAGACGCTGAAGCGCTGGCTCGCGAAGCAGCCGGCCGCGGCGACGCTGGACGAGCTAGCGGCGCAGCTGAACCGCTTCCGGCTCCATTACAACGTCCACCGCCCACACCGCGCGCTCGGTCGGCGCACGCCGCAGGAGGTCTTCGACGCCAAGGTCAAGGCCGGACCGGGATCAGCGCTGCCGGCGGTCCACTACCGGGTGCGCTACGACACCGTCGACCGCAACGGCAAGGTCACCCTTCGCTACGACTCGCGGCTGCACCACATCGGGCTCGGCGCGCGGCACCGCGGCAAGGCGATCGTGCTGTTCGTCGCGGACCGCGTCGTCCGGATCGTCGATGCCGACGGGGAGCTGCTGCGGGAGCTGATCCTCGATCCGACGCGCGACTACCAGCGGCAGTCGGCGTGAGTCCTACGATGCGCGCGAATCGGTCTCCGATGTCTCGACACATCGTCGCCGATGTCTCGACACATCACACGGTAGCCCGGAGGGGATTCGAACCCCTGACCTCTTCCTTGAAAGGGATGAGGTCGCGAGAAGCGGCCTAGGGAATTGTCTCAGCACGAATTGACACCGGCATCTGGCCGGAACGCGCGTCAAATAAACGGCCTGAGATTTGGAGGCGGGCAGCAGGCCCGCCCTCACGCGATCTAGTCAGGGTCGGCAATTCTTTCAGACCGCAGTATTTCGATGCCTCGCACGCCTGCCGCGTAGTTGACACTGCGCCTAGGGGACACGAGAACGACATCTTCGAAGCCGCCGTCGAGCATCTCTTGAATCGTGATGTGCCAATACGCTTTGCCGAGGTCTATTGCCTTCCATTTGCCGTCGGCGACGGCGGCGCGGCGAACGACTGCTTGCGTTGCCGGATCGCGTCTTATCAAGTTGGCTGGGACGCCGATGAGCGTGAGCTCTGCCGCTTCAGCCTCTCGAATGTCAAGTGCCCAGTCGACCTGCGCGTAATACGCCGCATTAGCCTGTTTGAACTGGTCATCCCGCTCGGGGTGGCCTTCGTCGTCAAAGAGGTGGGTGTAGGGCCGGCTGATTAGAGTCCCGAGCTTGCCGCGCAACGTGACGTGTTTGAACACGGCGCCGAAAACGAGGAGGTGGGTGCGCGCACTTGTGCCAAGTCCATCAATGATGGTGTCTTCGACGACCGCGCCGTTGAGGTATGTCGCGTGGACCGAACAGTCG
>Ga0209058_1002272_pt1 | contig 15973 bp, 17 predicted proteins | sample GraSoiAngelo_147_FD_185904 | JGI IMG/M metagenome (GOLD analysis project Ga0209058, IMG submission 185904) | Grasslands soil microbial communities from the Angelo Coastal Reserve, California, USA - 14_1009_05_40cm (SPAdes) (version 2) | ecosystem: Environmental > Terrestrial > Soil > Grasslands ... | reverse complement strand
GCTGGTTGACTACGTTGTCGACGACACCAGCGGCGCCGTCGTGGAGGGTTCGACCTCGCCGGAGAGCATCGAGGAGTACTGGACGTTCAGCCGCCCGGTTGGCCCGAAGGCGTGGCGACTATCGGCGATCCAGACGGCGTAATCGCTCCGTAGGTGCGCGTTGAAGCGCGCCCTGAAGTGGCTGGTCGGAATCGCCGCGGCGGTCGTCCTTCTGGCGATCGTCGCGGCGATCGCGCTTCCCTACCTCGTCGATAACGCACGCGTCCAGGCCCTGATCGCTTCCAATGCCTCGCAGGCGGTCGGCCGGCCCGTCAAGTTCACGTCCCTGTCCATCGCTCTGTTCCCGCTCCCGGCGGTCGAGCTGCACAAGCTCGAGATCGCCGAGGATCCTCAGTTCGGCGCCGCGCCGTTTCTGACGCTCGAGACGGGCCGGATCCGCCTCAAGCTGCGTCCCCTGTTCAGTGGACGGGTGGAATTCGGCGACATCACGCTCGAGAGGCCGCTGATCGCGATCATCCAGAGCGCCGACGGCCGGCTCAACGTCGCGAGCCTGGGCCCAACGGGCGAGCCCAGGACGGCCTCACGTCCAGGAAAGCCGAGCGGCGCCGGCGCAGGAGGGACGATCGCGGCGATCGCGGCCCAGGTCAACATCAAGAAGGGAGCCGTGACGTACGTCGCTCGCGGCAAGGAAGGCGCCGGGACGCCCTACCGGGTCGAGGACCTCGACCTGACCCTCACCGGCCAGGGCATGCAGCTCAACTTCAAGGGAGCGCTCAAGGTGGTCCCCGGCGACCTCGCGGTCAAGCTCGCCGACGGCGTCGTCGCGCTCAACGGTGCCAGGGCGGTCTCCGAGGCGCCGATCCGCGGCCGCGTGACTCTCGAGGGCAAGGACGTCAGTCGACTCGTCGCCGCGGCCGCGGGCCCGACGCCCGCGATCTCCGGGCCCATCGCCGGCACGTTCTCGCTGGGCGGTACGGTCGCGGCGCCGAAGGTTTCGGGCAACGTAGAGATGGCGAAGCCATCGGTGACGCAGACGAACACGGCCTGTCCCGAGCCGAAGCAGCGCGTGCTTTCCCTGGGTGCCCTGAAGATCGCCGGCGCGTCGTACGGCGGCAACCGATTCCAGAGCCGCCCGGTCACCACGTCGATCGGCAAGGGCACCATCAGCCTCAACCTGACGGCGACGCTCGAGCACGGTGTGCGCGTGCAGCTCGGCGACCTCGCGCTCAAGGAAATCCCGATCGAGCGCGTGCTGGTCGATTACCTGTGCCAGGGCTACGCGGTGTCCGGGCCGCTCGATCTCACGGGTGCCGTGGCGTTCGGCGCGGATCTCTTCAACACCCTCGACGGCGCGGGAGACCTCCGGATCGGTCCCGGCAAGGTCGTGGGTCCCCAGGCGCTCGCCCTGATCGGCACGGTCGTGCGCGTGGGCGGCGCGGTGTCGTCGCTGCTCGCCACGGACCTGCCGTCCACGCTGTTCGCCTCGCCGGTCGACTTCGACTCGATCACGGGAACGTGGAAGGTCACCAACGGCGTCCTCACCACGCGCGATCTGCTGTACTCGAGCCGCGCCATGAAGATCGGGGTCGCCGGGGAGTACGGCCTTGCGACCGGGCGCGTGAACGCGGACTTGAAGGTGAACCACGGGCGCGGCGAGATCCGGGCGAAGGTCACCGGCAACGCGGCGTCGCCGTCCGTACGGGTCGATCCGGCGTCGGTCGTCGGAGAGGGCGGCCGTCAGAAAGTCGAAGAAGGGATCCAGGACCTCCTCAAGCGCTTCAAGCGTTGAGGTGGCTAGCCGCTCGCGCTGAAACGCCCGCCACCAAGCTTGCCGTCCTCGACCAGGCCCACGAAAAACGCGTAGAGCTGGTCGTACTCTTCATAACGCTGCTCGCCCAGGCGCGCGACCGTATCGACGCGCAGGGCCCGGTACATCGCCAATCGTCGTCGCAGGATCGGCCGCCACTCCTCCGAGAGATCCTCAGCATCGATCGCGTTGAATCCGGCGCGACCGATCAGCACCCGATAGCTCTCTAGCGTCTGCAGCGTCGTCGCCGCCATCCATCCCCAGAGCCGCTCTCGCTCCCGGTCGCCGAGGCCCGGCCGCGCCACCCAGTCGGTGAACGCGAGCCGCCCGCCCGGGGCCAGCACGCGATGGCACTCGCGGAGCACCGCGGGCTTGTCGGCGATGTGCAGGAGGGCTTCCTGGCTCAGGCAGACGTCGAAGGCGCCGAAGCCGAAGGGGAGCCGCGTCGCGTCGCCCCGGACGACCGCGACCCGGGTCTCTCCGACGAGCCGGTTGAGACGGGTGGCGCCCAGCGCTCGTCCCGCGTGGAGCTCGAGCGCCACCACCTTCGATCCCCGGCGCCTCGACAGAAACCGGGCCGGTCCGCCCAGGCCGGCACACACGTCGAGGACGCGGCTCTGGGCGCCGACCCCGGCCCGACTCGCCAGGGCGTCCACTGCGGCGAGGCCTCCGTAGTGGTCCTGGTCGAACTCGAACAGGTCGTCGACGGTCGGGCCCTCCGGAAGTCCCCGGCCGCGCCGGGCGAGTGCGGCGAGCACTCCGGCCTCGCTGATGGGATGGTGGTCGTAGAACTCGCTCACGCGGCGGCCGGGGGTGCCTTGAAGCATCAGCCCACGTATGGTAAAAGCAAACCCGGTTTCATCACACCTTAGACGAGGGAAGGCCCATGGGTAGCGGCGGCCGAGGCGGTCTCGAAGACATCGTCGTATCGACGTCGGACATCTGTTTCATCGACGGACGCGAGGGGCGACTCGTCTACCGCGGCTACGACGTCAACGACCTCGTCGAGCACTCCTCCTTCGAGGAGGTCATCTTCCTCCTCTGGCACGGTGGGCTCCCGAGCAAGAAGGAGCTCGTGGCCCATACGAAGGCGCTCAGCGCCACCACGACCCGGCGGTTGCCGCCCGGCCTCGTGTCGCTCCTGAAGGCGTTTCCGAAGAAGACCACCCCGATGGAGGTCCTGCGTACCGGGATCTCGGCGCTCTCGGCCTACGATCCGGACGCCGCCGACAACTCCAAGGACGCCACCGCCCGCAAGGCCCTCCGGCTGACCGCGCAGATGCCGACGCTGGTCGCCGCCTGGGAGCGGATCCGCCGCGGCAAGGCGCCGGTGGTACCGAACCCGCGGCTGAACCTCGCGTCGAACTTCCTCTACATGCTGAGCGGCAAGAAGCCGACACCACTGGCCGCCAAGACGTTCGACGTCGCGCTGATCCTCCACGCCGACCACGAGTTCAACGCTTCGACGTTCGCGGCGCGGGTGACAGCGGCGACGATGTCCGACCTGCACTCGTCGATCGTCTCGGCGATCGGCGCGCTCAAGGGGCCGCTCCACGGCGGCGCCAACGAGCAGGTGATGCTGATGGTCCAGAAGATCAAGTCGCCGGCGAACGCCGACGCCTGGATCCGGAAGGCGCTGGCCGACCACGGCCGCGTCATGGGCTTCGGCCACCGCGTCTACCGGGTGGAAGACCCGCGCGCGAAGCACCTGAAGCGGCTCGCGACCGAGCTCGGCCAGCAGGCCGGGGACACGAGCGCGGTGCAGATCCTGGACACGGTCGTGCGGGTGATCGGCGAGCAGAAGAAGATCTTCCCGAACGTCGACCTCTACTCCGGCGCGGCCTACGCGTCGATGGGGATCGCCACCGACCAGTTCACGCCGATCTTCGCGATGAGCCGGGTGGTCGGCTGGGCGGCGCACGTGATGGAGCAGCACGCCAACAACCGGTTGATCCGGCCGCGCGCGGAGTACACGGGCCCGACGCACGCGACGTACGTCCCCATCGATCGGCGCTAGGGAGGCGGTGCGCGCCTCGCCGCGCGTGAGCCTCGTGATGTGCGTCTTCAACGGGCTCGAGGACACCCGCGCGTGCCTCGAGAGCCTGCGTGGTACGACCGAGCCGTTTCGCCTGATCGTCATGGACAACGGCTCGACGGACGGGACCCCCGAGTTCCTCGAGCGCTTCGCGTACCCGTATCCGCTGACCCACGCACGGAGCGAATCCAACGCCGCCGTGATCGCCGCGCTCAACTGCGCCTGGCGGCTCGCCGACACCGAGTTCCTCTGCTTCTTGCACAACGACACGGCGATGGTGGAACCGGCGTGGCTGTCGCGGCTCCTGGCCGCGCTGGCCGAGCCCGGGGTCGGGCTGGCCGGCCTCTACGGCGCCAAGCGCCTCCGCGGCGACGGCCGCGCGGCGGGCCGCACGATCGTGCACAGCCTGGTGCCCACGCCGACGGTGCGCCCACCGTGGGAGGACGTGGTCTTCGTCGACTCCGTTTGCATGGCGATCTCGCGGGAGCTCATGTGCGCCGTCGGCGGCTTCGACGAAGGCTACGGCTTCTATCACGGCCACGACCGCGACCTGTCGCTGGCGGTCCTCGAGCACGGCCGCCGGTGCGTGGTGGTCCACGCCCCGTTCGACCACCGTGGTGGTCGAACGCGCACGCGCGGCTTCGACGCCGACCCCGGCCGCGAGCGCGCCGACCTGGCCCAGCGCCAGGCGGCGGTCACCCGCTTCGCCGCGAAGTACCGCCACCGCCTGCCGTGCGACGCGCGGGGGACCGGCGAGCGCCTGCGCGACTTCGCCAGGAAGATCGGCCGGAGGCGAGGATGAGCGTGCTCCGGATCGGGATCGTCGGCGCCCGGTTCGCGGCCGAGCTGCACGCGACGAACTACCGGCCGCTCCGCGGCCAGCGAGTCGAGCTGACCGCGGTCTGCGCGCGCACGCCGGAGCAGGCCGAGGCCTTCGCCCGGCACCACGCGATCCCGCGTGTGTTCACCGACTATCGGGCGCTCGTCGACTCGCCGGACGTCGACGTCGTCGACATCTGCGCCACAACCGACCGCCACCACGAGATCGCGATCGCGGCGGCGCAGGCCGGCAAGCACGTCATCGTCGAGAAGCCGCTGACCGGCGCCTTCTGCGAGGCAACGGAGCCGCGCGAGCGGATGCTGGCGGTAGCACTCGCCAACGCCGACGCGGTGCTCGAGGCCGTCGCCAAGGCCGGCGTCACGCTCTGCTATGCGGAGGATTTCGTCTACGCGCCGCCGGTGGCGAAGCTCCGCCGCCTGCTCGGCGCGAGCGGCGGCGCGATCCTCGAGCTGCGGGCCGAAGAGAGCCACTCGGGCTCGCACGCCGCCTACGCTCGGCGCTGGAAGAGCGCCGGCGGCGGCGCGCTCCTCCGGATGGGCTCGCACCCGATCGGCGCGGTGCTCCACCTCAAGCACTGGGAGGGTCTGCAACGGCGTGGGCGTCCCGTGCGGGTCCGCGCGGTCTTTGCGGAGGTCGCGAACCTCACGCGACTGCCCGCGGTCTCCGGGCTCACGCGCCATATGTCGACCAAGGCCGAGGACGTCGAGGACTGGTCGGTCGCCGTCCTGACGTTCGAGGACGGCACCATGGCCACGATCCACTCGAACGACATCACGCTGGGCGGCGTCCGCAACGTGGTGACCGCCTACCTGACCAACGCGGTCATCCAGGCGAACATCAACCCGAACAACACCCTGACCGTGTACGCGCCGGACGGGGCCGTGTGGGGCGACGAGTACATCACCGAGAAGGTCGAGACCAAGGCGGGCTGGCAGTTTCCGAGCCCGGAGGAAGACTGGATGCGTGGATATCCCCAGGAGCTGGAGGACTTCGTGGCCGCGATCAGCGAGCGCCGCGAGCCGCTGTCGGGCGGGCTGCTGGCGCGCGAGGTCGTGGAGGTGATCTACGCCGGCTATGTCTCGGCGGCGACGGGCCGCCGCGTCGAGCTGCCCCGGCCATGATCCCCTTCGCGAAGGGGCACGGGCTCGGCAACGACTACATCGTCATCGACGAGGCAGATCTGAAGGCGCCGCTCTCCCCGAAGGCCATCGAGCGCATCTGCGATCGGAACTGGGGCGTGGGCTCCGACGGGATTCTGTTGTCGGTCCCGAGCTCGCGCGCCGATTTTGGATTGCGCATCTTCAACCCCGACGGGAGCGAGGCGGAGAAGTCCGGTAACGGGCTCCGCATCTTCGCGAAGTACCTCTGGGATCACGGTCGCGCGAAGAAGACGACGTTCACGGTCGACACCAAGGGCGGGATCGTCGAGTGCCAGTGCCGGGTCGAGACCGGCCGGATGGGCTTCGTCACCGTCGAGATGGGCCGGGCGACCTTCCGCGCGCCCGAGATCCCGATGAACGGGCCGGACCGCGACGTGGTGAGCGTGCCGCTCCAGCTCGCCGATGGCACCACGCTGGCCGTCACCGCGGTGTCGGTCGGCAACCCGCACTGCGTGACCTTCGTGGATCGCTTGGACGAGGGCGAGTGCCGCCGGCTCGGTCCGCTCATCGAGAACCACCCGGCGTTTCCGAACCGGACGAACGTCCAGTTCGCGAAGGTGTCCGGCCGCGGCTCGGTCGACATCCGCATCTGGGAGCGCGGCGCCGGCTACACGCTGGCCTCCGGCTCGTCCTCGTGCGGCGCCGCCTCCGCGGCGGTGAAGAACGGTCTCTGCGACCACGGTCGGGTGCGGGTCGGCATGCCCGGCGGCGAGCTCACGATCGAGGTGCGCCCGGACTGGTCGCTCCGACTGGACGGCCCCGTCGAGGAGGTCTATCGCGGGACCCTCACCGCAGAGTTCGCGGCGTCGCTGTGAGCCGCCTCTGCGTCTTCTGCGGCTCGTCGGCAGGCGGTCGCCCCGGCTATGCCGACGTCGCGCGCCGTCTCGGCGCCGAGCTGGTGGCGCGGGGGATCGGCCTGGTCTACGGAGGCGGCAAGGTGTGGCTCATGGGCGTCCTCGCCGACGCGGTGCTGACCCAGGGCGGCGAAGCGATCGGCATCATCCCGGAGCCGCTGGTTGCTCGCGAGCTGGCCCACCGCGGTCTCACCGAGCTGCGCATCGTGGGCTCGATGCACGAGCGCAAGGCGACGATGGCCGCGCTGGCCGACGGGTTCATCGCGCTGCCCGGCGGCTTCGGCACCCTCGAGGAGACGTTCGAGATCCTGACCTGGGCGCAGCTCGGCATCCACGCCAAGCCGGTGGGCGTCCTGAACGTGGAAGGCTACTGGGACGGGCTCCGCCAGCTCGTCGGTCAGGCCGTGGCGGAAGGCTTCGTGCGGCCGGAGTACGCCGAGCTGTTGATGTTCGCCGAGACGCCGGCCGCACTGCTCGATCGGTTCGCCGCCTGGCGCCCGCCCGATATTCCCCGGGCCTGGCTCGATCCGAGCCGCGTGTAGCGCTCCATCAGCTCCGCCACGCGCGAAGCGCACGCCGAGCCCGCCAGCGCGGCGACCAGCGTGAGCGCCAGCGCGAGCGCCGAGTCCTCGATCGACGGCAGCGCGTGACTCAACGCCGGCAGGCGCCCGAGCGCGACTCCGGCGACCAGCGCGAGCGAGACGCCGAAGACGACGGCCGCGAGGCGCCGACGTCTCGACGGATTCGCGACGGCCATCAGCGCTCCCGGAACCAGCGGGATCAGACGCAGGGTCAGTGACCGCCCCGGGGTCGTGCCGTTGCGCCGGGCCATCTCATGGGCGACGGCGATGGGCGAAGACGGATCGGCGGCGATCGCTTCCTCGATGGCCGGTCTCGGCTGGAGCAGCGCAAATCCAATATCACCGACCACGAGGATCGAGAGCTGCACGGCGAGCGCGCCCACGGTGAGCACGAGCGGGATGCTGCGGCTGCGCGCCACGCGGGCGACGAGACCGAGCGCGAACGTGAACGCCAGCGTGCCCAGGATCGCGTAGGTGAAGAAGAAGACTCCCCCGCGATGGAACGCCGTCTGGATCGACGGGTCGACCATGATGTAGAACGTGCCGAGCAGCAGGACGCCGCCGGCGGCGAGCGCGGCCCAGCGCCGCCCGCCCTCGTCGTACACCTCGAGCGCGATCAGCACGATGCCGAGGTTCGAGACCTGCGAGCCGGCGAGGGCCAGGAGGTGCGGCAGGCTCCAGAGGGTCACGTCGATCCCAAAGAGGCGGTGCCACAGGTCGTCGATGGGCGCGGCCAGGATGGCAATGGCGATGCCCCACCACGCCAGGTGAAAGCCACGCGTCCCGGCGAGGCCCACGACCGTCACGGCGTCTGGCGGCGGCGCTCTACGCCGCGTCCGCCACGTCTCCAGCGCCAGGACGCCGAGCGAGATCATCGCGGTCGCGGCGACGGCGGCGTACGCCATCACGTGGGGAGCGATCCAGAACGAATCGCGGCCGATCAGCAGGTGCCAGCGGATGTCCCAGCCCACGCCCCAGCCGCCGACGAGCTTCGCCGCGAGCAAGGCCCAGAGGGCTCCGCGCCGGAGGGTCATCCGCACGGGCTCATGTTACACTTCGCGCCGCAGTGATTGCCTCGTGGTGCTGGGACCTCGTCGAGCCATACCTCACGCGCAATCTCGTCAACCGGGGCGTCGCGCGCCCGACCCGCCGGGAGATCCTCGAGGAATTCCTGCGCGTGTGGCCGGAGTTCACGGCGACGATCGGCGTGCAGGAGCCGTGGGCGGGAACGATCCGGTTCAAGTGGCTCGCGCGTCTGTCGTCGAGCGAGATGGAGTCGTTCCTGGAGGACCCGACCGGCTGGATCCGCGCCCAGTTTGGCGGGGGGAAGTTCAAGATGAACCTGCATCACGGGATGCACTTCGTGAACACGCGCAACTTCAAGCCCGAGGGCGATCCACGCTGGAGCGACGCGCCCGCGCTCGATCTCGACGCGTAGCCGGGCGGATTTGCAGGGAAGGAGCGACGGAGACATGCCGAGTGACGAGACGCGACGCGTGCTGAAGCTCTTCGGCGTGGCGGTGACGAGCCTGGAGGACGCGATCGATCAGGCCGCGCCGATGGACGAGATCATGAAGTGGGACCGGGAGCTCGCCGAGCGCACGCGCGAGACGCTCGCCCTCGTCGAGCGCCTGCGGAGCCGGCGCATCGCCTGATGGCGGCGCGCGTCGACGCGTCGGGCGTCGCCCTGCCGCTGGCGCGGCCGCCGCGGCGGATCGTGTCGCTGGTGCCGAGCATCACCGAGACGCTGTGCGCGCTCGGGCTCGCCGACGCGCTGGTCGGCGTCACGGTCTATTGCGTCGAGCCCCGCGACGTCGTGGGCGGCAAGGTTCGCGTGGGCGGCGAGAAAGACCCGGACCTCGACAAGATCCTGGCACTCGCCCCCGACCTGGTCGTGGCCAACATCGAGGAGAACCTCCGCGAGCACGTCGACCAGCTGCGCGCCTGGTCGATTCCGGTCTGGGTCACGTATCCGCGTACGGTGGCCGAGGGCATCCGGCTGATCGACGAGCTCGGTGAGGTGACCGGGACCACGGAGCGCGCGGCGCAGCTGCTGGGGGAGCTCGAGCCCCTGTACGCACGGGTCCGCGCCGCGCGCGCCGGACGACCGCCGGTGACGGTGTTCTATCCGATCTGGCGCAATCCGTACATGACGATCAACAGCGACACGTTCGTTCACGACATGCTCGACACGTGCGGGGCCAGGAACATCTTCTCGGATCGGTCGGAACGCTACCCGAGCGTCACGCTGGACGAGGTCGCGGCGCGGCGGCCCGACGTCATTCTGTTGCCCGACGAGCCCTTCAGGTTCAGACGCGCTCATCTCGCCGACTTCGCCCCGTATGCCGACGTGCCAGCGGTGCGTCACGGGCGGATCTACCTCGTCGACGGCAAGCCGTTCTCGTGGCACGGGCCCAGGATCGCGGACGCGCTGCGCACGCTCCCTGGGCTGATCGGCGGGGGGGCTACTTCTTCCTGACCGGAAGGATCCAGTCGAGCCACGGCGCGGCCGCGACCATGAACAACCCGGGGATCGCCACACCGGCGACCATGCCGACGATCGACAGGAACACCACGGAGATCATCATCGCGCACGTGTCGAAGAGCAAGGTCATGGCTCAATCTACCTCGAGCACCATCTCGATCTCGACCGGAATATTGACCGGCAGCCCGCCCATGCCGACCGCGGAGCGCGCGTGCTTGCCGATGGCCTCGCCGAAGACTTCGACCATCAGGTCGGAGAAGCCGTTGATGACCTTCGGCTGATCGCCGAACCCTTCGGCCGAATTGACCATGCCGAGCACCTTGACCACGCGGCGGACCTTGTCGAGGCTGCCGAGATTCGCGCGCACGGTGGCCAGCAGGGAGAGGCCCACTTCGCGCGCGACCTGATAGCCCTGCTCGATCGTGAGATCCTTGCCGACCTTGCCCTGCGACGTCGCCTTGCCGTCCCGTACGGGGCCGTGGCCCGAGACGAAGAGGAGATTACCCGTCCGGACGGCGCCGACGTAGTTGGCCATCGGGCTGCTGGGCTTCGGGAGCGTGATGTTCTTTTCCTTGAGTCGCGCTTCTGCGCTCATGGCGACGTGTCCTCCTCGAAGAATCGTGCACGATCACGAAGCGAATGACAGCGGCGACGACATCGTGGCACACTGGCTCGTGCCCGTCAAACCGACGCCGGTGACTCCGGCCCTGGCCGCCACGCTGGTGCTTCTCCGCGATCGCTCTCACGGCGCGTCCGACGTCCTCCTGATCCGGCGTCACAGCGCGAGCAAGTTCGCCGCGGGTGACTTCGTGTTCCCGGGCGGCAAGATCGAAGTCAGCGACGGACCCGCCGATGCCGCCGGCTGGTGCCGCGGCGTCGACGCGAGCCTGGCCGCCCGCGTTCTCGACCTCGAGGCGGCGCCCCACGCCGCCCTCGGTCACTGGGTCGGCGTGATCCGCGAGACGTTCGAGGAGGTGGGCATCCTGCTCGCCTGGGCGCCCGACGGCAGTCCCGCGCGCGTCGATGGCCGCCGTCTGGCCGAATACCGCCGCGCTTGCCAGGCGGACCACCGCACGTTCTGGGAGATGCTGCGCGCCGAGCGGCTCACGCTGGCGACCGACGGGCTCGTGTACTTCGCTCACTGGATCACGCCAGAGATCCAGCCGCTGCGCTTCGATACGCGCTTCTTCGCGGCCGCGATGCCGGCCGGCCAGGAGGCCATCGCGGACGAGCAGGAAATCACCGAGGTCAAGTGGCTGGCTCCGCGCGAGGCGCTCGACGCTCACGCCCGGGGTGAGCTGTCGCTCCGCAATCCCACCGTGAAGAACCTCGAGCTGTTCGACGGGGCGGCGTCGACGGCCGCCGCGCTCGATCGCGTGCGCGGGCGTCAGGTGAGGACCATCCTCCCGCGCGTGATCATGGAAGGCGACCAGCGCCGCGTCCTGCTCCCCGGCGAGCCGGGTTATTACTAGACATGGGGGGCCTCGAAGGGCCCCCAAGCCCCCAACGCTCGGATCGCCCCGGCGTCGCCGTGGCGCTCCTCGATGTTGCTCGGCGTCCCCGGGGCCGCGAAGGGCGGCTCCCCCCCAGAGTTTATGGCTGGCCGGCCCCTCGATAGCGCTAGCGGCTCCGGGTGAAGGCGTTGCTGAAGACGTAGTCGGCCACGCGCCGGCCCTGGGCGATCCCTTCCGTCTTGTCGAAGGCCCAGTGGATCCCGAGATAGATGCGGCTCTGGCCGTTCTCTTCCTCGGCCTCCGAAAGCGACGAGAAGCTGCGCGGCACGAGCGGGCGGACGTTCCCCTGGTTGTCGACCGTCTCGCCGTTGAACTCGTCCGAGACGAACGTGAAGGCGATGTGGTCAGGCCCGTAGAAGTTGCGCAGGATCTGGAAGAGGGCGCCGCCGAAGCCGGCGTGGCCGGAGGGATACGCGGGGAAGGGCGGCGTGAAGTTCGGTCCGGTGAGGTTGCTGGCCGGCGCGCCCAGCGGCGAGTACGTGGGATCCTGCACGGTTCGCGGATTGCCGTCGCTGTCGCTCTCGCGGATGCCGGTGATGGGGCGCCAGAACTCGTAGTGGTACTTCGACTCCCAGATGGCGATCCCGGCGTCGGCCATCGCCGTGTTGATCAAGGCCAGGAGGCGCGCCAGCTCGATGGCCCCGGTCTTCCGCTGCTCGGCGATCTGCATCGCGATCTTGTTGTAGAGCCGCGGCGGCGCGCAGAGGCTTGGGGTGGCGTCGTACGCCCAGTAGATGCCCGCGACGGTCTGATCGGCGGTGCGCGCGGTCGGCGTGACCACGCCGTCGCCGCCGACAGCCTTCACCTCGTTGAAGGCGGCGGTGTACTCCTGGCTGTCGAGATCGGGCGGCGGCGGCACCCGGAACTGATCGCCCGCCTGGAGCACGAACGGCGCGACCTCGCCCCAGTGGGCGCCCAGCGCGAGCGGGTTCTGACTGATCGGATCCTGGCGCCACTTGCCGGGCTCATCGCTCGTGATGAAGTCGACGCCGACGCGAGGCTCCGGATGCCGGGAACCGTCGTCGGCGCGCCGCGCGAGGATGGCGGCAGCGGCCGCACGCCCGAGCTTGATCCCGTCGGTCTTGGCGGGCTCATCGCGGAGAACGGCGAGGTCGTCGACGAGCACCGCGTCCAGATCGGCCTGCTGCGAGGGAAAGAGGGCGACGAGCGTGTCGTGCGCGGCCAGCGCGATCGCGGCCTCCACCGAGGTGCCGTCGGGAGCGGGGCGAAGACCCGTGTAACCCTGGTAGCCGCCGACGATGGCGTTCATGGCGTCGAAGACCGCGATGTGCACGATGGCCATCGCCCGACTCGATCGCCCCGGTCCGACCTGTTCTCCGAAGACTCGGCTGTCGCCGGGCGGCACCGGTGTGTGGTCGAGGCCGCTGGCATCGATGGCGATCTCGTTCCAGTGGTGGAGCCGGTCCATGGCGCCCGCCCCGGGACGCCGGTGCTGTCGGAGATCGCGCAGGTTCGATCGAGCTCCGAAGCGTGGTCCGAAGACCTCACCGAGACCGCCGGGGAATCCATCGGCGCCGGCGCGCCCGGGCAGGCCGAGGGCGAGCGTCCCCAGCAGGAATGCGCGGCGTGTTGGTCGACTCATCATGGCGCTCTCCTCTTCATCGAGCCATCTCGGTCACACCTGTCGGGCATTCGACACCGCACGATGCGATGCCAGCCTCCTTGATGGAGCCGGTCAGCGTGAGCCGCATGGCCTCCGCTACCTCTTGGCGCCCTGCCGATCGCCGTGACGACGAGACCAGCGCCGAGGATCGCTCTGACGGGTCGGCGCATGGCCTCGCTACCTCTTGGCGCCCTGACCGGGCTGGCGCGCGTTCACCATCACCGCCATGTTCCCGTAGGGGTGCTTGTTCTCGAGCATGAGCTGGTGGCACTGGGGGATGTCGTCGAACGCATAGGTGTGGCTGAGGCACGGATCGACCTTGCCGTCGGCCACGAGCTTCGTGACGTCGGCGGCCTGCGCGTCGTTCGAGAGATGGCTGCCCTGGAAGCGCTTCTGGCGCATCCAGTGATAGCGCAGGTCCATGGTCGCAGTGTAGCCGGTGGTGCCAGCGCAGATCACCACCATGCCCCCGGTCGAGCAGACGAAGACCGACGTCGGCAGGGTCGCCTCGCCCGGGTGCTCGAAGACGAGCTTCGGGCTGACACGCTCGCCGAGGCCATCCCAGATCGCCTTGCCGAAGGCGCGCGCGCCCTTGGCCCACTCGCCGTACGCCTTCGCGTCCTCGGTGCTCGGCATCGGGCCCCAGTGCGTGAACTGATTGCGGTTGATGACCGCGGCCGCGCCGTGCTCCTGGCAGAACTTGCGCTTGGCGTCGTCGGAGACGACGGCGATGGCGCGGCCACCGAGCGCGCGCGTGATCTCGAGCGCCATGCTGCCGAGGCCGCCCGCGGCGCCCCAGACCAGGACGACGTCGCCGCGCTCGATCACGTGCGGCGGCCACCCCATGAGCATCCGGTACGCGGTGGAGGCGCAGAGGAGGAAGCATCCGGCCTCCTCCCAGGTCAACCGCGCAGGCTTCGGCACGCACTGGTGGGCCTGCGCGCGCGCGAACTGGGAGAAGCTCCCGTAGTTGGTCTGATAGCCCCAGATGCGCGTGCTCTCGGCGAGCATCGGATCCTTGCCCGAGCGCACCCAGGGATCGTCGGGACGCCACCAGCCGCTGTGCACGATGACCTCGGCGCCGACCTGGACGTTCTTCACTTCGCGCCCGACCGCCCAGACGATCCCCGAGCAGTCGCTGCCACCGGCGTGGAAGTCTTCGGGCTCGCCTGCCCGCCGGCGCTCGGCGATGACGTCGAGCGGCGTGCCGAGCGCGGCCCACACGTTGTTGTAGTTGATGCCGGAGGCCATCACGTAGACCAGCACCTCGTCGGGGCCGAGCGTCGGCGTGGGGATGACTTCCCGCCGCCAGGCGTCGCGCGGCGGGCCGAAGCGGTTCTGACGCACGACGTAGGCGTGCATCCGCTTCGGCACTTCGCCGAGCGGCGGTCGTTCACCGAGCTCACACAGATCGATCATTGTGGCCTCTTCTTTTATTTACCGTCGGGGCGCCTTCGCAGGGCTCCGGCGCCCGACGTTCGGGGTCTCGATACTCTCGACGACATTCAGCCGTTGAATTCTTTGACCAGGCGTGGGAGCCGGGGGTCGTCGAGGCCGGGCTGATAGGGTTGGTAGAGCGCGGTGCTGTCGAGGAGCCCGGCATAGCGCTCCTTGAGTCGCCGACCGATCGTGTCGTAGGTGCCGGTGACCGCGAACGTGTCGAGCATCTCGTCGGTGATCAGGTCGGCCATGCCCTTCCAGTCGCCCTCGACCGACTTCCGATGCAGCGCCGGTGTGAGGTCCTGCCAACCGTGGGCCGCGAGCACCGGCTCGTAGGTGCGCGTCGAGGCGTAGAAGGCGATCTGCTGCTTCACCGACTCGCGGTTTCGCGCCAGCTCGTCCTCGGTGTCGCCCACGACCACGAAGCTCGCGGTGGTGTACGTGAAGTCGGTGCGCGTCCGACCGGAGGCGCGGAGGCCCTCGTCGACGGCGGGCTGCACGTGGTCGCGCAGATACTTCGGGCTGTTGAACGGGTGCACGTGCAGGCCGTCGCAGACCTCCCCCGCGATCCGGCACATGTACTGGTTCACGCCGGCGATGAAGATGGGGATCCTCGGATGCGCGATCGGTCCGGGGTTGAAGAACGGCGTCATCAGATCGAAGCGATAGAACTGGCCCTTGAAGGCCAGCTTGGTCCCGTTCTGCCAGCAGTCCCAGATGTGCCGGAGGGCCAGGACGATCTCGCGCATCTTCGGTCCGGGCGACTCGAACTTCACCGAGAAGCGGCGCTCGTTGTGCCCCTTTACCTGCGTGCCCAGGCCCAGCACGAGGCGGCCATCGGAGGCGTTCTGCAGATCCCATGCGATGTGGGCGAGGATCATCGGGCTTCGCGGAAACGCCACCGCGATCGCCGTGCCGAGCCGGATCCGTGACGTGACGCTCGCGGCGACAGCCAGCGGAAGAAACGGATCGTGCTGGGTCTCCGACGACCAGAGGCAGTCGTACCCCATCGCCTCGACCCTGCGCGCGTAGCTCGGGATCGACTTGAGGTCGTGGGTCAGCATGCCGACGTCGAGCTTCACGGGTGTCTCCTAGAGCGGATTGAGCCCGAGCATACCCGACCGGCGGCGGACGGTCTAGCGGCGTAGATCACCAGGCCGAGCATCAAGGTTCCCTCCGGAGGCGCCAGGCGCCTCGGTGGATCGCGAAGGCGACGACGGTGCCGAAGAGCGCCAGGGCCAGCGCCATCACCGCGAAGACGGACGAGAGGCCACCATCAAGGAGACGGAGCGCGATCCAGCCGCCGCCGGCCGCGACGACGAGCCGGCTCAGCCCCGCGAGCAGCGGCCAGAGCAGACGTCCGGCGCCCTGCGACGCGAAGTAGAGGGCGAGCCCGAGCCCGAAGAAGCCGTACGTCGGCCCGACGATGCGCAGGTACGTGGCGCCGGCGCTCAGCACGGCCGGCTCGGTGCTGAACAGCGAGAGCCAGGCGTATGGGAAGAGCGCCGCGCCGAGCCCGATCGCCTCGGTGACGCCCGCGGCCATCGCGGCGCCGGTCCACGCCACGCGCCGCGCGCGCGCGTCGAGCCCGGCGCCCACGTTCGTCCCGACCATCGTCACCAGCGCCGAGCC
>Ga0209058_1002264_pt1 | contig 16013 bp, 15 predicted proteins | sample GraSoiAngelo_147_FD_185904 | JGI IMG/M metagenome (GOLD analysis project Ga0209058, IMG submission 185904) | Grasslands soil microbial communities from the Angelo Coastal Reserve, California, USA - 14_1009_05_40cm (SPAdes) (version 2) | ecosystem: Environmental > Terrestrial > Soil > Grasslands ... | reverse complement strand
CGCCGCACTCGCGGCGAGCTCGGCTTCCCCGTCATCCTCGGCAATGCACCACGCCGCCCAGTACGCCAGCGAGCGCGCGAGCTCCGTCTCCACATAGCTATCAGCGAGCTTGTGCGAGACCGCCTGGTACGCGCCAATCGGCCGCCCGAACTGCTCGCGGCTCTTCGCGTGCTCGACACCGAGGACCAGGGCTTGACTCGCGATGCCGACCGCCTCGAGGGCGAGCGCCGCCAGGGCGCGTCGCCGAGTGGCGGCGATGATCTTCGCGGCGGCGGGCGGAGCCGCCAAGAGCCGTGCGTCATCGTTCTCAAAGGTGACACGAGCGAGACGACGCGTCGCGTCGACCGTGTCGAGAACGCGGATCAGCGGGCGTGCGTCGTGGCGCTCCGCGAGGAACAGTCCGACGCCGCCGAGCCCGCGCGCGGGGACCACGAACGCTTCGACCAAGCCGGCGTCGGGAACGAGATCTGCCTCACCGCGCAGGAGCCAGCGGTCGCCGTCACGACGTCCATCCACCGCCGGCCCGCTCGCATTCGCCGCGGGCGACGCGAACGTCGCAGTGAATGCGCCGGACGCGACCTTTGCCAATAGGTCGGGCGCGCAGGCGAGCGCCGGCAGCGCGAGCGCGACGGTCGAGAAGTACGGACCCGCATAGAGCGCGCGGCCGAGCTCCTCGAACACGATCGCCTCCTCGACGAAGCCCAGGCCCGCACCACCCTGCGCCTCGGGGATCGACGCGCCGGTCCATCCAAGACGGGCAAGCTCTGGCCAGGACGCGCGGTCCCAGCCATCTGCCGACGTCGCGATCTCCGCGAGGCGCGCGAGGGGGTAGCGCTTCTCCAGGAACGAACGGGCCTGCGCGCGGAGCTGCTCCTGCTCCGGTGAGAAACTGAAGTCCATCAGCGGCTCCGGGGCAGGCCGAGAACACGCTCGGCGATGATGTTCCGGAGGATCTCCGACGTGCCGGCCTCGATGGTGTTGCCGCGGCTGCGCAGCTGCTGATGGCGCCAATACGCGGGCGCCCCGTCGCCATCCGCCACCTGCGCCTCCCGTCCGATGATCTCGATGGCGAGCTTGGTGAGGCGCTGGTTCGCCTCGGACCACCGGAGCTTCGCGACCGACCCCTCGGGGCCGGGCACGCCGGTGCGCTCGAGGCCGGCCAGGGCGCGATAGTTGGTGTAGCGGAGCGCCTGCAGATCGATCCACTCGCGTACGACGCGATCGCGCACCAACGCGTCGGTCCCCGCTCGCTCGCGGGCCAGTGCCACGAGCTTGCGGACCGCGACGTCGAGGGCCCCGGCGAGGGCGAAGCCGAAGGTACCTCGTTCGTGCGACAGGGTTGTCATCGCCACGCGCCAACCGCCGCCGACCTCTCCAAGCAGGTTCTCCCTCGGCACCGCGACGTCCGTGAAGAAGATCTCGTTGAACTCCGCCTCGCCGGTGATCTGGCGCAGCGGCCGCACCTCGACGCCGGGACTCTTCATGTCGACGATGAGATACGTGAGGCCCTCGTGCTTCTCGCTCGCCGTGGTGGTCCGGCCGAGGAGGATGCACCGATCGGCGATGTGCGCGTAGGACGACCAGACCTTCTGACCGTTCAGCACGAACCTGTCGCCCACCAGCTCCACGCGCGTGCGCACGGACGCGAGGTCGGAGCCTGAGCCCGGCTCGGAGAAGCCCTGGCACCAGATGTCCTCGGCCGACAGGATCTTCGCGAGATAGCGCGTCTTCTGATCCGGCCGGCCGTGCGCGATGATCGTCGGGCCGGCCATGCCCAGCCCGATCACACCCAGGTGCTGTGGCGCTTCAGCGCGCGCGAGCTCCTCGAGGTAGACCGCCTGGTAGCGCCAGGGCCGACCCGCACCGCCGTACTCCTTCGGCCAGGTGAGCCCGGCGTACCCGGCCTCTGCGAGGCGCCTGCTCCAGTCGCGTCCGAGCGCCAGGGCGACGGGGCCGCTCCAGCCGCGGAAGCCGCGCAGCCCGGCCGGCACGTTCGCTTCTAACCAGGCGCGCAGCGTCGCGCGGAACGCGGCCTCCTCTGGTCCGTCTCGCAGATCCATTAGCGCCCCTCGCCCATCTCGCCCCGCAGGGTCATGCAGGTGCTCATCGCGCGCGCGACGAGTCGCTCCTCCGGGTCGGTCACGTCGCACTCCACGAGGCCGATCGTCCGCCCCGTCTTCACGGTGCGCGCCGTCGCGACGAGTCGCCCGCTCCAGAACGGCCGCAGGAAGTTGATCTTCAGCTCGAGGGTGGTGAAGCTCTCTCCTTCATCAAGGGTCGAGGCGTACGCCGTCCCCATCGCGGCATCGGCCACATCGCAGATGATCCCGCCGTGGAGCGTGCCCATGGGATTGGCGTGTTGCGGGCCGGCCTCGAGCTCGAAGATCGCCTTCCCCGTTTCGATCGAGGTCGGTCGAAAGCCGATGAGCCTCCCCACCGGAGCGCCCGGGCCATCCCCACGCACCATCGCGTTGAAGCGATCGATCAGCCTCGCCACGAGACCTCCGACGGGCGCGTCGCGATCTCGGCACCGATGCGCGCCAGCGAACGAAGACATGCGTCGAGCCCCGCATCGTGCTCACCGAGCGAAAATGGCGCGGCGTTGAAGTCGGTCGCGCCCGCCTCGGCCAGCCGCAGCAACTGTTCGCCGATCGCGTCGTGATCACCGACGACAGCGACCTCCGCCGGGCCGGCGGCGCCCTCCCGGTCGAGCATCGCGCGATAGGCCGGCAGCGACGCGTAGGTCTTGAACATGCGGCCAGCCAACTCGCGCGCGGCGGCTACGTCGCCGGTCAGCGCGAGCGGGAGTTCGACGACGATGCGCGGGGCGGGCCGGCCGGCCTGCGCCGCCGCTTCGCGCACGCGGGGCACGATGTGATCGCGCAGCGTGCGCGCGCCCACCATCCAGGTAATGGTGCCGGCCGCGAGCGTGCCGGCGAGCGCGAGCATCTTCGGACCGAGGCCGGCGAGCAGTACCGGCACCGGTAGTCCATCCGTCGAGGTGAGGTGAGCGCGGACGGTGAACCGCGTTCCAGCGTGCTCGATCTTTCCAGTGCTGAGGAGCGGGACGAGGATGGAGAGGTACTCGCGGGTGTGAGCGTAGGCGCGCTCGTACGAGAGACCCCACGTGTCTTCGACGACCACGCGATGCGAGGGCCCGACGCCGAGCGTGAAGCGACCCCGCGCCGCGGCCCCCGTCGATGCCGCCTGCTGGGCCATCGCGTGCGGGTGGCGCGGATATGTCGGCGTGATGGCAGTGCCGAGCTCGATGCGCGTGGTCGCGCGGGCCGCGAGCGCAGCGACGGTCATCGCGTCGTGCCCGTAGATGTTGGAAAACCAGACGGACGCAAGTCCGACATCCTCCGCGAGGCGGGCGCGTTCGACGTGCTCGTCGAGCGTCGCGGGTCGCCGCTCGCGTTGCCCGCCGTCGAGCAGTCCGATGCGCATCAGCCCGGACCTCCCCTGAGGGCCGGGCGCCATGTTGTCCGAGCGAGCGGGGTCGGCGTCAACTCGACGGCCCTCGACCCCGCTCGCTGCGCGTGTAGCACTCAATGCGCCTGTTTCTACTTGAGCGTGATGTAGCCAGTGATCGTGACGAACTTGCCATCCTTCGCCGCCTGGAAGTAGGCGGCCTTCACACCTGCGTGATCCGTTGGGCTGTAGCTGAGACTTGGCACGAGCGAGCCCGTGAAGTCCTTCATCTGGTCGAGGTTCGCCATGAAGCCCTCGCGGGTCAGCTCTTTGCCCCCGCGCTTCAGCGCCTCGATGAACACCTGTCCGTATGCGTATCCGGACTCGGTGAAGCCGCCGATCTGTTCCTTCGGCGCGTACTTCGCCATGAACGCCTGGTATTCGACGATCTTCGGGTTGCTGGTGTCGTCGAACGCCGGGAGGTAGGCCTCGATCAACATGCCGTTGATCGCCGTGCCGGCCAGCTGGAAGATCGACGGATCGTTGATCACCGAGGATGAGAGCAGCTTCGGCGCGTAGCCGATCTTGCCCATCTCGGCGATGATCGAGCCGCCCGGCTTCGGCACGGCGTAGAGGATCACCGTGTCGGCGCCGCTGGTCTGCAGCTTCAGCGCCTGTGCGCTGAAGTTGGTGTCGGCCGTTTCGTACGACACACCGGTCGCGGCCGGGAGGTTGCGCTTCTTCAGCTCCGCTTGGACCGCGTCGAGCCCTTCTTTGCCAAATGCGTCGTTCTGGTAGAAGATCGCGATCTTCTTCGTGCCCATCGTGTCGAGGGCGTATTGCGTCGCGAGCGTCGCTTCGGTCGTGTAGTTGAGCTGGACGGCGTAGATGTTCTTCTTCAGCGGCACGGCGAGCGCCGTCGTGCCGGTCGCCGGCCACACGTGTGGGACGTTGTTGCTGACGAGGTAGTCCATGACCGCGGCGTTGTGGGCGGTCCCGAGGCCCCCGCAGAGTGCGAAGACCTTGTCCTCTTCCACGAGCTTCTTCACCGCGGCCACTGTCTTGGCCGGCTGGTAGCTGTCGTTCTCGTAGATGAAGCGGATCTTGCGGCCGTTGATGCCGCCCTGGTCATTGATCATCTTGAAGTACGCGTCGAGCGTGCGGTCGATCGCGCCGTACGCACCCGCCGGTCCATCCTGCGGTCCCCAGCTGCCAACGACGACCTCGGTATCGGTGACACCGACAACGGCCGGTTTGGCAGCGGCCGCCGCCGTCGCGGGCGCTGATGTCGCGCCGGGCGGCGTGGTCCCCGACCCGCAGGCCGTCACGAGCAGTGCGACGAGCAACGGGACGACCTGCGCCACCCGTGACAGGGATCGGTGTTGCACCCTCGAAAGTTGCTGTATCAAAGGTTCCCTCCTTCTGGCCTTCGTGGCCCTAAAGCCCGAGATATGCGCGTCGCACCTCCTCCCTTTGCCGGAGCGCCGCGCTGCGATCGCCGAGGATCACGCGTCCGGTCTCTAGTACGTACCCATGGTCGGCGACGGCGAGCGCCATGTGCGCGTTCTGCTCGACGAGGAGCACGGTGGTCCCGGCCGCGCGGATCTCGCTGATCACGCGGAAGATCTCCTTGACCAACATCGGTGCGAGGCCGAGAGATGGCTCGTCGAGCACGAGCAGGCGTGGCCGGGCCATGAGTGCCCGTCCGATGGCGAGCATCTGCTGCTCACCGCCGCTCAGGGTTCCGGCGCGCTGCTGCAGTCGCTCGCGTAGGCGCGGGAAATACTCGAACACGCGCGGTGGCTCCTGGCGTGCGGGACCGAGATCCGGTCGGGCGTACCCGCCGAGCAACAGATTCTCGCGCACAGTCAGCTCGGCGAAGATCTGCCGTCCTTCGGGCACCTGGACGATGCCGGCGCGCACCACACGATCCGGGCTCCAGCCATCGATGCGCCTACCGTCGAACTCGACCGAGCCGTGCGTCGGCCGGAGGAGACCGGAGATCACCCGCAGGGTCGTCGTCTTGCCCGCGCCGTTCGCCCCGAGGAGCGCGACAACGCTGCCCTCGGTGACCTCGAGACTGACGCTGTGCAGCGCGCAGACGCGCCCGTAGTAGGCCTCGATGTCGTTCACCAGGAGGAGTGGACGAGCCCCGCTAGGCATCGGAGACCTCGAGCTCAGATTCGCCAAGGTAAGCCTCGATGACCACCGGATCACGGCGGACGTCTGCCGGGGCTCCGGTGGCGATACGTCGGCCGAAGTCCAGTACGTACAGCCGATCGCAGAGCCCCATGACGAATGACATGTCGTGCTCCACGACGAGCACGCTCAGGTCGAAGTGTTCGCGCATCCGTCGGATCAGGTCCGCGAGTCCCTGGCTCTCTCGCTGGTCGGCGCCGGCGGTCGGCTCGTCGAGCAACAGCAACGCAGGGCGCGAGACGAGCGCCCGGCCCAGCTCGACCAGCTTCTGCAGGCGGAAGGGCAGCGTGGATACCACGCTGTCGCGGTGGCTCGTGAGGCCAAGGAGATCAAGCATCTCGTGGGCGCGCGCCGTTGCGCGGGCTTCGTCCGCGCCGACCCCGGGCAGGCGCAGGCCATCACGGATCGCGCCGCCGCGCATGACCGCGTGCTCTCCGACCAGGAGGTTCTCCAGTGTCGTCATGCTCCGACAGAGCTCCACGTTCTGGAACGTCCGGGCGATGCCAAAGCGGATGATCTCGTGCGACCGAGCGCGGGTGATGTCGCGGTCCTTGAAACGGATGGACCCGCGCTGGGGCTCGTAGAACCGGCTGATGCAGTTGAAGACCGTGGTCTTCCCCGCTCCGTTCGGTCCGATGAGCCCGATGATCTCACCGGTGTTCACCGAAAGGTCGACGCCATCGACGGCGACTAGTCCTCCGAAGCTGATCGTGAGGCCGGTGATCTCGAGAAGCGGTCCGGTCACCTCACGCCGCTCCCCTCACCCAGCTCGACGATCTGGTCCACGCGCGGCGCACCGCCCCGCACGCGTGCCGCCCAGCGCTGCCGCACGGAGCGCACGACCCCAGCCAGGCCATGCGGCAGGAACGCGATCGTCAGGATCAGGATCGCGCCCAGGACGACGATGTAGAGATTCTTGAAGTCGTGCACCACGGGCAGTCGCGTGAGGGCGTTCTGCAGGAACGTCAGTAGCAGTGCCCCTGACAGCGCGCCACCGACGGAGCCAAGGCCGCCGAGCACGATCATCGTCAGAAAGTCGACCGAGAGAAGCACGGTGAAGTCCTCTGGACTGATGCCGTGGAGGAGGTGCGCATAGAGGCCGCCGGCGATCCCCGCGTACAGCGCGCTGAGCGCAAAGGCGGTGGTCTTGTAGCGCACGAGGTCCACTCCCATCGCGCGCGCGGCGATCTCACTGTCGCGGATTGCCACGAACGCGCGGCCGGTGTGGCTCGTGACGACGTTCCTCGCGAAGATCGTCAACACGATGAGCACGCCCGCGGCCAGGTAGTAGTAGTCCTGATCGGTGCGGAACACGATCGTGAACGCGCCCAGCGGGAGCGACGCGAGCGGTAGACCGTGCAATCCCGACGACCCGCCGGTCCAAGAGCCCTGCCACACGACGAGCTGCGGGATCGCGAGACCGAAGCCAAGCGTCGCGACCGCGAGATAGGGACCGGACAGGCGCAAGGCCGGCAGACCCAATAGGAACCCGATCGCCGCGGAAACGGACCCCGCGACGAGCACCGCCACGACGAATGGAAGGCCCAAGCGGAGGGTGAGCAGCGCGGTGGTGTAGGCGCCGATCGCGAAGAAACCGGCGTGTCCGAGCGAGATCTGGCCGGTGTACCCGATCAGGATCCCCAGGCCGATGGCGACGATGGCGTAGATGAAGGCGAGCGAGACGAGATAAAGGATGTAGCCCGGGGCGACGCCGGGGATGACGCCGAGCACCGCGGGGATGACAAGGACGGCGGCCAGGCCCAGACCGTATGGCGCCGCGGCGCGCCAGCGCGTTCGCAGCCAGCGCACCATCACGTCGGCGCCTAGACCTTCTTGGTCTCGTGCCGGCCCAGCAAGCCAGCCGGCCGCACCACGAGCACGAGCACGATGAGCGCGAACGCGATGGTGTTACGGAGCTCGGCGACTTCGAACCCCGCGACGCTGTCGATGATGCCGAGCAGCAGTCCACCGAGGACGGCGCCAGGGAGGCTGGTGAGTCCGCCGACTACGGCCGCGGCAAACGCCTTCAGCGCGACGTCGCCCATCATGCCTGGGTCGAGGTAGTTGATCGGGGCGATCAGCATGCCGGTCACCGCGCCCATTGCGGTACCCATGCCCCAGCCAAGGGCATTCATGCGACCGATGCTGATGCCCATGAGCTGTGCGGCCACTCGGTTCTCCGCGACCGCCCGCATGGCGATCCCTGTAGCGCTGAAGCGGAAGAACGCAAAGAGGACGGTCATCAAGACGAGCGTCACAAGGAAGATCAGTGCGTTCAACTGACTCACGACGACCGTCCCGAGGTGGAAGGGCGGACCGACCACCGGGTCGGGAAAGGTCCGTATCTCATAGCCCCAGATCCAACCCGCCGCACCGAGCAGGATGAGGCTCAGGCCGACCGTGACGATCACCGGGTTCAACACCGTGGTCGTGCTTATGCGGCGCAAGACGACGCGCTCGATGAGCGCGCCGAAGAGTCCAGCGAAGAGCATGGTCACGACGAACGCGACCGCAAATGGGAGCTGGAGCGCTGTAAGGAGCGTGAACGCCACGAAGGTGCTGAACATCGCCGTCTCGCCCTGAGCAAAGGTGATGACGCGAGTCGTCTTGAAGATCAGGACGATGCCGAACGCGGTCAGCGCGTAGAGGCTGCCGAGCGCGAGCCCGTTCACCAGCAGCTGTCCCCATGGCAGATCGAGAGTCACACGCTCAACATTCGAATGGCTCGATCGGCGAAGTCGTCTGCGATCGCGGTCTCCGCGAGCCTCCCCTTCGGCCGGTACCAGCGATGGACCCAGGTGCACATTCCGAGGAGAGCGAGGGCGGCGAGCTTTGGGTCGGTCCCGACGAACGACCCGTCGCGCATCCCATCGCCGATGATGCCTTCGAACAAGTCACGCATGGTCCGCTGCTCGGCGTGCACCTGCCGGAGCGCCGCCGGTGGCAGAGCGTGTTCCTCACGGAGGTACACGCGAACCGAATCGAGATTTCTCAGAACGCCGAGCACGTAGGCGCGCACCATCGCGCGTAGCTGTTCGGTGGACGTGCCTTTCGCGTATGTGATGGCTCGTAGCTCGCCCAGGACCTGATCTGCTCGCCCCTCGAACAGTCGAACGAGGAGTTCCTCCTTCGAGGAAACGTAGTAGTAGAGGCTCCCTTTGTAGAGGCCCACGGCATCCGCGATGTTTTGCATCGAGGCGGCGTGGTAGCCCTTCTGGCGGAAGATGCGGAGCGCAGCTGCGCGGATGGATTTCTCGCGCTCGGCGGACCGACGCTGCCGCCGCCGCCTGAGGATAGGCGCGCTCACGCTCCCCACGAGCCGTGCCACGGGCGGCGACGATATACCAAACGACCGTTCGGTAGAAACGGGCGTAGCCTCTCGCCGTGAGCGATCGCGGCGCGATGCTGAACGCAGCCGGCGAGAGTGTCGCGGTCGAGCCGATCGCCTTCGATGATCTCGGGGACGACGAGATCGTCGTCCGCCTGGCTGCGAGTGGTGTCTGCCACACCGACCTCCACGTCAAGATCACGAACGGCTGGGGCATGGCCTTCCCGATCCTCCTCGGTCACGAAGGCGCCGGGATCGTCGAGCACGTTGGGCGGGCGGTGACCTCCGTGCGGCCGGATGACCGGGTCGTCATTTCGTGGCGCGTCCCCTGTGGCGTGTGCGCGATCTGCAGGCGCGGCGATCCGGTCCTCTGCCAGACCCAGAGGGTCGCCCAGCCTCGCGTCCGCCGTGCGCGCGATGGCCAGCAGCTCGCGCGCGTCCTGTCGACCGGTACCTTCGCTACCCGCACGGTCGTCCATGCGGCCCAGGCCATCCCCGTGCCGCCCGCGATTCCGCTCGACAAGGCCTGTCTCATCGCCTGCGGCGTCGTGACGGGAGTGGGCGCGGCACTCAACACGGCGAAGATTCGCAGAGGGTCACGTGTCGCGGTCATCGGCTGTGGCGCTGTAGGCCTGTCCGTCGTGCAGGGCGCGCGTATCGCCGGCGCCGATCGGATCGTCGCCGTCGACCTCAGACCGGAGAAGCTCGAGTGGGCTCGCCAGTTCGGCGCGACGGACGCGGTCGACGCGCGCAGCGGCGATCCTGTCGCAGCCGCTCGTGCGGCTGCCGGCGGGCCGCTCGATTACGCGTTCGAGGTTGTGGGCCTTCCCGCGACGGTCGCACAGGCCGTTGGCATGGTCGGGTACGGCGGAACTGTGGTGATCGTCGGCGTCCCACCGACGGATTCGACGGTCACGCTGCCGCTCGCGCGCGGCGGCCTCTTCAACAAGAAGGTCACTCTGACATCGTGCAGCGGCGGCGACATGGTCCCGTCCGAATTCTTCCCGCGGCTCATGCGTTGGTATCTGGACGGCACGCTGCGGCTTGACGAAATGGTCACGCGCGAGATCGGACTTGACGACGTAGAAGACGCCTTCGCCGCGATGACCAGCGGCACCGTGATTCGGTCGGTGATCCGACTCTAGCCTCGGCCGCGGACACGGGTCTGTGCCTGCGCTCAGTCTCCAGCCTCGAGTGTGCCGCTCTGCCTATCCAGCGCCGCCACGAAGACGTGCGACCTGCCCGCCGCACTCTTAAGACTATTGACGGCTTACACCATGGTGTCTTGGGTCGAAATATCGGTATCAGTCGCGAGTTCGCTAACGAATTCGCGAATCGCGGTCCTCGCGATTCTTCAGACCATTGCTCTACCGACTGAGCTACCTCGGCGGGACCCTTATTTTACTGGAGTTTCGCTGTGCCGGAACAGCGCGAAATGGCCTCATGGTTTAGCCCACCATGTGGCGGCCCCGACGGCATGGTCTACGCGACCAATCACGATCGGCTCTAAACCATTGCTCTCGTTCGATGTTGCAGACCATCGAGACCATGGCGGTAGGTAAAACTATGTGCTCCCGCCGCGCGCAAAAGGAAACGCGGTTCGTGACGCATCGCGCAGAGCATCGGTCGCTGAGACCATGGCTTTCGAGAGCTGAACTAACGGCATCACGTGGTTGGTGTGTAGTGAACTGATGAGACTTAGGCTGTTCGGGTCGTAGCGCGAACCTGAGTCGGCGAGTTCACAGGCACGTACCCGCAGCGAACTGTCGATATCGATTCTAGGCGCGCTGACATCGCGCGAACAGACTGTTCTTTCTCGGCGCTTCTAGCGAAGATGACGCCGCGTGCGCGAGCGGGGACAGTCATAGACCGATTTCGTCACGTTCTCTGGATCGGCGGAGGAACCGGCGCGGGCAAGACCTCGGTTGCGACCGCCCTTGTCGAGCGTCACGGGCTCCAGTCTTACTACTACGACTGGCACGACGCCCGCGACCACAGCGAACGGGTCAACCCGATCCGCCATCCGGCAATGCACAAGTGGGAAGCGATGTCCGCCGACCAGCGATGGCTGGCCCGACCTGCGGACATGGCGCAGGCCGCGCTTGACTCATCCCGCGAGCGAATGGAGATGGTGATCGAGGACCTCGTGGCACGGCCCGAGGAGCAAGCGATTGTGGCCGAAGGCTACGGCTTCTATCCCGAGCTGATCGCACCATTGCTCGCCTCACCGCGCAGCGCGGTGTGGCTGCTTCCGACGCCAGAGTTCCGGGAGCAGTCGCTGAAACTTCGAGGGTGGGCAGCTCCAGTTGGAACGAGGGACCCAGCGAGGGCACGCGCGAACAAGCTTGAAAGAGACGCCCTGCTCACGGAGCACGCTCGCCGTGCCGCCCAGGCCTCAGCGCTGCGGGTGATTGAGATCGATGGCTCCGCATCACTCGACCAAGTCGTCCAGAGTGTGGAACAGCACTTCACGCCGATTCTCGAGCGGCTCGCGCGCAGCGCCCCGGCATCGGATCCAGACCGCGACGAGTCGCTGCGCCTCCGCGTTATCGGGTCGTTCCCACGCTTTCTTGCGACGTGCACGCGTGCGCACGCGGTCGTCGAACGCGTCGCCGCAAGGTGCGGGCTCGCGCCGTACCAGCTGGGTTTGATGAACAGCGCGTACCTCGCGGCGGGGCGCGACCACTTTACTGAACAAACGCTGCGCGACGCGATCCCCGGCACAGAGAACTCCCGACTTGGGCCTGGGCATTGGCAGCCGCTCATCGCAGCAGGATTCGCGACCGCGCACGGCTCGGGTTGGATCCTCTCCGCGCCAGGACTCGCCGTGCTCGTTGAGTTCTACGGGGAGGTCCGCGCTGAGGTAGCCAGGCGAATCGCTCCGCCAGCTCTCACAGGACGCGTCGGCGAGGTGCTCGAGCGGATGTCACTCGCGATTCCGCTGTCGCCCCGTGCCTCGCGCATCCGCGCGATGTGGGGCGAGGATCCGGGGACAACGCTGATGCGGCTATATCGCGCCGTGTGGGAGTTATCGATCTACTTCCGTCATGCGGGTCCCGCCAACAGACTCTGGCCGGTCGGTCCACGCCTTCAGATGCTCGAGCGAGAAATCAGCGACCTCATCACTCTTCTCGCTGCCTAGCGCGGCCGACATAGGTGGTCCGTCAGACCACCGTCGCGGGCCCTGACTACGGGGTCAGGTCCCTCTGGGCGCACCCCTCTGCAAAACGATGGTTCCGCAGAGTCTCACCTGCCAGCGCGCGATTGGCTAACGTCGCCGCGTGCCCGTGATGAGCTACCGCGATCTGGCAGATCGGATTCGTGTATCGCAGCCATGCACCGGTGCCAGCCGCGTCGTTGCTGTCGATGGTCCAGCGGGATCCGGCAAGTCGCTCTTCGCGGAGCGGTTGAGCACAGTCCTATCCGCGAAGGTGATTTGTTTGGACGACCTCACTCCCTCCTGGACAGGGCCGGACAAGGAGGCGGACCTACTCGTCCAGCAGGTCCTTGTCCCGCTTTCGCGGGGCATGGCCGCTCAGTTTCATTTCTTCGACTGGGTCAAGGACCGATACACCGAGTGGCGCGATGTGCCGCCCGATCCGTTCTTGCTGGTCGAGGGTGTCGGAGCGGGATCGCGGATCGTTCGGCCGTTCGTCAGCCAACTGATTTGGGTTGAATCTCCGAGCGTCCTTCGACTGGAGAGGGGTTTGGCGCGCGACGGGACGCATCGGCTCCACGAATGGAAGCGCTGGCGTCTCCGCGAGGACGCGCTGTTTGCACGGGAGGGGACTCGAGCCGCGGCAGATGTGCTGGTCGATGGCGCTCCGACCGAGCCTCACGACCCCGATCAGGAGTTTGTCGTTCTCGAGTTGACCATCTGATTGGCAGTCAGACAGTTGCCTCAGCAGATGCCTTGCGTGTCAGGACGTGCCTGTCGCCCCGCTGCTCGAGCGCAGCTGTGGTCGCGTCGGCGACCACGTCGAAGGTGACACGCGTCGTGTCCGCGAGAAGGAATTCTCGTGATCCGACTGCAGAGGAGCACGCGTAATCCTGACTTTTAATCGCCGACCCGACCGCAGCGCGACATGGTCCGTCAGACCAATACGAGTGTCTAGGAAATCTGCCCAGTTGCAGATTCGTCAATGGAATCAATGCAGCAGGCATAGCGGTCCGCTATCAGCGATGATCCGGCGGAGCCCCTAAGACGGCACGCAACCTCGCGGAGCGAGCCGTTCGATCCATCCCGTGCGCCGTGCGCCAGGCCTCGGCGTAGAGCGGGCGCCGCTGGGATTCGATCTCGACCTGACGCTGCGCAAATGATTCCCCGAAGAGATCCGTCCAGACGTCAAAGAGAAAGAGGTAAATGACGGCGTGACTCTCGAGTCTGCGCGCCGCAGGCGGCGCTGCATCGATGATGAGGCGGTGGGCCAGTTCGTGGATGAGCGTCCCTAGCTTGGCCTCAGGGTCATAGCTCGCTCGCAACTGCAGCGGGTGAGAGCGGCTCGGTCCCTCGCGAATCTGCGCTCGAAGCTCGCGCTCGGCGAACTGCAGACCCGTGTGGGCCTCAAGTCGCGCGACGATCTCGTCTCCGTGTGCGGCCCACAGCCCCTCGTACTCGACCGTCGCGGACACGATGTTCGGCTCCGGCGACGCGGGCCGAAACGAGATCTGCAAACGCATGTCGGCACGACAGGGTAGCGCTGGGGTGCGGCCCAGACCGTGCAGCAGACGCCATGACCGCGACCCCAATCGGGGTCTCAAGCGGCGCTGTGATCGCACTCGCGGTCGTGCGCTCGCAGCAGTCGACAACAGGCGACCGCCTGGGTCGATCGTATTCGTCGTCTTTGGTTTTGCCACACGCGGCGGAACTCTCGGGTCGCGGCACTCCACGCCGCCCTGGCCGAAGGGACTCGTTATCCACAAGTGACTTTCTGTGCCGTGACTTTGGACCAGCTGCTCGCTTGAAGGCTGTAACAAGCGCGGCCTGCCCGCCGCACTCTCAAGACTATTGACCGCTGAGACCATTGTTCTTCGTCACTGAATTTCGGTATCAGTCGCGAGTTCCCGAGCAATTTTGCGAATTACGGTCCTCGCGATTCTTCAGACCATTGCTCTACCGACTGAGCTACCTCGGCGGGACCCTCATTTTACGCGGAAACTCGCGAGCGAATCGAACGCATGCGTGACACATGGTTTAGACAGCTAAGTGAGCGACGCCGCGATGGTCTCCGCGATCTGAGCACGACACGCGTAAGACCATTGCACTCCGCGGCCTCGGCGTCAGTCCGAAACCATGGCGGTTCTTAGACCATGTGACTGACGCAGTCCCGATGCGAGCTTGAAGTGCGGGGCCAGGGCGGTGTCGAGGGCACGGATCCATTCAGCGTGTTGAGGCAGCCATTGCATCCGCCGCCTCGCGCGTGATCCCCTCGACGAGCTGGACGTGGAGCACGAGGAGCAGACCATCACGGGACCACAGGTACTGCATGTCGTCCGTGTCCAGCGAGCCGAGATGAACTTGCCGCACGATGGCCGGGGCCCCAGCGACCGTGCTGTTGATCTCGCCTGTGTTCGCTGTCGGGATCGCATTGCCCTTGACGACCGTGAGCAGTCCGACACCTCGTCCGTTCTTCGCATACGCCACCGTCACGTTCCTCGGGATATTTGCTGGTCCTCCGGTGCTGACCGAGCTCCACGTCTCGCGCACACCATCCGGCAGAGCAGCCGGACGCGGGAGGGGCCGACCAAGCGCGGCACAGGCCTGCTCACTCGTCACTGGCTGGCTCCTACCGCTCGCATCATCCGCGACGGTCATTGGCAGCAGAGAGCACCCGGGTCGCAAGATCGCGTTTGCCCCAAAGATACCCGCGACGACGAGCACCAGGAGGAGAAGCCTCACCGCAACTGTGTGCCGGTGAATAAGCACTCCATCCTCTAGAAACCTAACGCGCGATCGTGCAAGGGCAGTCGGCTCACGCGCGGAGATCGCGGCCTGCCCGCCGCACTCTCAAGACTATTGATTGCTGAGACCATGGTGCTTCGGCGCGAAATTTCGGCATCAGTCGCGACGCAGACGCTACCGGGTTCCCACAGCTGGATGGCGGTTGTCCTCGAGATGCAGCTGCGCGCCGCACTTTCAAGACTACTAATCGCCGCGATCATTGCTCGTCGAGCCAGAACATCGGGTATCAGCCGTTTGGCGCCCGATACACGAACGACGGCCGACGCATGGTCCATCACACCATGTCTACGACCGGCGCTGTCGAGGCCGCAGGGTCTATCCAATGCTACGAATTCACTTCGAGGCGCGGACGTACGACAGGCGAAGGTCCGGCTCCCATGTCGATCCGTCCTTCTTCATCGTGCCCTCGCCCTCCATCGTGTGTCCGTCCTTGGAAATCGTGACGCGGAAGCGCTGAGCGAACTGCGGCGCATCGCGCGACCACGTGAAGCCGTCCTCGTGGAGCATGACGTCGTACTTGCGCGCGACGCCTCGCACGTCGAAGTAGAGCATCGTGCACGCGTTGTCGGTGTCGTCCGTTCCGAAGATCGCGACGCCCTCCGGGATCTCAGGGTCGTCCATCGTCGAGTGCATCCGGACGAACGCTCCGCCTTCGATACGGTCGAACGCGACACGGCCGCGCAGCGTGCGGCCCGGGAGGTACGGATGCGAGCCCGTCACGGTCCAGGTTCCGACGGCACGGTCGAGCGCCGCGAGGGCGGGATTCATGCCCACGGTCAACACCTCCTTTTCCATGTAGATCGCTCGCGCGAAGCCGACCGCAGAGATTAGTGGTCCCAGACGGGCGTTCGGGGCAGGCTAATCCTCGACCACCGGTCCCTCGCGCGCCGTCGTCCGTCAACCCATTCGATCGGCGTCGACTGGTGCTGAGTGCGGGCGTGATCGGTTACCCCATGTCGAGCCATCCTGTTGAGGCCGAGTTGGCGCTCGCGGGGGCCAACTTGACAGCGGCGCTCGATTGCACTATTCAACTACGGGAGTAGTGAAATAGCCGCGATCGCCTTCTACCTCGATCCGACGTCCGGCGTCCCGACCTACCGACAGCTCATCAAC
>Ga0209058_1002263_pt1 | contig 16023 bp, 15 predicted proteins | sample GraSoiAngelo_147_FD_185904 | JGI IMG/M metagenome (GOLD analysis project Ga0209058, IMG submission 185904) | Grasslands soil microbial communities from the Angelo Coastal Reserve, California, USA - 14_1009_05_40cm (SPAdes) (version 2) | ecosystem: Environmental > Terrestrial > Soil > Grasslands ... | reverse complement strand
CGAGGGTTCTCCAGTCTCGATCGGAATGGTCGTCGTCCTGCTGGTGGTCACGGCGATTGTGATGGTGATCGACGGCGGCATCAACGTCGTCATCGAGCGCGTCGCGTACCGGCCATTGCGTAGTGCCCCCCGACTCGCGATCCTGATCACGGCGGTCGGTGTGTCGTTCATCCTCGAAGGTGTCATGTATGTCTGGCAGGGCGCGAACAACGTGCACTTCCCCGATCTGTTGCCCGATACCCGCATCCCGCTCTTCGGTGCCTCGCTCGGGGTCAAGGATGTGATCGTCATCGCCAGCGCCCTTGTCCTCGTCGTCTTACTCAACGTCTTCATCAACGGCTCGAAGCTCGGGAAGGCGATGCGGGCGACAGCCCAGGACCGCGAAGCGGCCCAGCTGATGGGCATCAATATCAATCGAACCATCGCCGCCACGTTTTTCATTGGCGCAGCGCTGGCAGCGGCGGGTGGCATCATCTTCGGCCTGTACTTCAACAACATCCGGTTCGACGAGGGCTTCGTCGCCGGTCTCTTCGCCTTTACGGCGGCGGTCTTCGGCGGCATCGGCAACATTCAGGGCGCCGCCCTGGGCGGGCTGTTCATCGGGCTGGTCCAGGCGTTCTCCAACGCGTATTTCCAGGCCGCGTTGACGGACGTCTGGATCTTCGCCATTCTCATCCTGGTACTCGTCTTCCGGCCTACCGGCCTGCTCGGCATGCAGGTGCCTGAGAAATGAGCCGGCCGTCGCCCCGCAGTGACCTGGCCATGCGCTGGGCCATGGGGACGTTCAAGGACCGCAATCGCACGATTTACACGCTGCTCATCATCGGCGTCCTTCTGTGGCCAAGCATCGCCGACGTGACGACAGGCGGCTCGGGTAATCACCTGGTCAGCACAGCCGCGGACGCTGGTGTCTACGTCCTCCTGGCGATTGGGCTCAACGTCGTAGTGGGCTTCGCCGGGCTTCTCGATCTTGGATACGCAGCGTTCTTCGCCATCGGCGCCTACACCTATGGGTTGCTCGCCTCTGGCCAGCTCTCCGGCAGCCCATTACATCACGAATTCCACTTACCGTTCTGGGTGCTGATCCTGGTCGCCATGTTTGTCGCGGCGGCCTTCGGCGCGATCCTGGGCGCTCCGACCCTGCGCCTGCGGGGTGACTACCTGGCGATCGTCACGCTTGGATTTGGCGAGATCGTCCCTCGCGTCTTCCGCTTCCTGGGAGCCGGCTCGCCGATCGGCAACTGGACCGGTGGCGTGAACGGCATCTCGGCCATCGATCCGCCTCATCTGCCGGCGTTCATCAGCGGGCCGTGGTTTGGCACCCCGATCCAGGTTGTCTCGCCCTTCGACTTCAGCGACTCGAACTGGGCGCCGATGGACTACTACTGGTTGATTATTCTTCTGGTCGCTATCTGCATCGTGCTCGTGACCAACCTCTACAACTCCCGGCTGGGTCGGGCCTGGATGGCGGTCCGAGAAGACGAGGTGGCCGCCGCGGCCAGCGGGATCAACACGGTAGCGATCAAGCTGCTGGCGTTCTCGATCGGTGCGTCGTTCGCCGGATTTGCCGGCTGCTTCTATGGCGCAAAACTCTCCCTCGTCAGCTCCGAAAACTTCGAGTTCATCGTCTCGGTGAGCATTCTGATCATGGTGGTGCTCGGTGGCATGGGTAACATTCCGGGCGTCATCGTGGGTGCGCTAACGATCTACATCGTGCAGTTCTTCGTTCTGACCAACCTGCCGGACTATGCCGTCGCCTTCAGCAACCTCGTCGGCCTTGGCTTCCTGAACCAGTCCGGCCCCGGCTGGGTCGGCCTGCACGACGAGGTCCAGCGCCTGAACTACATCGTTTTCGGGCTCATCCTCGTAGTTGTCATGCTCATCCGGCCACAGGGCCTCTTCCCCAGCCGCATCCGGGAGCAGGAGCTGGAGAAGGGGACGGCTGAAGAGGCGGTGTTCGATGTACGCGAGGCGAGCGATTGACCGAGGGCGAGGCGACTCCGGAAATCATTCTCGACGTTGATCATGTTACCAAGCGGTTCGGCGGTCTGACTGCGGTCGATGACATCAGCTTCAGCATTCGAACCGGTGAGATCTTTGCCTTGATCGGTCCCAACGGCGCCGGGAAGACGACTCTCTTCAACACCATCACCGGCCTCTACAAGCCGACGGCCGGCATGATCCGCTTTCAGGACCGTGACATCACCGGGCTCAAGCCATACAAGATTGCCGAAATGGGCATCGCTCGCACCTTTCAACAGATCCGACTGTTCGCGTACATGTCGGCCCTGGATAACGTGCGGATTGGGGAACATCCACGCATGCATGCCAAGCTCTGGGATGCGCTCTTCAAGACGCCGAAGGCGAACCGAGAAGAGGCGCGGGTCACCGAACGGGCGAACGAGCTGCTCGATTTCGTCGGCATCCGGCAGCAGGCCCACAACTACGCCCGCAACCTTCCCTACGGCTCTCAGCGGCGGCTGGAGATTGCGCGAGCTCTGGCCAACGATCCGAAACTGCTCCTGCTGGACGAGCCGGCGGCGGGCGCCAACCCGCAGGAAAAGCGCGAACTCATGGAACTGGTGCAACGGATCCGCGCCCAGGGCGTCACTGTGCTGCTGATCGAGCACGACATGAAGGTCGTCATGGGCATCTCCGAGCGGATCGTTGTCCTGGATTACGGCGAAAAGATCGCCGAAGGAAAGCCACAGGAAGTCCGGACCGACCCTCGCGTCATCGAAGCCTACCTTGGCAAGAGCGCCTGAAGGGCTGAGGATGGCGCTGCTTGAACTTCAGGGTGTCGACACCTATTACGGCCGGGTTCAAGCGCTGCACCAGGTCAGCATGACGATCGACGAGGGCGAGATCGTCACGCTGATCGGGAGCAACGGCGCCGGGAAGACCACGACGCTTCGCACCATCTCCGGTCTGACCCATCCGGCAAAGGGTCACGTCCGGCTTCGCGGCAAGGAGATTTCCTGGCTGCCGCCCGACCGGATCGTGACGCTTGGAATCGGCCACGCCCCCGAAGGGCGCCGGATCTTTCATCGCATGACGGTACGAGACAACCTGTTTCTGGGCGCCTACTCCCGGAACGATGGCCCGGCGATTCACGCCGATCAGGAAAGGGTATTTGAGCTGTTTCCCCGCCTCCGGGAGCGGCGCCAGCAGATCGGCGGGACATTGTCCGGAGGCGAACAGCAGATGCTTGCCATCGGGAGGGCGATGATGTCGCGTCCCAAGCTGCTGCTGCTCGACGAGCCATCGCTGGGGCTCGCGCCCATCCTGGTTGACACCATTTTCCAGGTCATTCGCGACATCAACAAGCAGGGCACGACGATCCTGTTGATCGAGCAGAATGCGGCCAAGGCGCTGCAGGTGGCAAACCGCGGATACGTTCTTGAGACGGGTCGGGTCGTCAAAGAGGGGACGGCCAAGGCGTTGCTCGAAAGTCCCGACGTCCAGCGGGCATACCTGGGGATCTGACCGCGATTTCGATGCAGCGCATCCTCTGCGCTGCGGCCGCGGCGACGCTGGCAGCATGCAGCAACGCCACCTCACCGACAGGCCCTGTGCTGGCCACGATTGCCGTCGGAGCCCGGCCGGGCACCCCGGTGATCGGGGCCGGAGCTGTCTGGGTGCCCAACACGGGAGACGGCACCGTTTCCAGGATCGACCCATCCACCAACAGAAACGTCGCCACGCTTCGCATCGGTGATGCCCCGTCGTTCTACCACAGCACCTGCGAAGCCAGCGGCTCGGTCCATAGCTTCATGGGCACCACGTTCAACGTGCGGCGCTGCGACCTGCCCAGCGCCCTTGCGGTAGCGGGGCAGGTGCTCTGGGCGGCGGCCAACGACCAGCAGGCGCTCGTCGGATTCGACACCGCGACAGGGAGGCGGGTCGCCACCATCCCTCTCGGCCAGACCCCGTTCGAGCTCGCGGCGGATCACGACAGCGTCTGGGTGACGAGCTACTGGGACGATACGATCCAACGCGTCGAGCTTGCCACCAAACGCGTCGTCCTCACGTTGCACGAGCCTGGTCAGGGACCTTCCGGCATCGCCATCGGCCCGGACGCCGTTTGGATCGCCAACAGCCGTGCGGGAACCGTGGTCAGAATCGATCCCCGGACAAACCAGGTGGCGGCAACCATTTCGCTCCCATGTCGTGAACCGTGTCCGATTGGCCCCACCCCGCTTCCAATCGTGGTCACGAGCACAGGCGTCTGGGTCCGGAACGAGGCCAGCGGCACGTTATCGCGCATCGATCCAGACAACAACACGGTGAGCGCAACCGTCGATGTGCAAGCTGCCTACGGGCGAGCCGGGCTCGATGCCATCGCCGCCACGCCATCAGCAATCTGGTTGAGCGGGATCAAGGTGCAACGGGTCGATCCCACGAGCGCGACGCTGACGGGGAACGTGGACGTGACGGGCATCAGCCTCGCCTATGGATACGGGTCGTTATGGGTCACCGACATCCTCGGACGCGTGCTGCGCATCGACACCGCACGACTCGACAACGGATGACGCGGGCCGCCGTCATCATACTGATCGCGGCGATGACGCTCGCCGGCTGCACGCTCGGAGGGGACGGCGCGCCGCACGTCGTTGGAACAGTGAAGCTCGGCGCCGACCTGCCGCTGAGCGGCGACGACGCGCCGGACGGCATCCCGGTGAAGAACGCGATCGAGCTCGCCATCAAGCAGGCGGGCCTCGTCTGTGGCGCCGCGGCGCATCGGGATGCGTGCGTGCACCTGGAGGCCGTCATCGAGGACGATGTCAGCCAGGGGATCCACGATGCCGCGAAAGGCGCGCAGAATGTTCAGCGACTGGCTGCGGACGGTCGCGTGATCGGCATGGTCGGCCCCCTCTACGACAGCCTGGCAAAGAGCGAGCTGCCGGTGGCGAACCCGGCACAGCTGGCCATGGTGAGCCCGGCGGTAACCGACGAGTGCTTGACCCAGGAGCCGGCGGACGGCCACTGCGGCGGGCTGGCAGCGCGGTTACGACCGGGCGGCGGCAACACCTTCTTTCGAGTGGTCACCACCCAGCTAGACGAAGGCGCAGCCGGGGCGGACCTCGCCTTCCGCACCCTGGGAAAACGACAGGCCGTTGTCATGAATGACCAGAGTGCGTTCGGCCAGGCCGTGGCTCGCGCGTTCGCCGATCGGTTCGCCCGGGACGGCGGAACCGTCATCGACCCCTCGGACCTGGGGGCCTTTGACCCGGGGCAACCGCCTGCCTTCGGAACTCGGGTCGATCGGGCGCGGGCGTCGGGGGCCGATGTCGTGTACTTCGCCGGCTCGGCGATCCTCGCGGCCGCGGCGCTTCGGCGGGAGATGGCGGCCAGGATGCCGCAGGTGCCGCTGATTGGCACGGATCGACTGGCGAACTCACAATTCGCCAAGGCGGCCGGCGCCTCCGCCCGCGGCTGTTACTACACGGTCGTGGGTCCCTTTCCGCCACGGATTCATGAGGCCGCCTCCGTGAGCCGCGCCTTCAAGCAGGCCTATGGCGCCGACCTCGCACCCACGAGCCTGGCAGCCTTCGACGCCACCACTCTGCTGATCGATGCCCTGCGCAGGGCCATCGATGATGCGGGCGGGAAACTCCCGAGCCGGTTGCAGGTGCTGCGCGAAGTGGCAAAGACGACGAATTACGCGGGGGCGATGGGCATGATGAGCTTCGACTCGCACGGCGACACCAGTCTCAAGCTGGTCACCGTGTACCAGTGGCTGGCCGCCACCGAACCGAGCGGACAGGTCGTCGCGCAGCTTACCGTGAACTGATCAGCCGATCGGCCGACCGGTCACCAGCGCCAGCGCGATCAGATAGACGCAGATCACGGCGAAGAGCCCGTACTCAAACATGATCCGCCGGGTCAGCGAATCGTCGAGCGCGTGCACGGTCAGTCCCTGCCAGGCATACCAGGCAAAGGCGAGGATCACCGCGACGTACTGGCTTCCCTGGTTGAGGTAGGTCACCATGCCGAAGGCGCCAAAGGTAACGGTTCCCGCCGTCAGAAAGGCGGACAGCAAGGCGAGACCCTCGCGCCGGGTGGCAAAGCGAAAGCTGCGATAGCCGCTCAGCAGCGCCACGACGAAAATCGCACTGAACTTGATGACGTTCGGCAGGTCCGCCGACTGCAGGATGAGAAAGAACAGCGCGAGCAAGACGCAAAACGTCGTGGCATCGCGGAGAAACCGGTGGAGCGGGCGCTCGCGTCCCATGCCACGCGAGAGGTCGACGAAGCTGCTGGCAAAGATGAAGGCGCCCATCGTCAGCATGGCCAGCGAATGCACCCGGTAGTCGGGCGCCAGGATCGAGAAGGCGGCGGCCGCCACGATGACGAGCACGGGGGTGATGTAGTGATCGAGGCTGAGCCACGCGGGCGTGCGGTTGCGAGCGTGGAGGAAGGTCAGCCCCAGTGTGACGAGCAGTGCCAGGACGGCGGTCGCCTGCCAGACCTGGTCGGGGGTCAACAGCTCGGACTTGAAGGTAAGGCCGATGGCGACCGCCCAGGCCGCCAGCAGCCCCAGGTAGCGGGTGCCAAGCTGGATCGGGCGCGGCGCCGGCCGAGGCCGCACACGCGACCGCTGTTGCCCTGGCGGAAGGGTCGCGGAAGAGCTCGCCAGGGCTTCCGACATGGCGGCTAGTCTAGCAGGGAAACGTCCGTTTGGGGCCTGGGGAAATCACCGGCTGGCGGCCCCGAATTTGTATTCGAAAACAAATGTTCGACGTAGCCGGGCCCTTTTGTGGAAACTGTGGAAAGCGACGGTCAGGCGATGCTGGTACCTTGCCGTCCATATTTGTCTTCCAGCCTCACCACATCATCGATCTCCGGCGACGATACCTCGAAAAATTCGCACTCCTCGACCCCGATCATCCGATGCTTGCGGCCGGGAATGATCCGCTGCGACATCCCGGAGGTCAGCCGGTGGGTCAAAAGCCGCCCCCCATCGTCCTCGAGCTCAAGGTCCATGGTCCCCTTGACCACCAGCAGTGTCTCGTCTTTTTGCCGGTGGTACTGCAGGCTGAGCATCTCGCCGGCGTTGATGTGGATCACCTTGCCGAGGTACTTCTCGGTGACCGCGAAGCGGTTTTCCCAGCCCCAGGGTTTTAAGACCAGGGCGGAGGGGGATTGATCAGACAAGCTGGCGCAGCCCGAGCTTCTCTTCGAGCGCGGCGAGCAGCTGTTCGACGCGTTCCTTCGAGGATGCCTCGCTGTAGACGCGGATCAGCGGCTCGGTCCCGCTGAAACGGACCAGCACCCAGCTGCCATCCTCCAGGTAGTACTTGAATCCATCGTCGGTACGGGACCGCGTGACGCGGCCGCCGGCAACTTCGGTAGGTGGCTCCTTTTCCAGCCGGCCGTAGAGCTCGGCGCGGCGGGCCGCGTACTCCTCCCGTTCCAGGTGGAGATCGTGCCGGGCGTAGAAGTGCGGCCCAACCAGCTCGGTGAGGTGGGCCATGATCCGCGAGAGCGGCTGGCCGTACTTCACGATCATGTCCGCGAACGATATCCCCGAGAGGATGCCGTCACGCTCGGGAATGTGGCCGCGGAAGGCGAAACCGCCGCTCTCCTCGCCGCCGAGCATGGCATTGGTCTCGGCCATCTTCGGCCCGATGTACTTGAATCCCACCTTCAGTTCGTGCACCTTGACGCCAAAGCGCTCGCCCAGCTTGTCGACCATCGAGGTCGATGTCAGCGACCGGACGACGTCCCCCTTCTGGCCGCGCTTCTCGACGAGATACATCATCAACAGAGCCATCACCTGCAGCTGGTTGATGAAGGTGCCCTTTTCGTCGATGATGCCCACCCGATCCGCGTCGCCGTCGTTCGCGATGCAGAGGTCGAACCCGCCGGCCTTCATCCGCTCCATCGCCTCCGGCATGTACTGCGCGATCGGCTCGGGGTGCATGCCGCCGAAGCCGGGGTTGCGTTCGGCGTGGATCTCCTCGACCGTCGTCTTGCCACCGCTCAAGAGCGCCCTGACGTAGCCCTGGCTGGCGCCGTACATCGGCTCGTGCAGGATGCGCAGGCCGGCGGCCTTGATCGCATTCAGGTCGACGAGCCGATTCAGCTGGGCGGCATAGGCGGGTTGCGGATCGAAGAGCTCGATCAAGCCCTCCCGCTGGGCATCGTCGAACCGCACCTGGCGAACCCGGCCCCCGCGCTGGACCCGCTGAATCTCCTCCTCGAGCCGGTTGGTGACCTCGGGGGACGCCGAGCCGGCATACTCCGGTTTGTATTTCAGGCCACTGAAGTGGTAGGGGTTGTGGCTGGCCGTGATGACCAGGCCACCACTCGCCTTCTTGTCGAGGATCGCGTAGGTGGAGACCTGGGTCGGCGCCGGGGCATTGATGACAAAGACTTTGACCCCGTTGGCCGCCAGTACCTGGGCGACCTCGCGGGCGAACAGGTCGGAGGCAAACCGGGTGTCGTAACCGACGATGGCCGACGGCTGCGACCGGGTGATGAGGTACTGGGCAATCCCCTGGGTGGCGACCCGAACCGACTCATAGGTGAAGTCGTCGGCGATGATGCCCCGCCAGCCGTCCGTCCCGAACTTGATCTCGAGGCTCAACTTATGCGTTCTCCACGGTCGTGATTAATCCTAGCGGTCAGGGCGCCGGTCGATCGGTGGACGGTGGCGTCAGCTGGCCTTCGCCGAGGGAGTGCGCAGCACATCGGCCGGTCGAACCCCGAGCGCCGTGAGGTCCGATTCCAGCATCTCGCGGATCATGTCCGCGAACGCGATCTTGGGCCGCCACCCCAGCTTGTTGCGGGCCTTGGCGGGATCGCCGCACAGGTCGGGCACTTCGGCCGGCCGCAAGTACGCCCGATCGACCTCGACATATTTTTCCCAGTCGAGTCCAGCCAGGCCAAAGGCGAGCTCGGCGAGCTGGCGGATGCTTCGCTGCGCGCCGGTGGCGATGACGTAATCGTCGGGCGTTGGCTGCTGCAGCATCAGCCACATGGCCTCGACGTAGTCCCGGGCATGTCCCCAATCCCGCCTGGCGTCGAGGTTCCCCAGCCGCAGTTTGGTCGCGCGCCCCGCGAGGATGGCGGCCACCCCGCGGGTCACCTTCCGAGTGACGAAGTTCTCGCCACGCCGGGGCGATTCGTGGTTGAACAGGATCCCGCTGCAGGCAAACAGGCCGTGCGCCTCGCGGTAGTTGATCGTCATCCAGTGCGCATACAGCTTCGCCACGGCGTACGGGCTGCGCGGATGAAACGGGCTGAGCTCGTTCTGCGGCGGGGGCGTCAACCCGAACATCTCCGAGGTCGAGGCCTGATAGAAGCGGGTGGGCAGCCGGGTTGACCGAATCGCTTCCAGCAGCCGGGTCGTGCCCAGCCCATCCGTGTTTCCGGTGTACTCCGGCTGGTCGAAGGAGATGTGAACGTGGCTCTGGGCGGCCAGGTTGTAGATCTCGTCCGGCTCGGCGGTCATCACCAGCCGGTTGAGTCCGCCGGAGTCGGTCATGTCCCCGTAGTGGAGCACCAGGCGCGCCGCGTCCTGGTCGCCGGGCGACCCGTGCTCGAGGTGATCGATCCGGCTGCGGTTCATGGTCGACGCGCGGCGCACGACGCCGTGAACCTCGTAGCCCTTGGCCAGCAGCAGCTCGGCGAGATAGGAGCCATCCTGGCCGGTGATGCCGGTGATCAGCGCCCGCTTGGTCACGGCCACAGTCTAATGACGGTCACAGGTATTGCGTCTTGCCCATCTGCTTGAGGCGATCGACGATCAACTTGACATCCTGGGACCGGGCTTTCGGGCAGATCAGGATGGCGTCGTCGGTCTCGATCACGACCATGTCCTCCAGCCCCACGGCGGCCACCAGCTTGTTCGGAGAGTGGATCATGCAGTTCTTGGAGTCGATGAGCACCGACTCACCCTCGACGAAGTTCCCCGCCTCGTCCTGTTCCAGGATGTCGTGCAGGTCGGCCCAGGATCCGAGATCGTGCCACTCGAAGGTCGCGCCGACGACGAGCAGGTTGCTGGTTCGCTCCAGCACGGCGTAGTCGATGGCCTGTGTTGGCAGGGCGGTGTAGGCGGCGTCCGCCTCATCGGGGCGTCCGGCCCGGCGCGATTGCCTCACCCGCTCCAGACCCTCGTGGAGCGCGGGCGCGTGGCTGGCGATCTCGGTGAACAGCACGTCGACCGGCCAGCTGAAGAGTCCCAGGTTCCACAGATAGGAGCCCGATACTAAAAAGCCTTCGGCGGTTTTGAGATCAGGCTTTTCCACAAAACGCACCACCCGATACACCGCCGGTGCGGTAACGCCATCCAGCGGCGGACCGACCTGGATGTAGCCGAACGCGGTCGATGCGTAGGGCGGACGCAGGCCAACCGTGACCAGGGCGCGCCTGGATTCGGCCCAGCGGGCCTCGGTGTCGAGTGTCGCCAGGTAGGCGTCCTCATCGTGGCCGAGATAGTGATCCGCATGGACGGAGAGCATGGTGGCCTGCGGGTCGCGCTCCGCGATCACCGTCGCGGCGAGCCCCAGCGCGGACGCCGTGCCGCGCCGCGCCGGCTCGATGATGAGCTGGGTCTCGGCCAGCTGGGGTAGCTGCTTTCGGATGCTCTCCACCTGCGACCGCTCGGTGACCACATAGACGTTCTCGGTCAGTCGGCGCACCCGCTCGACGGTCGACTGCAGCAGCGATTGCCGGCCATGCAAGGCCAGCAGGTGCTTGGGCGACTTCTCGCGCGAGCGTGGCCACAGCCGGGTGCCGCTCCCGCCCGCCAGGACCACGACATGGCGGGCCATCAGACAGCACTCCCCTCGGAGCGTCGCCAGTAGTTGAGCGTGTCCCGCAGGGTGCGGTCCAGCGCAATCCGCGGCCGCCAGCCGGTGAGCCGCTGGAAGCGGCGGGCGTCGCAGAGGTAGACATCGGCCTCAGCCATGCGCGCCCGTCCCGGATCCACCTCCAGGGCGACCTTCGCCCGGGTCATCGTCAAGAGGCGCGCCAGGACGTCGCGCAACCGCGACGCCGATCCCGAGCCGAGGTTGTACACCTCACCCGGCTTCCCCTTCGCCACCGCGAGGAGATAGGCGCGTGCGATGTCACGGACATCGGTAAAGTCACGCCGCGCCTGAAGATTGCCCACCTTCAGCACCGGTGGTTGCTTGCCCAGCTCGATCCGGGCGATCTGTTGCGCGAAGCTGGCGATCGCGTACTGCGGGGCCTGGCGCGGTCCCGCGTGGTTGAAGGGTCGCACCCGCACCGCCGGCAGCCCATGGCTCAAGTGGTACTGCAGCGCGAGCAGGTCCTGGGCGACCTTGCTCACTCCGTAGGGCGTGAGCGGACGCAAGGGGGTGTTCTCATCGAGCCGGCGTCGGCCGGCCGGCCGGCCGTACTCATCGCCGGATCCCACCACCAGCACCCGGGGCATCGGATCGAGCCGGACCAGTGCACCCAGCAGGTTCGCCTCGAGGCTGGCGTTGGTGGCGATCGTCCCGCCGGGATCGTCCCACGACGCCGCCGGGCTGCTCAGCGCCGCCAGGTGGAACACCCAGTGCGGCCGCACCTCGTGCACCAGCGCCTCAACGGCGTCCCGGTCGAGCAGGTCGACGCGGTAGGTGACGACCTGCGCCGAAAGCTCGGCCCGTGGATCCGCCTGCGGACGCCGGATCGTCCCGTGCACCGAATAGCGGCGGCGGATGAGAAGGTCGCAGAGGTGGCTCCCGGCGAAGCCGTCGATGCCGGTAACGAGGATAGTCTGGCTTTTAGCCGTCCTGCGACTCCACCACCTGTAAGCGTTGCACGCCGGCTTCCGCGGCGAGCAGGTCCGCCTTGTCGGTCCGCTCCCAGGGTAGGTCGAGATCTGAACGGCCGAAGTGTCCGTAGGCGGCCGTCTGTTTGTAGATGGGCCGGCGCAGCTCCAGCTCGCGAATGATCTCCAGCGGGCTCAGGTCGAAATGCTTATTGACCAGCAGCTCGATGGTCGAAACCGGGATGCGCTCGGTGCCGAAGGTCTCGACAAAGACGGAGACCGGCTTGCGGATGCCGATCGCGTAGGCCACCTGGATCTCGCAGTGGCTGGCGAGCCCGGCGGCGACGATGTTCTTGGCGACATAGCGGGCCGCATAGGCGCCCGAGCGGTCGACTTTCGACGGGTCCTTTCCGGAAAAACAGCCGCCGCCGTGCCGGGCATAGCCGCCGTAACTGTCGACGATGATCTTGCGCCCGGTGACACCGGCATCGGCGCGTGGGCCGCCCAGCACAAAGCGGCCGGTGGGATTGACGTGAATTACGGATCGCTGGTCGAGCATCTTGGCCGGAACCACCTGCTCCAGTACCAGTTCCTGCAGGTCATCGCGGATCCGCTCCAGGCTGACATCCTCGGTGTGCTGCGCCGAAAGCACGACGGTGTCGATGCGGCGCGGGCGGCCGTCGACGTACTCGATCGTGACCTGGGTTTTGCCGTCCGGCCCAAGGTACGCAAGCGTGCGATCTTTTCGCACCCGCGCCAGCTGGCGAGCGAGCTGGTGAGCGAGCTGGATCGGCATCGGCATCAGCTCGGGCGTCTCATCGCAGGCAAAACCGAACATCATCCCCTGATCGCCGGCGCCGCCGCTGTCGACGCCCTGGGCAATGTCGGGTGACTGCTTCTGGATCGAGACGATCACGCCGCAGGTTTCGGCATCGAAGCCAAAGCCGGGATGGTCGTAGCCGGCCTGCTCGATCGTGTCCCGGATGATGTCGCGCATCTCAACGTAGGTGTCGGTCGTGATCTCGCCGATGACAAAGGCCAGGCCGGTGGTGACCGCCGTCTCGCAGGCGACCCGGCCCAGCGGATCCTTGGCCATGATGGCGTCGAGGATCGCGTCCGAGATCTGGTCGGCGATCTTGTCCGGATGTCCCTCGGTGACCGACTCCGAGGTGAAGAGGTGACTGCCGCGCCTCACCGGGTGCCCGACTCCCAACCGCTCAGATACTGGGCCTGCTCCGCCGTGAGGGAGTCGATGGCGATGTGCATCGCGGCCAATTTTAGCCGAGCGATCTCGCGATCGATCTCGTCCGGGACGGGATAGACGTTCGGCTGCAGCTCGCGTGCGTGTGACACGAGGTGCTCGGCGCTCAGCGCCTGGTTGGCAAAACTCATGTCCATGACCGCCGCCGGGTGCCCCTCGGCCGCGGCCAGGTTGACGAGGCGCCCCTCGCCGAGGACGAACAGCTTCCGGCCGTCGCGCAGGCGGTACTCCTCGAGGGAGGGCCGGACCGTGCGGACGCTCTCCGCCATGCCATCGAGCGCGCTCAGATTGATCTCGTCGTTGAAGTGCCCGGAGTTCGCCAGGATGGCGCCACTCTTCATCGCCTGGAGGTGTGGCTCGTCGACGACGTTGATATCACCGGTCACCGTGACGAAGAGATCTCCCTCCCTGGCTGCCTGGGCGATCGGCATCACGCGGTAGCCATCCATGACCGCCTCGAGCGCCCGGACGGGGTCGACCTCGGTGACGATCACGTGGGCGCCCATCCCGTGAGCCCGCATGGCCAGCCCGCGGCCGCACCAGCCATACCCACAAATCACGAAGACTTTGCCGGCCAGCAACACGTTCGTGGCCCGGATGATGCCGTCCAGCGTGCTCTGACCGGTGCCGTAGCGATTGTCGAAGAAGTGCTTGGTCATGGCCTCGTTGACGGCAATGATGGGATAGCGCAAGACCTTGTGCTCGGCCATGCTGCGCAGGCGGAGCACGCCGGTGGTCGTTTCTTCGGTTCCACCGATCACCTCGCCAATCAGATCCGTGCGGTCCTTGTGGAGCGCGGCGACCAGGTCGGCGCCGTCGTCCATGGTCATCGTCGGCCGGTGCGTCAGCGCCGCGGCGATGTGGCGGTAGTAGGTTTCGCTGTCCTCGCCCTTGATCGCGAAGACGCTGATGCCGTGGTCCTGTACCAGGGATGCGGCGGCGGCATCGGTCGTTGACAGCGGATTGGATGCGCAGAGCAGCAGCTCGGCCCCGCCGGCCTTGAGTGTGATCGCGAGGTTCGCGGTTTCGGTGGTGACGTGGAGGCAGGCGGAGAGCCGCTGGCCTTTGAGCGGCTGTTCGCGCTTGAAGCGCTCGCGGATCTGCTGCAGGACGGGCATTTCCTGCGCCGCCCACTCGATCATGCGCCGGCCGTCGTCCGCCAGTTTGAGGTCCTTGACGTCGTAGCGCTGCGCCGGAATGGTGGCCATCTTATTTCGCCCGCGTTCCGTCGAGGGAAATCATGTCGACAAGGTTACTCAACCGCACTTCGATGTCGCGCATGTCAGCGTCGATGATCCGGCGCACGCTGAAATCCTCCACCGCCAGCGAGCCGAGCACCGAGCCATAGAGCATGCCGCGCCGAAGCACATCGTCCCCACCATGCCCGGCTCGCGCCACGGCGCCGAGCAGGGCACCGGCGAAGGCGTCGCCGGCCCCGGTTGGGTCGCGCACCGTCTCCAGCGGATGAGCCGGTGCCAGGAAGACCCGGTCCCGGGTGAAGAGCAGCGAACCATTTTCACCGCGCTTGATGATCACCACCCGGGGCCCGTAGGCGAGGATGACGCGGGCGGCAGCCGGGAGGAAGCGCTCGCCGGAGAACTGCACCGCCTCTTCGTCGTTCACCATCACGCAATCGACCCGTTTAAAGAGCCGCTCCAGACCGGCACGCGCGGTGTCGAGCCAGAGCTTCATGGTGTCGCAGGCGATGAATTCGGCCTCCGGCACCTGCTCCAGCACCTCGAGCTGCAGCTCAGGCTGGATGTTGGCCAGGAAGACGACTTTCGAATCGCGGTAGGCATGCGGGAGGACCGGGTGAAAATCCTTAAAGACGTTGAGCTGGGTGTCCAGCGTCTCACGATCTTCGAGCCGGACACCGCTGTACCGGGCGGTCCATCGAAACGTCTTGCCCGGGCGCACCTGCAGGCCGGTGAGATCGACCGGTCGAGATTCCAGCAGGCGCCGGTGCTCGGCCGGGAAATCCTCGCCCACCACGGCGACCAGCCGTACGGGGGCGAACAGCGACGCCGAGAGGCAGAAGTAACTGGCGGCGCCGCCCAGCACCTCGCTGGCGGATTCGGTCGGCGTATGGACGGCATCGAGAGCGACCGAACCCACCACCAGGATCGGCCGAGCGTTGTCTGCCATCTAGAACTTCAAATGGGAAACGACGTTGTATCCGGACAGGTTGTCGGCGCCCTTGAGGAACCTCAGTTCGATGAGGAACGAGATCCCGACGACCTTGCCGCCCAGCTGCTGGACCAGGCGGGCCGTCGTCCGCGCCGTGCCACCGGTCGCCAGCAGGTCATCGACGATCACGACCGCCTGACCTGGCTTGATCGCATCTTTGTGCATCTCGAGCACCGCCGAACCGTACTCGAGCGCGTAGGCCTGCGAAATCTTCTGACCGGGGAGCTTGCCCTCCTTGCGCACCGGGACGAAGCCGGCATCGAGCAGGTAGGCGAGCGCGCCGCCGAAGATGAACCCGCGCGACTCGACGCCGACCACCAGCTCGACCGCCTTCCCGCGGTAGGTGTCCGCCATGATGTCGACCGCCTGCTTGAAGGCCCCGGCATCCTGGAGGAGGGTGGTGATGTCCTTGAAGAGGATGCCCTCTTTGGGGAAATTCGGCACATCGCGGATCTTCTCCGCGAGGGCGCGAACGATAGCGCCATCTGCTGGCACGCGAGTAGTTTAGGGTTAGGCCCGGTAGCTAGCGGACGATCAGCCCGGAGCGCAGGATCGACCATTCCTCGGCATCGAGCGCCCGCAGAGCGAACACCGCCGCCACGTAGACCGCGGCGCCGATGACGACCACAATAGCGAGCGGCCACGCGCGGATCGGGTACAGGACAGCGCCCATCACGGCGGCGCTCGCGATCACTCGCCCCGTGCTTCCAACCACCCGCAGCGGGGCAAGATGCCGGCGCAGGAGCCACAGACCCCCGGTAAAGAGCGCGACTTCGGTCAGGGTCGAAGCCGCCGCAGCGCCGAGATAGCCGTAGGGTGGGATGAGCGCCAGGTTGAGCGTGATGTT
>Ga0209058_1002260_pt1 | contig 16035 bp, 21 predicted proteins | sample GraSoiAngelo_147_FD_185904 | JGI IMG/M metagenome (GOLD analysis project Ga0209058, IMG submission 185904) | Grasslands soil microbial communities from the Angelo Coastal Reserve, California, USA - 14_1009_05_40cm (SPAdes) (version 2) | ecosystem: Environmental > Terrestrial > Soil > Grasslands ... | reverse complement strand
TATATAGTTAATACAAGATTAAGTTTCCCGATGATCCAAACTAAACTTAATACTATCAGGTTGTCTAAAACTTGCTTTAATTGCACATAATTAAGACCAATCAAGTTTATTTCTGTGTAAATCGGTTATCAATATCAATTTATAATTAGACTATTAATTAAGGAAAATTATTGCCAAACAATAGAAATAGACATAGGAACGTACAATTTTACGCTCGTTTCGGTTTGATTAATTATCTGTGAAACTGAATCTCCAAAGCCATTTTTAGGAACTGTATTTACTACATCGTTACCTTGCAGTAGTGGTGTTCGGTTATTGAAATTATTTCCTTAGGTTATCTGGATTGAAACGCTAAAAAATATGAAAATTATAAACACTGACATAAACATTGTTAGCATTTCCGAGACATTGGATAGTGGGACGACTGGTTTTCTCTTTTTTATCACCTTATCCAATCCCCAAAATATTTTCTAATTTTCAATTATAAGGGGTCTTTAGAATCCTTTTATATTTAGTACTCTCAAAAATGATAATGAAAGAGAAAATCATATTCTTTACAATAACTGGCTTATTAGTTGCTATCCTGGCGGCTGCATCTATAACTTTGAATCTTGCACAAAAGACCTTTGCAGATTCAAAAAATTGTGAAAACAATGATAACTGCTGGTGTTATGAAACAGAATCTGATCTATTTTGTTTCAGTGACAAAGGTGATTGTAATAAACGACAAATGTCTGACATCTCTGGAACGAGCGGTTGCTCCAAGAGATAATACCCATCTTCTTTTAAAATATTAATATTTTAAAAGAAGAAAAACTGTGCTATTTTATTATACTCCTCTTTCACTTCTCACGAATAGGATGTTTCTATTTTATTTATTATATGCATTTGTGAATTAAGACTTTTAAATGGTTAGGGATGTCGTTATTATTATGAAGAAAAAATACGCTTTAGGTTCAATAATTCTGTCAGGACTTATCTTTTGTTCTGTACTGGCAAGTACTACACCTAAAGCAGCAGCAGAGACAGGTATTGGAAAGGATGTGTTTAAAGTAGTTGTAACTCTATATGATATAACAAATTCAACGAAAGATATAGTCACATTAGTGAACGTTGGTGATCAGATTAAGACAAAGGAATTCAACCCACAAGATCCAAAAAATGAAGGAATGGATAAGGTCAGTTATACTATAACGTTTCCCAATTTAGCAGTAGAAGATGGACAGGCATATAAGGTCTGTACTGTGAGTGCTGAAAATTTAAAGATGAAGTGCCAAGAGGGTAAAAACTCTCCCTTGAACAGACCTGAATTTGTGGACGTAAAAGTCTCCTAATAATATTCCTTTAGGAAAACAAAATGTACGTGTGTAGAGATAAGAGACATACTTCATACGATGATTTGTTAGATGCATTAAGATTGTCATTAAAAGGTTATAACATAGAATAATCTACGATGAAATGTGCCCAAGGAAGACCTTTGTAATAGATGTCATCATACAAGAGGAGCTCATGCGTTCATACTGGGTTCCGATGATACTAAATGCAGTTGGACTCATTGCACTTGTGGAAAATTTGAAGAATCCTGATACCACTTATTGAATCTAAAATGAATGAAATTATACTAACAATAATTCAATCTCATTCAATAATTGAAGCCGATAAATTGCACTGTGAACTAAGGATCATGGATTGGATTTTTATCAAGTTTGCATTAATGAAGTAAAAAACTGAATAAATTCTTACTAATCTATATGTACTAATCTATATGAGTTGCACTTCGTGAATATGTAATTGTTTATCAGCTTCTTCGACTAAATCTTTTATTAGAATTGGTTTTTGGAGAAAACTGTTTATTATTTGTTCTCTAGCGTATTGCATAAATAATTTATCGGTAATCTCAAATGCAGTCATTAATACAGTTCTTATATTAGGATTGATTTTTTTTACTTTATTTAATAATTCCAATCCGTTTACATTAGACATCCTTAAATCGGAAATTATGAGCACATATTTGTCAATATTAAGGGTAATATGTTCAAGGGCTATCACTGGATCTGTAAATTTAAATACAACGATACCACTGATTGGTTTTAAGGCATCGTGAAACAACTCAGTTATATCATGATCATCATCTACAATGGCGACTAATCTGTCCCTATGATTTGACAAAGGTTAACGACCTTCTACCACTGCCATGATTTACGATCAAGTAATTGTAAGGACTTGAAGCATATAAGTAACTTGGTATTTGTTTAATTCTTATTATTAATTGGAAATTTATGTCTACACAACAATTAGCCTTTGGCCTTTGGATGGTTTAACCGTAATAATTGCCTATTATCCTTGCATCATTTACTTATGTCACCACATTCCGAACAGCCAAAGTTGCCTTCCAACCATTGTCATATGTCTCCGTCTCTGCATAGCACTTGGTATTTTAAATCCACATATTACTAATTCAATCTATGAGCATAGAACTAACATTACAGAAAGAAATCGAGGAATCAGAAAAGTGCCTCAATGTAGAGAAAGAGATACTACTTAGAAAAGAGATCTTGCTAAAAGAATTGAATTAATAAAATGGGTTCTAGAAAATATGAACAATTCCGATATTCAGATATGCTATCGTATTGAATCTAGAATGAATGAATTTATACTTTCAATAAACCGGGCTTATTCAATTATTGAAGCAGACAAATTGCATAGAGAACTAAGAATTTTGGATTGGATATTTTATCATGTTTGTAGTAATGAAATAAAAAAGTTTGAATGGTTGTAACATTACTCGAGGTTAGAAGTATCGAAACTATTCGGAGAATAAAAAAAAGAGAAGTCATTTTTCATCTCTTTAATTTCAATTGGTACTCCTATCGCATAAAGCAAAATTATAAGTATCCATTCTATCATATAATTTCTATCTATGTTTCACATTCTTCCCTTAAACTTGAAAAGGGTTCTAGATTTAATTCTGATTCTCTCTCTAGTAACGGTCGCCTACTTGATTCTGCGGATCGTAATGGATCATTAAAGCAGATTCGAGCAGATTTATCATCTTATTTAATAATAAAACGTGTGTGGACATTCAGAATGAACTGACACTATATCTAAACTTCATATGACGATTTACTAGATGCATTAAGACTGAGTCTAAAAGGTTATAATATAAAGTAATATTAAAATAATTTACCACACTCCATGCAACGCTTTGCTTCTTTTGGTTTTTCTTTTTTACACTTTGAACATATCTTATTATCCTTATTGAAGTGCTTAATTAACTGCATCATATGTGGCTTTACACGAGAGTGTAACGAACATTAAGAAGAAAGGATTAACCATTGTTTCAATTTTTGTTTCTCCAGTTGATTCATCCATAATTTCATTAATTAGAACAAAATTTGGATTGTCTTTATAGTCAAGATAATAATCCTTTGGCAATTTCTGAAAAATTTCAGTGATTTTGTCTAGGATTTTTTCTTTTAAAAGCGGTTCGTCCGGAAAGGTTTCATTAAACCATTTCGAAATTTCTTTATATCTTTCTATTTCCATAGTTCTAAATCTCTAGACAAATTAATCGTTAATTAGACTTTTTGAAAATATTATCCAGTCTAAGAGAAAGCATACGAATAATTAAAATCAAATAGATTTAACACAGAAATGCAAATTTAGTTATCCATAATTCTTATCACATTCTTCTATTCGAAATTCATATGACTTGATACCAAAGACATTATATAGTTTCGCCAACGCTTGAGACACGACGTCTAAACACAGCAACTGGTGGGGGCTCGGTTGTTTCTTGTCATTACCGACGGGCTTGTCTACAAAACCCATCAGTTGCTACAATCATAATATTTGCTAATAAATATTCTGAACTAAATTCTAAATATATTTTTAAATATATTCTGACTGATTATATTCTAGATATTTCTTTCGGTAACGAAAAATCCTTAGTTTTAATTTGACTCGTCTCCCTCTCTGCAAAGCACTTGATATATTAAATTCTCAATAACGACTAGTTTAGTGTATGAACATAGAACGACTCTTACAAAAAGAAATTGAAGAATCTAGAATCAAAAGATATTTTGATTGATTAATTTTAAAATTCTTCTTCTCTTGGATAATATCTGCAGGGAAAACACTTTGTGGAACTGTGATAAATGCGATTCCGTCGAGTATGTTATTCATTCCATAAATTATTGTAGACCAAATTACCTTTGATACCATAAATCTGACTCATTCAATATTAGAAGCCGGTCCATTGCATAGCGAGTTGAGGATTTTAGATTGGATTTTTTATCAAGTTTGTACCTACGAAAAAATAAAAAATTAACTCCCTATTTGTTGTATATTAATAGGGTTAGCAAAATCAAAGTTGTGTAGTCCGGCCCTTATTGTTGTGTCTGTACATGGAATGTTATTCTGCATATAACTTGACCACATAACCTCACACGTCCTACATTTGAATTCGCCTGGTGGGCTTGCTGGTTTTACTATTCTCCGCATGTTATAATTATAACACATCAGATATAACTACCCTTGCTTGTAATTACATTGATTTGAAGCAAACACAATCGCATCCCCTACAAGGATGTTTGTTGTCCATTTGACCAAGATAATATACGTGCTGCGTTTTAGGATGCAAGCAATAGGTGCAAACGATATGTTGAATCATTAAAGGAATGGTAAAATGATAAGGACATAAACGTTTGGAATTCTTAACTAAAAAAGTTGGCATCATTTTTTATCTCTCCACATTGCCCACATACCTCAAGTCCTTCCAACCCCTCACCGCACTTTTGACAATCTTTTATATTTATCTGCTCTCATTTCTTTCTCTTCCAATCCTCATAAATCGCAGAAATAAAGATCTCATTTACCAGGATCTTATTTACCAGGATCATTTCTTTGTATCTGTACTCCTCAGAAAGGTATCAAAATCAATACTAATGCAGACGAGTTAGCCTAAAGAAGGACTGATAAGACTTTAAAAAATAAATTCACGCCTCGTATTCAGGTTTGAAAGGTTATAGTCTAGGATAAACAAGATAAATTATGGCGGCTGGAATAACCTGTTCAAACTGTGGTCATAGTAGAAGTCAGCATTTTTTTATGATATGGCAGCACGAATTACCTGGGGACACTAGTACTAATTATTGTAAGGTTTGTGATTGCAAACAATTTCGAGAATAATAATTGCTCCCTCCCATAAAGAGACTTGACAGATTAAATCCTCACAATACTAATTCCTATTATGATATTAGAACAAACACTACAAAAAGAAATTGAAGGATCTAAAAGATGGCTTGAAGTAGCCAAGGAAGTAGATGTCATGGTTTCAATTAAAAAGGCCACCTATAAGTAAGACGACATTATTTATTTATCGAAGTGTAAAAATAAGGGTGCTCCTTAGATCTAAGGCTATCGGTTCGAGGGTTCGAGTAAATGGCTCAAGTAAATAAGCGAATTTTAATGGTCGATGAGGAAAAAGACATAGGTGGAACTTTTGAAACGATACTCGAAAATTATGGATTTGATATAGATTACTTTACAGATCCGGATATGGCTTTGTAAAAATTCAAACCAAATCTATATGACTTGACGATATTTGGATATTAAGATGCCTAAAATTAATGGTTTTGAATTATACGACGAGCTTAAATCACGGGACTCGAACATCAAGACACTATTTATCACTGCACTGAGTAGTGTGGAGTCTTACAATACTCAGAACAGTAAAGTGTACCCCTTAAAGGGACAAAGGGACAAAGACATTCATGGCGAAACCGGTAAGCAGAAGGGAACTTTTGGAACAAGTTTATTCAATGATAAATTAGCAAAGTAGCAAATCAACATCATTCGACTATTCTAAGATTAAAAGGTTCACATAAGTAACTGTCGGGAGGTATCGAATTGCAGATGAAGCCGACAAGTGTCATAGTGATTTAAGAACTTTGGGCTGGATATTTTATCAAGTTTATGGTAACGAATCTAAAAGGTATAACATAAAATAGCGTAAAGATCTCATTGGTTCAAAATAGAAATAGACTTAATAATCTGCGATACATTCGAAAGGGATTTGTAAAATATCCTCTTGCTTTCTAAGTACGAAAACACTAAAGTATCTTTGTCACTTATTTTTGCAAGAACAATTAACATCTTGCCTGGCTTTCCTTTGATCTTTTCGTAATCAATCATATCGCTTGCCGATTCATAGCCTTGGATTACGTATTTGTGTTGAAATTTACCGGTACTGTTGAAGAAAAAGTAGTCGGCGCTAATCTGATCCTCGAGGGTTGCTAATGCCCTTGACGGGACCACTGGCTTACCTGTGTTAGAATCCAGTAACGAATCTTTTGGAGTATAAATTACAGAAACTTTCATTCTGGTTGAATTTGGATTCACAAGAATCACTTCCGTAAAACCATTAATATCGTTATGCGTAGTACTATTAACGACCCAATAAGGAGGATATAAAAAAGTAAATTTTTTGCCTGGATCGTAATACCTTTTCCAATTTTCAATCTGTGCATTGCCTAATTGTAAATGACTAATCGAATAAACAGAAAAAATCAAAATGGCTATATGCAAAATCCTGATGCCTGTCTTGAAAATCAATTAGATAAAATTACCACTTAGATAGTCAATAACGATATTGTAAACAAAGTTTAAGAATATGTTAACGTGGCCACAGTAACAGAGCATTTAAATATTATGAGGGAGTGCCGCTCGAATTTGTCTTTGGAATATATAACTGCAAAATGAATACTTAGTGATGTTAGGTAAGTCGAAAACTCCATTTCTACTGATTATAAGCTTTATTACTGTCTTGCTTATTGTTTTGATATGTCCATCAAATCAACAGGTTTCTAGCCAGAGTTCAGAAGGAGTAGTACCACTGCAAACGCCAATGGAATCGATTAACCAGAGTTCAGAAGGAGTAGTACCACTGCAAACGCCAATGGAATCGATTAAGATACTTAATCTTGTCTCGAGCCAAAACGTAAGTACGGGAAAAGAATTGCTGGTATCAGGTCAATCATCTGATACGATTGCCAAAGATTGTTCCGTTTACGTTATAGTTAACGATGTACGGCCATACCAAAGCGCCGTTGCAAGTGGTACAGGAGGAGCAAAGGATTTTTCTCAGTGGAAGTTTGTATTACATGAACAATATACACATCTAAACGAGGGTAACAATAAGATTACAGCAAAATTACTTTGTAAAACAGCACCTACACGATGGTATAGCGTAGTTGTCAATGGTGTTCCCAATTCCAATGTATCTGAGCCGTTATCTACAGTAGAGTCCAATCAACAATCCAATGTATCTGAGCCGTTATCTACAGTAGAGTCCAATCAACAATCCAATGTATCTGAGCCGTTATCTACAGTAGAGTCCAATCAACAATCCAATGTATCTGAGCCGTTATCTACAGTAGAGTCCAATCAACAATCCAATGTATCTGAGCCGTTATCTACAGTAGAGTCCAATCAACAATCCAATGTATCTGAGCCGTTATCTACAGTAGAGTCCAATCAACAATCCAATGTATCTGAGCCGTTATCTACAGTAGAGTCCAATCAACAATCCAATGTATCTGAGCCGTTATCTACAGTAGAGTCCAATCAACAATCCAATGTATCTGAGACTAGCAACGATACTCAGTTGCTTGTTACAATTTCGCCGCAAAAAGATCCAGTGGCTAGAGGAGATACCCAAAATACTACAATAACTGTTACCGATTCGAACCATAGGGCAATTGCTAATGCGCAAATTGATGGAACATTGATTTATCCAGGAGATAATTTTAAGAAGGAATTTAAAGGAAGTACCGATTCCGAGGGGAAATTTGTTTATTCCTGGACCGTCGGCAAGAAAGGTGACGTGGGACCACTCGTCATAGAGGTAGAGGCGTCAAGTGTGGGACACCCATCTACGTCGGCCAAAAATTCTTTTGAGATAGTCAAATCAGATGAGTCATCGAAAACCAAAAATCCATTCCAGAGCCACATCCAAAAGCCTTAATATGTAGCAACACAATACTGGCCCACCAGTTGGTGGTTGGCTAGACTAATAACAGATGCAGATTATTATATCTCCTTTTAATAGCCCGACAGAGGAATGGTTGTTTTTTTATCCCAATCTAGGCTCCCATTTAGGCTTTAACTGTTTTATAATTTGTTGAATTATTATGTCACAAGCACCACAAAAAGCATACTATGGTTTCATTCTGGTGGACCATAATTGGGCCTACTGGGTTGGCTAGTCTAACCATCAAGCGACTTTGTTCCAGGTAAACCTAGGTGCGTTTTCGTTAACCATTATAAAGTTTAAAGTCCTAGATGCAATTAATGAATATGAAAACACTATTTCTGGTAGCAACATTTGCTCTTTCATTGGTTATCGCGTATCCAATGATGAGTTTAGCACAGCAACAGCCGGAATCGGGAAATCAGTCATCATCAAACCAGTCATCATCTCAGCCACAGATTGAGATTCCGATGAATTTCACTCTAAAAGCAAAGGGTGGAGAGAAAGCAAAAGAAGGTCAAGAGAATAAGAGTATTTCAGTGGATGTAAACATTCAGCAGGGTGAAGGCGGAAGCCCCACGAAGGTACCAGTTACAGCTATGGTTCCAAATAATACTAAAATGGAGGATGTACAACTTTGTTCATCCATGAAAGAAGGAAAGGAATCGTGCCAGTCGTTAAAGGACTTCATGCCGAAACAAAATCAATCGTCCGGCGGATCATCTGAAGAGTCAAAGTCTTCTAGCAACACTAATGACAACGGCGGGCAATAACAACGGTAACTAAGACAACTAGGCAATTGACCTAGTTAAAAATATTTTTTCCCTTGCGAAATCTTGATTTTTGGGTTAATAATGTTTTGGAAGAATTACGATCTTTCTAGTCTGGCACCTTATTAATTTATCGATTTGTAATATACGGTAGTCCTTAATTGGTTAGTGGGAGGATTTTTTCTCTGTTCGGCTTCCAACCACCATCATACACCTGCCAATTGCTTTGATACTTATTTAACGTATGTTGAAATTATATAGTACAGAATTTTATTGTGGAGGGACGGCATCATCTTACCAGGGTTCACTCCCGTCTCCCCATCAACTATTTTATAATTTGTTGAACATGACAATACATCAAACAAGTCAACTTTTTACATTGAATAGATTAAGTGAGATACCACGTAGGATTCTTAGGAATATTTTTTCAGAAATAAGAATGGCTTCAGCACTTACAATATCTATATTAGCGGACCTGCTAGACTATACCGCGCCTCCATTGCTGGGCATGCCGATCGTCGGAGATGTCTTTGATTTAATTGTAATGAGCTTGCTTTATTCTTTAACTAAAAGTAAAGTATTATTCGTAATGAATTTAGCTGAATTCATACCTTTTGTTGGTGACTTTTTGCCAGTTTACACGGCTTCTACAATCATTTGGATATTAAGAGAATCGGGATATGATGGTTTGTTTATGACTAAACGACTAGTAAGATTACTTTCAAATATTCAAACTCGTGTTTGAAGTGGCTTATTTTAGAACAAACTCAAATACTCGGAGTTCATCTAAATAACATTCTATCATTCATTTCCTCAGACCAGTTATAGAGTATTAAAGCGAAAGTTCGATTTAAAATAGGCGATGAACGTCAAAATTTCATTTATTTATCTCATAACATAACAATAAGCTTCATAACATAAAAATACGCTTCACAAAGGTGACAAAAGAGGATGCCAAGACAAGGAAATACAGTTCTGACAATGAAGATCTGAGCAGTACTCAATTGTCTTGTTTGAAATCGTGGTTTTTCTGCTCGTCTGCTTGTTTATAGTGCGAACCGTCTCCCTCGTTACTCACTTTTGCTAACAACCATTGCTTTTTGATAAAGAAGAGGAGCAATCCGATAGCAATAACAACCATTAAAGCAATTACTGGAATAAATCCAGTTGGTAAAGTTCCAAAGTTTTGAAGATCGACACCATTCATACCGTATATACCCGCTATAAGAGTCAGAGGAAGTAATATCACTGTAAAAATAGTCAGAAGTCGCATGGTATCGTTAATTTGGAGCGATACTTTTGCAACATATAATTCTCGAATCGAATTAATGGTATCTTGGAATGACTCGACGAAATCAATTAATTGAGAAATGTCATCATTTACCATTTCTATGTATTTGATTTCTTCCTTGTCTTGTTCATTATGAACTAGAAAGTTTATCACGTTTCTAACGCGCCAAAAATGTCTTCTCAGAATTATAGTCTCTCTAGATAATATCTCAATCCGTTCAAATATTGATGGCAATGGTCTGACAAATGATTGCCTTTGATACTCATTTATAGACAGCTCCAATGCAGTCAAAAGTTGCTCATATTTGGTAACTATCTCAGCCAATATATTGTAATATAGTGCATCAATTTGAGATTCTTTAATTTTCTCATTTTTTACCTTCAATAGTCTTTCTACTAGTTCTTTGAGATTGAGATCTTGTGAGTGGATAGTAATAAGCCAGTGTTTTCCTAGAAAGAAGTATATTGGTTCAATCACAAGAGTTTCTGGATCCTTATTTTTCAACTCTGACATTATGGTGAAGGTATGGTTATCTAACATACGAATTTCTGGATTCTTCGAATTATTCAAGTATGTCTCTACAGCCTCTTTATTCAATTTGAATTTATTCGCCAAACTGAGAAATTCCTCACCTCCAGGAGACACTAGGTCTATCCACGTATTGTAGCCATTTCCTAGATCTTCAAGCGAACCTTCAGTTTTTATGTCCTTTGTATTATAGGAGATAATTGTTTTCAATTGTCATTATCCTCTTCCTTTCACCATAGCCTTTTCTTCCCTTATCACTTTATAATACTTATAGTCAAACACACTACTTAACAGTAACAAAAGACGCAAAGGAATCACTGCACTTTATCAGTGATTTTTGTTTTAGTAAATCACGAGTCTGTAACTGGTTATTTACTTCCGCACAGTTTTTCTAGGTGTATGGGCATCTGAAGGTACTATTAGTCTGGTACTTCATTCAAAAGTATTTCAAATTCTTGAGTTGGTTCATCTTCTCGTTCGAATTTAGGACTGACTAGTCCGCTGAGCACATCAATCCACAAAGAGCTTCCGTCATAGTTGGACCATGAAGTGTTACATAATTTATTGTAAACTAGTTATCATGGGAGATACATTCGAAAAAGTAAAAGAGGAAGCTAAAAAAGCTGCAGACAAAATAACAGATTCTGATACATATTTAGGTTCAGACGATGAAAAGGGAAGTAGACAGAATGAGAAAGGCAAAAAGGAGCCAATGAACCCACAAGATATAGCCGAACATGAACCAACTGCGGTCAAGAGAGATAAGAATCAGGGTAGTTCAGGTCAACCCGTTTAATCCTTCCTTTTTTTAAGTATCTGGTAGTAGTAATTATACTTATTTGACTTACAAACTAATTTTAAAGAGCATTCAAGTACCATTCGCATATTGAACATATGACGACATAAATTGGTAAAGACCAACAACATCACGCTCATTCCTTCTTAGAAAGCAAGAAAAATTTGATTTTGGAGAAACTGTCACTTTCGTGTCAAATTTTTCTAAAGAATAACGTCTAGGCTAAAGTAAAAAAGAGACAGAATAGAAATTAATCCTTCCTGTAATTCTCAGCGTCTTCCTTGGTTATTGAAAACCAGACTTTGTCTCCATCAAATCGTTCGACTAGACTTTTTGGGAGATAAAATTTGTCTTTATCGACAACCCCTTTTTTAGTAACGACTATTTCGGGTTCCACCTCATGTACTTCACCTAAATCATAGTCATTTATACCTCGTGCTTCTTTTTTTATGATGTCGTCCCAGTTTGTTATATTGCTCATGAGATCTATGGTACAACATTTAATATAAGTATTGAATAGTCCATTGCGAAAGCATGTTGCGATTGGACTTGACTGTTACCTTGGAGCGACCGCTAGATTAATGCAAATTGTCCGGTAAATAAAATTAGGTATGCCTTATGGCTGCAATAACCATTAACACAATCCAAATAACTAAGACAATTATTCCAATAATGATCAGAATGTTCCCAATAGTTCCAGCCGGATATGGAATAGGAGCATAAAATAAGACCGCCCCTATTACTACGAGAACTATCGCTAAAATTAGTAAATTCTGATTGGAAATTCCAGTCACACTAAATCATTAAGCAAACAAAGTTTATAACCATACTAATCTCTAAAAATATACTTTAAAGTGCATACCTTTTTCAAATACGAGTAATAAATAAACTGCTTTCAGAGTTACTATATAATAATTAGGAAAGGAGAAATTAAAGATCTAATGGATATATAGTTTAAAGTACTGTTATGTTCGATGCAAGGAGCATGTGACGGATGTTGGTACAAAGAACGTTGAATTAAAGGAAAAATATCTAGAGGATCAAGTAAAATACGTGTGTAATAAATGTGCCTAGACGAAAGATAGAAGTCTCTATTCTCATTTTTTACTGCTACAATTTCCTATAAAAAACGTAGTAAGCATGTGAAATTGATGAATTTCGATTAGCTACAGAATCTGATATTTTATTTAAGGGATAAATGATACTACATTAATAGAGCTAGTGAGTCGTTGGCTGTCTCTTGTTCCGACTCAGTCAAGCGTGGTTACATAAGGTTCAATTATTCATTATTAACAATGTACATCTGTAGCATCGCAGATAAAGAAATGACACAATTATTAAATGTTTATTTAGTCTGGTCTTTTGCGCTTTTTGAAATAATTTATTTGTTTTATGACTTCGGTTCGGAGTTCTCCCAGTTTTATTGGTTTCTGTAGGAAACCATTAATTAGACCGTTTTTAATATATTCTTCAAATATGTTGTCATTCGCCTCAAAGGCGGTCATAAGTAACGTTCTTACTAAGGGATTCACTCTTTTTATTTTATAAATTAAATCAATACCATTGATTCCAGGCATTCTCAAATCTGAGATTATGAGTACATATGCGCTATTGTTAATCCTAAAATGCTCAAATGCTGCCATGGGATCAGTAAACGTGAATATTGACACTGTTTTGATATTATTTAGGCCTTCACGAAACAAGTTAACAATGTCTAATTCATCGTCTATAATAGCCACTAGCCATTTACTAACCACTTAAAACGAACAACCTTCCATCAATCCTTTGATACCTGAAACTAGTTATCTATTATATAGATATACAGCTTAATAAATAATAAAAACCATTTGCAGTAGCGTATTCAAGACCTTTTGTTTTCCTTAAGAGGTTTCATCTCGTTTAAGTTAGGCATTCTTAATCAGGCAGGAACGATTTCTGAGAAGATTCTAGGTCCGATATTACATGCTATTTCTTCAGAGATAGAATAATTTTTCGTAGTAAATTTGAATTTTCTGTTTGGCCTTTGTTGCAAAACACAGTCCGCAAAGATACAAAGTGATTATAATAGTGCCAAAAGACCATCTTTTGGCAATTCGAAGAATAAAAAATCCATTAAAAGTGACTGTCGAAGAGATAATCCAATAGTGGATAATTTTTTATTCTTCATTCTTTATTTATCACACAGGTACAATGGCTGATGGGAGGTATGTGTCTTGTCTGCACTCATGATATGTGGTTAACCTCCCATCCGACTTTTAACTTTCTTATAATTTGTTGAGTATAAGAAGACAAGTGCAGAAGTCAAATACACGTTATGCCTCCAGGTGGGTCTTACGATGGCCCACCAAACACCAAACTTTACTAAATAATTGGAATTATTTTATTGGAATTATTTTATAGTTTGTTGAGCATAATTACTAATAAGTGTCAAGCACGGTTCATTCTGATGGGTCCGCTTATACCGCTGCATTCGGGCCTATCAGTATTTTAATATCTAAATTATCGCAAAGCATAATAACTTGTCGAGATACGTATTAATCTAATTAAGCCTCGCAAAATGAAAAAATCTTTTAATTATTTGATATCAACGAAAGTGACGTTTTAATTTGATAAATATTATTTCTTTATCTGACATTCCGATTAATGATAATCCTTTTTTAAGTAACTTATCCTTTATTTTCTGAGTTATTTTGTCCCTCTCTAATATTATTATCATTTTTGAAGGTTTCCTCTTCTACCAGTGTAAATATCGAATAAAACTTATAACAGTTAGAGTTGAAATATTTTTATAATTTGTTGAGCATGTTCTTACGTAAACCCGTTACAACGATTCATTCCTGGTGGTTCTTTTGAAGTTGGCCCATCAGTGTTCTAATAATTAATCTATTGATTATAAGTATGGTGGTCTTGTCACAGGGGCTGGTGGTTCACAATGTCTACCATCAATACGTCATTTACCTGTTCACCTTGAATCTCATTGTTATCTTGCAAACCGCCAATAATATCGTCTCCGTTTTTCGCCAATAATATCGTCTCCGTTTTTATCGTCCGTCACCAACTATAGGTAAACTATTTTCACAATCAATGTATTAGGCTATATTATAAATAAAGATATAAGGCTCTCAAATAACTTCAAAAATTGAAGAATACGAAAGTATTTTTACAATAAACTTGTTAAATGCAGGACTTAATTTTGTCTAAATCTGGCCAGCATTGAAACTAAAAAAAAGTAATTAGCGAATCTGAAGTACGAAAATGAAAGACAATGGTCGTCAAAAAGAGCAAAGTTCTTATGGATTTATTAGATACGTTGCGTTTGTCATTAAAAGGCTATAACATCAAGTAAAAAAGGTTTTAAGGAAACGGATTAATTATAGCTTCATGGACGTAAAGGAGTTAACGGAAAAAGAATATGAGAAGGTACTAGAATTATTATCATCAGCCGTAAAGAATAAAAAATACGCCCAACCTGAAGATCTTCAAAGAGCGTGCGTTCTTTTTTATAGTGTAAATAAACTTGGTTTCGTATTGGTCGACCTTGATGTTAATTCCATAATAGAAAAGTCAGGAGAGGATTATTCTGAATCTACAAAAGAACTCCTTAGACACGCGGCAAACACTTGTCATGATCTTGTCGAGGGATTGGAAAATGTGGAAAATGAAGAGTTCAAACTCAAAGAAGGTTTTTAATAAATGACATTTGGAAAAGATACATGCAGTAGTTGTGGTAAATATACTGACATAACTGCCAAAGTATTAAACGGACAAGAGACACTTTATTGTAAGGAATGCCAGGACAAGGAATTGAAAATAATGTTAGAAAATTTTAATCAAATAAAGTTCTACTGTATAAAATGTGGTTCTTCCAACGTAACAAAAAATGATACCAAAACAGGAATTAGTTTAACAGATATTCCAAATGCTATATACGCTAAAGCCTTTATAACGTGTAAGGACTGTGACCACAGGTTTTTTTTGAAGATGGAAGATCAGGGTAAAATTAATTGACAATATCTTCTCTCCACACTCCGAACAGAAAGTTATGATGATTTATTAGATGGGTTAAGGTTATCACTGAAAGGTTATCCTATTAAGCAAAAATTCAATAGGTTAGTTTTGGTCGCTTAATAATGATCTGCTTGTTAGTAATATTTAAAATATAACACATCATTAAACATTAAAATTAGATCAAAGATATGACATAACTGTTAGTTTGATGTAATAAGATTGTCATTATTTTAAGCTATTTAATAACTTATCAACATATTCTTTTATCAATCCAGTCAATCTTTTTCTTACGAGCTCCTCTGTTATTTCATTTTTTGCATAACTAGCTTCTATTGGATGAGCATCACCCAGCGTGCCTTCTTCAAAAATATGTACTCTACCATCCCTAGGAAAGAAAGTTATCCTTCTAGCTCTGTAATTTGATATCGGGTTAGAATCCTTTAATTCAAAGGTTATACCTTTAACTAACTGCTGTGACTTTTCTATGGCACAATTAAGTAAGACACTCTCCTCTTTAGTTTCAAGAAATTTTTTATACTCGACCATAACAGGAAGAATAATTTTTTCGCATATCTCACTGAAACCTTTTTCAGGAACTAACTCCATTTCT
>Ga0209058_1002257_pt1 | contig 16038 bp, 14 predicted proteins | sample GraSoiAngelo_147_FD_185904 | JGI IMG/M metagenome (GOLD analysis project Ga0209058, IMG submission 185904) | Grasslands soil microbial communities from the Angelo Coastal Reserve, California, USA - 14_1009_05_40cm (SPAdes) (version 2) | ecosystem: Environmental > Terrestrial > Soil > Grasslands ... | reverse complement strand
GCGTGCTGACCGGCTACTTCCCACCCACCGCCGGCCGGGTGTGCATCGACGGGGCGGACGTCGCCGAGCAGCCGGCGGCCGCCCGGCGGTGCATCGGCTATCTCCCCGAGCAGGTCTCCCTCTATCCGGAGCTGACGGTGCGCCGCTACCTGGCCTTCGTGGCCGAGGTGAAGGGGCTCGGCGGGCGCGCGCGCCGCGCCGCGGTGGCCGATGCCATCGCGCGGTGCGGCCTCGCCGAGGTCGCCGATCGCCTGGCCGGCAAGCTGTCGAAGGGGTATCGCCAGCGGGTCGGGCTCGCGCAGGCGCTGGTCGGGGACGCGGACGTGCTCGTGCTCGACGAGCCGACCGTCGGCCTCGACCCGATGCAGACGGTCGAGATGCGGGCGCTGCTGCGTACGCTCGCCGGGCGTACGATGCTCCTCTCGACGCACATTCTCTCCGAGGCGGCCGCCCTGTGCTCGCGCATCGTGATCCTCTCCCGCGGGCGGCTGGTGGCGGTCGACACGCCGGAGGGCCTGGCCCAGCGCCTGGCGGGCCTGGCACAGCTCGCTGTGCGCGTGGACGGTCCCGCCGATACGGTGGCCGCCGCGCTCGGCACGCTGCCGGGCGTCGTGCGGGTGGAGCGCCGTCGGCCGGACGGCCTCGCGGGCACTCCCTTCGCACTCTTCGCGCACGATCCCGAGCCGGTGCAGCGGGCGCTCGGCGCCGCGATGGTGGCGCGCGGCTGGACGCTCCTCGAGGTGCGGGCGAGCCCGCCCACCCTCGAGGATCTGTTCGTCCACCTGGTCGGGTCGGCGGATCGGCCCGGGAGCTAGAGCGTGCGGAGCTTCGTCGCGCTCTTTCGCAAGGAGCTGCGCTCCTACTTCGGCTCGCCGCTCGTCTATCTCGTGGCGGCCGCCTTCCTCGCCTACACCGGATACTACTTCCACTCGGATCTCATCTACTTCATCACCTTCGGCTTCGGCCTGAACATCATGGAGAACTTCTGGCAGATCCTGCTCATCGACATCCGCCTGGTGCTGATCTTCGCCATTCCGCTCCTCACCATGCGCCTCCTCGCCGAGGAGCGCCGGCTCGGGACGCTCGAGCTGCTGCTCACCTACCCGCTCGGCGACCGCGCCATCGTGGCCGCGAAGCTGGGCGCCTGCCTGGTGGTGATCGGCGCGCTCCTCGGCGGGACGCTCGTCTATCCGGCGTGGGTGTACCACGTCCAGCCCTTCGCCCTGAAGCCTCTCGTCGCCGGGTACCTGGGGCTCATCCTCTTCTCGCTCGCGTGCGCGTCGTACGGCCTGTTCGTCTCCTCGCTCACCGACAGCCAGGTGCTGGCGGGGTTTCTCACCGCGCTGCCGCTCCTGCTCCTCTGGCTGCTCTCCTGGAACGAGGCCGCCAGCGCGGCCGGGACGCTGCCCGTGGTGCGCGCCATCTCGCTCTTCAACCACTTCCAGCCCTTCTCGGTCGGGCTGGTCGAGCTACGCGACGTCTTCTACTTCGCCTTCGTGGCCGGCCTCTTCGTGTGGGCCACGCTGCGCGTGCTCGAGGCGCGCCAGTGGCGGGGCCGGCGATGAGGGTCGGTGCGCAGCGGCTGCGCATCGTGCTGGCCGTGCCGGCCCTGTTCGGCATCTTCCTCCTCGGCCAGGCGATCCTCGACCGGCGGGCGTGGCGGCTCGATCTCACAGCCGAGCGCCGCTACACCCTCTCCGACCAGGGGCGCAAGATCCTGGATGGCCTCGCCGCCGACGTCCACGTCGTGGCCTTCCTGCGCGCGCAGGACCCGCGCAACCTCTTCATCCGCGACCTCCTCCGGCAGGTGACGGCGCGCAGCCCGCGGGTGCACGTCGAGTACCTCGACGTCAACCGCAGCCCGGCGCTGGCCCGGCAGTACGGGGTCGACTCGTACGGCGCGCTGGTGGTCGAGAGCGAGGGCCGCCGGCGGGTGTTCTCCAACCCCCGCGAGGAAGTGCTCATGGCAGCCCTCCTCCAGGTGACCCGCCAGGAGCGGAAGACGGTCGGCTGGGTCCTCGGGCACGGCGAGGGCGACCCGAACAGCACGGACCGGCGCGAGGGCTACTCGACCGCGCGCGTGGTCCTCGAGCAGGAGTACTACGAGGTCCGCCCGGTGTCGCTCATCGGCGACGACGTGCCGGTCGAGACCGCCGTGCTCGTCATCGCCGGCCCGCGCAAGAGCTTCCTCTCCGAGGAGCTGACCGTCCTCGACCGCTACCTCCAGCGCCCTGGCCAGGCGCTCATCATGCTCGACCCGCTGCGGGCGCCCGAGCTGGCCGCCTTCCTCCACCGCTATGACGTCTCGCTCCCGCCCGACGTGGTGGTCGATCCCGAGGCGCGTCTCTACGGCGGCGAGCTGCTCACCATGCAGGTCCCCTTCGCGCGCGGTGATCACCCCATCCTGGGGCCGCTCGACGCGCCGCCCGTCTTCTCGCTCACGCGCTCGGTCAACGTGCTCCCCGACGACGCCGGCACGGTCAACGCGGTCGGCTTCCTGCGCACCAGCCCGGCAAGCTGGGCGACGACGGACACGGGCGTCCTGCGCCACGGGTCGCCCGCCTTCGAGGCCGGGCGTGACCGCTCCGGGCCGGTGACGGTCGGGCTCGAGGTCGCCTTCCGCGCCCTCACGCCGCCGGGCGCGGAGCCGCAGCAGGGGCGCCTCATCGTCTACGGCAACGCGGAGTTCGCCAACAACTTCTTCATCGAGTACCTCGGCAACAAGGATCTGTTCGCGAACACGGTCAACTGGCTGGCGCGCGATCCGCAGGCGCTCTCGCACCGGCCCCGGCGCCAGGAGCTCGGCGTGGAGCAGTTCTACGTCTCGAACGAGCAGGGGAACGCGATCTTCTGGGGCACCGCCGTCGTCGAGCCGGCCCTCTTCGCCGCGCTCGGGCTGGCGCTCGCCGCCTGGCGGCGGCGGGGCTGACCATGCGCTGGCGGCAGGTGGCGCTGCTCTACCTCGTGCTCGCCGCCCTGGCGGGCGAGTACTGGTTCGTCGAGGGGCGTATGGAGCCGCCGGCCCGCACGGAGGCCCCCGCGCCGCCATCCTTCCTCCGGCTGGACCCCGCAACGCTGCGCGAGGTCCGGCTGGTGCGCGGCAGCCGGACCGTCGTCTCGCGGCGCGAGGGGGCGGGGTGGACGATCGTCGAGCCCGCGGGGGCGCCCATCGCCCCGGACCTGATCGCCGCGTTCGCGAACGCCCTCGTCGATGCGACCGAGATCGCCCGCGTCGGAGGGGCGGACGCGGACGCGGACACCTACGGGCTCGGCCAGCAGGCGGCCAGGGTCGAAGTGGTCTGCACGAGCGGCGACCCGATCGAGGTCACCATCGGCGGGCCGAATCCGACCGGCACCGCCGTTTACGCGCGGCGTCGAGGGACCCCGGACGTGGTCCTGATCGGACGGAACGTGCGCTACTACGAGGATCTCATCTTCCAGGCCCTGTCGGCGGACCGTGTCCCGGCCGCGGAGGCGGGGGCGCCGATCGGCGGCTAGGAGTCTCTGTCGGGGTAACCACGGCAGCCTAGGTTGACGTTCGGACATTGGGCGAGGTAGGAGCCAGGCTGACCCCGAGCCCCCCAACCCGTAGCGACGGCAGAGGAGAGCCGACCATGTCGAAGAAGCCCGGCTGGTGGCTGGCGCTGGCGGGCGCCGCCACGTTCGCGCTCGCGATCCTTCCCTTCACCGCGCGCGCCGACGTCGTACCCGGCGACCGGATCACCGAGCAGAACATCGACAAGGTCAAGGATCTCATCTCGCCCGGGATGGAGTGGTGCATCAAGCACGGCTGGCCGATGACCATCGGCGAGACCAAGCGGGTCGAGTGGCCGAAGGCGTACAAGGAGGCGACCGAGAAGTACGCGAGCCAGGTGAAGCTCACGCCCGATGGTCTCAACGTCCTCAACTACGTCGCCGGGCTGCCCTTCCCGAACGTCGACACCAAGGACCCGCAGGTCGCGCTCAAGATTATGTGGAACTGGAGCTACAACCACCTGACCACCGACGACGTCGACCTGCGCAACTTCGATGCCGACACGGGGGCGATCGCCGACCACGGGCCGCTCACGGTGGAGCGCCACTTCCTGCTCGACCACTTCCGCCGCCTCTTCTGGACCGGCCGGCTCTACGTCGATCCCAAGCCCGACAAGCCGAACCCCAACGGCTACCGCGCCCAGCAGGGCCTCTACCCGATCCTCGAGCCGTTCGACTTGAAGGGCGTGGGCGCGCTCGGCAACCGCTACATCTCCTCCGAGAAGCAGGACGACTCGTGGCTCTACCTGCCGTCACTCCGGCGGGTGCGCCGCCTCTCCACCGCGCAGCGCTCGGACGCGCTCTTCGGGCAGGACACCGACGTCGACAGCTACTACGGCTACAGCGGCCACATTGCCTGGATGGACTTCAAGTACCTGGGCGATCGCGACCTCCTGAGCTGCTACCACGCGAAGAACTACCCGGTGAAGTGGAACGACAAGGTCGACTGGGCATTCGACGAGACGTGGGAGAAGCGCCGGGTGTACGTCATCGAGGGCATCTCCAAGCTCCCGCAGTACGCCTACGGCAAGCGCGTCATCTTCGTCGACAAAGAGGCCTGGATCATCCCGTACTCCGACATCTACGACCGCTCCGGCGAGCTCTGGAAGGTCTGGGTCAACGACGTGAGCTTCCGCCCGAAGGCCTTCGAGGGCGCCAACGTGATCGACTACGGGGAGGACCGCGGCTTCATCCCGGCGATCGTCATGGTGGACATGCAGCTCGAGCATGCGACCAAAGCCTCGCTCCCGAGCCACCGCTTCCCGGGGGAGCAGGGCTGGTACTTCAACCAGAGCGAGAAGGCGGGCGTCACCGACGACTGGTTCACGGTGGCCGCGCTGGTGAACGCCGGACACTAGAGCGGAGCGTCGGGGATGTCGCCACCCGGGGCCGCCAGGCGATCGGCCGGCGGTCCGGGCGTTTCCAGCCGAGGGAGGGCGAATCGATGACCACGACACGGAGGCTCGCCGCCGCGCTCGCCGTCGTGCCCGTGCTGCTCGCGGCGCCCGGGCGCGCCGACGTCGCGATCGGGGACAGGATCACCGAGGCGAACATCGACAAGGTGAAGGAGCTGATCTCGCCCGGGATGGAGTGGTGCATCAAGCACGGCTTCCCGATGACCATCGGGGCGACCAAGGCGGTGGAGTGGCCACGTGCCTACAAGGAGGCGACCGAGAAGTACGCCGCGCAGGTGAAGCTCTCGCCCGACGGCCGCACGATGCAGAACTACGTCGCCGGCCAGCCCTTCCCCAATCCCGACGCGAAGGACCCGCAGTTCGTCATCAAGGTCATGTTCAACTACGACTACGGGTACGTGAACGGCCTCGACGACACCGACCTGCGGAACTTCGACGCCGACACCGGGTCCATCGCCGACCATGGGCCGATGACGATCGAGCGCCACTTCCTCCTCGACCACTTCCGCCGCCTGTTCTGGAACGGGCGCCTGTACGTCGACCCCAAGCCGGAGAAGCCGAACCCCAACGGCTACCGCGCGCAGCAGGGCCTCTACCCGGTGCTCGAGCCCTTCGACCTGAAGGGCGTGGGCGCGCTCGGCAACCGCTACCTCTCCCCGGACAAGCAGGACGACTCGTGGCTCTACCTGCCGTCACTGCGGCGGGTCCGTCGCCTGTCCACCGCGCAGCGCTCCGACGCGCTCTTCGGCCAGGACACCGACGTCGACAGCTACTACGGCTATGCGGGCCAGGTCGGCTGGATGGACTGGAAGTACCTCGGCGAGCGCGACCTGCTGGGCATCGTCCACGCGCAGCACTACCCGGTGAAGTGGCACGAGAAGGTCGACTGGGCCTTCGACGAGGTGTGGGAGAAGCGGCACGTCTACGTGCTCGAGGGCATCTCGAAGCTGCCGCAGTACGCCTACGGCAAGCGCGTGCTCTTCATCGACAAGGAGACCTGGGGCATCCCGTACACCGACATCTACGACCGCTCCGGCGAGCTGTGGAAGATCTGGATCAACGACGTGGGCTTCCGCAAGAAGGCCTTCGAGGGCGCGGGGGTGCTCGAGTACGAGGACGAGCTGCCCTTCGCGCCCGCGATCGTGATGGTGGACATGCAGCTCGAGCACGCGACCAAGGCGGCGCTCCCGAGCCACCGCTTCCCGGGCGAGCAGGGCTGGTACTACCACCAGGGCGACAAGGCCGGCGTCGTCGACGAGTGGTTCACGGTCGCGGCGCTCGTGAACGCGGGGCACTGATCGCGAAGGAGCCGAAGATGACGAGAAGACCCGGCGTGGCGGTCGCGGTGGCGCTCGGCGTCGCGCTGCTCGGGCTGGCGGCGCGCGCGGAGGTCGCACCCGGCGACAGGATCACCGATCAGAACATCGACAAGGTGAAGGACCTGATCTCGCCCGGCATGGAGTGGTGCATCAAGCGCGGCTTCCCGATGACGATCGTGGAGCCGAGGCGCATCGAGTGGCCGAAGGCCTACAAGGAGGCCACCGAGAAGTACTCCGGCCAGGTGAAGCTCGCGCCCGACGGCCTCAGCGTGCAGAACTTCGTCGCCGGCCAGCCTTTCCCGGACCTGGATCCGAAGGATCCGCAGATCGCGCTCAAGATCATGTGGGACTACGAGTACAAGTTCAACCCGACCGACGATCTCGATCTGCGGAACTTCGACGCCGACACGGGCGCCGTCGCCGACCACGGCCCGATGAGCATCGAGCGGCACTTCCTCCTCGACCACCTGCGCTCGCAGTTCTGGACCGGCCGCCTCTACGTCGACCCCAAACCCGAGAAGCCGAACCCGAACGGCTACCGGAGCCAGCTCGGGCTCTACCCGGTCCTCGAGCCGTTCGACCTGAAGGGCGTGGGCGCGGTCGGCCAGCGCTACATCGACCCCACGAAGCAGGACGACTCGTGGCTCTATCTGCCCTCGCTCCGCCGCGTGCGCCGCCTCTCCACCGCCCAGCGCTCGGACGCGCTCTTCGGCCAGGACACCGACGTCGACAGCTACTACGGCTACGCCGGCCACGTCGCCTGGATGACCTGGAAGTTCATCGGCGAGCGCGAGCTGCTCGGCACCATGCACGCGCGGCACTACCCCGTGAAGTGGGACGACAAGACCGACTGGGCCTTCGACGACGTGTGGGAGAAACGCAAGGTGTGGGTGGTGGAGGGCGTCTCCAAGCTGCCGCAGTACGCCTACGGCAAGCGCGTCATCTTCATCGACAAGGAGGCGTGGGTGGTCCCGTACTCCGACATCTACGACCGCTCGGGCGAGCTGTGGAAGATCTGGATCAACGACTGGAGCTTCAAGAAGAAGGCCTTCGACGGCGCGGGCGTGATCGAGTACCCGGACGACATCGGGTTCCAGCCCTCCATCGTCATGGTGGACATGCAGCTCGAGCACGCGACCAAGGCGGCGCTCCCGAGCCACCGCTTCCCGGGCGAGCAGGGCTGGTACTTCAACCAGGGCGAGAAGGCAGGGATCTCCGACGAGTTCTTCACGGTGGCCGCGCTGGTGAACGCGGGGCATTGACGTGCTGCGGGCGCGGGGGCGCCGGCTCCGCTTCGATTCGGCGCCGCTCGGCGCCGGAGCTCTGGCCGCCCGTCGCGCTCGGCGCCTCATAGGCGCTGCGCCGGCGCCCCCGCGCCCGCATGAAGCGCCGCGGCGACAGCGCGGCCGGCGTTCAGTGGGGCTTCCGGCAGCGCGGGTCGCCGTGGCGGGCGTGGTGGCGCTCGTCTTCGGCGGGGCAGCACGGGCGGACGTTGCAGCGGGGGACCGCATCACCGAGGCGAACGTCGAGCAGGTGCGGGAGCTGATCTCGCCCGGGCTCGAGTGGTGTGTTCGGCATGGGTTCCCGCTCACCGTCGGCGAGAGCCGGCGCATCGAGTGGCCGCGCGCCTACCGGGAGGCGACGGAGCGGTACTCGGGCCAGGTGCGGCTCGCCGCCGACGGGGTGACGCTGCGCGACTACGTCGCGGGGCTGCCTTTCCCCTTCATCGACGCGAAGGACCCGCAGGTCGCGGTCAAGATCATGTGGAACTACGACCACAACTTCTTCGCGACCGACGACCTCGATGCGCGCAACTTCGACGCCGACACCGGGGCGATCGCGGACCACGGCCCGATGACGGTCGAGCGTCACTTCTTGATCGATCACTTCCGGCGCCTCTACTGGGTCGGGCGGCTCTACGTCGACCCGAAGCCCGAGAAGGCGCCCAACCCGAGCGGCTACGAGCTCCAGCAGGGGCTCTACCCGATCCTCGAGCCCTTCGACGTGAAGGGCGTCGGCTTCGTCAGCTACCGCTACCTGGACGCTGCCAAGCAGGACGACGCCTGGCTCTACCTGCCGGCGCTGCGCCGCGTGCGCCGGCTCTCCACCGCGCAGCGCTCGGACGCGCTCTTCGGGCAGGACACGGACGTCGACAGCTACGGCGGCTACGCGGGGCACATCGCGTGGATGGACTGGCGCTACCTCGGCGAGCGGGATCTGCTCGCGGTGGCGCACGGCCGGCACTTCCCGGTCCAGTGGAACGACAGGGTCGACTGGGCCTTCGACGAGGTGTGGGAGCGGCGGCGCGTGCACGTCGTCGAGGGCGTCTCCAAGCTCTCGCAGTACGCCTTCGGCAAGCGCGTCCTCTTCATCGACAGGGAGGCGTGGGGCATCCCGTACTCGGACATGTACGATCGCGCCGGGGAGCTGTGGAAGATCTGGATCAACGACGTGATGATCCGGAGGAAGATCCTCGACACGCCCGGCGCCGTCGAGTACCCGGACGAGCGCATCTTCGCCCCGGCCATCGTCATGGTCGACGTGCAGCTCGAGCACGCGACCAAGGCCTCCCTCCCGAGCCACCGTTTTCCGGGCGAGCAGGGCTGGTACTTCAACCAGGGCGAGAAGGCGGGGGTGACGGACGACTGGTTCACGGTCGCGGCGCTGGTGAACGCCGGGCATTAGACCCGGGGGGCCCGTCCAGTGCTCGCGCGGCTTCGCCGCGCTCCGCGCTTCCGATGCCCCCCGGACCCCCGTCGCCGCGCGCGGGGCGCGCGGCTCCCCCTCGTGGCCGACTCGCGCCCTTCGGGCGCTCGGGTCGTGCCGACCGCGGCGAAGCCGCGGTCGGCAGACGTGCCGCCCCAGGTTCCAAAGCCTTCATCAACGCTCCATCCGCTCAGCGGCGTCAGGCGGTCCATGCTACGCCGAGACGCCCGGGATCCTTGCGGCACGAGACGGGACCGGCCGCAACGATCCCCGCTCGGGCGTGGCGCGGTCTGGAGGGGACAGCACTCCCTCGGCGGAGGTTGTCACGGGTGGCGCGATCGTAGTACTCGAGCCGGATCATGCCCGGTGCGCTGTCGCGGTTCCGGATGCTGGATCTGTCGCGCCAGCTGCCGGGGCCGTTCTGCTCCATGCTGCTCGCGGACCTCGGGATGGACGTGCTCGCCGTCTACTCGCCCACCGACCCGATGGGCATGGGCATCCCGCTCCTCGGCCGCAACAAGCGGAGCCTGACCCTCAACCTGAAGGTGCCCGAGGGGCGCGCCATCTTCCACCGCCTGGCGCGCGACGCGGACGTGGTGCTCGAGGGCTCGCGGCCCGGGGCGGCGGCGCGCCTGGGGGTCGACTACGAGACGCTCGGGCAGCTGAATCCGCGCCTCGTCTACTGCTCGATCTCCGGCTACGGCCAGGACGGGCCCTATCGCGACCGCGTCGGGCACGACGTCAACTACCTGGGCTTCGCGGGCGTGATCGGGCTGACCGGGCCGGCGGGCGGACCGCCCGTCATCCCGGGCGTGCAGATCGCCGACATCGGCGGGGGCGCGCTCATGGCGGCGGTGGGCATCCTGGCGGCCCTCGCGGCGCGCGAGGAGACGGGCAGCGGGCAGTCCGTCGACATCGCCATGCTGGACGGTGCGCTCGCCTGGCAGGTGGTGAACGTGATGCGCTATCTCGCCGAGAAGCAGGAGCCGGCGCGCGGCGACACCATGCTCACGGGCCACCACCCCTGCTATGCCATTTACGAGACCCGCGACGGCCGCCACGTGACGGTGGGCGCCCTCGAGCCGCACTTCTGGCGCACGCTCTGCGAGCGCCTCGGCATGCCGGAGCTCGTCGAGAAGCAGTTCGCCGAGGGGGCGGAGCGCGAGGACATGTTTCGCCGCCTGCGGGCCCGGTTCCGCGAGAAGACGATGGCCGAGTGGGTCGCGGAGCTGGCCGACCTCGACATCTGCTTCGGCCCGGTGGCGACGCTCGGCGAGGCGCTCGCCGATCGGCAGGTGCGCCACCGCGGCATGGTGGTCGAGCAGGGCGACGGGCGGCGCACGCTCGGCAACCCGGTCAAGCTCTCCGACACGCCGCCCACCATCCGCACGCCGCCCCCGGAGCTCGGCGAGCACACCGACGCCGTCCTCGCTGCGCTCGGGTACTCGCGCGCCGACGTCGCGGGGCTGCGCGCGCGCGGCGTCGTCTGACAGGGGGGATCCAGCCGTCATGCCCGGCATCGTGGCCGCCGCCGCCTGCATCCCGCGCTACCGGCTCCCGCGCGAGCTGATCGCCAGGGAATGGGGCGGGCAGGCGGCCGGCGGCGAGAAGGCGGTCGCCAACCACGACGAGGACAGCCTCACGCTGGCGGTGAACGCCGCGCTCGCGCTGGAGGGGGCGGGCGAGCGGCCCGACGCTGTCTTTTTCGCGACCACCACCTCGCCGTACACGGAGAAGCAGGGCGCCGCGACCATCGCCGCCGTCCTCGACCTGCCGGGCGCGACGCGTACCGCCGACTTCACCGACACGCTGCGCGCCGGCACCTCGGCGCTGCTGGCCGGGCTCGACGCGCTCGCGGGCGGCGCGCGCGGCGTCCTGGTCGCCGCGGGCGAGTGCCGGCTGGGCGAGCCCGACTCGATCGCCGAGCAGAGCTACGGCGATGCGGGCGCGGCGGTGCTCCTCGGCAGGGGGGCGGAGCGCGTCCAGGTGGTCGCCACGCACTCGATCGCGGACGAGTTCCTGGGCACCTGGCGGACGCGGGAGCAGGAATTCCCGAGGAGCTTCCCGGGCGCGTTCGAGGCCCGGTACGGCTACGGCCGCGTCCTCGGCGAGGCGGTGAAGGGCGTGCTCGCGAAGGCGAGGGTCCCGCCCCAGGACCTCGCCACGGTCATCCTGCCCACCCCCAACCTCCGCGCGCCGCAGGCCGTCGCCAAGGCGCTCGGCCTCGATGCGAAGCGGCAGCTCCAGGACGGCTTCTGGACGACGGTCGGCGACACGGGCGCGGCGCAGCCGCTCCTCGCCCTCGCCGCCGCACTCGAGCGCGCGAAGCCCGGCGACCTGATCCTGGTCGCGGGCTACGGCGACGGGGCCGACGCGCTCCTCCTGCGGGTGACCGCGCCGGCGGCGGCCGCGGGCCCCAGCGTGTGGCGGCAGATCGAGGTGAAGCGCACGCTCCCGTCCTACGGCCGCTACGCGCGCTTCCGCGGGCTCGTGCGCAGGGAGACCGTCACCAGCGACCCGTCGTCGGCGGTGGTCATGTTCCGCGACCGCAAGGAGCTGCTCCCGCTCTACGGCGGCAGGTGCCCCAAGTGCGGCACGGTCCAGTTCCCGAAGCACCGCGTGTGCATCGAGTGCGCGCACCCGGGCGGGCTCGAGGAGGTGAAGCTCGCGCGGCGCGGGAGGCTCTTCACCTTCACCAACGATTACCTCTTCGAGAGCCCGGACCCGCCCACCTCGCACGCGGTGATCGACCTGGACGGCGGGGGCCGGCTCTACTGCCAGCTCACGGACTGCGAGCCCGAGCGGGTCGAGATCGACATGCCCCTCGAGCTCGTGTTCCGCCGCATCCACGAGGGTGGCGGCTTCAACAACTACTTCTGGAAAGCGAGGCCGACATGAACATCCACGAGCGTGTGGCCGTGGCCGGCTGCGTGACCGGGCTCGCCAACGGCTGAGAAGGGACGGCGATGGACTTCGGCTTCAGCGAAGAGCAGGAGATGCTGCGCAAATCGGCCCGCGACTTCCTCGCCAAGGAATGCCCCATGACCTACGTCCGCCAGATGATGGAGGACGAGCAGGGCTTCCGCGACGAGCAGTGGCGGAAGATGGCCGAGCTCGGGTGGATGGGCCTCATCCTCCCCGAGGCGCACGGCGGCGCGGGCCTCGACTTCGTCGACATGATCGTCGTCCTCGAGGAGATGGGCCGCGTCGTGCTGCCGGGCCCGTTCTTCTCGACCCTGGTCGGCGCGGTGGCGATCGACGCGGGCGGGAGCGCGGCGCAGAAGGAGGACCTCCTGCCGAGGCTCGCGGCGGGCAGGCTGCGCGTCACCCTCGCCCAGCTCGAGCCGAGCGCGCGCTGGGACGCGGAGGGCATCGGGCTCGAGGCGCGGCCGGCGGCCGGGGGCTACAAGCTCTCCGGGACCAAGCTCTTCGTCCCCGACGCACACACGGCCGATCTGCTGATCGTCGCCGGCCGCGCTCCCGGCTCGACGGGTGCCGAGGGCGTGAGCCTCTTCCTCGTCGACGCGAAGGCGCCCGGCGTCACCGCCACGCTGCTCAAGACCATGGACCAGACGCGCAAGCTCTGCGAGCTGGCGCTCGCGGACGTGAGCGTGCCCGCGGAGCGCGTGCTCGGCCAGGCGGGCGCGGGCTGGAAGCTCCTCGAGCGCGTGGTCGACCGCGGCAAGGTGGGGCTCTCGGCCGAGATGTGCGGCGGAGCCCAGAAGGTCCTCGAGATGTCGGTCGACTACGCCAAGGTGCGCGAGCAGTTCGGGCGCCCGATCGGCAGCTTCCAGGCGATCCAGCACAAGTGCGCCAACATGCTGGTCGAGGTGGAGAGCTCGAAGTCCGCGACCTACTACGCGGCCTGGGCGGTCGCGAACGACGTGCCCGAGGGCCCCCTTGCAGCTGCAATGGCAAAGGCCTACTGCTCGGATGCCTACCGGCACACCGCCGGCGAGGGCATCCAGATCCACGGCGGCATCGGCTTCACCTGGGAGCACGACATGCACATCTACTTCAAGCGCGCGAAGAGCTCCGAGGTGACCTTCGGCGACGCGACCTGGAACCGCGAGATCGTCGCGCAACTGATCGGGTTATGACCTGGGAGATCGACCGGTCCGCCATCGGCCAGTGGGGGCCCGAGACCACCCTGCGGGTGGAGTACGGGAAGATCCGCGAGTTCGCGCGCGCCATCAAGGACGACAACCCAGCCTTCACCGGCGACGACGCGCTCGTGCCGCCCACCTTCCTGATGACGGTCGCGCACTGGACCGAGGGTGCGACCAGCGGCGGCGTGCGCGCCGTCAAGCTCGACATGCGCCGGCTCCTGCACGGCGAGCAGGAGTTCGAGTACCTGAAGCCCATCCGGGCCGGCGACGTGCTCCGGATCCGCTCTCGCACCAAGGACGTCTTCGAGAAGCAGGGCTCCCGCGGCGGGAACATGCTGTTCGTGCTCATGGAGAGCGAGTGCCGCAACCAGCGGGACGAGGTCGTAGCGTACTCGCGCAACACGCTCATCATGACCGAAGGAACGGTCAAGGCGTAGGGAGGCGCACATGGAGCGGAGGAAGCTCTTCTTCGAGGACGTGCAGGAGGGTGGCGCGGTCCCGCCCTTCGTGGTCGAGCGCTTGGCGCGCATGGACCTGGTCCGCTACGCGGGCGCCTCGGGCGACTTCAACCCCATCCACACCGACGAGGAGTTCGCGCGCGCGGCGGGCAACCCGAGCGTCTTCGGACACGGCATGCTCACCGCGGCCTTCGTCGGCAAGTGCGTGACCGACTACGTCGGCGCCGAGAACCTCCGCCGCATGAAGGTGCGTTTCGCGACGCGCGTCTGGCCGGGCGACACCATCACCTGCAAGGGCAAGGTCACCAAGAAGTACGAGCACAACGGCGAGAAGCGCATCGACGGCGAGGTGCTGGCGCTCAACCAGAAGGGCGAAGTCGCGGTGAGCGGCACCTTCAGCGCGGCCCTCCCGTCGCGCAATTGACCGACGCGGTCGCGCTCGTGACGGGCGGTGGGCGCGGCATCGGCCGCGCCATCGCGCTCCGCCTCGCGCGCGCCGGGATGGCGGTCGGCATCGCCGACCTGGACGGTGCGAGCGCGTGCGCGGTCGCGAACGAGATCGTCGCCGCGGGCGGGCGGGCGCTCGGCGCCCCCGCCGACGTGAGAAACCTGGTCGCCGTCGAGGCCGCCGTGGGCTCCGTCGGTGATGCCCTCGGCCCGATCGACGTGCTCGTCAACAACGCCGGCTGGGAGCGCCTGGCGCCCTTCCTCGAGAGCGACCCGGCGCTCTGGGACCGGCTGATCGCCGTCAACTTCAAGGGCGCGCTCAACGCAACGCGCGCCGTGGTGCAGGGCATGGTCGCGCGCGGGCGCGGCCGGATCGTCAGCATCTCCTCGGACGCCGGGCGCGTGGGCAGCACGGGCGAAGCGGTGTACTCCGGCTGCAAGGCAGCGCTCATCGGCTTCTCGAAGGCGCTCGCGCGGGAGCTGGCCCGCCACAGCATCACGGTGAACGTGGTCTGCCCCGGCCCCGCGGACACCCAGCTGCTGCGCGACGTGATGGCGGGCGAGCGCGGCCAGAAGATCCTGGCCAGCATGCAGCGGACCATCCCGCTCGGCCGGCTGGCCCAGCCCGAGGACGTGGCCGGCGCGGTCGCCTATCTCGTCTCCGACGAAGCCGCCTACGTGACCGGGCAGGTGCTGAGCGTGTCGGGCGGACTCACGATGGCGGGGTGAGGCGCCCGTTCAGAACAGGCTGGTCACGACCGTCCCGAGGAGCGAGATCGCCGACTGATCCTCGACGGACTGCGTCGCGCGGTTGACGGTGCGGAGCGTGTCCTGGGCCTCGGTGTACAGGGAGTCGTCGGTGAGCGCCTTGCCGACCGTGCCCTGGCCCGTGCGCAGGTTGTCGGTGATCTCCTCGGCGTTGCGGGCCGTGGCGCCGAGGCTCGCGACCGTCTCGCGCACCTCCGCGTAGAGGCCGTCGTCCTGGCTCACGAGCTTGCCGAGCGTGCCCTTGCCCTCGGCCAGGTCGTGCGCCACGACGCCCAGGTCCGCGACCGACCGGCGCACGTCGCCCATGGTGTCGGTGACCCGGTCGTAGAGCGCCCGGTCGTTGAGCAGGAGCCCGAGCGTCCCCGTCCCCCGGTCGAGCTTCCCGGTGATGGAGGCGAGGTTCTGCGCCGTGGCGCCGATCGCGCCCTGGTTCTCCTCGACCAGGTCGGCCAGGTTGGCGAGCAGGCGCTCGGCGTTGCGGTTCAGGTTGTCGGTCAGGTTGGTCACGCTCTCGGCGACCGTCGAGAGCTTGTCGACCACGTCGGTGAAGCTGGCCGGCGTCTCGCCCTCGAGGGTGTCGCCCGGCTCGGCGCGCCTGGCGGTCGGCGTGCCGAGCGAGAGGGCGATGAAGCGGTCGCCGCTGAGCGCCCGGAAGTCGAGGCGCGCGAGCGAGTCCTTCTTCACCTCGAAACGCGCGTCGATCGCCATCTTGACGACCACGGCGCCGTGCTCGATGCGCATGCTCTCGACGCGGCCCGCCTTGATGCCCGCGACCCGCACGTCGGCCCCCGTGTCGAGGCCCTGCACGTCGCGGAAGGTGGCGTAGAGCGGGTAACGGCGGGTGAAGAGCCCGAGGCCGAGCGTCAGCTCGATCGCGATGAAGAAGAGCACGAGCCCCACGATGAAGAAGATGCCGATCCGCTGTTCGTTGGTGAGCATGGCGTCTCCTAGCCGGCGAGGGCGGACGCCCGCAGGAACTCGCGCGTGAGCGGGTGGCGGCTCGCGGCGAGCTCGGCGGGCGTGACGCACTCGGCAATGCGGCCCTCGGCGAGCACCGCGATGCGGTCGGCGATGGCGCGCGCCAGGGGCAGGTTGTGCGTGACGATGAGCTGGGTGTGGCCGCGCAGCGTGCGGATGCGCGCGATCAGCTGCCCGATCTGCTCGGTCAGGATGGGGTCCAGGTCGGCGGTCGGCTCGTCGTAGAGGATGAGCTCGGGGTCGATGGCGAGCGCGCGCGCGATCGCGACCCGCTTGCGCATGCCGCCCGACAGCTCGCCCGGGA
>Ga0209058_1002256_pt1 | contig 16039 bp, 14 predicted proteins | sample GraSoiAngelo_147_FD_185904 | JGI IMG/M metagenome (GOLD analysis project Ga0209058, IMG submission 185904) | Grasslands soil microbial communities from the Angelo Coastal Reserve, California, USA - 14_1009_05_40cm (SPAdes) (version 2) | ecosystem: Environmental > Terrestrial > Soil > Grasslands ... | reverse complement strand
CGTCGGGTCGTCGTGAGGTATCCGACCCTCGTCATCCGGGGCGTACACGCCCGACGTCACGTAGAGAAGATGCGTGCGCTCGAGCGCGCGGCAGCCATGCGCGACACCGGGTGGGATCTTCAGGCACGAGGGCGCTCCGTCTCCCATGAGCAGCTCCATCAGCTGACCCTTCGTCGGCGACCCCTCGCGCGTGTCGTAGAGCGCGACCTTGAGCGCCCCGATCGCGTACCACCAGTCGGTCTGCCGCTGATGGATGTGCCATGCCTTGATCACGCCTGGGTGCATCAGCGAGTGGCTCCACTGGCCGAAGTGCTCGAAGAAATCGTCGGTCTCCCGGATGACCTCACGAAAGAAACCGCGCTCGTCTTCATGCGTCACGAGGTCTTTGACAACGACGCCTTCGATCACTGATTCTCGCGGGGTCACGATTCCTTGTTCGCGCCGTGGGCACGCACGAAATCGCCGACCGCGTGGTAGGCGGGGATCGACTCACCCGCGTCACCCCAGAATCCATCGAGCACGTCGTACTCCATCTGGCTGTGGTCGAGGTACCAGTTGTTGACGTCGGTGATCTCGAGCTCGCCACGCCCCGATACCTTCAGCTCGGGCAGGACTCTCCAGACGGACTCGTCGTAGAAATACACGCCCGTCACCGCGAAGTCGCTGGGCGGCTGTTCCGGTTTCTCGATGATCCGGGCGATCCTGTGGTTGCCGTCGAACTCAGCTACACCCAGGTTGCAGAGGTGCGCCCGGTCGCTCTCCCGGGAGAGCACGACCCGCGCCCCGCTCTTCTGCTTGCGGAACGCTTCCACGCATGGGCGAAGGGAGCGCTCAAAAACGTTGTCGGCAAGGAGCACTACGCAGCGGTCGCCGGCCACGAACTTCTCCGCGAGGCCCAATGCCTCCGCGATTCCCCCAGCCTTCTCCTGGTACGCATAGAACAGCCGGTCGATGCCGAACTCGTGCCCGTTGCCGAGCAAACGCAGGAACTCACCCGCGTGAGTGCCGCCCGTGACGAGCATGATCTCCCCCACCCCGGCGCCGACGAGCGCCTCGATCCCGTAGTTGATCATGGGGCGGTCGTAGAGCGGCAGCAGGTGCTTGTTGGTGATCCGCGTCAGCGGATGCAGCCGGCTGCCGGTGCCGCCGGCGAGTATCACTCCCTTCATCGTCCCCGGATTATCGTTCAGGAGATGGGAGCCGATCCCCCCGGCCAGATCCCTCCGCCGCACCAGGAAACCATGTTTTCGCCCGATGGCTTCTGGTGGTGGGACGGCTCACAGTGGAAGGCCGCGGTCTCCGCGGACCGGTTGTGGCGGTGGAACGGCCAGACCTGGGAGCCGAATCGCGGTGCCGCCGCACCCGCACGCGCGGGCGGCGGCGGGACCGCAACGGCCGTGGTCGTCACCATCCTTGGATTTGCGGCGGTCGCGGTCCTGGTTTCGATCCTGGTGATCGTGGCCCTGCTGGCGATGGGCAATCAGCTATCCAACGTTTTCGAAAACGTGGTCACGGCGCTGGGAGCGAGTCCGACTCCGACCCCCTGAACCAGCGGTAGGCCACATGTTGTTGTGGCAGACTGGCGCCTGCACAACAGATGGCACGACCCGACAACTGGCCGCGGACGATCCTGCACGTCGACCTGGACGCCTTCTACACGTCCGTCCACCAGCGGGACGACCCCAAGCTGCGCGGCATTCCCATCGCTGTCGCGGGGCGGTCGCGGCGAGCGGTCGTGATGGGCGCGTCATACGAGGCGCGTGCTTATGGGGTCCGCTCTGCGATGCCGCTGCACGAGGCCCTTCAGGTGTGCCCCCAGCTGACCGTGGTCGCGCCGGATGGCGCCCGCTACCGTGAGGCAAGCCGGGTCGTCCACCAGATCTTCCGCCGCTTCACATCACCGGAGCTGGTCGAGGGCGTCGCGCTCGACGAGGCCTACCTCGACGTCACCGCGCGCACAAGGCACGGCACGTCGACCGCGGATGATGTGGCGCGCCGGATCAAGTTCCAAGTCCACACGGAGGTCGGGCTCACAGCATCGGTGGGCGCCGCGACCTCAAAGCTGGTCGCCAAGGTGGCGAGCGGGACCCGCAAACCCGACGGCCTGGTCCTCGTCCTTCCCGGCACGGAGTCGGATTTCCTTGCGCCGCTGCCCATTGGTGTCATTCCGGGGCTCGGCCCGAAGACCGAAGAGCGGTTGCATGCGATGGGCCTGCGCACCGTGGGCGCGCTGGCCGCCTATGAGACGCAACGCCTGGTCCAGGCGCTCGGCACGAATGGCGCCGTCCTTCAACGACTCGCCCAGGGCCGCGACCGAGCGCCGGTCGACGGCAGCCGGCCCGCCAAGACGATCTCGGCGGAGACGACGTTCGAGGACGATGTCAGCGACCGGGCCCAGCTCGAGCGCGCGCTTCGCGACCTCACCGACCGAGTCACCGAACGGCTGAAGACCGACGGCGTGCGCGCGCGGACGGTCTACGTGAAGCTGAAGCTCCCTGACTTCAGGCTCGTGAGCCGCCAGGTGAGCCGGACGAGCCCGACCGACGACGTCGAGACGATCTTCCGCGCCGCGCGTTCGGCGCTGGAGAAGTCGCACGTGGAGTCGCGGCCGGTGCGCCTGATCGGGGTGGGACTGTCGGGCCTCGAGCACCCCGAGCCGGACCTGCAGATGACCCTCTTCGACTAGGCGGCGTCCGGTCGATCACCGGTCGCGGCAGCGCGGCCACCACGTCGCCAACCGATCTCCAGCCCAATTTTTCACGCGCACGCTCGATCAGCGCGCGGAACACCATCGCGGTCGCCCTTGCGTCGTCGAGCGCCGCGTGGGCCGGCGTGACGTCGAGTCCCAGCTCGTCCACGAGCCGGGCCAGCCCCGGCGTCTGGCCCTTCGGCAGGTCGAGCACGAGCCGGGCCAGCGCCGTGGTGTCGATGATCGGATGCTCGAGCGGGCTCTCCAGGCCGCGTCCGACGAGCCAGGTGTCGAACGCGTCGTGGCTGTGCTCTACCAGCACCGCGCCCTGAGCGAAACGCAGGAAGCCCCGTCTTGCGTCCTTGAACTCGGGCGCTCCGATCAGCATCGAGCGGTCGATGTGGTGACGTCTGCGGGCGTATGGGTTGATGGGCGCACGGCAGTCGACAAGCGTGTCGAAGAACGACAGCGTGCGGTCGAGCCGGAAGCGCTCGGCGCCGATCTCGAGGACGAGGAACGGCGCGTTGCCGGTCGTCTCGACGTCGAGCGCGACGAATTGGGCATCATCGAGCGAGGTTGCTGGGCCGACCTCCGGCGCGTCGACCGCGATCTCCTCCCACGCGACGGGCTCTGTGGCGCCGCGGGGTTTGAGGTAGAGGGGCTTGGACTTCATCAGCGCGCCAGCGCCAGCGCACGGCGCGCCCAGGCGATCTCCTCCCCGCTGAGGGCGCGGAGAAGCAACACCGCGACCGCGTAGATGACGGCGCCGGCCGCGATGGGAATCGCGACCTCAAATCCCCGCACCGCGCTTAGCGGGTAGATGGCGACCCCCATGATCAGGCCCGCGAGTATGACGCGCCAGCCTAGGGTCAGCACCGGCACCCTGCCGACGTGGCGCGCGGTAAGCACCCAGCCGGCGATCCCAAGCACGAGCTCGGTTCCCACGGTTGCCCAGCTGGCGCCGATGTAGCTCCAGGGCGGGATAAGGGCGAAGTTGAGCGCGAGGTTCGCAACGACGCTCCATGCGGCGGCCCACGTGAAGGAGACCTGCCGGTCAGACGCGTTGAGGGCGCCGATGAACACGTTGTTGATGAAAGCCAATCCAAGAGCCAGCGCCAAGATCTTCAGTGGGGCTTCAGAGGCTCCAAATTGACTGCCGAGCAGCAGAGGAGTCAGGGGTTGAGCGAGGACGAAGATGCCGACGCTCGCGGGCCATCCCATCAGCAACAGCGCCTTGTAGAAGCGGTTCAGCGCGTCGAGCATCTCCTTCGGACGCTCACGGTGATAGACCGCCAAAACCGGAAAGACGATGGACAGGAACGTGATCGGGACAAACAGGAGCGCTTCGATCGGCTTGTACGCGGCCGCGTACACCGACGCGTCGACGCGGCCATGGAAGATCAGGACCAGCGGCTGGTCGATCTTGAAATAGATGATCGTCAGCACGAAGGTGAGCGCGAAGGGCAAGCCTTTCCACAACCACTCGCGCAGCAGCGACGGCTCGAACCTCCAACCGATGACCGCGATTCGCTTCGCCGCCAGCACGACGGTGAAGTAGAGGCAGCTGAAGGCGTACTGGCCGGCGTAGGCCCAAACGAAGTAGGCCACGCCTTGATGGGTGATGCCTCCATACAGCACCAGGGCGAGCAGCACACCGCTCTCGAGCACGACTGCGATCGCCTCGAAGCCAAGCTGCTGAACCGCGTAGAGGCCGTTGCGGAGCAGGGTCGAGTACGAGGTCAGCACCATCAGAACGAAGCCGGGGACGATCAGGTCGCCGAGCCCGATTGGATATACGAGAGCGGCAAGCAGCAGCAGCGCGACCACCGACATCAGAAGGCGAACTGACATCACGTTGCGCAGATAGCGTTGGATCTGGTCGTGGTGGCGGGCGCCTTCGCGGACGAACAGCACATTGAACCCGAGGTCGAGGGCCACGCTCGCGATCGCGGTCAAGTTGATGAGAGCGCTGAACACGCCGTAGTTGTCGGTGCCCAGCCTTCTGATCATGTACAAGACCGTGAACAGGCCGATCAGGCGCGCGGCCACCTTCGCGGTGAGCACGATCGTCGTGTTGCGGAGAGCGCGCGAGCCGAGCCCTAGGCTGCTCGGCGGCGCTTCGAGTGCTGGATCGTTGTCAGGCAACTGTCTGAATCGTAGATGTTGGCCTCGTTACACTCCGGCCGTGGCAGACCGGATTCGCATCCTGAGCGGCATGCGCCCGACGGGGCGATTCCACCTCGGCAACTACCTCGGCGCGGCCAAGAACTGGGTCGAGCTGCAGAACCAGTACGAGTGCTTTTACTTCGTGGCCGACTACCACGCGCTGACCACGGAGCCCGACGGCCACAAGGCGGAAGACAAGGTCTTCGACCTGACCGCCGACCTGATCGCGGTCGGCATCGACCCGAAGCGGAGCGTGCTGTACCTGCAGTCGAAAGTCCCTGAAGTTGCCGAGCTGACGCTCTTGTTGTCGATGGTCACGCCTTTGAGCTGGGTGCAGCGCGTGCCCACCTTCAAGGAGAAGGCCAAGCTCCACCCGGACAACGTCAACCTCGGCCTGTTCTCGTATCCCATCCTGCAGGGCGCGGACATCCTGATCGTGAAGGGCGGCGGGGTGCCCGTGGGCAAAGACCAGCTCGCCCATCTGGAGTTAGTCCGCGAGGTCGCACGCAGGTTCAACCGCACCTACGCGCCGGTCTTTCCCGAACCTCGCGCCCTCCTCACAGAGACGCCCCTCGTCAAGGGCACGGACGGCAAGCAGCGGATGTCGAAGACCGTCGGCAACATCGTCGGCGTGACCGACGACCCTGACGTGATTCGCAAGCAGGTGATGAGCATGGTCACCGACGTCAAGCGGCCGCGCAAGACGGACCCCGGTCACCCCCGACTGTGCAACGTGTGCGCGTTCTACAAGTTCTTCTTCGACGACTGGGAGCACTACTGGGATCTCTGCCGCAAGGCGCAGATCGGCTGCTTCGACAAGAAGAAGCTGCTCGCTGAGCGGATGATCGAGACCTTCCGCCCTTTCCGGGAGGCCCGAGCGGAGCTCACGCCGGCGCTCGTGAATCAGATCCTCGAAGAGGGCAGCGAAAACGCTCGCGAAGTGGCTCGCCAGACGATGCTCGAGGTCCGCGATGCGGTTGGCCTCCCTTCCTACCTGGATCGTTAAGATTTGAGCCGGATGGCAGACGCTGCGGCCCCAAGGCGAATCACCCGGCGGACGTTTCTCGGCTGGTGGCTCGCAAGCCTGATGACCGCGACCGTGATCACAGGGTTGCTTCCCATCCTCGTCTTCTTCTGGCCGGCCCCTCCCAAAGGCCAGAAGAAAGGCCCCATCAACATCGCGCTGCAGACGCCCATCAACCAACTACAGGACGGCGATGCGGTCAAGTTCGATGCGCCCCGCAACCCCAACTCGGCGTTCATCATGGCCGACGGCGGAGGCGACAACGCGTCGGGCGAGCTCGCCTTTGGCGGATTCGTGGTCAAGAACCAGGGCCAGGTCAGCGTTTTCGCGATCAACTGCTCACACCTCGGCTGCTCCGTGGCGCTTAACAAGGATGCAAGGACATTCGACTGCCCATGCCACGGTTCGCGGTTCCACCTGGACGGCACTGTGCTTCGGGGGCCGGCTCCAGTTCCCCTTTCTCACTTAGCCTGGAAGCAAGGCGCTAACCCGGGCGACATCGAGGTTGAGGGCATAGTGCTGGGCTTTTAGATGGCGATCCCGCACCCGCGCGAAATCCAGGTGGCGGTGGTGGACTGGCTCGACGAGCGCTATCCATTCACGAAAGCAGTCGATGAGGCGCTCTACCAGCGGGTGCCGAACTTCGCCAACGCCTTCTACTACTGCTTCGGCGGGATGGTCTTCATCCTGATCGTCTTCCAGCTCTTGACCGGCGTGCTGCTGGCGCTCTACTACGTCCCCGACGCGACCGGGAATCCAGCCCCTGCTTACACGAGCGTGCAGTTCATCCAGAACACCGTGTACCTGGGCTGGCTGATCCGCGGCGTTCATTTCTGGAGCGCCAACCTCCTGATCATCATGGTCCTGGTCCATATGGCCCGCGTGTACTGGACCGGGTCCTACCGCGCGCCGCGCGAGCTCAACTGGATGGTCGGCGTGCTGATGCTTCTGATCATCCTCGCCCTCTCGCTGACCGGTTACCTCCTACCTTGGGACACCAAGGCTTACTTCGCCACCGAGGTCACGATCAAGATCGCGGGCTTGACGCCGCCCCAGCAGCTCGGCATGTTTATCAAGGAATTGCTGCAAGGTGGCCCGGTGGTCGGGCCGCCAACCCTGCAGCGTTTCTTCACCTTGCACGTATTCGTGCTACCGGCGTTGATCGTGCTGTTGATGTACGTGCACTTCCGATTCATCCGGGCGCACGGCATCTCGGAGCCGTTGTGAGCGATAAGAAGATCGAGAACGACGGCCCCGGCGCCGCGGTAGCGGCGCCCAAGGAAGTCCAGATCGTCGAGCTTGACGGTCATGGCGGCCACACGCTTGAGCCTGAGTGGAAGCGACTGCCGATCGGCCCCGACCACATCCTCTATCCGGTGCTCGTCGGCCTCGCCCTCTTCCCCATCCTGATGGGCGACGCCGGGCACCACCTGGCCGACGATATGCCTGACGAGGACACCCACCCGTTCTTTCCCGACCACTTCTGGCCGTACCCGATCATCGCGGTGGTGATGCTGATCGCTGTCGGAGTGCTCTCAGCCTTCGTACAGAAAAACCTTCAGCTCGAGCCAGCGGCAGACCCTCGCGCCGTCACGATTCCGCGACCTGATTGGTACTTCCTCTTTCTATTTCAGTTTCTGAAGCTCGGGCCCGAGCTGATCATGTCGCAGGTCATACCGGGCATCGTTGTCGGAGCATTGATCCTGTTTCCCTTCATCGACGGGATCGCCGGTCCGCGGATGGCCCGCCGCCTGGGCTGGAAGAGCTGGCCGGTGCCCGGACGCAACATCATCACCGGGACAGTCTTTGTGCTGGGCCTTCTGTACGTTGCGTTTCTGGAGTTCTGGGCACTGGCCGGGCCGAACTTCTGTCTGCCCTACTTCACCGGACCGGTCTGCGGGGCGTAAGCCCCCCGCCGGCTTCGCAGGCACTCCCCTTGAATGGGGAGGACTGAGGGCCTACGTTCGGGAGTCGTAGAGCTGCTTGGTCAGCTCGATCTGCGCCAGGTGCTCCCGCGCATGCCCGTAGTTCGTGATCAGCCAGTAGAGGCCCGGCTTGGGCTCGTTGTCGCCCCGCGGTCGGTTCTTGGTCAGGTCCTCGGCCGTCAGCCCGCCGAGGAGCTCGTCAACCTCGCGGTCCGCCTGGTCGAGTAAGGCAAGCAAGTCCCCGGCCTCGGCCTCGACCCTGAACTCGGACTCCCGGTCGCGTTCCGTGGCCACCAGTCGCACCGACCGGAGCATCTCGCGCTCGGAACCAAGACTGTGGGTGACGAGCACCGCGATCGAGTTCGCCTTCGGCAGAGGCCGCCAGTTCAGGGTGCCGTGGTCCAACCCGCGCACCTGCTTGCGAAAGCCCTCGTGCAGCACATGGAACAGGCCTCGGAACGTGCTCGCCAGGGTCCGGACGCCGTCTTCGTCCATCTCAGACTTTCTCCGTCACACGGTATTCGAGATAGCGACCAAACAGTAATCGTGTGTGGGCCTCAAACGCCGGCAGGACGCTCATGACGAGGCCGACGATCGGATACAGGAAGTACTCGAGGTAGATCCCGCCCTTTTTCCACAGCGGCCACTCACGCGGCTTGGGCGGCAGCATCCGGATCTCGAAGTAGAGGAAGAAGACGACGGTCGACAGGGTGACGCCGAGCAGCAAGCCCGAGATGCTCCACAGCGTCTGACCGAGGTCGGTCAGCGAGAAGTCGATGCTCACCCAGATCGGCACCGACGCACCGAATATCAGCAGCACGGGCAGGAAGATCCAGTTGAGGTGGTTCAGGAACAGGTTCATGAACCGGCGAAAGCGCAGCACGAGCGGGATCTCGGGGTGCTTGAAAAAGCGGGCGAGCACATACGGGACGTCGGTGATCCCCCACGCCCAACGCTTGATCTGGTTGTACTGGCTGACGTGGGTGGCCGCGTAGTCGCGGGCCTGAGGCGAGTCGCCGTAGATGGGCAGCCAGACCGACTTGACAGAGAAGCGCTTGCCGAATGTGAAGAACGCCTTCCAGTAAAAGCGCGAGTCCTCGGGGATCACATCCTTGTCCCAGTAACCGACCTTGTGGACGAACTCGAGGCTGCATGTGTAGCTCGAGAAGGCAACGAGCCGGTGCGGCCGCGAATGGAGAAACATCTGCCACTGCGAGGTGCTCGCGGACATGATCCGCACCGCGAGCGGTACCTGCCAGATGTTGTTGTGGAACAGCGGCACGGGCTGCCAGATCATGTAGTCGCGCAGGGGCTGGCGAGCGTGGTGCCAGCTGATCCATGCGAAGTACTGCGGGTGCACGCGGTAGTCGGAGTCGAGGTCGGTGATGAGGACGTTGTTGAGGTCAAAGCCTTCCTCGGTGAGCACCCGGACCATCCAGCGACCGCCCCAGTTCATGGCCGCGGATTTGCCAATCACGATGCCCGGCTCGAGCGGGTCCTTGATGTGATAGAAGCCCCGCACCCTGCCGCCGAACTTCTCTTTGAGGCGCGCCACGTTCTCCCATCCGGGCTTGTCCGTCTCCCGCGTGATGATCCCGATCAGCTTCAGCTCGTCGGGGTAGTTGGCGTCGACGATCGCCTGCACCGTCCGCTCGAGCACGTGGTAGGGCTCGGTGTAGGTGGGCACGACGCAGAGATGGAGGAACTGGAGCGGGTCGGCGCCGGCCCCGAGCGCTGGCTGGCGGCAGAGAGCGAGCCAGTCCTTCCTCATGTCCCGCCGCATCCGCAGCATGGTGCTGTAGACGCCCGTCACGACGCTGACCGCGCGGAGCACCCAGTAGGCGTCGAAGATCAGCACCACGACCGCCACGAAAATCGCCCCGGGGAGCTTGAAAACGATCGGGATCCAGGCCGGCGCGAACAGCATGATCCAGGTGAACGCGCCGGGCGCCGCCTCGAAGGAGCGGGCGCCAAACTGCCGCAGGGCCCGCTCCCAGGCAGGCGCCACCGGCGGGGCGGCGGCTACAGACATGGCCCGATTATGGCCTGGGAATAGGTTCGGACCCGGGACCCTTGTATCTGGTATGAGCAACAAGATTCAGCACTTCGACGGCCCGACCTTCGAGGCGGATGTCCTCCAGGCCGGCGAGCCTGTCGTGGTGGACTTTTACGCAGACTGGTGCCACCCCTGCCACATGATGGGGCCGGTCATCGAGCAGCTGGCGGGCGAGTTCGCCGGCAAGGTGAAGATCGGCAAGCTGGACGTCGACGCCAACGAGGACATCGCGATCCGCTACGGCGTGATGGGCATCCCGACGCTGGGCCTTTTCAGTGGCGGCAAGATGGTCGACCGCCTTGTCGGTTTCCCGGGCGGCGCTGCGCCGATCAGGGCCTGGGTCGAGAAGCACGCCAACACGGCAGCGGTCAAGAGCTAGGCGTTAGATAGACAAAGGCGGCGGGGTGAAATGCTCCGCCGCTTTCTCATTTCTGAGCTAGCCTGGGTTCGGTGAAAAGGCAGCACTGGTGGAGCGGCTAGGGTCGAATCTTCGGCGAGGGTCCGGGTCCCCGATTCAAGCGGCCGCCAGGTCAACCGCGAACCGAACCCGGTTCACCTGGCCCTCGGCATCACAGGATTGCTTCTCTTCGCCGCGATCGCCTTCGGAGTCTGGCATTCCCTAGCCGTCTTCGCGGGTTACCAGCATCACTTTGGCGGCCGGGTTCATCCCGGCCGCGACTTTGTCTCAAACGTCTGCCAGTCGTGACCTCGAGTGGCTACTTAAACAAGTCCGAACCGTATTCCGGAAAGAGAGCAGACCCGGCGCGAAGCGCCCGGTCGATGAGAGGGAACCATCTGGGTTCCCTCTCATATCTCAATGTCCCCACATGGCGCGTTCGGCGTGCTGGACGGTTTCGGGACCGTGCTCGCCGGTGCGGATGCGGACCGCGTCCTCGATGCCGATGACGAAGATCTTCCCGTCTCCCACCTCGCCGTTGCCCGTGCGCCCGGCGACGGCAAGTTTGTCGACCACGGTCGCTACGATTTCGGATTTCATCACCGCCTCGACCTTGAGCCGCGGCCGGAGCGAGATGTGGACCGAGGCGCCGCGGTACTTCTCGGTGTAGCCGCGCTGGGCGCCGCATCCCTTGACCTCCGTGACCGTGACCCCCGACACGCCGCACTCGTCCAGTACGTCCTGGACCTCCTGCAGCCTTTCGTGGCGGATGATCGCGACCACCATCTTCATCGCCCGCTCTCCGTTCGCCGTGGTCATGCCGGCGACACCTCCTTGTGCGTAGCGGGTGTGGGTTCAAACTCCGGGTGCGGGTTGACGGTCGGCGTGTCCGCGGGGCGGTAGACGCCGCCGGGCACCGGCATGAACGACTCGGGGTATCCCCACATCCCGTGCTCGCTGATGTCCAGGCCCTCCATCTCTTCGCCGGCGCTGACGCGAAGCCCGACGGTCTTCTTGATGATCCAAAAGAGTCCGTAGCTCAAGACGAAGACTGTCGCGAAAGCAGCCACCACCGCGATCGCCTGGGCGCCGAGCTGGTGGAAGCTCCCGGTGTAGAAAAGTCCGCCCTGGCCGACGCCGTTGAACTTCGCCAGCGCGGGCACTGTGAACAGCCCGCAGCTCAAGGTGCCCCAGATTCCCGCCAGGCCGTGCGCCGGCAAGGCGCCGACGGGGTCATCGAGGTACTTGTCGATCGCCAGCACGCCGACGACGACGATCACGCCGGCGACTGCACCGATCACGATCGCGGCCCACGGCTCGACGTAGCCGGAAGGCGCCGTGATGGCGACGAGCGCTGCGATCGCCCCGTTGCCGATCATTCCGACGTCCATCGTCTTTGTGATCGCATAGACGCTGGTCAGCGCCGCGACCGCGCCCGCCGCCGCGGCGAGGTTGGTGACGACGATGACGTCAGCGAAGTGGAGGTTCGTTGCGTTCAGCGTCGAACCGGGGTTGAAGCCAAACCATCCGAACCACAGGATCAGCACGCCGAGCTGAGCGAGCGGCATGTTGTGGCCGGGGATCGCGTTCGACCGCCCGCGCTCGTACTTGCCGATGCGAGCACCGAGCAGCAAGAGTCCGGCGAATCCAGCGGTAGCGCCAGTCAGGTGGACGACAGTCGAGCCCGCGAAGTCCTGGGCCCCAAGCGTCGCCATCAGGAAGCCACCGCCGAAGAGCTGGTGGCTGATGAGCGGATAGATGAAAGCCGCGAACGGGATGCCGAAAAGGATGTAAACGATGAACTTGGTGCGCTCGATCATCGTGCCCCAAACGATCGCGAGCGAGACGGCGCAGAAGACAAACTCGAAGAACCACTTGGCTGCGGCGGGCGCGGTGCTGAATGCGATCGCCGGGAGGTCCAAAGTGGAGCCCGGGCTGAAGGTTGGGAAGAAGCCGCTGCCGCCGATGACGGCGAAGATGCCACCTGCGCCGAACGCAAATCCGAAGCCCAGCGCCCAGTAGGAGATGGAGCTGACGCTCAGATTGGTGACAACCTTGGCGACCACGGTGCCGACGTTCTTCATGCGACTGAAGCCGACCTCGAGCATTGCGAAGCCGGCCTGCATGAACATCACAAGGCAGGCGGCAACGATCACCCAAACCGTGTCAGCCGCGATGCCGGCAGCTTGACCAGCTGTCGTGTCGTCGGCAAGCACCGCGATAGGCAGCAGCGCGGCGGCCCACGCGGCGGCGGCTGCGATCGCGATCACGCGCCGGCGGCGGTGTAACGCTTTCCAGAAATCCCTAGGTACCGGCAACGACGTCACCTCCGTTCGTTCTCCCTGACGCCAGCGGGTCGCGCCGGCTGATGCGGCAGAGCCTAGGATTGCCACCCGGCTCGCCAAAACGTGTGAACCCGACAAATCAGAACCGCCTGACTCGTGGGTTTCGCACGGGAGACACGCGGTTGTGGATAAGCCATTTTTGTGTCAAACGCACGGAAAGCGCCGGCTCGAGTTCGTAGCACTCTCACCTGATTGTTTGCGAGGCACCTTCCTACGATCACCGTGGGGCCCGTCAAATCTCTGGAATCTCGTGGAGGGTGTTCATGGCAGTAGAGGCAAAATCGGTCAGCAAAACCAAACCGGTGGGCAAGACCAGTCCGCGCGAAGTGCTCGAGCGGGCGAAGGCAGAGGGCGTCGAGGTCGTCGACGTGCGTTTCATCGACCTTCCCGGCACCTGGCAGCATTTCAGCCTGCCCATCGGCGAGCTGGAGGTCGACAGCTTCAAGGACGGCCTCGGATTTGACGGCTCGAGCATCCGCGGATTCCAGTCGATCGACGAGAGCGACATGCTCCTCATGCCGGACCCCGACTCGGCGACGATCGACCCGGTTCTTTCCCATAAGACGCTTTTCCTGATCTGCGACGTCGTGGACCCGATCAGCGGCGAGCCTTACTCCCGCGACGCGCGGTTCATCGCCAAGAAGGCGGAGGAGCACCTGCGCCGGACCGGCATCGCGGAAATCAGCTACTGGGGTCCCGAGGCCGAGTTCTATCTGTTCAACTCGCTCCGGTTCGACCAGAACGCCCACAGCGGCTACTACTACATCGACTCCGAGGAAGGCATCTGGAACTCGGGCAAGAACTCAGAGCCGAACATGGCGTTCCGGCCGCGGCACAAGGAGGGTTACTTCCCTGTCCCGCCGACCGACAAGCTGCAGGACCTTCGTTCCGAGATCATGCTCAAGCTCATCGAGGCGGGAGTGCGCGTCGAGGTGCAGCACCACGAGGTCGGCACCGCCGGGCAGGCCGAGATCGATATGCGGTTCGACTCGCTGACCAAGATGGGCGACAAGATGATGGTCTACAAGTACGTCATCAAGAACGTCGCCGCTCAGCACGGCTACGTCGCGACGTTCATGCCCAAGCCTCTCTTCCAGGACAACGGTTCCGGGATGCACGTGCATCAGAGCCTGTGGAAGGACGGCGAGAACCTTTTCGCTGACGCGAAGGGCTACGCCGGTCTCAGTCAGACCGCGATCTACTACATCGGTGGTTTGCTGAAGCACGCGGCGGCGCTGCTCGCCATCTGTGCGCCAACGACAAACTCGTACCGCAGGCTCGTGCCCGGTTACGAGGCGCCGATCAACCTCGTGTACTCGAAGCGCAACCGCTCGGCGTGCGTGCGCATCCCGATGTACTCGACCAACCCGAAGACCAAGCGCGTCGAGTTCCGCTCGCCCGACCCGGCCGCGAACCCGTACCTGGCGTTCTCGGCTTGCCTGATGGCCGGCCTCGACGGCGTCAAGAACAAGATCCTGCCGCCAGAACCGGTGGACAAGGACATCTACGAGCTCGAGGGGGCGGAGAAGGCAAAGATCAAGTCAGTGCCCGGCTCGCTGGCCGAATCGCTGGACGCGCTCGAGAAGGACCACGCGTTCCTGCTCGAAGGCGGCGTGTTCACCGAGGACGTGATCGAGACCTGGATCGCCTACAAGCGCGAGAAGGAAGTCGATGCGATCGCGCTGAGGCCGCACCCGTGGGAGTTCATGCTCTACAGCGACGTCTGACCGAAGAAGCGTCGTTCATCGAGGGCCCCGGCTCACCCCGGGGCTCTTTTTTTTGCGATCGAGCCTAGGCGCCGAGCATCGCGCGAGCCCGCAGGGCGATCGAGATTGCGACCCGCGTCTCGGCGTCGTCCAGCTTCAGGCCGGTCAGCGACTCGATACGCTCGACGCGATAGGTCATCGAGTTGATGTGGATGCCCAGGTTGCGCGCCGCCGCGCGGCGGATCCATCGCGCCGCCGACAGCGCCTCGAGAGTTTCCAGCAGTGGTGTGTCGCGCGACTGCGCGTACTGAAGGAGCGGCCCGAGCAGCTCGTTGACGAAACGGCTGAGGGCGTCGGGGCTCTGCACCTCGAGCAGGAGACGGAACGCGCCCAGAGAGCGATATGAGGCGACGCGCCCCCGGCTGCCCGCGCGGCGGGTCAGGCGCAAAGCCTGACGCGCCTCGATGTGCGACCGCGCCAGCTCGCCGACGCCATTCGCCAGGTTCCCGATACCAACCGACGCCGACCCGGGTTTCATCACCGGCGCCGCGGCCGACAACACCTGCGCGGCCAACTTCTCAACTGCCGGCAGGTCGGCGGCAAGCTCGTCCGGGACGAGGAAAACCGCCGAGGCCGAGCGGACCAGCGTGAGCGCGCCCGGCAGGCGCGAGCGAATCAACCCGCTGAGCGCCGCGTCCAGGCGATCCTGCTGGCCCCGGGGGGCGAGCGTCGCCTCGGTCTTGTCATCGTCGGGTTCCAGCACCACGACCCACGCCCTTTGCGGCAAGCGATGCCCGAGGCGTTCCGCCTGGCGGGCGATCCGCTCGGCTTCGTCCGGTTCGAGACCACCGGCGAGGACCTCCTCGACCAGGTCTCCGCGAAGGCGGCGCTCGACCTCCGCCGCGGCGCGCTCCTTGGAAAGCTCGAGGGCAAGCACCGTCGAGCCATGCTCCAGGGCTCGGAGCCGACCCTCGGGGTCGACCGATTCTTCGTCGACACCCACCGCCAGCAACGCGAGCGTCTCAGCGCCCGCACGCACCGGCACCACGTCAAGCGGGCGTGCGGGGCGACCCGCGTTGATCCTTACCTCCCGGGCCGAGGCGCCGATCGCGGGGACATGGATTCGCTGCGGCATCCCGTCGGAATGCTCTCCCGCGCCGCGGACGCGATAGCCGTCGCCCGAGTACAGCGCCGCGCGTCCGCCGGCCAGCGATCCGATGACCTCCAGGATCAACCGGATCCCCGCCCCGTCGAGCGAAAGCTTGGTGAACCGCTCGTGGATGTCGTGCGACAGACGGATCTCGGCGAGCTGGACCTCAGTGCGGCGCTGCAACTCGCTCCGCTCGAGGATGCCGGCCACCTGCGCAGCGATGGCGCGCAGGAAGTCGATATCACCCGAGTCGAACTCACGCCTCTCCGTGCTCTGCACGTTCAGCACCCCGACCAGCCGCGGTCCTGACTCGATCGGCACCGACGCCATGGAGTGAAAGCGGTCCTCGTCCAGTCCCGGCACCCACTTCCAATGCGGCTCCTTGCTGACGTCCGGTACCACCGCCGGCCGCCGCGAGTCGGCCACCCAGCCGGTGATGCCCTCGCCGACCTTCATGGTCACCTTGCCCACCATGTTCTCGTTCAGCCCGTTGGTCGCCGTGAGCAGGAGCTGTTCGTTCGGCGCGAGAAGGTAAAGCGAGCAGACATCGGTCCCGATCGCCGACGTGGTCTCGCGGATGA
>Ga0209058_1002253_pt1 | contig 16051 bp, 15 predicted proteins | sample GraSoiAngelo_147_FD_185904 | JGI IMG/M metagenome (GOLD analysis project Ga0209058, IMG submission 185904) | Grasslands soil microbial communities from the Angelo Coastal Reserve, California, USA - 14_1009_05_40cm (SPAdes) (version 2) | ecosystem: Environmental > Terrestrial > Soil > Grasslands ... | reverse complement strand
GCCGTGGTGATTGGTGATAGCAGCGTGGTCATCGCGCATTCCACCCCGCTCACATGCCCGACGTCAGTGAACGCCATCACGGGCGTCTATTACGCCAAGCTGCTTGTGCTGACGGTCGATACCACCTCGGCGCCCAATGGGCGGCGCGTCGACTTCAGAATCCTTTACGATCTCAACTGCGGGTATCGCGGGCTCGAACTAGGCAAGCCAAAGCATTAAACCGTGATCGACCTGAAGGTGTTACGCGCCTCGCCTGGTCAGGTGCGAGCGGCGCTCGCCCGTCGTGGCGATCCGTCGTTGACGCGGTTGCTTGACGAGATCGAGGCGCTCGACATGAAGCGCCGCACGCTGACCGCGCAGCTCGACACGCTCAAAGCCGAACGCAACGACGCGGCGAAGGCCGATGCGCTCGCCGCGAAGTCGCAGGGTGGCTTGCCCGCAACCGTCGTTGCCGAGCGCCGAAAACTCGGCGAGCGCATCACCGGTTTCGAGTCTGAGCTGCGGCAGATCGAGACCACGCTCGAGGCGAAGGCTCTTTTCGTTCCCAACTCGCCACTCAGCGATGTGCCTGATGAAGTCACTGTGTTACGAAGTTGGGGAACGCCGGCGCCAAAAGGCGGCAAGCCGCACTGGGAGATTGCCGAGCACCTCGGCATCCTCGACCTGCCGCGCGGCGCGAAGCTCGCAGGGTCGGGATTCCCGGTGCTGATCGGGCGCGGCGCTCGGCTGGCGCGCGCGCTCATCAACTTCATGCTCGATCTGCACACGCGCGAGCACGGCTACACCGAGGTCGAGCCACCGTTTCTGGTGCGGCGCGAGATCATGACCGGCACCGGTCAATTGCCGAAATTCGAAGACGACGTGTATCGCACGACCGACGATCTGTTTCTCGTGCCGACCGCGGAAGTTCCGGTGACGAATCTGCACCGCGACGAGATCCTGGTCGGCACGACCTTACCGCTGGGCTACGTTGCCTACACGCCGTGCTTCCGGCGCGAAGCGGGCGCCGCGGGGAAGGACACGCGCGGGCTGCTCCGCGTCCATCAATTCGACAAAGTGGAACTCGTGCGCTTCTGCCGTGCGAGCGATTCGCCGGCGGAGCACGAGAAGCTCACCGGTCATGCGGAAGAGGTGCTGCGACGTCTGGAGCTGCCATATCGCGTGGCCGTGTTGCCGGCGAACGACTTCGGATTTGCGGCGGGCAAGACCTACGATCTCGAGGCCTGGGCGCCCGGTGTCGGCCAGTGGCTCGAGGTCTCGAGCTCGAGCACCTTCACCGATTTTCAGGCGCGCCGCGCCAACATCCGCTGTCGCCCACGCCCCGGCGAGAAGCCGGAGTTCGTGCACACCTTGAACGCGTCCGGCGTGGCGCTGCCACGGACCATCGCCGCATTGCTCGAGACGCACCAGCAGCCCGACGGCTCGGTCCTCATCCCTCCGGCGTTAGTGCCGTATGTCGGCACTGACCGAATTGCCTAAAGGGACAGGCGCGCTGCGTCGCGCGGGGCCGCCCGCGCTCCTCGCCGCCGCGCTGCTGTTCGGCGTCCTGTCGGTCGGTTACGCCTGGATCGTCGCGCGCCATCTCCGGAGCGACGCACGCGAAACCAGCCGATTGCTGGGGCACGTCTTCGCCGGGTTGAACGATCCGCGCGAGGGCGCCGCCGCGGACGCGCTGCTCGCCCTCGCCGACGAAGTCCGCCGCCTCGGCATTCCCATTGCCGTGACCGATACGGCGGGTCGGATCACGGCACTCGACAATGCGCCATTCGACGCCAATGCGAGCGAGACGACGTGGCGCAACTGGATCGCAGAGCTCGACCGCATCCAGCCGCCGTTGATCCAGCCGGGCGTGGGCACCATCCACTATGGCGCGTTGCCGGCGGCAAAGGCGTTCACGGGATTGGCGGTCCTGCAGGCCGCGATGTTTCTCTGCCTCGTGGTCCTTGCGATATGGGCCATGCGAGCACGCGTCACGGCCGCACGCGACCGCCTCTGGGTCGCGATGGCCCGCGAGTCGGCGCATCAGCTGGGGACGCCGCTGATGAGCCTCACGGGTTGGATTGATTACCTGCGGGAGAATCCTGATACGCCCGGCAGCGAGCTCATCCCGCATCTTGAAGCGGACGCCGAGCGTCTCCAGCGCGTGGCCAAGCGGTTCGAGCGGATCGGTCGGCCCGCCCGCCGCGAGCCCGTGGGTCTGGGCCTGGTCGCCGAACGCGTCGTGGCGTACTTCCGCCCGCGCCTGCCGACGCTCGCGCATTCGGTGACGATCACGCTCAGCTCGCCCGGGGCCGGGCCGATGGCAACCGGTGATCCGGTGCTCATTGAGTGGGCGCTCGAGGTCATCGTCAAGAATGCGGTGGACGCATTGAGCGGCCGCGGCGGCCGGATCGAGGTCGAGGTGGAGAGCAGCGATTCCCTCGGTCGGGTCAGTGTGCGCGATGACGGACCGGGCGTCACGCCCGAGATGCAGCGTCAGCTCTTCGAGCCGGGCGTTTCCAACAAGACGGGCGGCTGGGGCATCGGGCTGGCGCTGGCCCGCCGCATTGTCGAACAGCAGCATGGCGGCCGGGTCGCGTTCCGCCCGGGCCCGGAGGGGAAGGGTTCCGTTTTCGAGTTGGAGTTTCCGCTGTCGTGATTTCACAGGCTGAAGCCCATCCGTTACCTCTGAATCCCGCGCAACGGGAGGCGGTCGAGCAGCCCGGTGGATCGCTCCTCGTGCTCGCAGGCGCGGGGTCGGGGAAAACCCGCGTCCTGACGGCGCGCATCGCGCACCTGATCACGAAGCATGGCGTAGCGCCGCAGCGAATCTTCGCCGTCACCTTCACGAACAAAGCGGCCGGCGAGATGCGCACCCGCATCGCCCAGCTCCTCGGGTCGGACCCGCGCGGGCTCTGGATCGGCACTTTCCACTCGCTGTCGGCCCGGCTGCTGCGCCGTGAGGCCCCGCTGCTGGGCTTCGGGCCGAACTTTACGATCTACGACGCGGATGACTCCGAGGCGCTGGTCAAGCGGCTGCTGGAAGCGCGGCAGCTCTCCACGAAGGTCTACCCGCCGCGCACCGTGCACGCGGTCATCTCGAGCGCGAAGAATCGCATGCTCACCGCCGAGCAGCTGGGGCAGGAGGCCGACACGCCGCTCGTGAAGGTCGCCGGAGATATCTATGCAGCGCTCGGCCCTGCGCTCAAGCAAGCCAACGCCATGGATTTCGATGACCTTCTCCTCCATCCCCTGGTGCTGTTCCGCGAGCATCCGGAGCGGCTCGCCTATTGGCAGGACCGCTTCCAGCACGTGCTCGTGGATGAATTCCAGGACACCAATGCCGCGCAGTATCTGCTGGTGAAGCAATTGGCGCAGCGCCATGGAAATCTCTGCGTCGTCGGAGATGACGATCAGGCCATTTACGGCTGGCGTGGGGCCGACGTGCGGCACATGCTCACCTTTCAGAATGATTTTCCCGGCACGAAGCTGGTGCGGCTGGAGCAGAACTATCGCTCCACCCAAATCATCCTCGATGCGGCGAACGGGATCATCGCGGAAAACACGGCCCGCCTCGGCAAGACGCTCTTCACGGAGAAGCAGGGCGGGGCTCCGGTAATCCTGTTGAGCACGGCGGACGAGCGTGACGAAGCCGAATGGCTGGCCAACGAATTCGCCCGGCGCGCCGCCGAGGACGATTTCGCCTACGATGGGATGGCGATCCTGTACCGGACCAACGCGCAGTCCCGCCCGCTAGAGGAAGCGTTCCGCTTCCGTGGCATCCCCTATCGGCTCATCGGCGCGATCAGCTTTTATGAGCGGCGGGAGGTGAAGGATCTCCTCGCCTATCTGCGGCTGATCGCCAATCCGGCCGACGATGAGGCGTTCCTCCGGATCGTGAACGTGCCCCGGCGGGGCATCGGCGAGGCGTCGCTCGCCGTGCTTGGCAAGGCGGCCGGCGGCTGGCGGAAGCCGTTGCTCGAAGCGGCACGCCGTGCCGGCACCGTGACCGAGCTCCGCCCCAACGTGCGCGAGGCGCTGGTGGGCGTGGCATCGCTGCTCGACCGCCTGCGTGACTCGGTGGGACAGGCTGATCCCGCCACGGCGTTCGAGACGATCCTTGCCACGACCGGGTACGAGCAGCACCTGGCCGAGGAGGGGGAGGAGGCGCTGGAGCGGATCGAGAACGTGCGGGAGCTCGTGGCCGGCGCCGCGGCCTGGGCCGAGGTTCAGGATGCCGACGCCAGCGAGGGGAGCGGTAGCCCGGTCGAGCGCTACCTGACGCAGGCCGCGCTGGTGACGCCGGCGGACGAGGACAAGGGCGAGCCGGGCGTCACGCTGCTCACGGCACACATGGCGAAGGGACTCGAGTGGCCCATCGTGGCGCTCGCGGGTCTGGAGGATGGATTGTTTCCACTCGGTCGCTCGACCGAGCAACCCGGCGGCGTCGAAGAGGAGCGACGACTGTGTTACGTGGGTCTCACGCGCGCGCGCGAAAGGTTGTATCTCTCATGGGCGCGCACGCGCTACCGCAACGGCCGCCTGGAGCTCGCGGAGCCGTCGCGGTTTTTGGACGCGCTGCCGCCGCAGGTCGTGGAGGAACGGAGCACGACGCCGTCCTGGCGGCCGTTACGCGGTTCGTCGGGTGCCGTGGCGCCCAGGGCCTCGCGGCCACGCGGCGCCGCGGCGCGGCGCCTCTTGCCGGAGCTCGGATTTCCGGAAGACGTTTCGCAGGACGCGCCGCGGTACGTCAAAGGAGAACGCGTGCGGCACCGCAAGTTCGGTGGTGGGACCGTACGCGCCGTGTCGGGCGAAGGACGCGATCTGCGCGTAAGCGTCGACTTCGACGATCCGGACATCGGGACCAAGCAACTGCTCGCCGCCTATGCGGGGCTCGAGCGTGATTGGCAAGGAGACGGGGCATGAGTGTTTCGCGGGAGGAAGTGCTCCGCATCGCGCAGCTCGCCGAGCTGGATGTGGAGGAAGAAGCATTGCCGGACCTGGTCGCGCAGATGTCGCGCATCATCGATTACGTCGCACAGTTGAGCGCGGTGCCCGCGAACGGCACGGTGAAGGTCTTCGTGCCCGGTCCCGACGCGATTCGATTCCGCACCGATGAAGTCACGCCAGCGCAACTGACCTTTGGTCCCGCGGAGTTCGCGCCTGACTTCAAGGAGGGCTTCTTCGTCGTGCCGAAGCTCAGCCAGTTCGAGTGAGTGACGCCAAAGCGGTCGCCGACCGCCTGGTGAAGGCGAAGCGTCTCAACGCGCTGCTGACGCCCCCCAAGGATCTTCGCAAGTCCCTCGCCGCGCAGGAGGCGGCGGCGCGGCCGACCGGTGTGCTGTACGGCATGCCCGTCGCGGTGAAAGACAACATCTGCACGCTGGAGTTCACCACTACGTGCGGCTCACGCATTCTCGAGGGCTATCGATCGCCCTACGAAGCGACCGCCGTCCTTAAGCTCAAAGCCGCCGGCGCGCTCATCGCCGGCAAGACGAACTGCGACGAGTTCGCGATGGGGTCGTCGACCGAGCACTCGGCCTATGGTCGCGTGCTCCATCCGCTCGACAAGACGCGCGTGCCGGGCGGCTCGTCGGGCGGTTCGGCGGCGCTCGTCGCCGCCGGCGCGGTGCCCGCGGCCCTCGGCTCGGAAACCGGCGGCTCCGTGCGGCAGCCGGCGGCGTTCTGCGGCGTCGTCGGGATCAAGCCCACCTACGGCCGCGTGAGTCGCTACGGGCTCGTCGCGTTCGGCTCATCGCTCGATCAGATCGGCGTGTTCGGCCGCAGCGTGCACGATGCCGCGCGTGTGCTGTCGGTGATCAGTGGACGGGATCAACGGGATTCCACCTGCGAGGATCGGGATCCCCTCCGCTTGCCGACGGTGCCGGAGTCGCTGCAGGGGTTCGTGATCGGGCTTCCCAAGGAGTACTTCCCGCCGGAGCTCGATCCGGCCGTCCGCCGCGCCTGCGATCGGGCGGTCAGATTAATGAAGGAGCTGGGGGCGGCGGTGCGGGAAGTGTCGTTACCGCATACGCCATATGCAGTTCCGACGTACTACGTGATCGCGCCGGCGGAGGCCTCCTCCAACCTGGCCCGCTATGACGGTGTCCGGTACGGGCCGCGGTTCGACGGGATGGTCGACCTGCGAGGGCTGTACCGCTCCACGCGCGGTCAAGGATTCGGGGCGGAGGTGCGGCGCCGGATCCTGGTCGGCACCTATGTCCTGTCGGCTGGTTACTACGACGCCTACTACAAATGCGCCCAGCAAATGCGCGCGCTGATCGCCCAGGATTTCCGGAACGTGTTCGATCGCGGCGTGGACCTGCTCTTCACACCGACCGTGCCCAGTCCCGCGTTCAAAGCCGGCGAGAAGCTGTCGGATCCGATCGCGATGTACATGTCCGACATCTTCACCGTGACAGCGAATCTCGCGGGCCTCCCGGCGATGTCGCTGCCGATCGGGCGGATCAAGGGCCTGCCGATCGGTGGGCAATTGATCGGCCAGGCGTTCCTCGAGGATGAGATGATCGAAGCCGCGTACGCGCTCGAGCGCGTCGTCCCGGCGAGCGACGAGGCCTGATGCCCCCCCCCTGGGAAACGATCATCGGGCTGGAGACGCACGTGCAGCTGCGCACCAAGTCGAAAATGTTCTGCGGTTGCGCGACGGCGTTTGGCGCGCCGCCGAACACGCAGGTCTGTCCGGTGTGTCTGGGACTCCCCGGGGCGCTCCCGATGGCCAACGGCGCCGCCATCGGACTCGCCGTGCGCGGCGCCCTCGCGCTGGGCTGCACCGTGCACCCGCGGAGCATCTTCGCGCGCAAGAATTATTTCTATCCCGATCTGCCCAAGGGGTATCAGATCTCGCAGTTCGATCAGCCGCTGGCGACGAACGGGACCCTATCGTTCATCTCGACCGAGCGCGGGATCGTGAATGCGGGCGTAGTGCGCCTGCACCTCGAGGAGGACGCGGGCAAGTCCATCCACGATCGTTTCCCGAAGGCGACGGCCGTCGATCTCAATCGCTCCGGGGTGCCGCTGATCGAAATCGTCGGTGGGCCCGACCTGCGCTCGCCGGTGGAGGCGCGCGCCTATCTCCTAACGCTGAAGCAGCTGCTCGAGTACATCGGGATCTCGGATTGCGACATGGAGAAGGGCAGCCTGCGGGTCGATGCCAACGTGTCGGTGCGGCGCCTGGGCGAGACCGCGCTCAACACGCGCACCGAGGTCAAGAACATCAATTCGTTCGCGTTCGTCGAGAAGGCGTTGACGGTCGAGCGCGACCGCCAGATCGCGGTGATCGAGTCGGGCGGTACGGTGATGCAGCAGACGATGCTGTATGACTCCAAAGAGAACGCGGTCCGGCCGCAGCGTTCGAAAGAGGAGAGTCACGACTACCGCTACTTCCCGGAGCCCGACTTGCCGCCGCTTGTGCTGACGCCCGAGTTCGTGGCCGAGCAGCAGAGTGAGCTGCCCGAGCTGCCGGCAGCCAAGCGCGACCGCTTTGTGGCGACGTACGCGCTGAGCCGTGATCACGCGACGGTGGTGACGAGCAGCCGGCCCGTTGCGGAATACTACGAGAACGTGGTCCGTGCCGGGGCCGAGCCGCAGGCGGCAGCGAATTGGGTGATGACCGAAGGCTTGGCCGACGCCAAGGATCATCAAGAACAGTTGCGCGTCGCCCCCGGGGCGCTCGCGCAAATCATTGCGCTCGTCAAAGGCGGCACGCTGAGTCATCAGGCGGCAAAGAAAGTCTTCGGCGAGGTGGCGGCCAAGGGCGGGGATCCCCGCACCATTGCCGAATCGCTCGGACTCATTCAAGTCGCCGATACGAACGTCGTCGCGGGATGGGTAACCGATGTACTGGGCGCGCATGCGCCGGAAGTCGGCCGCTACAAGAACGGCGAGACGAAACTGATGGCGTTCTTCGTCGGGCAGGTGATGCGCGCGTCGAAAGGGAAGGCGGATCCGAAACTGGCGCAGCGGGTCCTCGAGGAGAAGCTCGCCTCCTAGCTCTCCCGCCACGGGCGCTGCGCCCGTGACTGCTTCCAGTAATCCAGCGCCGGCTTCGGCAATCCAAAGTGCTGCTCCGCCGTTTCTTCGACGCGCTCGGGCTCGTGGCGACCGCCTTCGCGCAGCGCCTGCCGCCGCATCCGCTTTGCCAGTCCCAGCGCTTTTTCACCTGCCGGATCCAGGCGGCGGGCGGCCGCATCGGCGGCATCGGCGCCGAGTGTTTCCATGACGTACTCGAACGCCACCGCCATGTGCTTCTCGATGTCACTGTCGGCCAAATCCCAGCGGCTCGTGCCCGCGATCACCTGGAACACCCACTGCCAGCTCTGACTCTCGGTGAGATGCACCATCCCGCGGAACAGCCGGCGGTTGGTACGGACGCTGAACAGCGTGGGCGAGAGAATTTCGTCGAGGTGAGCGTCGCTCGCGGCGTGGTCCTTCAGGATGACGTCGCGCGCTTCGCGCGCGTACGCATCACCCAGATGCGTCTCGAATCGGCTCTCCCAGTAGGAGTGACCGAGCGCGACCGTGCTCGACGTGAGGACGAGCTGGCGCGGGACGAAGAAGTTGTGGGCGATGGTGTCGGCGGCGAGGTGCGAGAGATAGCCGAGGCCGAAGGCGCGCAGCGGATCGCTTGGCGCCAGATCGAAGATCTCCTGGCCGACGTGCCACGCGTGACAATGCCGCCCCACCGGCGCGTACTTCTTGGCCATCGACGTGTCCGCCGCGATGTTGCCGTACAGAAAATCGTAGGGAAATGCGCGCAGCAGGTCGGCGACGATTGTGGGCAGTTGGTGCAGGTTCGCGAGGACCGACTCGCCGAGGAAAATGTGGGTCCCGGGCGTCCAGGCGTGGGCAACGCCAGGAAAGAGCACCAGCGCGACGACGGCCAGCGCCACGGCGCTTCCCAGGCGCTTCACCGTCGCTTTTTGCTCTTCAAGAGTTTGCGGCTCCAGCGCCACACCGACAGCCCGCGGCGCACATCGCGCATCGTCGCCGCCGCATCCAGCGCCGTTTCCTCCAGCTCGTCCTGCAACACCTCAGCCAGAGCATCCAAATCGGTTAGCCGTTCCTCGGCCGCATCTGCCGCCCGTACAATGCGTTGGCGCACGTCCCGCGACGCCCCCACCAGCGCGTCCGCTTCAGTCTTTATGGAGCCGATCAGCTGGCGGACGTCGGCGATCGCGGGACCGGCGAAGTTCTTCAGCGCCTTCACGGCCGTTCGGATCCCCAACGCTGCCGCGACGATGGCGCCGGCTCCAACGAGGGCGGCGAGTGCGATAATCGCGAGGCTGATCGCCGAGACCACGCCGACCCAGCTCGGAAGCATCACGTAACCTCTGCCTGGCTCGGGCGTGCTGTCAACGGGGTAAGTGTCGCGAGTGCCTCAGTTGCCATGACGGTCAGCAGGATCGTGACCAGCACACCGCCCCCTATGCCCCCCATCGGGGCGGTGGCACCGCGCACGAGGTCAAATCCTGCCGCGAGCGCGACGGCACTGGCCCCCTGTCGGATCGACGAATGGGCGAACTCCGGCGGCGGCGCGAACGGGAGCGACCGCCACACCGGATCCACCTGATCCAGCCCAAACCGCACCGTCACCCAGCGCACCAGGACCCGGATCAGCGCCAACGCAAGCGCAGCGGGGACAATCCACGGCGTCAGTGGGCGGAGCAGGGCCCCAGCCACTATAAGGAAAGCGGCGTAGAGCGGGAGCTCCCACCGGCTGAGCAATCCCACGATCGCATGCCGCACTCCCAGCGGTGAGAAGCTCATGAACACCGCGGCCTCCAGCGCACAGACGACGAACGGGGACAGGCTGGCAGCATAGCTGAAGCCGGCCGCCCACAGAATCGCCGCGAACGCCGCCATACCGGCATCGCGCGGCTCGTTCAGCATTCCCCCGCGCCCCAGCGCAACGAGCAGACCACCGAGCCCGCCACCGATGAACAGCGTCAGGATCATACTGCGCACGGCGACGTGTGGATGATGCAACGCCACACCGACGATGACCGCGGCGGCGCCGAACGCTGTGTCGAACAGTGCGTTGCGCCGACCGAGGCGCGGGCCGCGCTGGCTGGCCGCGGTCGTGAGCGCGCCCGCGAGCACAAGCGCAACGGCAAGTGACGGGCGGCCCCATGATTCAGCGAGTGGCGGGAGCGCATGGGCCAGCACCCAGGCCGTTGCCGTCGCGACGAGCAAGACGGGTAACGCGAGCGTCGCGCCGATCAACCACGTGCGCGGCGACACGCGCCGGACCATGCGCCATTCGAGCTGTGCCCCAAACAGTGCGCCGCTCCAACCGATCCCGAGCGCGACGAGTGGCTGGAGCAGCCGCAGCCCTGTGGCGTCGATGACGCCGAGCCCGGGCCCGAGCAACAGTCCGAGCAGCAGGAACGGCACGCCTGTCGCGAGGAGATCGTCAAGGAAGGCGGGACGTCGGAAGGCCGGGCGCGAGAGGCGCGTGATGCCGATGCCGGCGATCAGCAGCAGCGCCAGCGCAAGCGCGGGATGCACGAAGGCCAACGTTCGCGAACGCTTGACGCCGGCGCAAGCGTCCCCGTAGCTTGGGCGGACTTATGCCACCGTCGTTCCGTGTCATTGGAGGGCGCCCGCTCTCCGGCACGATTCGCCCCGCCGGCAACAAGAACGCGGCCCTTCCGATTCTCGCAGCGACACTCCTCGCCGACGGTCCCTGTCGCATCGACAACGTGCCGCGGATTCGCGACGTGGAAACGCTGCTCGCCTTGCTCCAGCATGTTGGGGCGACGGTGCAGTGGTCGGGAGCGAACACGGTCGAGGTGGATCCCACGCACACCGAGGCGAAGCCGCTCGATCCGGCGCTGTGTAAGGAGATCCGCGCCTCGATCTTGCTCGCCGGCCCGATGCTGGCTCGCTTCGGGCGCGTCACGCTGCCACCCCCTGGCGGCGACGTGATCGGACGCCGTCGCGTGGATACGCACTTTCTGGCGCTCGAGCGGCTCGGGGCCGATGTCACCGTTGGCGACGCCTACACGCTTGAGGGCAAACTCAAGGCGGCGGATATTTTTCTGGACGAGCCGAGTGTCACCGGGACCGAGAACGCGTTGATGGCGGCGGTGCGGGCGCCGGGCACCACCGTGCTGCGGAATGCCGCGTCGGAGCCCCACGTCCAGGACCTGGCGCGTTTCCTGGTTTCGCTTGGCGCAGCCATCGACGGTATCGGGAGCAATACACTCACGATCGACGGTGGCCGCCCGCTGAAAGCCGCGCCGCACACGGTTGGTCCCGATCACATCGAGATCGGCTCCTTCATCGGCCTCGCGGCCGTCACGGGGGGCGCCATTACGATCGACGGCGTCCGTGGCGATGATCTGCGCTCGACGCTGCTCGCCTTCGAGCGGCTCGGTGTGCGGCCGCGACTCGAAGGGGCGAAACTGATCGTCGATGCCGGACAGGAGCGGCGCATTCGTCCGGACCTCGGTGGACACGTCCCCAAGCTCGAAGACGGGCCCTGGCCAGCGTTCCCGGCCGATCTCATGTCCATTGCCATCGTCGTGGCGACGCAATGTGAGGGGTTGGTGCTCGTGTTCGAGAAGTTGTTCGAATCGCGGCTGTTCTTTGTCGACAAGCTGATCGGCATGGGCGCGCGCATCGTATTGTGCGATCCGCACCGCGCCGTCATCGCCGGACCGTCGGCGCTGCGGGGGCAGGTGGTGGAGAGTCCCGACATCCGCGCCGGCATGGCGATGCTGCTCGCGGCCCTCGCGGCGCAGGGCGATTCGGTGATTCAGAACATCGGACAGATCGAACGCGGCTATGAGCACATCGACGACCGATTGAAGGCCCTCGGAGCGCAGATTGTGAGAGTCGACGGAAGGATGGAAGGACGGAAGGACGGAACGTGACAAACATTCCGTCATTCCAACATTCCGTCCTTCCGTCGCTTTCTGAAGTCCCCGCAGGCGATCCCGCCCTCCCACGCCTCGAGCTGGTGGAGTGGGCCCAACGCCACGGATTGGTCGCGGGGATCACGACACGCCCGCTGAGTCTTGGCCTCTGGAGCGATGAGCCAGTGGGGCAGGTGATCGGCCGCTGGCGTGCCTTCCGCGCGGCATTCGGCGTGCGGTTTCGGTCACTCGTCCTGGCGCATCAAGTGCACGGCACGGACGTGCACTGGCACGAGTCCCTGCCGGAAGGCTGGCTGATCCTCGACGGGACCGACGGTCACGCAACCAACGAGCGAGGCGTGCTGTTGACGGTGACCGTGGCCGACTGCATTCCGGTCTATCTGGCGGTGCCCAAGAACGGATCGATCGCATTGGTGCATGCCGGCTGGCGCGGCACGGCGGACGGCATCCTGGAGCAGTGCGTCGAGCTATTGAAGTGGCGCGGCTTTGCCAAAGCGAGCGACATTGTAATGCATTGCGGCGTAGGTATTTGTGGTGGCTGTTATGAAGTTGGTTCTGAAGTTGCCGTGCGTTTTGGATTGAGCGGAACCGTCAAACTCGATCTGCGCGGCGTCCTTGCGCGGCAGGGGCGGGACCTCGGGATCGAGGAGATCACAAGCTCGCCCTGGTGCAGCGCCGAGGGGAACGATCGGTTCTTCTCGCATCGAGCGTCGAAGGGGCGCGATGGCCGCATGGTCGCGTACCTAGGCCAGCCGCTCGGTTGACATCGAGGGTCCCCCGGCTACATTCCCCACCATGATGCGGGCGAAGTTCGGCCCGCGCTTTTTTTTCATGCTCACTGAGACTCTTGTCGAGGCCTTCCGAACCCGGCTGGAAGCGTTGGGGTTCGACCTGGCCGACCTGCGTATCGGCGGCACGCCGAACCGCCCGCTCGTCCAAGTCCGCATCGACTGTCCGCCACGGAACGTCACGGTCGAAGATTGCAGTCGGGTCTCGCGGGCCCTCGAACAGTGGCTCGATGCGAGTGGTCCCCTGGGCAATCGTTACGTCTTGGAGGTGTCGAGCCCGGGGATCGAGCGACCCGTGCGCTGGCACCGGCATTGGGTGCAGTTCGTAGGCCGCGACGTCAATGTGAAGGTGGCGGGAGTGGGCCGCGTGCGCGCACGGATCGTGGCGGTCCCGGACCAGGAAACTGTGATCCTGGAGCCGCAGGGCGGGGCCGAGCAGACGTTTCGCTTCGCGGAGCTGAAGGATGCCCGGCTCGCACCGATGACTGAGGACTGAGGACTGAATGGCGAATACAACCGATGTAGTCTCGGCGATCCGAGAACTGACCAACACGAAGCAGCTCGAGCGTAATGAGCTGATCGACCTGCTCAAGGACGGCCTGCACGCCGCCCTCGTCAAACGGTACGGCCCGAATGTCCGGGCCGAGATCGGCATCGACGAGATGAAGGGGTCGATCCGCATCGTCGTGCTCAAGACCGTCGTCGAAGCGGTGGAAGATCCGGGCACACAGGTCTCGCTCGAGGAAGCGCGCTACGAGGATCCCGAGTTCGCGCCGGGGGACGTCCTCGAAGAAGAAGTTCCCTTCGAGCAGTTCGGGCGGACGGCGGTGCAGGCAGCCAAGCAGCGGATCATTCAACGGGTGCGCGAAGGCGAGCGCAGCCGCATCCGCGAGGAGTTCTCCGGCAGGGTTGGCGAGCTCTTGTCGGGCGAGGTGCAACAGATCGAGCGCGGCAAGATCGTCGTCATGCTCAACAAGTTCCGTGAAGCCGAAGCGATCATTCCGTATCGCGACCAGAACCATCGCGAGCACTTCCATCAAGGCGACACGATTCGGGCGGTTTTGAAGCGGATCGAGGAAACGCCCAAGGGCCCGCGGCTCATTTTGTCGCGCGCCGATCCGTTGTTCGTCAAAGCGCTGTTCAAGCTCGAGGTGCCGGAGATCCAGCAGCAGATCGTCGAGATTCGCGCCACGGCGCGCGAGGCGGGCAGCCGGACGAAGATCGCGGTCTGGTCGCGCGACGACGGCATCGATCCGGTGGGCGCGTGCGTCGGGCTCAAGGGTTCGCGCGTGCAGGCGGTGGTGAACGAGCTGAACGGCGAGCGCATCGACATCGTGCCGTGGTCGTCCGACCCCGAGCGCTTTGCCAAGCTGGCGCTGGCGCCGGCGCGGGTGGCCCGCGTCTTCTCCGATCCCGAATCCAAAACGATCCAGGCGATCGTGGACGAGGACCAGCTGTCGCTGGCGATCGGCCGCAACGGGCAGAACGTGCGTCTGGCGTCGGAGTTGACCGGTTGGAAGGTCGATCTCTACTCCAGCCGCGAGTGGCTCGAGCGCGGCGGAGAAGGCCCGCTGTTTGCGCCGCTGCCAGCGGCGGATCAATCCGTGACGCAAGTGGCGCTCTCCGAAATGAAGGGGCTATCGCCCGAGCTGGTCGCGGTGCTCGAGCAGGCGGGCAAGAAGACGCTCCAGGACATTCTCGATCTCGAGCGCGAGGACGTCGACCGCATCCCGGGTATGACGCCCGACCTCGCCGAGAAGATGATGGCCTTCCTCAATGAGATGACCGAGGAAGGTGGAGAAGAGGAAGAGCCGGGGGGGGGGCCGGCGAGTCCCGGTGCCGGAGCGCCGACCGCGGCGTGAGCACGCGCGTCACCCGCTTGCTCGGCCTGGGGCTGCGCGCGGGGAATGTCGTAGTCGGAGTGGCGGGTGTCCGGGCCGGATTGCAACGAGGCACGGTGGTGTGCGTGGTGCTGGCGCAGGATGCCAGCCGGCGCACCATGGAAAAGGTTGTGCGGCTCGCGGATGCTCGAAAAGTCCCGACGCTGCGCGGTCCGACAGCAGCGGAGTTGGGGACGGGGCTCGGAAAGCCGCCGGTACAGGCTGTGGGAGTTTCCGACCCGGCTTTAGCACGCGGCCTGATAGCCAATAGCCAATAGCGAGGAGTTAGTGGCAACAACGCGCATCCATGATCTAGCAGCGGAATTCGGGATCTCCAGCGAGCAGCTGATGGGCATGCTCAAGGAGCTGGACATCTTCGTGCGCAGTCATCTGACGCCGCTCAAGGACGAGCAGGTGTCGTTGATGCGCGCACGCTGGGAACGCGACAAGCGCAAGCAGAAGCAGCCCGCCGCGCCTCCGAAACGGCGTCGTGCCGCCAAGGCCGCCGAGGCGGCACCGGAGCCGGTCGCGACGACCGAGACCCGCCCCAGGCGTCGCCGTCGCACCGCGGCCGAAGTTGCTGCCGCGGATGCCGCTGCTGCGGAGGCGGCGGCTGCCGAAGCTGCCGAATCCGAGCGCGCTCGGCTCGCGCTGGAAACTGCGGTACGCGAGCAGGAAGAGGAGAAGGCCGCGCCCTCGCTCGAGGAGCGCGCCGCCGCGCTTTTCAAAGATCTCGCTCCGACGGAGCCAGCGGAGCCCGTGACACCCGCGGCGACCCTGACGTTCGCCCCGGTGCCGTCTTTTTCGCCGGCCCCCGCCGCCACCCCCGCCGCCCCCTCGCCGCCGTTCGCCAAGCCCTTCATCCCGACGCCGGTGCGTCCCCGGCCGGTCGCGCGTGGCGCACCGTCTGGTCCTGGCGCCGCCGTGCCGCCGCGGCCGGTCGCCTCCGCCGCGCCCGGCGGGCCGCCGCTCGATGAGCGCCGGCGCGAGAAGGGCAAGAAGCGCAAGAAAGGGAAGAAATCGCTGGTCGACCAGGAAGCGGTCGCCCAAAATATCTCGCGCACCCTCGCCACGCTGAAGGCTCCTGTCGGCAAGAAGGGCGTCCATCGCCGCGACGTTCCGGGAGGTGCAGGAAGAGCGGCGCCGCGAGGAGCGCGAGCGTGAGAAGACGCTAGTCCGGGTGACGGAATTCATCACCGTGTCCGAGCTGGCCAACACGCTCAAGGTTCCACCGACGCAGATCGTCACCTTCGCGTTCAAAGAGCTGGGCCAGATGGTCACGATCAACCAGCGGCTCGACTTCGACATGATCGAGCTGATCGCGTCGGCGTTTGGCTTCCAGGCGGTGCGCGAAGAGGAGTACGCCACCACCCAGACCGAACAGACAACGGATGCCGCCGAGACACTCAGGCCGCGGCCCCCGATCGTGACCATCATGGGTCACGTCGACCACGGTAAGACGTCGCTCCTGGACTACGTCCGCAAGACGAACGTCGTCGCGGGC
>Ga0209058_1002251_pt1 | contig 16060 bp, 11 predicted proteins | sample GraSoiAngelo_147_FD_185904 | JGI IMG/M metagenome (GOLD analysis project Ga0209058, IMG submission 185904) | Grasslands soil microbial communities from the Angelo Coastal Reserve, California, USA - 14_1009_05_40cm (SPAdes) (version 2) | ecosystem: Environmental > Terrestrial > Soil > Grasslands ... | reverse complement strand
CCACGACCACGTCGACGACTCAGCTGGCCACGACCACCTCGACCACGACGACGACCGCGGCGCCCACTACTACGACGACGACTCAGCCGCCCACAACCAGCACGATCACCAGTACGACCACGACGACCAGCAGCACCACGACCACGACGATGGGGACTCAGTGCCTGCGCTCTGGTGCCACGTGTAGCCGGGCGTTGGACTGCTGCTCGGCCACGTGTCGCGGAAAGCCGGGTCGGCGGACCTGCAAGTGATCGGACCGCCCTCTGCGACTCCGGACGCGTGTGGCCGCGCATGCCTGGCGGAGAGCTCGTGATAGAGGTGCGGCCGGACCGGTCCCTCCGCCTCGAGGGGCCGGTGGAGGAAGTCTGCCGTGGGACGTCCCCCGCCGAGTTCGTGGGGTCGCTCGGGGGATCATCCCGCCCTTACGTCCGGTAGGACGGCGCGTCGCTTCGGCACGTGCGTCGAACCGCGTAGGCTGCCCGAAGACGCCTGACGTCGGCGGCCGTGCCGGCTCGGCGCCGGCCCGGCCGCGAAGCGGTGCGTCTGGCTCGCGTGCACGAACGCTGCAGCCCTGCGGTGCACGACCGCCTGGGTTCGCAAAAAACGGCTCCTCTCCCGAAAGTGTTCACGGTAGCGGCAGGTCCGCGCAGCAGTGGTAGATCGCCGTGATGTACGTCTCGGGCTTCCGGAAGCCGTACGCCCGATGGGCGATCACCTTGACCTTGTTGTTCATGCCCTCGAGCGCGCCGTTGCTGACGCGGAGCCCCGTCCAGGCGAGGACGCCGGGCAGATGCGCCTTGATCATCCGGGCGAACGCCTTCATGGGCTCGAGGCGCGAGCGCATGGCCAGCCGAACCAGTGCTGGACGTGGCGCTCGGCCCAGCCCTCGCTCCTCCCGCCTGCCGCTCCGGGGCGGATCGCCTCAGGCCTTGTCGTATAAGGGTTTTTCGGCGAATGATTCGGTTCGTCCCGGTCGGTTCCGGCCCGATTTCCCGCACAAAATCCGCACAATGTGATCGGTGGGGGCAAGGGCGCTCCCCAGGCCGGCAGGCGCGGATCCGTGTGGAGCAGATGTAGACGGCGAAGACCGCGACGGAACGAAGCGTCCATCAATCCCGTCGCGTTGGGTACGCAGGGCCGTCGGAGCGCTCGGCGCGCTGCAAGCGGTAGAGCCTGGCAAACAGCCCATTCATACTGATCAACTCCTCGAAGCTACCCTGCTCGGCCACTCGCCCGTGGTCGAAGACGATGATGTGATCGGCCTGCTCGATTGTCGAGAGTCGATGCGCGACGATGATGACGGTTCGACTGTTGCTGCCGTGGTGGAGAGCCTCCAGGACCCGCTGTTCGGAAATACCGTCGAGCGCGTTGGTCCCTTCGTCCAGGATGAGGATCTCGGGGTCCCGCAGGAAGGCTCGAGCGAGGACGATGCGTTGTCGTTGGCCCGCGGAGAGCCGAATGCCATGGTCTCCGACCACGGTGCCGTAGCCCTCGGGCAGGTCGCTGATAAAGCTGTGTGCGTTGGCCTGCTCGGCCGCGGCGGCGATTTCGGCGACACAGGCACCGAGACGCCCGTAGGCGATGTTCTCTTGGACCGTACCGGTGAACAGGTGGCTATCGTGGCCGGCGAATGCGATTCGCTCCCGCCAGGAGGCAAGGTCCAGGTCGCGCAGCGGTATGCCGTCCACGCGGACTTCCCCGGCGTCCGCGTCATAGAAACGGAAGAGCAGCTTGATGAGCGTGCTCTTGCCCGCGCCGGAGGGCCCCACGATGGCCGTGGTCTTGCCCTTCGGGATGCGGATCGTGACGTTGCGGAGCGCGGGCCCTCCCGCCGGACTGTAGGCAAAGGTGACCGACTCGAACGTGATGTCGCCGGTCAAGCCGCCGAAGGGCACCCGGCCGGAAGGTGTATATGGCTTGTCGGCACGCTCGAGAAGGGAGGTCACGTCCTCCACCGAGCTGGTGAGCCGAAGAAGTTCCGCCCGGTACGCGGCGAGATACTTCAAGTGGGGCTGCAGGCGATACAGGAAGAACACGAAGGCAAAAAGCATCGGGACTGACGCACGTTGCTGAAATGTGAAGGCAAGAATTATCAGAAACAGCCCTGCATAGCACATTTCTGAGACGGGCTTCACGGTGTTCGAGAGTAGATCCATCTTCACGAATGTCGAGCGGATCCCCTCCGAAGCAAGCGCGAACCGCTTTTCTTCGTATGCTTCGCGGCCGAAAGCCCGAATGACGCGCATCCCTGCGAGACCTTCGAGTATGTTTTCGACGAGCCGTCCGTTCGCTTTCACTGCCTCCTTCCCGAGCCTCGCGATCCGCCGCGTCATCCCCTGAATCACGGTCGAGATGAGAAGCACAGCAACCGCCGCTATCAACGTCGTCGGCCACGACATGAGCAGGAGCAGCACGACGAAGACCAAGATCGTGCAGCAGGTGATTAGCAGGTTGATGAACACGCCGAGCGCCTGCGCCGCACCCCACGTCTCGTTGGCGAGCGTGTTCATCAGCTTGCCCGACTGGCTGGCCTCCAGGAACCCGTAGGAGACGCTCAGGAGCTGATTGAACACCGAAGAGCGCAGCCGGTGGCCAACGTCGAATGTGAGCCACGATAGTAGAGTGGTATTGACGTAGGCGAGGCCATTCTTGGCTACCACGAGCGCGAAGATCACCACGGGGATTAGCAGGAGACGATTTTCGGGCTGGACCGGCGCGAGAAGGCGATCGAGGAAGCCGACGTAGTAATTCGTATGCGCCGACTGGTTGCTGCCCAGGGCTTGGAGCAAAGGAATGATCAAGCTCATCCCGAAGCCTTCCGAGAGCGCGGACAGTGTTCCCAGGGTGATGATGACCGGTAAAGCCCAGGGATAGGGCCTCAGCAACGGGAGAATGGCCGGCGCTGCCTTGAGTTCGTTCATGCGAGAGACGTTGGCTAGCCTCCGTGACTACCTACGCCGATGAACGCTAGGAGTCTACTTGCGAATGCGCAGGGCGAGCCGCACAGCGCTTTGCTGGTTGAATGGCCAGATACCGGGCCCCGCGGTCCCAGAGATCATGCACAGGCTTGAGACCCCCGGGACCCCACAGAGGAGACGAGCAGCTTCTAATGCCATCTCACTTCCGCTCGACATGCTAACTTGAAGTAGTATATGCCATACCGTTGGGGGATTTTGGTGCTCGCCGTCTCGGTCGTCATACCTACCCGGAACCGGCGAACCCTCCTGGCACGGGCCCTTCGCACCGTGCTGGCGCAGCACGACGTGAATCTCGAGGTGGTCGTGGTCGACGAAGCCTCGGAGGATGGCACGGCCGACTTGGTGCGTGGTCTGTCCGACCCGCGGGTCGAGCTCGTTCGCCACGACGCACCCAAGGGCGTCGCCGCCGCGCGCAACAGCGGCCTGGCTCGCGCCCGAGCCCCCTGGGTCGCCTTCCTGGACGACGACGACCTGTGGGCACCCACGAAGCTCGCCCTGCAACTGCAGGCCGCCGCGAACGTCGAGGCCGGCTGGGTGTGCGTGGGATCCGTGGTCGTCGACGAGGCGCTCAGGATCGTTTCCGGCACAAGGCCGCCGCCGAGCCACGAGCTGCCCGAGATCCTATCCTTCAATCTCGTCCCGGGAGGCGGGTCGGGGCCCATGGTGCGCACCGAGCTCGCGCGCTCCGTCGGGGGCTTCGACACCGGCCTCAGCATCCTGGCCGACTGGGACATGTGGATCCGGCTCTTCCTCAGGACACCGCCAGCCTTCGTGTACCACCCGCTCGTCGGCTACCTGCGCCATCACCGAAGCATGTCCCACCTCAACCAGGGCTTCCCTGACGAGTTCGATCGCATGGCTGCCAAGCACGCACCCGCCCGCCAGACGTGGGGAGTGCAGTTGAGCCGCGAGCGCTGGCTACGGTGGGCGGCCGCGATGCACGTCCGATCGGGGAACCGGCGGGAAGCCTTTCGGACCTACGTCTACCTCGCCCGCTACTATCGCGACGCCAAGTCCCTGGCGCGCGCGGCGCTCGGCGTCCTCTTCCCGAAGCTCATGATGCGCTACTGGCGCTGGAATGCGCTTCGCCTGTTACCTCCCGGTTGGTACGAGGAAGGGGAGGCATGGCTCGCTCCCATCCGGGAGCAGCTGCTCGCCGAGGACGCCGCCACGCTAAGTCATCCGCCTCAATATCGCTGCCTATCAACCGGGTGAGGACCGCCTTCCACCGGACGCGGGCTCGCCCGCCCGCATCCTCGGCAGCCCGCCGTGGCGGACGTCACGCGCGGAGACCACCGGAATCATCCCTCATCGTGTGCGCGTGACGTTGAAGGCCACGGGGCCATCGCGACCGGCGGCGTGAGGTCGCCGCGTAGCTCCATCCTTCGCGGTGGCCGCCATGGCCATTTCCGAGGATCAACCGCGGCGGCCGACCCCGGGAACCTCGCCGCGGTCCGGGCGCTGCTCTACGGAGTCTCACATGCTCGCGAGCACGCTATGCGGTCCGCTATATGCTCCTCTTGGGAACGAATTTTGCCTTGACGTTACGACGTCCTCGGCGATACCTGTCCCGCTGTGTACGCGCGCGCATCCTCTAGGCTTGGAGAAACGACAATGCGTCCTCCCTTGCTCGAGAGATGACACGGTGAGGGAGGCGTCGCGTGATCCCGTACGGTTCCTCCTCGTGGACATTCTCGCTTTCGTCCTCATGCTGATCACGACCCGCAGGTTTGCCCTCGCGCAGGAAACCATCACCACTCTGAGCAAGATCTCGGTCTCCACAAGCACCGGCGAGAAGCCGCAGTCGAAGGTCTGGTTCCACGGGGGCCGCTGGTGGACCGTCCTGCCCAGCACCTCGGTCAGTCCTTCCGGGACATGGCTCTGGAGGCTGGGGGCGGACTATCACTGGACGAACGTGCTCCGTCTCGCTTCCAGCACCAGCTCCAAGGCCGACGCCAGGGTGGTCGGGGACGTCACGCACGTACTTCTCCACAACAGCGCTCCGCAGCTCGTGTCGCTCGAGTACGTCCCCGCCGCAGCGACCTACGCCTTCTGGTCGGTTCGTCCGAGCGCCACCTCGATCTCGCTGTCCAGCAGCGAGACGGCCACGATCGACATCGACACGATGGACCGCATGTGGCTGTCCACGGAATCCGGCTCGAACGTCCGCGTCTACTACAGCGATTATCCGTATTCCGCCTTCTCGGGACCGATCACCCTGGCGAACAACATCGACAGCGACGACATCACGGTCGTCACCGCTCTCCCCGTCCCCGACCCGCCCAAGATCGGCGTCCTCTGGTCGAACCAGAACACCCAACGATTCGGGTTCAGGGTGCACTTCGACGACGACCGGGCGAGCGTGTGGGAGGCCGACGAGGTCCCGGCGTCGCAGTCGGCGCTGCATGTCGGGGGCGGGATGGCCGACGACCACCTGAACGTCGCGGTGGCCTCCGACGGCACCCTCTACGCCGCGGTGAAGACGTCGTACGACACGAGCGGATTTCCCGTGATCGCCCTCCTGGTGCGGCGTCCCGATGGCACGTGGGACGACCTCTACCACGTGGATACGATCGGCACGCGGGGGATCGTGCTCCTCAACGAGCTCGCGGACCTGATCCGCGTCGTGTACACCGCGTCTTCGAGCGGAGGGAACATTCTCTACCGCGACTCCCTCATGTCCGCGATCGGGTTCGGGGCGCGGAAGACACTGATGAAGGGTACGCTCAACAACGCGACCAGCACCAAGGAGAACTGGACCAACCAGCTCGTCGTCATCGCGAGCGGCAGGGGCGTGCTGATCACCCGCGACCTCGGCACGCAGACGACCACCACCACCACCACCAGGTCGACGACCACGACGTTGGCGTCGGGGGCGAGGGCCGTGCTCGACGCCGACGTCTCGGTCGTGATCGGCGACTCGACCCCCTACGGGAAGAGCACCAGGCTCGAGGTGGACAACAGCCCCGTCAAGCACACGTTCCTGCAGTTCACCGTGAGCGGCACCGGGGGCCATGCGGTCACCAGCGCCATCCTGCGCCTGCAGGCGGCGAACGTGTCGAACGCGGAGAGCGACTCGAAGGGCCGCGCCCACATTGCAACGTGCGGGTGGGACGAGGCGACCCTCTCGGGCACCACCCAGCCCCAACCCACGATCGCCCCGACGGTGCTCGATGCACCGTCGGGCAGCGTGGTGCAGGGCCAGGTCGTCGACTTCACCGTGACGGGCGCGATCACCGGGAACGGCGTCTTCTGCCTGGCGCTCGACACGCTGTCCTCGAACGGCGTGGACTACACCTCTCGCGAGGCCGGTGCGGGCGGCCCGCAGGTGTTCATCACGGTCGCGCCCTGAGCGCGGCAGGTTGCGGGCCCTGACGGCGCCCGCTCTGCTCCATGCACGCGCCGCTGGAGCTTTGGTACGGCGTTGCCCCGCGCGCGCCCGGGCGGTCAGCAAGCTACACTGATAGTGCATGCGCAAGCTGCACAGGTATTGCAGGCCCTCGTAAGACCGTCGTGCGCCGCCTCCGGCCCCGGCGTCTGGCGGAACTGCAATGCCTGAGTGTTCCATATCAGTTCCGCATCATTTGATGGGTTCTCGCAACCAAGTATTTCCGAGAATCGTTCTGGCATGAAGAGTGCTTTTGGCAGGCCGACGTCACATGGCACAAGAGACTGTAGAGCGTCTGTTTGGTTCGATCCTCGCCGATGCCCGCTTGCGCCAGCGGTTCTTCCAATCCGCCCGCGATCAGCTCCAGCATTTCGACCTGCTCGGACACGAGCGCCAGAGTCTCAGTAGCCTAGACCACGAGGCGGTCGAGCTCCTCTTCAGGAAGCTCGATGAACGAATCCTGCGCGCCTAGACGGGGGTCTTCGGATGAAACGCCGCGAGTCCAAGTTGCCGTGGGGGCGTGCCGCCGCCGGCGCGGTGCTGTGCACGGTCGTGGGCTGCGCCCACCGGCCGGTGGCCGTGCCGCCGCTCGCCGGGCAGGCGCCGAAGCCGCAGGTGAGCCGTTCCGAGAACCTCGAGCGGCTCATCCGCGTCTACAACCAGCGCACGGCCGCGGCCGGCGACGGGGACTACGTCCTCGGCCCGGGCGACGTGCTCGAGATCCGCGCCTTCGACTTGGAGGAGATGAATCAGCAACGAGTGCGCGTGGACGGGGATGGGACCATCACGCTGCCTCTGCTGAATGCGGTGCCCGTGGCGGGCTTTACCGTCACGCAGGTGCAGCAGGAGCTCACGCGGCGGCTCGGCACCTACATGTACCATCCCGCCCTCACCGTCTTCGTCGAGGAGTACCGCAGCCAGCAGGTGGCGGTGGTGGGCGCGGTGTCGCGCCCCGGGCTGGTGAGTCAGACAGTTCGCAACTCGACCATCCTCGACGCCATCTCGGCAGTCGGCGGGCTGACGGCCCAGGCCGGGAGCCGCATCTACCTCATCCCTGCGGAGAACCGCGGGCGCCCGGAGAGCCAGGGGGCCGAGCTCGCGATGCGCGACGCGGATCCGAGCAGCCTCGACGACGCACAGCTGCACGGCGCCGCGCCGATCGTGACCGACACCGCGGAGCCGGACGAGGACGTGCAGCGCTACTTCTTCACGGTGCCGGTGCGGGGCGGCGACGTGATCATGGTGCCGAACATCGGCCACTTCATCGTCGGCGGTTGGGTGGAGAAGCCCGGTACGTACCCGGTGCAGCAGAACCTCACCCTGCGCGGGGCGATCGCCATCGCTGGGGGGCTCAGCTTTCCCGCTTCCCGCCACATCCGCCTCTACCGCCCTGCGGCGAGTGGCCAGACCGAGGTGCGCGCCGTCAATTACGGCGACATCGCGGCGCAGCGGGCGCCTGACGTGGCGCTCCATGAGGGAGACGTGGTCGAGGTGCCGTACTCCATACCCAAGCTCATCCCCTACGGCGCCTACAAGGTGATCGCGGATCTGTTCCATCTGGGCGCGGGGGTCAGGGTGGCTCCATGACGAAGAAGCCAAGCGAGAGCGAGATGAACCCGGACGGGAATACGAACACGGAGGAGAACTCGGTCGGCGCACCGGTGGTGCGCCCCCTGGCGTACCGCCTGCCGCCGGGAGAGCCGCTGCTCGGGGGCGCCGATCAGAGCCGCGTCATACGCGATCTCTGGACCGTGCTCGCGCGGCGCTGGCGCTGGGTTGCGACGACCGTCGGGCTGCTGGTCGGCGCCACCGGCCTCTACTGCGGGCTCGCCACCCGCTTCTACATGGGGCAGGCGACGGTGCTCATCGAGGGACGCGCCCTCCAGATCCTGAACGGCGAGGCGATCGAGGCGCAGTCGCCCTTCAACAGCCCCAAGTACGACTACTACCAGACGCAGTTCTATCTGCTGCGCAGCGCGCGCCTGATCAAGCGGGTGATCGACGAGCTCGGCCTGGCCCGCGACCCGCGCTTCCTCCGGACGCTGCCCAACGGCCGGGCCGCCAGTGGTGAGAACCCCGATCCCGCCGCGCTCCTCCGGCAGTACTTGAAGCTGCTCACCGTCTTCCCCGTGCGCGGCACCCGGCTCGTTGCCGTGCAGTTCGAGCTGCCGGATCCGGATCTGGCCGCCGACGTCGCCAACGCGCACGCCCGTCTCTTCGTGCGCAGCGGCCTGGAGAGCCTGTACGCGGCGACGGAGCAGGTGCGCAGCTTTCTGCAGGCGAAGCTCGCCGAGCTCCAGCCCCGCATGCAGAAGGCGGAGCGCAGTCTCCTCATCTTCGAGCAGGCGCACCATCTGATGCCCGCCGATCTCAAGCAGAACGTGGCGAACGAGCGGATGATGGAGCTCTCCCGGCGGCTCACCGCGGCGGAAGCCGAGCGCATCGCGCTCGAGGCCCAATACCAGCTCGTGCAGCGCCGCGACTACGACAGCCTGCCTGCCGTCCTCGCCAGCCCGCTCATCCAGAAACTGCGGGAGGAGTTCACCAGGCTCGAGATCGAGCACGCGCTGATCACGCAGAAGTTCCGCCCGGACTACCCGCGGCGCCGCCAGCTGAGCGGCCAGCTCGCGCGTGCGCGCGAGCTGCTCGGCGCCGAGACCGCGAAGGTGGTGCAAGGGGTGGAGGCGAACTACCTCGCCGCGCAGAAGAATGCCGAGCAGCTCAAGGCGCAGCTCGACGTCGAGCGGCGTGAGCTCCTCAGCGAGAAGAGCGTCGAGAGCAAGCTCCTCACGCTGGTGCGCGAGGCGGAGACGACACGTGCGCTCCACGACGACATCCTCGCGCGAGTGAAGCAGCTGTCGGTCACGGGCGGCGCCGACGACTCGAACATCACGCTGGCCGAGCCGGCGACGCCGCCGCCGTTGCCGGCCTGGCCCGCCACCATCCTCCTCCTCTCCGTGAGCCTGGCCACGGGGCTCGTGCTCGGCACCGGCCTCGCCTTCCTGCGCGAGGCCTGGGACAACACCATCGGCGACGCGCAGCGCCTGCGCGCCGCGGCCGGGCTCGAGACGCTCGCGATCATTCCCGACTTCGACGCGCCGCCCGCCGGCCCGCTCCCCGACACGCTGCGCTGGCACGCGCTGCGCGCGCGCCAGCGGGCGGTGAAGGGCTGGAAGCGCATCGCCGAGCTCACGTCCTCGAACGGCGAGGGGGTCGAGCGCCTGCCGACGGTCCCGTCGCCCCCGCTGCTGCTCGGCAACGGCCACGAGCCGCCGGCGGCGGAGGCCTACCGCACGCTCCGGACGTCCCTGCTCCTGTCCCGGAGGCCGGCCTCGCCGCGCGTGATCGTCGTCACCAGTGCCACGGGCGCGGAGGGCAAGACCACCACGGCGGTCAACATGGCGGCGGCGCTCGCCGGCGTGGAGTCCCCCGTGCTGCTCATCGACGGCGACCTGCGCCTGCCCCGCTGCCACGAGACCCTCGGGCTGCGTGCCGACCCCGGCCTGAGCGAGTACCTGGCACGCGAGCTCGAGACCGAGCCGATCCAGCCGACGCACGTCGTGAATCTCTCCTTCCTCGCGGCCGGCCGTCTCGGCCCGAACCCGGCGCAGCTCTTGAGCTCGTGGGGCATGGGCATGCTGCTCTGGCAGGCACGCAAGAGGTTCGACTTCGTGGTGATCGACTCGCCGCCCGTGCTCGTCGTGAGCGACGCCCTCCTGCTCGCGAATCGCGCCGACGTCGTGATCGTGGTCGCAGAGCGCGGCCGCACACGCGAGGACGCCCTGCGCGAGGCCGTGCAGCGCTTGCGACAGAGCGGTGCGGTCCCGCTCGGCGTGGTGCTCAACCGGGGGATCGAGCCGAAGTACTACCGCTACAGCCGGTACAGCCGTCGGGCGGCAGAAGCCCGCGGAGGGATATGAACGGGCTCGGCACCCGCCCCCGCGTGCTCGACATCGTCAACACCGATCACGCGGCGCTCAACTTCCTCGCCAATCGGGTCGGCTGGATCAGTCGGCACACCGAGTTCCGCAATGACATCGTCTGCAGCCCCGGCCCGCACCTCGCGCGCCTCGATCTGCGCGACGCGGCCGTCACCGCGCTCGACATCCCGCGTGGTCTCGCGCCCGCCGGCCTGAGCCGCCTCCTCTGCCGCCTGGTGCGCCATCTGCGCGCGCACGACTACACCATCGTACACACGCACAACTCGATCACCGGCGCCATCGGGCGGATCGCGGCGCGGCTCGCGGGCGTGCCGCTCACCATCCATACCATCCACGGCTTCCACTTCCACGAGAACATGGGACGGCTGCGCCGCCTCCCGTTCGTCACCGCCGAGCGCTCGCTCGCCCGCATCACCGACGTCCTCCTCTGTCAGAACCGGGAGGAGCTCGACGAGGTGCACCGCCTGGGCCTGCACCCGCGCCACGGCGTCTACCACGTCGGCAACGGCATCGACCTCCGGCGCTTCCGGCCGCGCCTCGCGCCCCCGCGCAACGCGCGCTCGGTCATCCTCTGCGTCGCGCGCTTCGAACCGGTGAAGAACCAGGGCATGCTGCTGCACGCGCTCGCCGCGCTCCGCGCGCGCCAGGCGCCGGTGCTGTGGCTGGTGGGCGACGGGCCGTGCCGGGCGCGGTACGCGCGGGAGGCGCAGCGCCTCGGTCTCGCCGATCGCGTGAAGTTCCTCGGCTACCGCTACGACATCCCCGAGCTCGTGGCGGCGGCGGACGTGGCCGTGCTCACCTCGCTGAAGGAGGGCATCCCGCGCGCCCTCATGGAGGCGATGGCGGTCGGGGTGCCGGTGGTGGCGACCGACGTGAAGGGGAGCCGCGAGGTCGTGGTGGACGGCCAGACCGGCTTCCTCGTCCCGCTCGGCGACACGCAGGCCCTGGCCGGGCGCCTGAGCCAGCTGCTCGACTCGCCGGCCCTGCGCCGCGACCTCGGCGCGCGCGGCGTGGAGCACGCGCGCCGGCACTTCGACGAGGAGCGGATCGTCGAGCGCCTGGTCGGCCTCTACCGCGTCGCGCTCCAGGCGTGCGGCCTGTCCGATGGGCGCGAGCCCGCGGTCACGGCGCTCGCGACGGACGAGGGGCGTGCATGAGAGCTGCCGAGGACGCACCGGCGAGCGGCACCCGGCCGCGGGGCGGACCCCTCCTGGTGAGCGGCGCGATGATCCTCGCCCTGCCGCTGGTGGCGATCCAGGGGCCGGCCCACACCACGCCCATGGACCCGATCAACCTCCTGTTCGTCGTGGCCTGCTGGGCCTGCGTGATCGTGCGCCGCGAGCAGCTGGTGTTTCCGCTCGCACTCCCGTTCTGGCTGATCATGGTGGGGAGCCTCCTCGGGATGTACAGGGCCGATGACCCCACCCGGGCCGTGCTCACCGTCACCGAAGACGTCTACCTCTACCTTTGGTTCGTCACCCTGGCCCACTTCCTCTCCCGCCGCTGCCGCCTGGACGACGTCGCGACCGTCTTCGTCGCCGTCGCCTGCGCCGTGGCGCTCCTCACCTACGCCGACGCACGCATGGGGCTGCTCGGGGGCCGCTTCGCGGGGACGGCGCGCGCCACCGGCACCTTCGAGAACCCGAACATGTTCGGCGACTATCTGGTCGACTCCTTCTTCATCACGTGGGCCGCGGCCGCGGGCGGCCGGCGCTTCCTCTATCTGGCGCTCCCGGTGCTGCTCGGCGGCACGCTCGCCACCCACTCGAACGGCGCCCTGCTGAGCATCCTCGGCGGCACGGGGGTGGTGGTGGCCGCCTCGCCCGTCCTCTGGAGGCCGCGTCACCTGGGGCCGCTGCTGATCGTGGCGGCCGTGCTCATCTTCGCGGTCGGCGTCTGGCACGACGAGCTCGCTGAGCTCGCGATGGCGCGCTTCGGCGGCGGCCGGGAGGAGGTGGGCGGCGCCGCGCTCAAGGGAGCCAGCGAGCGCCTGCCCATCTGGGAGGATATTGCCCACGACGTGGTCACGACGCCCACCGGGGTCGGCCCCGGTAATTTCAAGGCAGGGCCGTCGAGCAACTACTTGAGCGCCCACAACGAGTACCTGGGCCAGCTCGTGGAGCGCAGCGTGATCGGCCTCGCTGGCTGGTGCGGAATAGTCGTGGGCCTCTTTGCCATGCTCGGGCGCCTGCGCGCGGCCGAAGCCGCCGCCGTCCGGCTGCCGCTCGCCCTGCGGCAGCTCTACGGCCTGGCCGCCGCCATCGGCCTGCACGCGCTGGTGTGCGAGCTGTCCCACTTCCGCCACTTCTGGCTGGTGGTGGCGATTATCGCGGCCGCCGCCGCGCAGGCCACCGCACGCTTGATCTCGAACCCGGTGCCCGTCGTCGCGCCGGGGCGGCTCCTGCTCGAGGAGGGTGCGTGATCGTCGCTGCCACCGCTGCGGGTGTCGCGCTCGCCCTGAGCCTGATCCTGACGCCGCTCGCGCGCGGGCTCGCGCGGCGCCTCGGCATCACCGACACGCCCGACGCACGCCGCGTGCACCAACACCCGACGCCGCGCGGCGGGGGCATCGCCGTCGCGGCCGCGGTGGCGGCCGCGCTCGCGCTCAGCTGCGGAGCGCCGAGCGGCCCCGGGCTGTGGGTGCTGGCGGGCGGCGCCCTCCTGCTCGCGGTGGGCGCGGTGGACGACGTCGTCTCGCTGCGCGTCGAGACGAAGCTCGCGGCGCAGGTGGTGGCCGCCGTGCTGGCCGTCGCGGGCGGGCTGCGCTTCGAGCTCCTCGGCCTGCCGGCGCTCCTCGAGGCGGGGCTCACGGTGGTCTGGATCGTCCTCATCACCAACGCGTTCAACCTGACCGACGGCCTCGACGGGTTGGTGGCGGGCGTCGGGGTGATCGCACTCCTCGCCTTCGGCGGCATCGTGCTGCACGCCGGCAACGCGGCGCTGGCGATCCCGGCGCTCGCGCTCGCCGGGGCGCTGGTGGGCTTCCTCGCCTACAACTTCCACCCGGCCACGATCTTCCTCGGCGACTCGGGCAGCCTGCTGATCGGCTACGCGCTCGCGGTGCTAACGCTCACGCACCCGGGGGCGCGCACCGTGCGGCCCCTGGTGGCCTGCCTGCTCGTGGCGGTGCCCGCGACCGACACGCTGCTCGCCATCGCGCGGCGCTTCGTCTCGTGCTGCCTCGTGCAATGGGGCGATGGCTTCTTCTTGCGCGGCATCGTGGAGGGGCTGCGCAACATGGTGCGTGCCGACCGCCGCCACATCCACCATCGCCTCCTCGACCTCGGCTTCAGCCAGCGCCGAACCGTGCTCCTGCTCTATGCCGGCGCCGTCAGCACGAGCGGGCTCGCCTACCTGGTCGCCGGCTCACCCGCCTGGCCCGTCGACCTGGTCGCCCTAAGCCTGTGCATGGCAGTGATCGCGGTCGTCCAGACCCTCGGCTTTGACGAGCTGCGCCCCGCCCGCTCCGGGCTCTTTCTCCCCGTGCTGCTGCGCCTCGCTCGGCACCGGTGGCTCGTCGTGCTGACCGACTTCCTCCTCGTGGCGCTCGCCTACGGCGGGTCTCTGGCGCTCGTCGGGGGGCCGCAGACGAGGGCCGCGTCCGCCGCCGCGGCGGTCGGGCTCATGGCGGGCACGCAGCTCGCGACCTTCGCCGCCTTCGACGTCTACCGCATGGCGTGGTGGGCCGCGGGGGTGGGCGATTTCGGGCTCCTGCTGCGGGCCTGCGCCGCCGGCACGATCGGCGGCTACATGGCGACGCGGCTTCTCCATCTACCCGCGGGCGGCGATTCCGCCCTCGTCCACTTCCTCCTCCTGCTGCCCGCCGTGACCCTGATGCGCTTCTCGCACGTCCTGCTGCTCTCGCAGGGGGCGCGGAGTGGCGCGCGGCGGGAGCGGGCGCTCATCTGCGGCACCGGGGCCGAGGGGCGCCACGCGCTAACGCGCCTCAGGCGCGACCGGTCGGGTGTCCTGGAGCCGATCGGCTTCGTGGAGATCCATCCCGATCAGCAGGGGCGGCGCCTCGGCTCGCTCCCCGTGCTCGGCACGCTCGATGCGCTCGGAGCGATCGTCCGCGACCGGCAGGTTCGGCACCTGGTGATCGCCGACCGCAGTCTGCGCGGGAGGGGCCTGCACTGGGTGAGCGCCGTCTGCCGCCAGCTCGGCGTGCACGTGCACCGCTACGTCGAGCGGCTCGTGCCCTACGACGTGCTTCTCGCGCGGCTGCGCGCCGCCCACGACCTCGCCACCGCGTGGGGCATCCTGCGCGACGTCTTCACGGCGACCGCCCTGCAGGCCTGCGTGCTGGCGGTGATCGGCCCGGGACCCGACCCGGGGCCTGAGGCATTCACCTGGCAGCGCGCGCCTGGCCCGCGCGCTGGCGTCCCGCCGGCCCTCGCCGCCTACACGCGCAGCCTCGCCGACATCGCGCCGCAGCTCGACGGGCGACCGACCGTCTTCCGGCGCGACGGCGACGGCTGGCTCGAGCTGGCGCCCGCCCTGGCGCGTCCGGGGGACCTGATCGCCGTGCCCGTGCACTGCGGGGACGCGCTGTGGGCGGTGCTGCTGGCGATCCCGCGGCCGGATGACGGGGTGATGACCCCGTCGGACGTCGTGCGCCTGCGCTGCGCGGCGCGCGTGCTCGGACGGCAGGCCGAGCGCTGGGCGTCCGCCAACGGCGGTGTGCCGCGCCACGAGAGTCCCTCGCGCGAGCGGGAGCGCGGCGGCCCGCAGGCGGGATGAGCGGAGCGAGACGCGATGGAACTCACCCTCGAAGACGTCAAGCGCGCCGCCAAGCGCGAAGACTTCCGTGCCGGCGTGCAGATGCGCATTCTGATGCCGCGGCTCTCGGTGCACGTGACTCGTTGGCTGCTCGCGCACACCAGAGTCAGTCCGAACCAGATCACGATCGTGAGCCTCGCGATCGGGCTCGGCGCGGCCGCCGCCTTCGCGGCCACCGACCCGCGGGTCGTGGTGGCGGGCCTCCTCGCCTTCCACGCGCACGTGCTGCTCGACTACGTCGACGGCGAGGTGGCGCGCTGTCGCGGCCAGACGAGCGTGCGCGGCGCCTATCTCGACCTCATCACCGATCGCGTCACCTTCCCGCTCCTCGTCTTCTGCGCCGGCCTCGGGGTGTACCGCCAGCTCGGCCAGCCGGTGGCGCTGCTCGTCGCCTTCGTCGCGACCTTCGGGCTCATGCTCGACAAGGAGGCGGTCGACTGCTGGTACCGCGCCAACACCGGCGCGGCCGACGTCGAGGACCGCTACGTGGCCGCGCCGCGCCGCGCGGGGCTCCGGCGCTGGCGGGGACGCCTCTCCCTCTTCGCGGTGATGGTGCGCGGGCTCACCGCCTTTCTAACTTACACCGCCGCCGCGACGGTGCTCGACGCGGTCTCGAGGTTCCCGATGGCGGCCATCGGAAGCTATCGCGCGCTGGTGCTGTGGGTGTTCGCGTTCCTCATGCCGCTCGGGGCGCTCGCCCGCTTCCTCTACACCTATCGCCGCGGGGGCATTCCGCGGCGACAGCAGCTCCTCTGAGGTGCACGACCATGAGCATGCAGACCAAGCCACCTCCCTCCGTAGCCACTCCCGCACGCCAGCCGGGCGAGAGCCCCGAAACGAGCGGGCGGGTGAGTGCCATCGTGCTCGCCGGGGGGAGCGGCAGCCGCTTCACCGGGAGCTTCATCCCCAAGCAGTTCGTCCAGGTGCGCGGGAAGCCGATCCTGGCCCACGTGCTCGAGACCTACCAGAAGCTC
>Ga0209058_1002235_pt1:7500-16133 | contig 16133 bp, 10 predicted proteins | sample GraSoiAngelo_147_FD_185904 | JGI IMG/M metagenome (GOLD analysis project Ga0209058, IMG submission 185904) | Grasslands soil microbial communities from the Angelo Coastal Reserve, California, USA - 14_1009_05_40cm (SPAdes) (version 2) | ecosystem: Environmental > Terrestrial > Soil >... | reverse complement strand
TCGAAGAAGCCGGACACGATCAGCGTCCACTCTCGCCTGTAGAGGATCGCGTTCCGTTCCACCAGGTGGGCGGCGCGCCCCGCCGCGGGCAGCTGTACTGGACCCCGGCGCGCGAGCACGGCGATCATCGAACCAACCGCCGGGGAAGCGTAATGCTGACCGCGACGATGCCAAGCGTCGCGTATGCAGCAAGCACGGCCAGGTCGAGGGCCGCCGATGGGTTCATGCCACCGATGGCCAGGCTGCGAGACAGGACCACGCTATGCGCGAGTGGGGTAGCCCAGGCGATTGCCTGAGCCACCTGCGGCAGTTGCTGAATCGGGAAGAAGACGCCACCGAGTAGGAACATCGGCGTGATGATGAAACGGCCGATCGTGGGAAAGGCTTTGTCCTTACGCTGGGTGGCGGTGAAGGCGAAGATCGGTGCGCCGAACGCCAGCCCATTGAGGACGACGACCGGGATCATGAGCAGCGCCAGCGCCGAGTGCACGGTGCCAAAGATAAGCATGACAAGGAAAAACGCGAAGGCGGACGTCGCCAGCCTGATGACCAGCCAGCCAATTTCGCCACCGAGCACGGCCCTCACGGTGATCGGGGTGGCCAGCATGCCGTCATAGGTCCGCAGCCACTGGATCTTCGCCATGACCGGGTACGTTGTCTCCACGAACGCGGTCTGCATGGCGGTGGCAGCCAGCAGACCGGGGGCGAGGAACGTCAGGTAGGAAACACCGCCAACCGTGTGCACCGGGCCGCGTGCGATCAGGCTTCCAAGGCCGACGCCGATCGCGGCCAGGAACAGGATCGGTGAGGCGAACGAAACGAACATCGAACCCTTCCAGGTGCGGCGGTAGACCGTCAGGTGGTGCTCGAGGACGCGCACGGCGCCCGTCATTCGCTGGTGCCGCTCATTCGATCAGGCTCCGCCCGGTGAGGCGGAGGAATACGTCTTCCAATGTGCTTCGCCGAACCAGGGTGCTCTCCGGCCGCAGACCGCGTTGGTGCACCGCGGTGGCAGCGGCGTCCCCGTCGTGCGCATACAGCAGGACGCGGTCGGGCAAGACCTCGACGCGCTCGGCGATGCCGTCGAGTTTGCCATCGAGTGCTGGAGCGGCGTCAATCGGAAAGCGAAGTTCGAGCACCTCGCGGGTCGAGTACTGGTCGATCAGGCTGCGCGGCGACCCGGACGCGACGATTTTCGCCTTGTCCATCACGACCAACCGGTCGCACAGCTGCTCGGCCTCGTCCATGTAGTGCGTGGTCAGGACGATCGTCACGCCCTGCTGCTTAAGCCGGTAAAGCCGATCCCAAACCAGGTGCCGCGCCTGTGGGTCGAGGCCGGTCGTGGGTTCGTCGAGCAGCAGGAGGCCGGGCTCGTTGACGAGTGCACGGGCGATCGTGAGCCGTCGTTTCATGCCGCCGGAGAGGGGCTCGACCTCGTCTCTGGCCCGGTCCTTGAGCTGCACGAACTCGAGCAACTCCTCGGTGCGGGCTCGCGCGACGTTACGCGGAATATCGAAGTAGCGGGCGTAGGTCAGCAGGTTCTCATCGACCCGCAGCTCCATGTCCAGCGTGTCGGCCTGGGGCACGACTCCCAGCCGCGCTCGGATTCGCGGGCCGTCGGTCAGCGGATTGAGGCCCAGCACGCGAAGCTCGCCGCCGGAGGGCGACGAGACGCAGCCGATCATGCGCATCGTCGACGTCTTGCCGGCGCCGTTCGGTCCGAGAAAGCCGAACGCCTCGCCGCGCTGGACATCGAAATCGATCGCGTCGACGGCGACCAGCTTGTCGAATCGTTTGGTCAGGCCACGGGCATGGACAAGCGCGTCTGTACGGGTAGGCGGTGTTGCCACTGCGTCGAATCGATACTGTACCCCCCACCCCGGCCCTCCCCCGCAAGCGGGGAGGGAGATGAGGCCGCCAGCACTCGCGCTTCGTGGTCGAGCAACCACTGCTTGACCGGTAGCCCGCCGCCGAAGCCGGTCAGGGAGCCGTCCGAGCCGATGACGCGATGGCAGGGCAGCACGATACAAACCGGATTCGCTCCGTTCGCGGCGCCCACGGCTCGCGCCGCGGTTGGGATGCCGAGCCCGGCCGCCTGGCGTCCGTAGGTCGTGGTGGTCCCGAATGGAATCTCCGCTAGCGAGCGCCAGGCCGCGACCTGGAAGCGCGTGCCCTCGAGATCCAAGGGGATGTCGAACGCGGTCCGCTCGCCGGCGAAGTATTCGTCGAGCTGACTGGCCGTGGTCTTCAGGATGAGATGGTCCGGATCGCGATGAGGTCGGCCGCTGACTCCCGCGCCTCTCAGTGACGCCTTTGGCCAGACAACCGCCCGGAGTCCACGGTCGGACGCCACGAGCGTGAGCTCGCCAACCGGTGTCGCATGGGTGGTGGAGTGGAGCATCGGCTTGGTTTGCATCATTGAACTCCTTTTGGGGTCCGCTCTTGATCGGCGAGCGTCGCCCACAAGTGATGGGTCGCATAGGTTCGCCAGGGGCGCCAGGCCGCCGAATGTTCGGTGATGGCTCTCGTACCGACCAGGCCGAGCCGGGCGCCCGCCTGTTTGATGCCAAGGTCACCTGGCAGAAACGTGTCCGGGTCGCCGAGCGCCCGCATCACGATGTAGCCCGCCGTCCAATCACCGATGCCGGGCAGGGCGGTGAGTTTCCGGTGCAGCTCGACCCGGTCCGCTCCGGGGTCTAGCGCCAGGTCGCCGGCGGCCACGGCCTGCGCCAGCGCACGCAATGTTGCCCGACGTGTGGCGGGGACCCCGAGCCTGGAGAGATCCGCGGCCGCGATCGCCTGCGCGGCGGGAAAGAGATGGGTGAGAGTTGGATCGGCGATCTTGATGAGATCGCCGTGGGCGGTCACGAGCCTCGAGGCCAGCGTCCGCGCGGCGCTGAGCGACACCTGCTGCCCGAGGATCGCCTGAACGGCGAGCTCCGTTCCATCGACCGCGCCCGGGGCGCGCAATCCAGGGCGCTGTTTAACGATTGGGGAGAGGCGGCGGTCGCGCGAGAGCACCTCGACGACGCTGAGCGGGTCGGCGTCGAGGTCGAGAAGCCGGCGGCATTGCCTCACCGCGCTCGTCAGGTCCGCCATCGACTCGAGCTGCAGCGTGCACCGGATGTGGGCGTCGACCGGTTCCAGCGTAGCGATCCCGGCGCCGCGCGGCAGGCGAAGCGTTCGGCGGTAGACCCCGTTCCGCGCTTCCGCGACGCCGGGCAACGCCCGGGCGCGCAGCCAGGCAAACAACGTGGGCCAGTCGAATGGCTGCCGGTAGGGAAGGCGGAGCGTGAGCGCGCCTTCAACTACCTCGCGGCGACGGCGGCCACGCTTGCGGAGCTCCGTGGGCGCCAACGCAAACACCTCGCGGATGGTGTCGTTGAACTGCCTGATGCTCTCGAAGCCGGCCGCGAACGCGACGTCCGTGAACGGGAGATCCGTGGTCTCGATCAGGGTGCGTGCCGACTGCGCGCGCTGGGCGCGGGCGATCGCGAGCGGGCCGGCGCCCAGCTCGCCGAGCAGCAACCGATGCAGGTGGCGCTCGCTCACCGCGAGCCGGGACGCAAGTCCCGCGACGCCGTCGCGGTCGACTGTCCCGTCCGCGATCAGGCGCATCGCCCGCCCCACGATGTCCCCGCGGACATTCCACTCGGGCGAGCCGGGGGAGGCGTCCGGGCGGCAGCGCTTGCAGGCGCGAAAACCGGCGAGCTGGGCGGCGGCCGCGGTCGGATAGAAGCGCACGTTCGCGCGCTTGGGGCGAACCGGTGTCGGGCAGCTCGGCCGGCAGTAAATGCCGGTCGTGGTGACGGCGGTGATGAACCAGCCGTCGAAGCGTGCGTCTCGGCTCTCGACCGCCCGATAACAACGCTCGAAGTCAAGTTGCGAAGACATCACGATGTTTCATTGTGACGGGCGACGCCTCACCTCGCTAGCGGAAATCGGACATCCAGGAAAATCAGGGCCCGACGGCGGCAGGTCGTGGGCTGACGATCACCCGCGGTGCGAGCAGGAAGCTGGCAAGTGCGGCGAGGAACGCGATTCCGAAGGCGCCGGCGATTCCGACCGCGATCGCGGAATGGAGCGCCTGCGCGAGCGCGATGCAAACACCGCCGAGCCCGCCACCAAGCGCCAGCGCCAGCCGCTCGGCGACCTGTTCAGAGGCCACCGCCGATCCGGCGTCGGCCGCTTGAGCCCCCTGCATGATGACGAGGTACGCCGTCGGATAGGCAATCCCCATGCCGACGCCCGCGGCGAACCAGGCGACGTAAGAGATCGCGAGCGGCGCGCCGGCCAGCGTGACCGTGATTCCGATGATCGCAATCGTCAGGATCGCCGAACCGAGGCGCACGAGCCCGACCGATGAGCTCGTGACGATCGCGCGGGACTGCCACCAGTTGCCAACCGACCAGCTCACGGTTCCGAGCGTGATGACGGCACTGGCTTCGGCCAGCGAACGGCTGCGGACGGCGGTGAGCATTAGCGGAATGAAGTAGTCGGCGCCGATGAACGCGAGCATGAGCAGGAAGATCGTCATCACGGCCGCTGGCGATCCCGGTCGAGCGCGAAGGGAGCCGGCGGGAAGGATATGGCCGAGCGCCGACCAGGTCAGATAAACACCGACACCGGCGAGCGGTACGCTGGGCCATGACAAGATAGAAAGCCCGCTGACCAGCGCCGCGACACCCCCGGTCAGCTCCAGAGGCCATCGGATCGACAGCGGTGACGCCTGAGCTGCAGGCGGTAAGGCGCGCAACGCCGGCAGCGCCAGCGCCATCGCAATGGCGATCAGCGGAATGATCGAGATGAATGCCCACCTCCATCCCAACGTGCTGGCCATCAAGGCGCCGTATGACGGGCCCAGCAAGCCGGGTACGATCCAAGCGCCTGCGAGCAATGCGAGGACGCGGGCGCGGCTCGATGCCGGGTAGATCCTCGTTACTGCGGCCAACGCAACCGTGTAGGCTCCGCCTGCGCCACCGCCCTGAACAATCCGGGCGAGTGCCAGCAACGGCATCGATGACGCGAGCCCGCACAAAGCGCTGCCTGCGATGAAGAGCGTTCCGTACAGAACGAATGGTCGAACTGGACCACGTCGGTCAGCCGCCCGTCCGGCGATCGGCGAGGCTATCAGCGCCGCCAGCGAGAACCCGGCGAAGACGAGCCCGTAGAACTCGAGTCCCCCCAGATCCCGCTGGACGGCCGGCATGATCGCGATGACGACGAGCGCCTCGACGGCGACCAGGAATTCGACGAGCAGGATGCCAACGGTCAGCTGTCCGCGGCCATGCTGGAACAGCTCGCGCCAACGTAGCGGCGTTTCCACCACCGTAATGGTGACGGACATTCGGGCCGAGCTGCGCGGCAGGGGGCGACAATGCGGGAGTGCGGCTGATCATGCGACCACCAAGCGACGCGTTGCGGCGGGCGATCTCCTCGCATCCCGACCGCGATCGGATCGATCCCGAGCGGGCTCGGGCGGAGCACGCGGCGTACGTTCGTACGCTGGAAGCGTCGGGTCTAGCCGTGACGCTGCTGCCGCCGGAAGCCGACATGCCGGATGCGTGCTTCACATGGGACACGATCCTGGCGTTTCCGCAGCCGGGCGACGCGAGCGCGGTGCTGCTGGTGGCGGCCCGGCCCGGAGCACCGTCCCGGCGACCCGAGGTTGAGTCGGTGCTGGCGTGTGCTCGGCGGTTGGCCCCCGGCGCCGAGGTTGTGGAGATCGACGATCCCGGAACGCTCGACGGAGGCGACGTGATCACGTATGGGACGCGCGTCGCGATCGGCGTGTCGGCACGGACTAACGAAGCGGGAGCACGACAGCTCGCCAGTGCGGTCGGCCGCATCGGCTATCACGCGTTTCTCTGTCCGGTCGAGGGTCGATTGCACCTGGCATCCGCGATCACGCCGCTGCGCGCCCGGCGATTGATCGGGACACAATCCGGATTTCAATCGCTGGATGCGGGGGGCCCGGACGCGGCCCCGGATGACGTGGAGCGGCTACTGATTCCCGACGGTTCCATTGGCGGAGCAAACGTCCTGGCGGCCGGCGGTCGTTGTTTTATCGCCCGCGGATTTCCCGAAGCCGTCGCGGCGCTGGTCAATGGCGGCGAGTCCGTCGTCGAGGTCGAGCTTGACGAGTTCCTCTTTGCGGACGGCGGGCCGACCTGTCTGGTCGCGCCGATCTAAACTGGGTCCTTCGTGACCGAGCCTGCGGTGGTGCGCGTTGACGCCGGCGTCGACGTCGCGGTGATCGGCGCCGGCCCGGCGGGATTGGCCGCGGCGGTGCACGGCGCCGCGGAGGGGCTGACGACCATCGTGATCGAACCGGCCGCGATCGGAGGGCAGGCGGGGAACGCGGACGTGATCCGCAATTACCCGGGTTTTCCGGACGGGGTCAGCGGTGACGAGTTGGCCCGACGCCTCGCCAACCAGGCGACGATGTTCAACGTCGGGTTCATCAGTAACCGCGCGGCCGCACTCACCCCCCGCGGCACCGGCTACTCGGTGGGGCTTGCCGATGGGGCCGAGATCATCGCCCGGTCCGTCGTGGTCGCCACGGGTGCCGCCATCCGCCGGCTCGGGATCCAGAACGTCGACAGGCTCGCGGGTAAGGGCGTGGCGTACGGCACCACGGTCTCAGAGCCGGCCGCCATGACCGGCGAGGACGTCGTGGTCGTTGGCGCCGACCCGTCAACCGGGCCGGCCGCCCTGGGGCTGGCCCGATACGCCCGGAATGTGACGATCGTGGTGCGAGGTGCGATCGACGTCGCCCTTTCGCCCGACATGGCAAAACAGATCGAACGCACCCGGAACATCCGGGTACGCGTCAACAGCCAGGTGGTCGATGCCTACGGGGAGAGTCGTCTGGAAGGAGTCATCGTGCGCCATCGCGTCAGCGGGACGACCGAGGCGGTGGGCGTGCACGGCTTGTTCGTCTTGCTCGGCGCCGCACCAGGCTCCGCCTGGTTGAAGGGCACGGTGGAGCGAGACCAGGACGGATATCTCCTCACCGGCCCGGACCTCGAGCCCAACCAGGAGCGACCGCCGGCGTGGCCGTTGGACCGCGCACCGCTCTGGCTGGAGACCAGCCTACCCGGCGTGTTCGCGGCCGGCGATGTGCGGCACGGGGCGGTCAGGCAGGTGTCCGCGGCGGTGCACGAGGGTGCGACCGCGATCATGCTGGCGCACCGGCGCGTGAGCGAACTGGCAAGCGCGCCGCTTGCTCAGCCGGCTCGTAGAATTGTCGGGCAGCATGGCCTACCAGACCCTTTACCTGAAGTACCGCTCCCAGAAATTTGGCGAGCTGGTCGGGCAGGATGCGATTGCCCAGACACTCAAGAACGCGGTAGAGCAGAGCCGCGTGGCGCATGCCTATCTCTTCTCCGGCGTGCGCGGCACCGGGAAGACGTCGACTGCCCGGATCCTGGCCAAGGCGATCAACTGTTTGAACCTCCAGGGCGCGGAGCCGTGCGGCGTTTGTGCGAACTGCGTCGAGATTGGAAGCGGCGCAGCGGTCGACCTGATCGAGATCGACGCCGCTTCCAACCGCGGCATCGACGAGATCCGTGACCTGCGGGAACGGGTGAAGTATCTGCCGGCCGTGCTAAAGGTCAAGGTGTACATCATCGATGAGGCGCACATGCTGACGACCGAGGCCTTCAACGCGTTGCTGAAGACGCTCGAAGAGCCACCGCCGCACGTCGTGTTCGTGCTGGCGACGACCGAACCGCACAAAATCCCATTGACTGTTGCGTCCCGCTGCCAGCGGTTCGACTTCCGCCGGATCGAGACGGGAGCCATCGCGGCGAGGCTGGCGATGATCGTCGATCAGGAGAAGGTCAGAGTCGACCCACAGAGCCTGGCGCTGCTGGCGCGACTGGCGCGTGGCTCGATGCGTGACGGCATCACGCTGCTCGATCAGCTGATCTCGCAGGGGGGCGAAGAGCTGACCGTGCAACGGACGCATGCGTTGCTCGGGTTGGCCGACCCCGATACGCTGGTGCGGCTGCTGGCGTCCATCACGGAGGGCGATGCGCCCCAAACCCTGGGACAGTTGCAGACGTTTTACGACGCCGGCGGTGATGTGCGGCAACTGGTTCGTGGCCTGCTGGGCGCGATCCGGGAGGCCGCGCTGCTGTCGGTCGGGTACCAGGATCGGGAAGGGCTCGGGGGCGCGCCAACGGCGGCGCTCGAAAAGATCGGGCGAGCCGCCGGCCGAAATGCACTGCTCAACCTGTGGAAAGGTTTGATGGAGATGGAGCCGGAGCTTCGCAAGGGCGCCGATGCGCGCCTGTTGCTGGAGGTGACCTTGCTGCAGAACATGAGCCAGCCGGTGCCGGTCGCGGTGACGCCGGCCTTGCCCGCGGCTGCGGCAGTGGGTGGCGAGCGCGTCATCGAGCCGGCGATGGCGCCCGCAGACGCCGCTGCAGGCCCGGACGCCCGATGGGATGCGCTCAAGAATCGCCTACCCAAGCCGGTGGCGAGCCTGCTGATGGACGCGCGCCTGGTGGCGGTGCGGGACGGGCTGGTTCGAGTTGAGTTTCGCTATCCGGCCCACGCCGAACTGATGCAAAAGCCGTCCAATCGGGACATCATGCTGGCCGCGGTGCGCGACATCTTCGGTCCCG
>Ga0209058_1002235_pt1:0-2500 | contig 16133 bp, 10 predicted proteins | sample GraSoiAngelo_147_FD_185904 | JGI IMG/M metagenome (GOLD analysis project Ga0209058, IMG submission 185904) | Grasslands soil microbial communities from the Angelo Coastal Reserve, California, USA - 14_1009_05_40cm (SPAdes) (version 2) | ecosystem: Environmental > Terrestrial > Soil >... | reverse complement strand
TCAGACAACCAGGATGTTAGCTCAGAAGCAGCTACCATTTAAAGAGTGCGTAATAGCTCACTGGTCGAGTGATGATGCGCCGACAATGATCGGGGCTCAAGCCTGTTACCGAAGCTTCGGTACCGAGTCCGCAAGGACCGGTAGGTAGAGGAGCGTTCCGTCCGCAGTGAAGTCAGACCGTAAGGACTGGTGGAGTGGGCGGAAGTGCGAATGCCGGAACAAGTAGCGAGAAACGCGTGAGAAACGTGTTCGCCGTAAACCTAAGGTTTCCTGGGCAACGTTAATCGTCCCAGGGTCAGTCGGACCTAAGTCGAGGCAGAAATGCGTAGACGATAGGACATCAGGTCATCACTCCTGAACCACCTCGCGTTCGTTATGAGCAATGGGGTAACGGAGAAGGGTAGGCCATCCGGGCGATCGGATGTGCCCGGTCAAGCAGGTAGGCGGTCAGCCAGGCAAATCCGGCTGGCATTCAACGCTGAGACGCGAATAGGAGCCTTCGCAAGAAGGCGAAGTGGCCAATCCCAAGCTTCCAAGAAAAACCTCTAGCCAGAACGCAGGTGACCGTACCGCAAACCGACGCAGGTAGGTGGGAAGAGGATTCCAAGGCGATCGAGAGAACCATGCTTAAGGAACTCGGCAAAATCTCCCCGTAACTTAGGGATAAGGGGAGCCCGGCCGGGTGTAGGGATTTACTCCCGAAGCCTGACTGGGCCGCAGAGAATAGGGCTAAGCGACTGTTTACTAAAAACACAGGTCTCTGCTAAAGCGAAAGCTGATGTATAGGGGCTGACGCCTGCCCGGTGCCGGAAGGTTAAGAGAATAGGTGCAAGCCTTGAATTGAAGCCCCGGTAAACGGCGGCCGTAACTATAACGGTCCTAAGGTAGCGAAATTCCTTGTCGGGCAAGTTCCGACCCGCACGAATGGCGTAACGACTTAGCTGCTGTCTCGAGCATGGACTCGGCGAAACTGAAACACCTGTGAAGATACAGGTTACCCGCCACAGGACGGAAAGACCCCGTGGAGCTTTACTGCATCCTGTCACTGATCTGGGGCTTGCTATGTAGAGGATAGCTGGGAGACTGTGAAGTCAGGGCGCTAGCCTTGGCGGAGTCACCCTTGGAATACCAGCCTTAGTTGGTCTTAGATCTAACGTGCGCCCTGATCGGGCGTGCAGACCGTGGCAGGTGGGCAGTTTGACTGGGGCGGTCGCCTCCTAAAGCGTAACGGAGGCGCCCAAAGGTTCCCTCAGCCTGGATGGAAATCAGGCCTAAAGAGTGTAAAGGCACAAGGGAGCTTGACTGTGAGGCATACAAGCCGAACAGGGACGAAAGTCGGGCTTAGTGATCCGCCAGCCCTGAATGGAAAGGCTGGCGCTCAACGGACAAAAGCTACCCCGGGGATAACAGGCTTATCTTGCCCAAGAGTTCACATCGACGGCAAGGTTTGGCACCTCGATGTCGGCTCGTCGCATCCTGGGGCTGGAGTAGGTCCCAAGGGTTGGGCTGTTCGCCCATTAAAGCGGTACGCGAGCTGGGTTTAGAACGTCGTGAGACAGTTCGGTCCCTATCCGTGGTGGGCGCAGGAGACTTGAGAGGAGTTACCCTCAGTACGAGAGGACCGGGGTGAACGGACCTCTGGTGTCCCGGTTGTCATGCCAATGGCAGTGCCGGGTAGCTATGTTCGGATGGGATAAGTGCTGAAAGCATCTAAGTACGAAGCCCACCTCAAGACAAGGTCTCCCACTGGGTTAACCAGGTAAGACCCCAGCGAGACTAGCTGGTTGATAGGCCGCAGGTGTAAGACGGGCAACCGTTTCAGCTGAGCGGTACTAATAGGTCGAGGGCTTGACCATCTATCTCACTCCTCAGCGCATTCGGACCATGCAAATTTGCGGCCCGAATCAGCGCGGGAGGTCGATCGTGCGTGATCCGCGCGGTCCCTAAAGCACTTCTTCGCACAGCGATCGAAGAGAAAGACTTCGGTGACCATAGCGACGGGGAAACACCTGTTCCCATCCCGAACACAGCAGTTAAGCCCGTCAGCGCCGATGGTACTGGGCTGGCAACGGTCTGGGAGAGTAGGTCATCGCCGAGGTCTTTTTCTTTTGCCCGAAATCCAGCAGGCTGAGCGTTGATCTCTCCTGGATGTTGATCGCTGCCCGGATAATGGAACCCAATGCGCTTTTTCTCGAGCATGCTTCGTCCATCTTTGAACTGGCTGCTCGTGTTCGTCCCCCTTTCCCTGGCCTTCGAACTCGCGCATCAGTCATTACTGATCTTCATCACGTCGGGGCTGGCCATCGTGCCGCTGGCGGGCTTGATCGGGCGCGCCACCGACCAGCTGGCCATCCGCGTCGGTCCCCGGCTCGGCGGCCTGCTCAACGCCACGTTCGGCAATGTCACCGAGCTGATTGTTGCGGTGCTGCTGGTGCTGGCGGGCAATATCGACGTCGTCAAGGCGTCGTTGATAGGCTCGATCATCGGGAACCTGCTGCTA
>Ga0209058_1002228_pt1 | contig 16159 bp, 13 predicted proteins | sample GraSoiAngelo_147_FD_185904 | JGI IMG/M metagenome (GOLD analysis project Ga0209058, IMG submission 185904) | Grasslands soil microbial communities from the Angelo Coastal Reserve, California, USA - 14_1009_05_40cm (SPAdes) (version 2) | ecosystem: Environmental > Terrestrial > Soil > Grasslands ... | reverse complement strand
GACGGCACCGCGGTCGAGCTCGCCGAGGGAGACCGTCAGCGGCGGCGAGCCGTCCACGACGGCCAGACTACTCGAGTCTCCTGTCTATCGGATCAGATCGCTGTCGCCAGGCGGGCTGGCTGGGGCAGCCCGATGAACCGTTCGATCCTTGAGCGGATGCCCGCGGCGTCGAGAGCGTGCGCGCGCTCGTGGTCCGCCGGAGTTCCGTACCTGCGCAGCTCGGTGTCCGTCACCCCAAGTGCCAATACGCGGTGCCGCCGATCGATCAGGACACGGGCGACCTCGCTGGACGACGTGCCCGCCAGGTAAGGCTCGACCAGGACGACTTCGGGCTCCACGACTGTCTCCCGCAACGTCGCGGCGTCGAATGGGCGGATCGTGGTGGCGTAGAGGACGGTGACGTCGAGCCCGTGCGTTGCCTCAAGCACGGCGTCGAGCATGGGCCCGACGGCGACCACAGCCGCGCGGCTGCCTCGCTGCATCACGAGGAAGCGGCCAGGAACGACTGGGTGTGGGGCCCGATTCTGCTGCGTCGAAAGTCGTATGTAGACGCGGCCATCGGCAGCGGCGGCCGCGCGCAAGAGCGTCTCGGCCTCATCCGGGTGTCCGGGCACGCAGATGCTCCATCCGCGCAAGGAATCTGGGTCAAGCCGAGGGCTCGCAATCCGAGCACCATGCCGACGCCGAGCCCGAGGCCGTGTCCGAGACGACAAGGCCTCCGAGCGCGTCCGAAGCTCTCTTGCGGCCGAGCGCAACCGCAGCTGACGAGTCTCCACGATAACCGGAACGATCTCAGCGGGCTTGCCGAGACGATCTCAGCTCCGGTTGAGACGGGTGCCCTGGACAATGAGTGCCTTCAGGGCGGACGCGTTGATGGCGTCGCCCTCGTGGAAATCGATGGCACGAACCGTCTTGCTGTCCAGACGCGTGTTGAAAAGGCCTTTCGGATCCTTCAGCTGGGCCCCTTTTGGAAACGTCAGCCTCACGGCGTTCTTAAGGGTCTCGCCTATGCAGACGATGCCGTCGTGGGACCAGACGGGCACCCCCTCGGGGCGGGAGGGCTTCTTCCACTTCACCTCTTCGATTACGCCGGGGTCGGCGCCCTTGATCAGAGCCCGCAGTTGGCCCAGCCTCTCACCTCTCCAGCCGGCGGTCTTCCGGACGATGGCATCGATCTGTTGGGACGCGGATGCGTCGTTCATGCCGATGCCTTGCTGCGGCGGCTCAGCACCCAGCGGACGGAAGGGCTCAGTTCCTTGTCCTTTCGATGCGTGCAGCCAAGCCAACAACACGCCGCCGCTTTCCTTCCAGCAGTTCGGACCGCACTCGCTGGATGTGTTGGCTCCTCGTTTCTGCTTTCTTCGGCGAGAGCACCCAGCAGATCCACTCATTGCGGGCAAGAGGGGTGAGGACCACCCTGGAACTCATCGATCGGCCATCGTAGCTCCGATGCGGACGATGGCAGCCTTGGGGTCGGCGCGGCGCCGATCCCTCGCCTCATCGGCGGCCTCGTCGGGAATGATGCCGGCTTGGACTACCAAGCCCGATGGCTACCTTCTCGGCTCGTACCGCATCGCGACTGCCCCCGAGCCGAACTCCAGCCGGATCACGAGCTTCAGGTCGAGATGCCTCGATAGCCCCGCGAACAAAGTCGGCCCTTGGCCGACGAGCCTGAGCTGCACCACGAACTCGTCAATCCCAGCTCCGCCAACGCCAGCGGCAGCTCGACGCCTCCCACGAACAGTCCCTCACCCGGCTCCCGCTTCAGCTGCTGAACGGCCTTCCCCAGGTCCCCGCGCAGGAGCTCCGCGTTCCAACCGACCCGGTCCAGGGTGCTCGACACGACGTACTTCTTGGCCGCGTCGATCTTCCGGGCGAACGGTTCCATCCAATCATGCCTCGCTCCTGCCGGCGCCGGCTGCCGCCACGCTTCCTGCATCATTTCGTAAGTCACCCGGCCGAAGAGGAGAGCATCCGCCTGGTCGAGGTTCTCCGCCGCCTCGGCCGGTCGTGCGGGGTCGACACCCGCCGCCTCCGCGGCCAGGGCGTAGGCGCGGGTTGTCAGCACGAACCCATTGGGCACCGGAAAGCCGGCCCTTGCCAGTTCGCCGAGGTTTGCGCCCTTGCCGCCCACGAGCGCCACGGCGCCGCGGTCGATTTCGGCGAGGTAGATCGTCAGCGGCGCCGCGCCGTCCACGACGGCCAAGACTACTCGTCCCTCAACCACCCTGGGATTCGAGTCGGGCCCTTGATCCGTGCTTCCACCACGCAGTCGGACAGTTTCACTCGTAGCGTGACTGCTCGCATTCAGCGTCCGCTCGGCTCGGGTTGTGGCGATGCTCTTAACCGAACTCATCCGCCGCTGCCGTCTCTGGCTAGACGGCTAGCCGGTAACGCTCGCTGAATACGAATGGATTAATGCACCCCACAGCCGGGGTCAGACGCCGAGGATCCGGTGCAGCACCTCGCTGTCACGGGCGCGCGACGCCGGTAGCACCTCCACGATCCGGCCCTTCTCGATGAAAGCAGCCCGGTCGGCGACCCGCAGCGCCATCTGATGGTTTTGCTCCGCCAGCAGGATCGACACGCCGGTCGACTTCAGCGTCGCGAGCAGCGCTGCGATCGACTGCACCAGGACCGGCGCAAGTCCTTCGGTCGGTTCGTCGAGCAGCATCACGCGCGGGTTGCCCATCAAAGCTCGGCTCACCGCCAGCATCTGGCGTTCGCCGCCCGACAAACCTCCGGCAAGGTTGTGCCTAAGCGACTCGAGCTTCGGGAACAGCTCCCAGATGCGCTCCTTGGTCCACGTCCGGCCGTGGCCATTGGCGTGGGAGGCGATGTCGAGATTCTCGACCACGGTCAGGTTTGGGAAGCAGCGGGCGCCCGAGGGTACGTAGGCAAGTCCGCGTCGAGTGCGGCGATGTGCTGGCCAGCCGCTCATATCCGTGCCGTCGACAATGACGCCTCCCGACGCGCCGGGTAGAAGGCCCGTGATGCCGCGAATCGTCGTGGTCTTGCCGGCGCCGTTGCGTCCAAGGACTGCGAGCAGCTCTCCGTCCTTCACCTCGGCGCTGAAATCGAACACCACGTGGCTGTTGCCGTAGCGGACGTTCAAAACCTCGACCTTCAGCATGGCTACGCGCCCAACTCCTCTTCTTCGAGCTCGCCGAGATAAACCTTTTGGACGTCGGGATTGCGACGGATCTCGTCTGGCGTTCCCGCGGTCAGGACACGGCCCTGGTGCATCACGGTGATGGTGCGGGCGGTGGTGAAAACGACGGCCATGTCGTGCTCACAGAAGAGAAGCGTCAGGTGACGCTCGGTCGCGAGGCGGCGGACCAGCTCCATCGCTTTATCAGTCTCGTAGGCGGACATACCCGCCGTGGGCTCATCGAGCAACACCAGCTTTGAGCCCAGCGCAAGCGAGATTGCGATCTCGATGGCCCGCTGGTCGCCGTGGCTGAGCTGGCCGGCGGGGAGGTCGGCCCAGGGCCCAAGGCCCACCGCCTCGACGAGCTCTTGTGCCTCGTTCCGGAACATGCGGTTGGCGACGCCAAAAGGCCGCATCGTGTAGCCGCCGTGGGCCAGCATCGCGTACTGCAGGTTCTGGCGGACGGTCAGCTTCGGAAAGATGGTTGTGATCTGAAAGGCGCGTCCGATACCAGTCCGGGCGATCACATGCGGCGGCTTACCGGTGATTTCGCGCCCGTCGAAAGTCACCTTGCCCGCGCTAGGTTTGAGCCGGCCAGTGATCAGGTTGAAGAGCGTCGATTTGCCGGCTCCGTTCGGTCCGATGATGGCGTGGCGGTCACCTTGTCTGACCTCCAGGCTCACGTCGTCGACGGCGCGCAGGCCGCCGAACCGCTTGCTCAGGTTTTCGAGTCTGAGCAGCATCTTGCCCGAGTGCACCGCCTCGGCTTGGATGGCCTCGCTCTCCAGCGCTTTGCGCACATCGATCATTCGGATTGCTTCGCCGGTGCTTTCAGCGGCGGGCGCTTCCGCCTTCTCGCCGCGACGAAAACGCTCGCGCAGGCGAAGGAAAACCGACGGCGCATCGGAGATGCCGCCAGGCACAGCGAGGACCACGCCCAGCACGATGGCGCCGAGGATGATGTCGAACTGGTACGGAAATTGCTTCGCGATTGCGTTGTCGAGCGCGACGTAGATAAGGGCACCGACCGCGGGACCAAGAAAGGTCGACGTGCCGCCGAGCAGCGACACGACAACTGGCTGCGCGTTGGCCGTCCAGTAGAGCATCTCTGGATAAGCCTGCTGCTGATACATGATGAAAAGCCCGCCGGCTACTCCCGCGAAAAGAGAGGCGACCGTGTACACGGCGAGCTCGTACGCCCTGACGTTGATGCCGATGGATGCCGCGCGGTCGCGATTCTCGCGAATTGAAAGTAGCGCGGCGCCGAATGGTGAGCGGACGATCACGAACATGAGAAGCAGACACACCACAACCACCGCCGCCGTGAAGTAGTAGAGCGTGGTGTAGTCGTTGAGCTGGTCGGGCAGCGTGATCGAGATGCCGTTGTCGCCGCCGGTGAAGTCGTACCACTGGAAGACGATCGAGAAGAGCAGCTGCGAGATCGCGAGCGTGAGGAGGGAGAAGTACAGGCGAACGGCGCGCAGCGCGACGAGCCCTGTGATTAGACCCACGATGGCACCGACAACGGGCGCCGCGGCCAGGGCTACGAGGAACGGAAGCTGGTAGCGCTTGAAGATCAACGCAAGCGCGTATGCGCCCACGCCAAAGTAGGCGGCGTGGGCGAACGAGACCATGCCGGTGTATCCAAGCATCAGGTTGTAGGAGATCGCCCACAGCGCGAGCACCAGGGCCGATGTGCCGAGAAAGATCAGGTACCGCGAGCTCGCGTCGGGGTTGAGATTTTCGTACTGACCGGCAAGCGGCGGCACCGACGCGACAAAGAGCGCGAGGAGAACCACCGCTGCCCACCGCGGGTGGGCAAATCGGCGGATCAACTCTCCGGACGGCCGAACAAGCCGCGAGGGCGGACGATCAGGACAGCGGTCATGATGATGAAGACGAACGCCAGCGCAAACGGATTGGTCTGCGGAATGACGAGACCGAACGAGATCACCATTCCCACGATCAGCGCACCAACCGCTGAGCCGACGATGCTGCCCAGTCCGCCGATCACGCTGATCGCGAAGGCCAGGACGAGAACGTCGGTGTCGATGCTCGAGCCCACCGCCTGACTCGGGGCCACGATCGACCCTCCCAGCCCGGCCAAACCCGCGCCGATGACAAAGACTGTGGTGTAGAGGCGGGTGACGTTGACCCCGGTCGCATTGAGCAGGTCTGGGTCGGACACCGCGGCCCGAATGTTGCGCCCCAGATTCGTGCGGTAGAGCATGGTCCAGACGCCGGCGCCGATCCCGATCGCCCCCGCGATCATGAAGAGGGAGTAGCTCGCGTAGCTGTAACCCGCCAAATCGAGGTGTCCGGGGATCGGGGAGGCGACGGTCCGGTAGTTCGGACCGAAGACGATACGGACGCCACCGGCCACGACCAGGCTAACGGCGTACGTGCCCAGCAACTGGACCAGGTGCTCCCGGCCATAAACGCGCCGCAGCACCAAGACCTCGACCACTCCACCGATGGCCCCGGCGACCGCCACCGCAACAAGCAGGCCCCCCCAGAAACCCAGCCCGGCCCCGAGCTGGTTCGCGATGACGACCGTGACGAAGGCAGCGATCATGTAGAGCGAGCCGTGCGCCATGTTGATCACTCGCAAGGCTCCGAAGACCAGCGACAGTCCTGCCGCCACGATGAACAGATAGGCCGCGTTTGACAGCCCGCCCACCGTGAACAGCAGGACCTGCCCTGGCGTCATATTTGCTTTTGGTTCGGGCTAGCTCGCAGCGGTCCAGGACGGACAGAGGGCGAAGTTCGCGGTGGTGGGATCGCCAGCCTTGGCATCGCACTGGTTGCCCTTGATCTCATTGACCATCTGCAACGGCATCATCAGGTCGTCGCCCTTGAGGTTGGTGATGTCCTTGAGGATCGGGAAGGGATAGCTGCTGGATGTGGTAGTCGTGCCCGTCGTTTCACCGACGTTGGCCTGCAGCTCGTCGGAGCGGATGGTGATCTTGTAGCCGCGAAGGCTGTCAAACGAGTGACCTGAGATCTGCTTGACGACCTGGTCCGCATCGAAGCTCTTGGCCGCGTTGGCGGCCTGCGCCCAAATCGTCAGGGCGTCGTAGTCCATTACCGCCCAGTCGGACGGGTATTCGCCGTTGTACCGGGCTCTGTAACGGTTGATGAAGTCCGTCAGACGAGCGTTGTTGTTCTGCAGCGCGAAGAAGGGCGCGCGCATGTACGCGTGCATGCCCTCCGGATACTGCGAGCCAAGCGTGGTCAGCTCGTCGACCGAGACCAGTGTGGTCATCGGGTACTTGGTGAAGAACCGCGGGTCGACGGCCAGTGCTTGCTTGATGAAGTTGATCTGGTCGGCGGCGAAGATGTTGGAGTAGACGAGGTCCGGCTTCAGCGCCTGGATCTGGTTGATCGTGGAGTCCCAGCGCGGGTTGGTCGGGAACGGCACGTACCACGTGCTCTGGCTGTTGACGATCTGGACACTGGAATTTGCCTTCTTCAAAGCCGCGAGGAACGCGTTGGTCTCCGAGATGCCAAAGAGGTACTTGGGCGAGACGATGAAGATCTTGCTCACGCCGAGCTTGGCGGCCAGCCTGCCCGCGGCGGTCCCTTCCATATAGGTATTGGGCACAATCGACACCCAATATGGGTTGACGATGTCGGGTTGGGTGGTCAGCTGCCAGCTGTTGCAGGTTGCGTCGATCGTGATGATCTTGTTCTGCTTGGCGATGGGGCTCTCGGCCAGGCACTGAGCCGAGGTGACCGAGCCCATCAACGCGACCACGTTGTCCTGCAAGATCATTGCCTTGGTGTTGGTGACGGCTTGGGCGACCTGGGTGCCATCGTCCTGGATGTCCATCTCGATCTTGTAGCCGTTGACACCGCCCTTGGCGTTGATGTCGTCTGCGGCCAGCTTCAGCGACTGGCTGACTGCGTGGCCGTAGAGAGCGGACTGACCCGTCAAAGGAGCTGAGTAGCCCACCTTCTTCGTGCCCTTGAATGTCACTGGCTGGTTGCCGCCGCCGCTCGAGCCTCCGCACGCGGCGATGAGGATGGTGGCGGCAGTGGCGAGAGCAAGCCAACTAAGAGGCCTGACGATGCGTTTCACGTTCATTCCTCCCCAAATGCAGTCGCAGGTGACCCCAACGAGCCTATCGCAGTTACAGGCCGCAGGTGTTTGCAAGGTCGGGAGGGGGCGGCCCCTGGCGGCTGCTGGGCACGTCAGGCCGAGAGGCGGCGCAACGTCGACCTCAAGAGCGGGGTTCTCCAGGAACATGTGATCCGGCTGTGACACATCAGTTCCCGCGACCACCCGAAATTGAGGATTCTCAATCCAAATTTGGTCGGGGGGAGGGGACACTATTTGAACTCCCGAACTGAACTCGGCGGAGGCGTCCTCGACCTACTCAGGACCCACTCCGCCCGGTTTGAGCAGGCCATCGAACCGGTTTGAGACGCCCGCCTCGGGCGCCTTGGCGGAGGCGGATCGGGCTGGTCTCATTTGTGCAAAGTTGATCTCGGATGGTCTTGTGTACCGCTCTGGCGAATTCAAGAGAGGAGTTCTGAGCTCATTTGGCGTCATCGCGACCGGCTTGACAACTAGGAAGGGGTGGAGCGCGGCACGAGTTTGATCGTCGTAGATCGCGCCTGTGGAGTCAGCACGCTGTTGAGGATGCTTCCGGCGTATCGGCGGTACTTGGCCCGGTAGGCAGCGTCGATTTCGTGGTCCATGCCATGGTCGGCGTCGACGAATGTGACGTCTTGCTGAACACGACCGGCTCGTATCCGACCCTCATGCCTTTCCTGGATACCCCGGAACCAATGACCACTGCGTCCCCTTACGGACCGAACGTATAGGTCCTCGCCGTGACGGACAACCCACACAGTCACCGACTTTCGCAGCTTCCCGTCACTCCCAACCGACGCTATCTGCGCTTCTTCCGCTCTTCCTACCTTGTCGAGCTGGTCGCTCGTCCACTGTGTCATTGGCGCCTCTCCCTTGGTTTCAATCCCATCTCGTTCAGAACTCGATCAGGACCTTGATCGCCTCGCGCTCGTTCATCGCGCGGTACCCGTCGGGCACGCCGTCGAGGTTCGTGACGCGATCGAATACGCGGCCGGGCTGGATCCGGCCTTCGAGGACGTCCGGTAGGAGCTCCTCGATATACGCGCGGGCGGGGGCCGGACCGCCGCTGACGGTGACATTCTTGAAGAAGGTCGCGAGCGCTGTCGGGATCGACTCCCGCTGCGGAAGGCCGACCCGGCCGACTGCGCCCCCCGGACGGGCGATGCTGAGCGCCGTGACCGTCGACTGTTCGTGACCGACGCACTCGAGCACGGAGTGGGCTCCGAAGCCGCTCGTGAGCTCGCGGACACGCTCGACAGCCTCGTCGCCGCGCTCGCTGACGATGTCCGTGGCGCCGAACTCCTTCGCGAGAGCGATCCGAGCAGGATGACTGCCGAGAAGAATGATCCGCTCCGCGCGGAGCCTCTTCGCCGCGATAACGCCGCACAAGCCGACGGCACCGTCGCCGACGACAGGGACGGTTTTGCCGGGGCCGACCTCCGCGGCGAGAGCCGCATGGTGGCCTGTCCCCATCACGTCGGAGAGCGTGAGAAGCGAAGGCATTAACGCGTCGTCCCGACCGACCGGCAGGATGACGAGCGTTCCGTCTGCCTCGGGAACGCGCACCCCCTCGCCTTGGCCTCCGTCTATGCCATCGCTTGCCCACCAGCCGCCGTGAAGGCACGAGGTGTGAAGTCCTTCACGGCAGAAGACACAGGTGCCGTCGGACCAGGCGTCCGGCGCGATGACAACATCACCGGCTTTCACCGTCCGGACGTCGGCGCCGATCGCGGCGACGATCCCGATGAACTCGTGGCCCATCCGCTGGCCCGTCTCGCTCGGCTGCATTTGGTTATACGGCCAGATGTCGCCGCCGCAAATGGCGGCGCGAGTGACGCGCACTAGCGCGTCGGTCGGTTCGACGAGGCGGGTGTCGGGGACATTCTCAACACGAACGTCGCCGGCACCGTACATGACAGTCGCGCGCATTTCCTCACCTCTCTCTGGCGTGCTCGAGGTCGATGGCTAGCGACGAAGACAGGTCGCGGTAGGCGTCGATATCCGCCTGGAGAGTGGCGACCTTCTGCTCGGCGAGGGCGATCGCATCGGCGCCAGCGATGAAGCGGCGCGGCGGCTCCTCCGCATCGGCAATTGCCATCAGCGCCTTGGCGAGCTTGGCAGGGTCGCCTGGCTGATTCCCGCTTTGCGCTTTCCACCAATCGAGTTGCTTCGCCCTTCGTTCGGCGTAGTCGTCGATAGACGGCTCCGCATAGGTCACAGACTCCTTCGTCAGGAGCTCGGTGCGGAAAAAGCCGGGATTGACGACCGTGGTGTGAATGCCGAACGGCGCGACCTCCGGCTGCAGCGACTCCATCCACCCCTCGAGCCCGAACTTGGAGGCGGCGTACGCGGAGCAGAACTCGAAACCAAGGAGGCCTGCCGTCGATGAGATTGAGATGACGTGGCCGTGGCGCTGCCGACGCATCACAGGCAGGACTGCCCGTGTGACGTTCATTGGGCCCAGCAGGGTGGTGGTCAGCTGTCGAACGACCTGCTCGGGCGTCAGCTCCTCAAAGTAGCCGGCCTCGAAGGTGCCGGCGTTGTTGACCAGCGCATCGATCCGCCCGAAACGGTCGACGACGGCCTGAACGGCCGACTCCGCGTCCGCGCGACTCGTGACGTCCAGCTTTACTACGACTAGGTCGTCCGCCTTGCCGACAGCCTTTGCCACTGCGTCTGTGTTGCGGCCCGTAGCAGCGACCGCGTTACCCGCATCGAGCGCCGCCTTCACGACCTCGACGCCCAGGCCGCGGCCGGCTCCGGTGATGAACCAAACCTTCTTTTCCGTCATGTTCCTCAAATCCTCCACTGGTGGCGATGAGCCTGGCCGGTCAGTGCCCGACGTGGCTTCTCGCCCATCGAACCAGGCTTCGGAACAATGGGGAAGTCTCTGCTGTGAGGGGTACTGGCAGGGACTCTCTCCACGGACTGGCGACGTTCTAGGGTATTGAGGGCATGGACAATCGGACCGAGATCCGTGAGTTCCTGGCCTCGCGCCGGGCCAGGATCACCCCGGAACAGAGAGGACTGGCCTCGCACGGTAGCCGGCGGGTGCCGGGGCTTCGCCGCGGGGAGGTCGCGGAGCTGGCCGCGGTCAGCATCGAGTACTACACCCGGCTGGAGCGGGGCAATCTCGAGGGGGTGTCCGAAGACGTTCTTGAGGGGCTGTCCCGTGCGCTGCAGCTAGACGATGCCGAGCGGGCGCATTTGTTCGACCTGGCCCGCGCCGCGGCTAGGAGCAACCGGCCGCGCCGCCACACTGCGCCAAAACAGCGCGTCCGACCCGGGGTGCAACTGGCGCTCGACGCGATCACCGGGGCCCCGGCATTCGTCGGCAATCGCCGCCTGGACATCCTCGCCGCCAATCAGCTCGGCTACGCCTTGTATTGCGATCTGTACGACAAGCCGGCACGTCCGGCCAACCACGCCCGATTCATCTTCTTTGACGAGCGCGCCCGCTCCTTTTATCTCAACTGGGAGTTAGCGGCAGACGAGACAGTTGCGATCCTCCACACGGGAGCGGGCCGTGACCCGTACGACCGCGCACTGACTGACCTGGTCGGTGAACTGTCCACCCGCAGCGACGAGTTCCGGACCCGCTGGGCGACACACAACGTGCGCCAGCACAACAGCGGGGTCAAGCACTTCCGCCACCCGATCGTAGGAGAGCTCCATCTCCTGTTCGAAGCTATGGAACTGTCGGCCGACACCGGATTGTCGCTGTACGTCTATAGCCCCGAGCCCGGCTCCCCCTCCGACGACGGGATTCGCCTACTCGCGAGCTGGGCGGCGACCAACCAGCGGGTCGAGCGGGCAGAGTCCGCCCACAACGCCGACGGGTCCTAAGCCCTGCAGGCTGGCCGTGGTCGCAGTGAACGAGCCCGGTTCAAATAAGGAACCTTTGGTCTGAAAAAGTCGGGGGCCCGGGATTTGAACCCGGGGCCTCACGGTCCCGAACCCTGCGTACGTCGTGTCCTCTCGTGTACCCCCTGTTCCTGCAGTGTCCTCCTGTACTCAACTTCACCCGCCGTCGTGTCCTCCTGTTACCTCCTGTGTCCCCCTGGGTTCCGCGAATGCGTGACACATCTGTCACACGGCAGCTTCCATAAGTGTCAACGCGAGCAGGGTTTCGCTAAGTCGCGGGCGCAAGGCACTAGACTCGGCCCGAGTTTCAGCTCGGAGCAGATACGTGAGAGCATTACGACACCGTCGTAATCGGGGGCGGTCAGGCTGGACTAGCCATGAGCGCAGTGCTGAAGCAGCGCGGCCGTGAGCATGTGGTGCTGGAGCGGGGTCAGTTGGGTGGACGCTGGCGGACCGAACGTTGGGACTCGTTGCGGTTCCAGTTTCCGAACTGGGCTCTTGAGCTTCCGGGCTACGCCTACTCGGGCGAGGACCCGCACGGATTCGCCCACTGGCGCGAGATCCTGGGCATCCTCGAGGACTACGCAGCGAGCATGCGAGCGCCTGTGCGCGAGCACACCGAGGTGACCCGGTTGCAGGCGGCCGACGGCGAGCTCGTGCTGTCCCTGCGAAACGGCTCGATCCACGCCCGGGCCACGTTTGTTGGAGCAAGGGTGGCCAGACACCTCCAGGGAGGACGGGATTACGACCCGCGGTCGGAGGCGCCGATTCGATTCACCTGAACGGTTGGCGCCAAGGACACTGTATTCGCGGATTGGGCTTTGTCTCGGCGGGCGGCTACCACCACCACCTGGGCCTGAACGAGTGGGCCGGGCACGGCGCGCGACCGGCACCGGCCGGCGCGGCGGGCCTTCGTCGGTTCACGGTCGAGGTGCCGACTGGGTGAACCAGAGCAGGCGGTACGAGCCGCACCGGGCCCGTGGCCAGGGCCGCTGGCAAGCCACCTCACGATCGGATTACGAGGTTACGTTGAGCGAGGTGCTTCCGACGACGCTCCCCGAGGTGGCGTTGATTGTGGTGCTGCCTACCGTGAGAGTCGTGGCGGTGCCGGCGGACGTGATCGTCGCGACCGTCGTGCTCGATGAGGCCCAGATGACGGAGGCGGTGAGATTCTGAGTGCTGCCATCGCTGTACGTGCCGGTGGCCGTGTACTGGACGGTCGTGCCAACCTTCACGGACGGGCTTGAGGGGGTGACCGCAATCGACACCAACACTGCCGGTCCGACGGTCAGGGTGGTGCTGCCGCTCACCGCCCCCGAGGTGGCGCTGATCCGGGACGTGCCCTGGGCGGCGCCGGCCGCCTGGCCGAGTGCGGTTACGGTGGCCACCGCCGGGTTCGACGAGGCCCAGGTCGACGAGCTGGTCAGATCCAACGTCGACCCGTCCGAATATGTGCCTGTGGCGTTGAACTGCTTGGTGGTCCCCTTGGCGATTGACGGATTCAGCGGGGTGACCGCGATCGAGACCAACACTGCTGGCCCGACAGTCAGGGTGGCGCTGCCGGTCACCGCGCCCGAGCTGGCGCTGATCGTGGACGTGCCCTGCGCCACTCCGGTAGCGAGCCCGCCGGCGGTGATGGTCGCCACCGCCTTACTCGACGAAGCCCATGTGGCCGAGTAGGTCAGGTTTTGAGTGCTGCCATCGGAAAAGGTGCCGGTGGCGGTGAATTGTTTCGTGGTCCCCTTGGCGATCGACGGGTTCGTCGGTGCGACCGCGATCGAAACCAGGGTCGCCGTTCCGACCGTCAATGTGGTGCTGCCGGTCACACCGGTTGTGGTTGCAGTGATCTCGGAAGTGCTCAGACCGACTCCGGTGGCGAGCCCACCAGAGGTGATGGTCGCCACTGCGGTTTTCGAGGAAGCCCAAGTAACCGAGGTCGTCAAGGTCTTCGTCGTGCCATCCGAGTAGGTCCCTGTGGCGGCGAACTGCTGGGTGGCCCCCGTGGCGATCGACGGGTTCGCGGGGGTGACCGCGATCGACACCAACGCCGCCGTTCTCACGGTCAGGGTGGTGCTCCCGGTCACGCCCGCCGAGCTCGCACTGATCGTGGACGTGCCCCTCGCGATCGAAGTTGCGAGGCCGCCGGCTGCAATGGTCGCGACCTTGGTGTTCGACGAGGTCCAGGTCACCGAGCCGGTCAGGTTTTGAGTGCTGCTGTCGGTGTAGGTGCCGGTGGCGATGAATTGCTTCGTGGCCCCCTTGGCGATCGACGGATTCATGGGCGTGACCGCGATCGAGACCAACGCCGCGGGCCCGACGGTGAGGGTGGTGCTGCCGGTCACCAAAGCTGAGCTGGCGCTGATCTGCGAGGTGCCCTGTGCCACTCCGGTCGCCAGACCGCCGGCGCTGATGGTCGCTGCTGCGGTATTGGACGAGGCCCAGGTCACCGAGCTGGTCAGGTCCTGGGTGCTGGCGTCGGAATAGGTACCGGTGGCGATGAACTGCTCCGTGGTCCCCTTGGGGATCGTCGGGTTCGCGGGGGTGACCGCGATCGAGACCAATGCCGCCGGTCCGACGGTCAGGGTGGTGCTGCCGCTCACCGCGCCAAAGGTGGCGCTGATCTGCGAGGTGCCCTGCCCCACTCCGGTCGCCAGACCGCCGGCGCTGATACTCGCCGCCGCCGTGTTCGACGAGGCCCAGGTCACCGAGCTGGTCAGGTCCTGGGTGCTGGCGTCGGAATAGGTGCCGGTGGCGGTGAACTGCTGCGTGGTCCCATTGGCGATCGTCGGGTTCGCCGGGGCGACCGCGATCGAGACCAGGGCCGCGGGACCGACGGTTGAGGAGTGGCAGTACCCTGAGCCAGCGTCCGAGAAGGTGCTTCCGATCGTGGGTACAAACTGCCAGTCGTAGCTCGTTGCATGAAGCCTGAGCTCGAGAACGCCAAATGTCTGATTCTGCTTCGCTTCGAGCAGTGGTTTGGTGGAGGTGAACTGCTGGAAGTCCTCGCCTCCGGTCCCCACCACGAATTCGCGAATGCCACGTCCCGGGTCGTACGTTGCGCCGGGATCTTGTGGCGCGAAACGCTCGTACGCATGTGCGTGCCCGTTAAGCACGAGATCGGCACCCGATGCGTAGAGGTCCTGCCAAAAGGCGGAGACCTCAGTGTCATCGCCCACGCTGTCGGTGGTGTACCGCGGGTGATGCCAGTACGCGATCGTGCAAGTCGACGGGTGCGCCGCAAGATCGTTGCGCAGCCATGTCTCCTGTGGCGAGCCGACGCCGCAACCACCGACGAACGAGCAGTTCGAATTGAGCGCGATTAGGTGCCAGTTGCCGACATTGAAGGAGTAATAGCCCTGGCCGGGCGCGCCCGCCGAGGCTCCAAAATACTGGAAATATCCTCCGGCCTGACCGGTCGAGTCGCAGCCGGTGCCGCCCGAGGTCACGTACTCGTGGTTCCCGGGAACGGGGTGTGTGATCGACCGCACCCGGCCCCAAGAAGGATCGTACGACTGCAGGAAGGCGGAGTATCCACCGCAGTCGTACTGGTCATCGCCGAGTGGAAGCACGGCCGCCAGGCTCTGACCGATTAGAAGGTTCGACGTCGCTAGCTGGGCACATGCCGTCGAGGTTCCGAGCCCCCCGTTGAAGCCAGAGGCGGTCGGGTCGCACGCGATGTCCCCGGCAACGGCGATCACGGGATCCGTGGACGAGCCGCCGGACGCCGTGATCTGTGGCGAGACGGTAGACGTCGCCGTGTTGCTGCCGCCGGAGCTAGTAGCCGTGACAGCAACTTCGACGGTCGCGCCGACGTCTGTGCTCGCGAGTGTGTAGGAGGCGGTTGTCGCGCCGGGAATGCTGGTGCAAACTGCCCCGGTCGATGTGCACCGTTGCCATTGGTAGCTGTAGCCGGTGACCAAGCCTGACCACGTGCCGGTCGTGGAGGTCAGGGTTGCCCCGATTTTAGGCGTACCGCCCACGGTCGGGAGAGAGGTGTTGACGGGGGGGATGCCGGCGCGGTTTGAGATTTGGGTTGGGGTGAGGGCGATGCTGTAGAGGGCGACTTCGTCGATGACGCCATTGAAGAAGGCGGTGGCGGAGCTCTGCCCGATCGCGAGCGGCAGGGTGTTGTCGGTCATCGTCTGGTTAGTGATCGTGCCGGTCACGTCGGTTCCATCGATGTACAGCTTTAGGCTCCCGCCGTCTTTAGTTGCGGCAACGTAGTGCCAGCTGGTGGTGTCGGTGATCGTGGCCGTGGAGACGACGGCGTCAGCGACGGTCGATTTCCGCAGCACGAGCTGGTTGCTGGTGTTGAACATCAGCACCCAGGAATTGGCCTGCTTCGACGCGATCACCTGGTTCGCGCTCCCACCGATCGAGCCCCGCTTAACCCAGGCCTCGATCGAAAACCGATCCCCGACGTTCAGGGAAGAATCATTGGCGACCTGCACCCAGCCGCTCGTGCCGTTGAAGGCGACCGCCGTGTCCGGGTCGTTCGCGATCGCTCCCGGCTGCCCAAGAGTCGTGCCACTCTGATAGGCGCCATTGTTGGTTCCCTTGCTGTCACACGCGACTGCCCCGGACGCCTCGCCGAGACGCCAATAGCCGATCAGCCCGGACGTGCCGATGATCGTGGCGCTGTAGCTCGACGAGCGGGGAGAACAGCCGCTGGCCGCATTCGTGACGGGCGCCGTCGCCAGCGAAACGGCGGACGCCGACCCGACAACGTTCGTCCCGGTCACTACCACACGCAGGGTGGAGCCGACGTCGGTGCTGGTCGCGGTGTAAGTCTGGCCTGTCGCGCCGCTGATCCCCAGGCAGTTCGCCCCCCCGGTGTCACAGCGCTGCCACTGATACGCGAACGAGATCGGTTGTGTCCCAGACCACGTCCCCGAACCACCACTCAGAACCTGGCCAACCGCCGCACCCCCGCTCACGGTCGGAAAAGAGGTGTTGACGGGGGGGATGCCGGCGCGGTTTGAGATTTGGGTTGGGGTGAGGGCGATGCTGTAGAGGGCGACTTCGTCGATGACGCCATTGAAGAA
>Ga0209058_1002227_pt1 | contig 16173 bp, 15 predicted proteins | sample GraSoiAngelo_147_FD_185904 | JGI IMG/M metagenome (GOLD analysis project Ga0209058, IMG submission 185904) | Grasslands soil microbial communities from the Angelo Coastal Reserve, California, USA - 14_1009_05_40cm (SPAdes) (version 2) | ecosystem: Environmental > Terrestrial > Soil > Grasslands ... | reverse complement strand
GGGCGCGAGGTCCGCCTCGTCTCGCTCGAGGAGGAGCGCCACCTCGGCCATCCCCAGTGGCCCGTTCTCCGTGTTGCCGGTGAAGATGACGTCCTCCATCGCCTCCCCGCGGAGATGACGTGGGCTTTGCTCGCCCAGCACCCAGCGGATCGCGTCGACGATGTTCGACTTGCCGCAGCCGTTCGGCCCGACGATGGCGGTCACTCCGCGCGGGAGCTCGAGGACCGTCCGCTGCATGAACGACTTGAAGCCGTTCAGCTCGATCTGCCTGATCCGCATCCGGGTTCCTTGCCGGCCGCCGCGCGGCCGTCACACCCGGGGATGGGGGCCCCGAGCGCTACTCCGCCACCAGCTCCGTGTTCCAGTACGCCGCATCCACCGCGCTCAGAAAGGGCATCCACTCCTTGTAGCGACGGAGGCTGTAGGTCTCCGTCATGAACGGCGTCCACTGCGGCCGCCGCGGCTGCCGGACGAGCCGCATGCCCGCCTCCGCCGGCGTGCGCCCGCCCTTCAGGCGGTTGCAGCGGTGGCACGAGCAGACGACGTTCTCCCACACCGACGTGCCGCCCCTCGAGCGTGGCACGACGTGGTCGAGGTTCAGCTCGACGCGCGCGAACTGCCGGCCGCAGTACTGGCAGCGGTTCCCGTCGCGCGCGTAGATGTTGAAGCGGCTGAAGCGCACGTAGCGGCGCGGGATGCGATCGTAGCCCTGCAGTAGGATGACGCGCGGGACGCGGATCGCCCGGTCGACCAGACCGATCCTGTCCTCCTCGGCCACCAGGTCGGCCCAGCTGGCGAAGTCGAACGTGCGGTACTGCTCGTCCACGGCGTGCGCGATGCCCTGGTAGAGGAGCGAGAGCGCGCGCCGAACCACCGTGATGTGGATCGGCAGGTACGACCGGTTGAGGACGAGCACCTTGGTGTTCAACACCGACACGTTCCGCGCAGGGTACCGGCGGGCTGCGGCGAAGTCAACGAAACTCAAGCGGATCCTCCAGGATTCGAAGGTCGCTCGGGCCACCAGCGCAGCACCGGCCGGCGCGCGGCGCGGGTCTCGTCGAGGCGGGCGAGGCGCGTCGAGTGCGGGGCCTCGCGCACGCGGGCGGGGTCGGTGCGGGCCTCCTCGGCGATCGCGAGCATGGCGTCGGCGAACCGGTCGAGTGTCTCCTTGGTCTCGGTCTCGGTCGGTTCGATCATGAGGGCGCCCTTCACCACCAGCGGGAAGTAGATGGTGGGCGCGTAGAAGCCGTAGTCGAGCAGACGCTTGGCGACGTCCAGGGTGTGGACATCGTAGTCCTGGAGGCAGCCGTCGGAGAACACGCACTCGTGCAGCGAGGGCGTGTCATACGGGAGATGGTAGGTCCCGCTGAGGCGCGCCCGCAGGTAGTTGGCATTCAGGACCGCGAAGCGCGTCGCTTCCGCCAGGCCGGGGCCGCCGAGCCGGGCGAGATAGGCGTAGGCGCGCACCAGGACGCCGAAGTTGCCGGAGAACGCCCGCAGGCGCCCCACGCTCTTGGGTGCATCGTCCGTCCACTTGAGGACGCCGTCGCCGCGCACGAGCCGCGGCACCGGTAGGTAGTCCGCGAGCGCCGCGCGAACCGCGACCGGCCCCGCGCCCGGCCCGCCCCCGCCGTGCGGCGTGGAGAACGTCTTGTGCAGGTTGAACTGCATCACGTCCACGCCCATGTCGGCGGGCTTCGCGATCCCCATGATGGCGTTCAGGTTCGCGCCGTCCAGGTAGACGAGGCCGCCCTGCGTGTGGACGGCGGCCGTGATGCCGTCGATCTCGCGCTCGAAGAGCCCGAGTGTGTTCGGGTTGGTGATCATGAGCGCGGCGACCGACTCGTCCATGGCGGCCGCCACCGCCGCGGCGGTCAAGAGCCCGCGGGCGTCCACCGCGACCTCGGTCACCTCGTAGCCGCACAGCGTGGCGCTCGCCGGGTTCGTGCCGTGCGCGCTCGCGGGGATGAGGACGCGCCGGCGCGCCTGCCCGCGGTCGGCGTGGTAGGCGCGCACGAGGAGCATGCCGAGCAGCTCGCCGTGCGCCCCGGCGGCGGGCTGGAGGCACACCGCATCGAGGCCGCTCACGGCGGCGAGCCCCGCCTCCAGGGCCGCGAGCAGCTCGAGCGCTCCCTGCGCGAGCGCCTCGGGCACGAGCGGGTGGAGAGCCGCGAAGCCCGGGAGGCGCGCCAGCTCCTCGTTCACCACGGGGTTGTACTTCATGGTGCACGACCCGAGCGGGTAGAGCGTCGTCGCCGCGCTGTAGTTCCACTGCGAGAGGCGGAGGAAGTGGCGCAGCACCTCGAGCTCGCTCACCTCGGGCATGCCCGCCAGCTCGTCCTCGCGCCGGAGGTCCGCCGGCAGGTCGGCGACGCCCGCACCCGCGGCCGCCCGCACCGGCCAGCCGACTCGCCCGGGCGATCCCCGCTCGAAGATGAGCGGTTCGTCGAACATCGGCTCATCCACCCGCGGCACGCGCGGCCGGCGCCGGCGCTGCGAGCACGCCGATCAGCCGATCGACCTGCTCGGGCGTGTGGGTCTCGGTCACGCAGAGGACGAGGCTGCCCTCCAGCTCCGGGTACCAGCGGCCGAGCGGGAACCCGGCCACAACCCCGGCCTGCGCGGCCGCTTCCCACGCGCGCGCCGCCGCGGGTGCCCGGACGACGAACTCGTTGAAGAAGGGCCCCGCGAAGCGCGCCGGGACCCCTGCCGCCTCGAGGCGGGCGGCGGCGGCGTGCGCGGCGCGGTAGTTCGCCCGGGCCAGGCTCGCGAGCCCGTGCCGCCCGAGGAGCGAGAGGTAGACGGTCACGGCAAGGGCGCACAGCGCCTGGTTCGTGCAGATGTTCGAGGTAGCGCGCTCGCGGCGGATGTGCTGCTCGCGCGTTGCGAGCGTCAGCACGTAGCCGCGGCGACCGCGGGCGTCGACGGTCTCGCCGACCAGGCGGCCCGGCATGCTGCGCACGAAGCGCTCGCGGGTGGCGAAGAGCCCGACGCCCGGGCCGCCGTATGACAGCGGGAGGCCGAAGCTCTGCCCCTCCGCCACCGCGATGTCGACGCCCGAGGCGCCGGGCGAGCGCACGAGGGCCAGCGCGAGCGCCTCGGGCGTCGCCGTGATGGTGAGCGCGCCAACTGCGCGCACGGCGTCGGCGAAGAGCGCAACGTGCTCCACCACCCCGAAGACGTTCGGGTAACCGAGCACCAGACAGAGCGTGTCGCCGCCGAGCCCGGCGCGGAGCGCGCCCAGGTCGGTGCGGCCATCGGCGCCGAACGGTACCTCGCGCACCTCCACGCCGCCGAGGCCGCGCAGGTAGGTTGCGACCGTCGCGCGATAGTGGGGATGGAGCGCGCGCGCCAGCCAGACCACCCGGCGGCCGGGCCGGAGGCGGCGGGCCATGAGCACCGCCTCGGCGGTCGCCGACGCACCGTCGTACAGGCTGGCGCTCGCCACCTCGAGGCCGAGCAGCAGCGCCGAGAACGTCTGGAACTCGAAGGTCGCCTGCAGCGTGCCCTGGCTCACCTCCGGCTGGTAGGGAGTGTAGGCGGTCGCGAACTCGCTGCGCAGGAGGATCTGGTCCACCACGGCCGGGACCCAGTGCGGGTACGCGCCCGCGCCCAGGAAGACGGCCGCGCCCGCCGCGTCCGCGTTGCGGGCCGCCAGCGCGCCCAGGTGGCGCCGCAACTCGGGCTCGGTCATGCCCTCCGGAAGCGCGATCGCCGCGCGTGCCCGCAGGCGGGCCGGAACGTCCGCGAACAGGTCGTCGATCGAGCCGACCCCGATCGCCTCCAGCATGGCGGCGATGTCCCGCGCGGTGTGAGGGCTGTAGCCGCTCACTTCCTCAGCTCGCTCGCGATGTGAGCGCGGTAGGCGGCCGCGTCGAGGAGCCCATCGACCTCGTCCGGCCTGACGACCCGCAGGCGGATCATCCAGCCCGCGCCGTAGGGATCCGTGTTGACGTGCTCCGGCCCGTCGCGCAGGACGTGGTTCACCGCGATCACGCGTCCGCTCACCGGCGCGAACAGATCGGAGACCGTCTTGTTGGATTCCACCACGCCGAGCACCTGCCCCTGCGCGAGCGTGGCGTCCACCGCCGGGAGCTCGACGAAGACCACGTCGCCGAGCGCGTCCTGCGCGAAGTCGGTGATGCCGACCACGCCTTCGTTCCCCTCCATGCGGAGCCACTCGTGATCCCTCGTGTACCGGAGGTCGTCGGGGAACTCCATGCTCAATCCTCCCGCTGCACACGGCGATAGAAGGTACGCGCGACGACCCGCGCCGGAACGCGGCGCCCGCGGATCTCGACCGCGACCGGCGTGCCGGGCGCCGCCGCGCCGGCCGTGACGTAGGCGAGGCCGATGTAGCGCCCGAGGGTGGGCGACCTGGTGCCGCTGGTCACGCTGCCGACGGCGTCGCCGTCGCGCCACACGGCGCAGCCATGGCGCGGGACGCCGGGCTCGGCGAGCTCGATGCCGACCAGGCGGCGCACAACGCCGCGGGCGGCCTGCTCGGCCAACGCTGCGCGGCCGACGAAGTCCCCCTTGCCGAGCTTCACCACCCAGGCGAGACCCGCCTCGAGCGGCGTCGTCGTCTCGTCCATGTCGGTCCCGCAGAGCGGGAGGCCGGCCTCCAGCCGCAGCGTGTCGCGCGCGCCGAGCCCCGCCGGGAGCCCGTCCCGCCGCCGCGTGGCGTCGAGCACGGCCTCCCACAGCCGCGGCGCATCCGAGGCGGCGACCAGGAGCTCGAACCCATCCTCGCCGGTGTACCCCGTGCGCGACACCAAGGTCCGCACGCCGGCCACGGGCCCTTCGAGGGCGGTGAAGGGGCGGAGCGCCGTCAGGTCGAGGGCGGTGAGCGTGCGGAGCGCGCGCTCCGCCTCGGGTCCCTGCAGCGCCAGGAGCGCGAGCTCGGCGCTGCGGTCGACCACCTCGGCGCGCTCGCCCGCGCGCGCGCGGACCCAGGCGTAGTCGGTCGCCGTGTTGGCCGCGTTCACCACCAGGAGGTAGCGCTCGGCGCCGAGGCGGACGACGATCAGGTCGTCCAGCACGCCGCCGCGCTGGTTGCAGAAGAGCGTGTACTGCCCGTCGCCGATGCGGAGGCGGCGGATGTCGTTCACGGTGAGCTCCTGGCAGACCACGGCGGCCCCGGGGCCACGCAGCTCGATCTCGCCCATGTGGCTCACGTCGAAGAGCGCGCAGCGCTCACGGACCGCGCGGTGCTCCTCCGCGGCCCCGCGGTAGGAGAGCGGCATCTCCCAGCCCGCGAACTCGCCCATCCGGGCGCCGAGCGCGCGATGGACGTCGAAGAGCGGGGTGCGGCGGGCCATGCGCGGGCTCTAGGCCGCCTGCTCCGCGGCGCTCAGGGTGTTGGCGAGCAGCATCGCGACCGTCATCGGTCCCACCCCCCCGGGAACCGGAGTGATGTGAGAGGCGCGCTCGCGCGCGCCGGCGAACTCGACGTCGCCGCAGAACCGGCCGTCCGGCCCGCGGTTCATGCCGACGTCGATCACGACCGCACCGGGGCGGATCCATGCGCCCCGGACGAGTCCCGCCTGCCCGGTAGCCGCCACCAGCACCTCCGCGCGTCCGACCTCGTGCTCCAGGTCCGCGGTGCGGGAGTGACACACGGTGACGGTCGCGTGGCGCTCGAGGAGGAGGAGCGCCACCGGCTTGCCGACCAGCAGGCTGCGGCCCACCACCACCGCGCGCGCGCCCTTGAGCGCGACACCGGTCTCGTCGATCAGTCGGAGCACCCCGAGCGGCGTGCAGGGACGCAGACCCGGCTCGCCCGCCAGCAGGCGACCTTGACTCACGGGATGCAGCCCGTCGACGTCCTTCTCGGGTGGGAGCGCCTCGATCACCGCCCGGGCATCGAGCCGGGGAGGCAGGGGAAGCTGGACGAGGATGCCGTGCACATCGCGCCGGCGGCCGAGCTCGCGGACCAGGGCGAGCAGCTCTGCTTGCCCTGTGCTCGCCGCGAGCCGATGGCCGAAGGAGCGCATGCCCACCTCCTGGCACGCCTTCTCCTTGTTGCCGACGTAGAGGTGCGAGGCGGGATCGTCGCCGACGAGCACGGTGGCCAGACCCGGGATCACCCCGCGGCTGGCGAGGCGCGCGACGCGCTCCCGCACCTCGCTCCGTACCACCGCCGCCACGCTCTTGCCGTCGATCGTGTGTCCCACGCAGCGATCCCGATCGACTTCTTCTATAGGGCTGCTCGCGGGCAGGGCAAGTCGGCGGTCGCACGCGCCCCGGGCCGTGCTACACTCTGGACGCGTGATCGTCGGCGTCCCGCGCGAGATCAAGGCGGAGGAGAACCGCGTCGCGCTCACGCCGAGCGGCGTCGGCGCGCTGGTGGCGCACGGGCACACCGTGGTGGTGGAGCACGGCGCGGGCACCGGCTCGAGCCTGCCCGACCGGCTCTACCGCGATGCCGGCGCGACGCTGGCCGACGCCGCCGCGGTCTGGGGCCGGGCAGAGCTGATCCTCAAGGTGAAAGAGCCGCTCCCCTCCGAGTACGACCTCCTGCGCCCCGACCAGATCCTGTTCACGTATCTGCACCTCGCGGCCAACCCGCAGCTCGTGCGGGTGCTCGTCGCGCGCCGCGTGCGCGCCCTGGCCTACGAGACGCTGCAGCCCCCGGACGGCTCGCTGCCGCTGCTCGCTCCCATGAGCGAGATCGCGGGGCGGCTCGCGGTGCAGGTGGGCGCCTGGTGCCTTCAGGCGCAGAACGGCGGCCGCGGCGTGCTCCTCTCCGGCGCGTCGGGCGTGCGGCCCGCGAAGGTCGTGATCCTGGGCGCCGGGATCGCGGGGACCAACGCCTGCCAGGTGGCCGTCGGGGTGGGGGCCCACGTGTCGATCCTCGACGTCGACCCCGCCAAGCTCCGCTATGTGCACGACATCCTCGGCGGCCACGTGACCACCGTCATGTCGAACCGGGCCAACATCGAGGAGGAGGCGGTGAGCGCCGATATGATCGTGGGCGGCGTGCTCATCCCGGGCGCCCGCGCGCCGCGGCTCATCTCCCGCGCACTGGTCGCGGCCATGCGTCCCGGCGCGGCCCTGGTCGACCTCTCGATCGACCAGGGCGGGTGCGCCGAGACCTCGCGCCCCACTACGCACGCCGATCCGACCTACCGGGTCGAGGGCGTGGTGCACTACGCCGTCGCCAACATGCCGGGAATGGTGCCCCACACCGCGACCCTCGCGCTCACCAACGCGACCCTCTCCTACGCGCTCGCGATCGCGGACCATGGCTTCGCGGATGCGCTGCGCCGTGACCCGGCGCTCTGCCGGGCGTGCAACGTGCTCGCCGGGCGCGTGACCCACCCGGGCGTGGCGGAGGCGATCGGCGTCTCGGCGACGGCGCCCGAGACGTTGCTCTAGGAGCCGCCGTCCGTCTTCCTCGGAGGCCCGTCCAGTGCTCGTGCGCTGCCCGCTCCCCATGCCCGGAGCGCAACCCCCGCGCGGCTAGGCGCCTCTCGGCGCCGGCCTCCCTACGACACGACCCGGATGCCCAGCTCACGCAGCTGCGCCGGGTCGACCGGGGTCGGCGCCTCGGTGAGGAGACAGACCGCACGCTGCGTCTTCGGAAAGGCGATCACCTCGCGGATCGAGTCGGCGCCCGCGAGCAGCATCACCAGGCGGTCGAGGCCGAGGGCGATGCCGCCGTGCGGCGGCGCGCCGAAGGCGAGCGCCTCGAGCAGGAAGCCGAAGCGCGCCTGTGCCTCGCTCTCCGACATGCCGAGGAGCGCGAACACGCGCTGCTGCACGTCGGGGCGATGGATACGGATGCTGCCGCCGCCGAGCTCGATGCCGTTGAGCACCAGGTCGTAGGCCTGCGAGCGGACGGCGAGCGGGGCGCGCTCGAGACGGTCGAGATCCTCCTCGGCGGGTGCCGTGAAGGGATGGTGCACGGCGACGTAGCGACCCGCGTCCGGGTCGCGCTGGAGGAGCGGGAAGTCGACCACCCAGAGGAAGCGATCCTCGTCCCGCGCCACCCGGCCCAGCCGCTCCCCGAGCCGGAGGCGCAGCTGTGAGAGGATGGGCGCCGCCGTAGCCTCCGGCTCGGCCAGCAGCACGAGGAGGTCGCCGATCTCGAGGCGGGCCGCCGCCGCCAGGCGCGCCCGCTCGGCGCCGGAGAGGAACTTGACCGCCGGCGATTGCCAGCCGTCGGCGCCGACCTTGATCCAGGTGAGGCCGCCCGCGCCCTCCGCGGTCGCGAAGCCGACCAGGTCGTCGAGCTCGCGGCGCGAGAGCGCCGCGCCGCCGCCGGGGACGGCGAGGCCGCGGATGGGATTGCCCGCGGCGAGCGCCTCCGCGAACACGCGGAAGCCGGTCCCCGCGAAGCAGGCGGTGAAGTCGGCGAGCTCGAGGTCGACGCGCAGGTCGGGCCGGTCGATTCCATAGCGCAGCATCGTCTCGGCGTGGCGAAGGACCGGAAACGGGCGCGGCGTGGGCCGCCCGCGCACCTGCGTGAACAGCGCCGCGATCATGGGCTCCACGACCGCCATCACGTCGCCCGGGCCGACGAAGGACATCTCGAGGTCGATCTGCGTGAACTCCGGCTGCCGGTCGGCGCGCAGGTCCTCGTCGCGGAAGCAGCGGACGATCTGGTAGTAGCGATCGAGCCCGGCCACCATGAGCAGCTGCTTGAAGAGCTGCGGCGACTGCGGCAGCGCGTAGAAGCTGCCGCGCTGCACGCGGCTCGGCACCAGGTAGTCGCGTGCCCCCTCCGGGGTGGAGCGCGTCAGCACCGGGGTCTCGACCTCCACGAAGCCGGCCGCGTTCAGGTGCTCGCGCACGGCGCGCGTCACCTCGTGGCGCAGGAGGAGGTTCCGTTGCATGCGCGGCCGGCGCAGATCGAGGTAGCGGTAGCGGAGGCGGTTCGGCTCGCTCACCTCGGTGATGTCGTCGATCGGGTACGGCGTCGGCCGTGCGGTGTTGAGCACCCGGAGCTCGCGGACGGACACTTCGATCGCGCCCGTCGGCAGCTCGACGTTGACCGTCTCCGGGGGACGGGCCCGCACCTCTCCGCGCACCGCGATCACGTACTCGAGCCGCACCTCGCCCGCACGGGCGTGCGCGGCCGGGCTCTCGGCGGGGTTGCAGACTACCTGCACGAGGCCGCTGCGGTCGCGGAGATCGATGAAGAGCACGCCCCCGTGGTCGCGGCGCGCATGCACCCAACCGCAGAGCGTCACCGCACGCCCGATGTCCGTGGGACGGAGCGTGCCGCACGGGTCGCTGCACCGCCAGTCGCCCAGCGGCTCGATCGGCGCGCTCACTCCCCGCCCCCGATCATCGCCTGCAGCAAGCGTGCAAGCTCGGGCCCGCTCGCGTCGAGCGGGAGGACCTGGCGGCGGTCCTGGTGCCGCACCAGGTCGCGCACCGTCGCCCGCCCGGCCCGCAGCTCCTCCTCGCCCAGGATGGCCGCGAGGCGCGCGCGCCGGCGGTCGGCGGCGCGGAGCAGCGCCTTCAGGCTCCGCCCCGCCGGCTCGAGCCCGATGGCGAGCCCGCCGTCGCGGAGTCGGGTCGCGAGCGCGAGCGCCGGACCGATCGCGCCGGCCTCGAGCGGGAGGATGACGGCGGCCGGACCCGCCGCCTCGGCCTCGGTCCCGGGCGCCGCCATGGCGAGGCGCTCGAGGCCGAGCGCGAAGCCGACGCCGGGGACGTCCGGGCCGCCGAGCGCCGCCACCAGCCCGTCGTAGCGCCCGCCGCCGCCCACCGCGTTCTGCGCGCCGAGCCCGCTGGCGACGACCTCGAAGGCCGTCCGGCAGTAGTAGTCGAGTCCGCGCACCAGGCGCGGATTCATCACGTAAGCCACCCGTTCCTGCTCGAGGAGCGCGCGCACTTGGGCCAGGTGCGCCCGGCAGCCGTCGCACAGGCTGTCGGCGGCCACCGGCGCTCGGGTCATGATCTCCCGGCACGACTCCACCTTGCAGTCGAGCATGCGCAGCGGGTTGCGCTCCACGCGCCGGTGGCAGTCGGGACAGAGCCCCGCCAGGTGAGCGCGCCCGAACTCCCGTAGGCGCTCGCGGTAGACCGGGCGGCAGACGCGATCGCCGACCGAGTTGAGCTCGAGCCGCGCCGCGCGCGCGCCCACCGCCGCGAGGTAACGCTCGAGCATGACGAGCAGCTCGGCGTCGGCGAGCGGGTCGTCCCGGCCGAGCACCTCGGCCCCGATCTGGTAGAACTGCCGGTAGCGACCGCGCTGCGGCCGCTCGCGCCGGAACATCGGCCCGCGGTAGAACAGGCGTGCGGTCGGGTCGCTCTGCACGAGGCCGTTCTCGAGGTAGGCGCGCACCACCCCTGCCGTCGCCTCGGGGCGGAGCGTGAGCCCCGTCGTGTCGCGGTCCGCGAACGAGTACATCTCCTTCTCGACGATGTCCGTCGTCTCGCCGAGTGAGCGGGCGAACAGCTCCGTGCGCTCCACCACCGGCAGCCGGATCTCGCCGAACCCGTAGCGCGTGAACGTGCGCTCGGCCGCCTCTTCCAGGGCACGCCAGCGCCGGCTCTCGTCGGGGAGGACGTCCCGGAAGCCCTTGACGGCAGCGATCGCCTGGGGAGCCGACATGCGGAGGGGTGAACGGCGATTTGTAGCAAAGGCCCTCACCCCCTTCAATGCGAGTACGTTTGATACTGCGGCGTTTTGTCACCACAATGGTGAACGTGAAGTCGTGCGGGTGGCCGCGATATCGCGCGCGGGGCCCGAGCCACGCTGAGCGAGTCGGCATGCTGTCCACGAGCAATCTCACCGTCATCTTCCGCGACATGGTGCGCACCGCCATGGCCGCGCAGCGGGTCGCGTCGTCGGAGACCACCGAGTTCTACCTCGTCCGGCTGCTCGAGGGTTTCGCACGCCCCGCGCGCGGGGATCTGCTCGACCCGCCCCTCGCCCTCGACTATCTGGAGGCGTTCCATCTCCCGGCCGCCAGGGGTTACGAGAAGCTGAAGCGCGTCGCCGACACCGCGCTCTTCATCACGGGCATGTTCGTCGACAGCCTCGAGCGGAGCCTGGTGGGGCCCGAGTACTACGCCGCGCTCGGCCGCAACGCCTACGCGCGCCTGTCGGCGCAGTCATCCCGCGGCGCCCTCGCCACCCTGTTCGAGGAGCTCGCGGGACGCTTTCCGGAGTTCGTGCGGGTGCTCACCGAGATCAGCGCGCAGGAGCTCTTCCGTCGCGAGCAGGACACGCTCCGGCTCTACAAGCGCTGGCTCCACACGCGCGGGCGGCGCGAGGCCGACCTCCTCATGCGGCGGGGCATCATCCCGTTCGCCCCGCCGACGAAACACCGGCACTGATCGGCCAGCACACTCGCTAGTGTCCCGGACCCGAAGTCCGTTGCCAAAGTCGGGGGTGGATCGGCGGCGCTGGCAAGGCGCGACAACGAGGAATAGTTGGCGCTATTCCGAGGAGGAGCAACGCAGCCAGCGTCGCCGAGACGCCCCCGAATTTGGTGACGGACTTCGGGTTCGGGACACTAGGCGAGGGCAGCCTCGGAGCGGCGGGCCCGCGTGCTGGGCCTCCGGCGCGCCGCCGGCACGGCCTTGGCATTGCGCGCCACCACGATGGTGAAGAGCGAGCGCGGCGACGTCTTCCACTGCCGCTCGACGTGCAGGGTTTGCTGATCGAGCACGTCCGAGAGCTGGAGGGTCGTCCAGCCGAGCCAGCGCGTGACCGGGTCGATCGTACGCTGGAGGCGGGCGAGCCCCGGCTTCGGGCTGCGGAAATGGTTGATGAGGGTGATGACCCCGCCCGGCCGGCACACGCGCCGGGCTTCGGCCATCATGCGATCCGGATCCGGCACCACGCTCACCACGTGGAAGGCCATCACGTAGTCGAAGCTGTCGTCGGGGAACTTCAGGCTGAGCGCATCCCCTTGCTCGAGCGTGACGTGCCGCCAGCCGTTGCGGTTCACCTTGTCCTGCGCCCGCTCCAGCATGTCGGGCGCCAGATCGATCCCGGTCACGTGGCAGTGCGAGGGATAGGCGTCGAGGGAGAGCCCGGTCCCGACCCCGAGCTCGAGCACGCGCGCCCCGGGCTCGATCGCGAGCGAGCGGATGACCCGGGCGATCCGCGGATAGAATACGCGCCGGAAGAGCAGGTCGTAGAGATGCGAGAACTCGTAGTACAGCCGGCTTTCGTGCGGCTGCGCGTTCGCGAGAGCCATACGCCTCCTTCGTGTTGTCGCGTGCCCGGAGCGCGGGACGCCCGGGGCGCCGGTCCCTAGCGCGAACGCCCGCCGCGGGGTGCCGCTCCGTTCATGCGGCGGTCTTGCCTCGCAGCTGCCGCTTGAAGGAGGTGATGTCCCGCTTGCGGAAGCGCCACTGCCGGCCCCGCTTGAAGGCGGGCAGGATGCTCTTCCTCGCCAGCTCGTTCACCGTGTCCGGACTGCAATCGAGGAGCTCGGCTACCTCTTTGCTATTAAGCAAGGTGTCTTCGACGTCCAGCATGGCACCGCCCGCGACTGTTCCGGGACGGCGTTTTGGTAGCAGGGCGGTCCGCCGCCGTCAAGGAACGCCGAATTCGCGTGCATTCTCGGTTACTTGAGGCGCTCGCGGAGGGCTGCTCCCGCGCCGGTCGAGGACCTCCGGCTCGAGGCGCTCCCTGCCCTGCCACCGCGCCAGCCGGGCCCGGAAGACGACGTCGGCGCGCTGCCCCGGCCGTACAGCGGGAGCCCTCCCGGAGCGTAGCCCGATGGCGGGCAACGTGCGACCGTCCTGCCCGGAGCCGCAGGCGGAGGTGCGGGCGGGTCGGGTCCACCCGGCGCGCGAGGAGCACCGGCTCGGGACTTCCGGGACCGGACGGCTCGAGGGTCGCCAACGCCTCGGCGGGCGCGGGCGTGATGATCCCGAAGGGCGTCTCCGCGTCGATCTCGAGCAGCGGCTCCGGGTCGGCGGGCTTCGTCTGGCCGCGGAGCGCCTCCTCGAAGCGCGTCGCCGGCTCGCGTCAGCGCCGCGCCTGCCGTCCCTCCAGATAGAGCACCACGGGACTCGCCACGTAGATCGACGAGTACGTGCCCACGATGAAGCCGACCAGCAAGGCGAAGGCGAAGCTGTGGATCACCGGGCCACCCAGCACGAAGAGCGCCGCGGTCACCAGGATCGCCGTGCCGCTCGTGATGAGCGTCCGCGACAGCGTCTCGTTGATCGAGATGTTCATGATGGTGGCCAGGCTCTCGCGCCGCATCTTCTTCATGTTCTCGCGGATGCGGTCGGAGACGATGACGGTGTCGTGCACCGAGTAGCCCACGACCGTGAGCAGCGCCGCCACCGTGGTCAGATCGAACTCCATGTGGGCGATGGCGAGCGCCCCGATCGTCATGAGCACGTCGTGCACGAGGGCGATGGCGGCGCCGATCCCGAAGCGCAGCTCGAAACGGAGCGCGATGTAGACACCCATGACGAGCGTCGCGGCGAGGACCGCCAGCGCGGCGCTCCGGCCGAGATCCTTGCCGACCCTCGGCCCCACCGTCTCGACGCGCAGCACGTCGTGCGTCCCCTCGCCGAACTTCTCGCGCAGGGCGGCCCGGATGGCGTCCGCCACCGAGCCGCTGCCGCCCTTCTCCGCCCCGCGGACCCGGATCTGGAACTCGTTGCCCGCCCGCCCCACGTCCTGGACGAGGACCTCACCGATCTCCGGCTTCGAGAGCGCCGCGCGCACGTCGCCGATGGGGGTCGGTGCCGCGAACTTGACGTGCACCATCGTGCCGCCGGCGAAGTCGATGCCCCAGTTGATGCCCCTCGCGTAGGCCCACGCGAGGCCGATCGCGATCAGGGTCCACGAGAGGACGAGCATCTTGAAGCGCAGCCCGACGAAATCGATCTTCGTCCCGGGCGGGATCAGCTCGAAGAAGCGGTGCTCGACGGGCGCGGGCTCCGCCGCGCCCCGGACCGGGCGGCTCGTGGGCATGGTGCTCGTGTCCCCCTTCATACGCTCACCGTCGCGAGCCGTCGGCGCGAGGTCAGGAAGTCGTAGACCACGCGCGTGCCGAACACGCCGGTCGCCAGACTGGTCAGGATGCCGAGGCAGAGGGTGATCGCGAAACCCCGCACCGGGCCGCTGCCGAACTGGAACAGGATGAGCCCCGAGCAGAAGGTGGTGACGTTCGAGTCCCGGATCGCATACCATGCCCGCTCGTAACCCGCCTCGATCGCCGCGCGCGCGGTCTTTCCCAGGCGCAGCTCCTCGCGGATGCGCTCGAGGATGAGGACGTTGGCATCGACGGCCATGCCGATGGTGAGCACGATACCGGCGATGCCCGGCAAGGAGAGCGTGAAGCCGAAGGCGGCGAAGGCGCCCACGAGGAGGAGGACGTTCAGCAGGAGGGCCCCGTCCGCGATCACCCCGCCGCCGCGGTAATAGACCAGCATGAACACGATCACGAGCGCGCTCCCCACCACGAAGGAGAGCACGCCCTTGCGGATCGAATCCTTCCCGAGCGACGGGCCGACCGTGCGCTCCTCGATCAGCTTGAGGGGGGCGGGCAGCGCCCCGTTGCGCAGCACGTTGGCCAGGTCCTGCGCCTCGGTGAAGTCGAAGCGGCCGCGGATGAGCCCCCGGCCGCCGGTGATCGGCGTCTCGATCACCGGCGCCGACTCGACCACGCCGTCGAGGACGATGGCGAGCTGGCGGCCGACGTTCGCGCTGGTGATCTCGCCGAACTCCTTGGTGCCGCGCGCGTCGAGCACGAAGTCGACCACCATGCCCTCGGTGGCCGCGCCCTGGGAGACGAACGCATCCGTCAGCACGTCGCCGGTCATGAGGGTGCGCCGCTCGACCGCGACGGGGCTCGCGCGGCGACCCTTCTCGCTCTTGCCCGGCAGGTAGTGCACGTTCGGCCCGGGGTGGTCGGGAGTCCCCGCGTCGCCCGCCCGCGCCACCAGCTTGAACTCGAGGAGCGCCGTGCGCCCGATCAGCTCCTTGGCGCGCTGCGGATCTTGGACGCCGGGCAGCTGCACCACGATCTCGTCCGTCCCCTGCGCCTGCACGGTCGGCTCCGCCACGCCGAACTGGTCGATGCGGTTGCGGATGATCTTCAAGGCCTGCTCCTGGACGTTGTCGCGCAGGCGCTGCACCTCGCGCGGCTCGAGCGTGTAGGCGAGGTCGCCCGCCTCGACGTCCGATTCGGGTACGGCGACCAGGCTCGGGAAACGGTCTTTCACGAGCGCCTCGACCTGCGCACGCTTGTCCTTGTTGGCGAGCCGCAGGTGGACGGTCCGGCCCTCCCGCTCGACCGAGGCGGCGCCGATCTGCTCCTCGCGCAGCGTCCGCTCGAGGTCCTGCATCTGTCGATCGACCGTGTTGTCGACCGCCTGATCGATGTCGACGCCGTAGAGGAGGTGGGTCCCGCCCTGCAGGTCGAGGCCAAGCCGGATCGGCTGGCGCCAGGGCCAGAACGCCGGCGCCGGCCGCACGAAGCTCGGCACCAGGAAGACGAGGGCGGCCACTGCCAGCGCCGCGTAGAACGCCCCCCGGGTGAGAACCGATCGGCTCACGACTTCTCCCGCTCTTTCTCCCGGACCTCGAGGGCCGGGCCCTTGGTGACCGTCTGGATCGAGCTGCGGTCCACCTCGACCTGCACGTTGCGGGCGATCTCCACGGTCACCACCTTCTCCGCCACGCCCGTCACCCGGCCGTGGATGCCGGAGGCCATCACCACGCGGTCGCCCCGCTTGAGCGCCGCGACCATCTGCGCGTGCTCCCGTCGGCGCTTCTGTTCGGGGCGCAGGAGGACGACGTAGAAGACCACGCCGAGCAGGAGCAGCGGCAGTATCTGGAGCACGGGCGGTGCGCCCCCGTCCGTCCCCTGCGTGAAGAGCCCCCCCACGCTACGCCCACGCCCCGGCTGCAGCCGCCGCCCGCGCCGGGAAGCTGCCCTCCGTGAGCGCGGCGCGTACCTCGCGCATCAGGTGCAGATAGAAGTGCAGGTTGTGCAGCGTGGCGAGCTGGGCGCCGAGCATCTCGCGGGCCAGCACCAGGTGCCGGAGCGCGCCCCGGCTGAAGCGCGTGCAGGTGTAGCAGGGGCAGCCGTCCTCGACCGGACGCGCGTCGCGGGCGTGCGCGGCGTTGCGGATCATCAGCTTGCCTTGTCGAGTGAAGAGCGTCCCGTTGCGGGCGTTGCGCGTGGGCAGGACGCAATCGAAGAGATCGTATCCCATCGCCGCGAAGCGAAG
>Ga0209058_1002223_pt1 | contig 16181 bp, 22 predicted proteins | sample GraSoiAngelo_147_FD_185904 | JGI IMG/M metagenome (GOLD analysis project Ga0209058, IMG submission 185904) | Grasslands soil microbial communities from the Angelo Coastal Reserve, California, USA - 14_1009_05_40cm (SPAdes) (version 2) | ecosystem: Environmental > Terrestrial > Soil > Grasslands ... | reverse complement strand
ACCGCGCGCACACGCGCGACCAGCTCTTTGGGCGAGAACGGCTTGGTCATGTAGTCGTCCGCGCCCAGCTCCAGGCCGACGAGCTTGTCCGACTCCTCCGTCCGGGCGGTCAGCATGATGATCGGCACCTCGCCCTCGCGCCGCAGCGAGCGGGCCACGTCGAGTCCATCCAGACCCGGCATGGACAGATCGAGAACCACGAGGTCAGGCCGGCCCGTGCGGGCCGTGCGCAGCGCCGCCTGCCCGTCAGACGCCGTGAGCACGGTGAACCCACCGTGCTCGAGATAGTCGCGGACGAGCTGCACGATCCGCGGCTCGTCGTCCACCACCAGGATGGTCGCCACGGCGACCATCCTAGGTTCAGACATCGCCCTTAGACGGAGCGCGTGTCCGGTGGAGGGGGTGGGGGTGTCGAGCCTGCCGAACCTCCTGGCGAAGGCGGCTGCTCGCCGTGCTGCCGGCGGTGCCACTCCTGCGCCCGATCCTCGAACGAGTGTGGGCCGTAGCCCCAGCCCCGCCCGTAGCCCCAGCCGCCGCCCATCATCTTGCGGGCGCCGAAGCCCCAGAACGCGAGCCGGAACAGCCAGAAGATGCCGAACAGGATCAGCAGGAACCACAGGATTCCGAAACCGGCGAAGAACGGGTGGAAGCCGCCGTAGTAGTAGCCGGGTGCGACGTTGCCCTGCGCGGCCGCCGGCAGGTGCGTGTTCACCCCGTCCGACCAGCCCACGTTGTAGGCGATCGCTCCCACGATCACGAGCAGGATCACCGTTCCCAGCAACCCCAATAGACCAAAACCGCGTCGCATCGAAACTTCACTCCTTTGTGTGAACGAGATTTGCCTGGCTCTCATCCTTCCCGGGAGTTGTGAGGGAGTCGTGAACGTCCTACGAACGCCGGACGGAGATCAGAACCCGCCTTCGAGCTCGACCAGCTCCGCGCTCTGCGCCCATAGCGCGGCCTGCTGCGCAGTGTCCAGCGTCGACTTCGGCGGATCGATGCGGCGTGTGCCCCTGAAAAACCAGCCTGTCGTGCCCGCGAACGCCGACGACAGCGCGAGCTCGGCCAGGTCCTGGCCCGCGCGCTCCGGGTCGCGCGCCAGGAATCGGCTCAGCAGGCGCAGCGCCCCCGGCGCCTCGCGCATGCCCTTCGAGCGCACGATCCCGGGGTGGAACGCGTTCGCGCGCACGTCCCAGCGCTTGGCCCGGCGCGCGAGCTCGAACGTGAACATCAGGTTCGCGGCCTTGGTGGCCCCGAAGGTGTGAAAGGCGTTGAACCGGTGCCGGTCGAGCAGACGGTCGACGTCTACGCGCGTCCCCGACGGCGCGGTCACAGTGATCACGCGGCCGCCAGGACTCAAACGGTCGCGCAGCAGGTTTGTGAGCAGGAACGGCCCGAGGTGATTCACCGACAGCATCAGCTCGAGGCCGTCGGCGGATTTCTGAAACCGCGCCACGTAGACCGCGGCGATGTTCAGCAGCGCGTCGATGTGGCCGGTGCTGCGGTTCAGCTCCCTCGCCGCCGCGCGCACCGAGGCGAATGAGGACAGGTCGAACGACGGCCGCGAGAGCGCGATCACCTGCGCGCGCTGCTTCGTCAGCGCGGCCACCGCCGCCGACCCGATCGCGCCCGTCGCTCCCGTGACGACGACCGTTGCCATGATCTAGCCCGTGATCGTATCCGCGCACGACGGCTACCCTCGCTGGCTTCACAGCGGCGCCGATTTCCTGGAGATGGACATCCGCCGCTCGCGGGGGGGCGCCGTGGTCCTTGCGCACGACCGGCTGCGGTGGTGGAGGAGGTACGTCGGGTTCGACGAGGTCCTGGCGGCGGTTCCGCCGACCATCGGGCTCCACCTGGACCTGAAGGAAGCCGGCTACGAGCTGGAGCTGGTCGGCAGGGTGCTCGAGAGATGGACCGCGGACAGGGTCGTGGTCACGCCGGACTTCGAATCCTCCGTGAAGGCGGTCAAGGCTGCCTTCCCCGAGGTACGCGTCAGCCCGGTCGATTTCATCACCCTCGACCAGCGGTACGCGACGGATGGGGCGCTGGCCGCGGCCAGGAAACCGGTCTGGGTCTGGACGGTCGACGACCGGCGAGAGATCGAGCGGTTCATTGCCGACAGCCGGATCGAAGGCATCATCACCAACCGGCCCGACCTGGCGCTGGAGCTCAGGTCGGCCAGATCGTGATGTCCTTCTCGCAGCAGAACGCTCCTTCGTCCGGGGTCCAGTGGAGGATGAAGGGCGGGTTGGCGTTCGACACGCGGAAGCAGATGTCGACCGGCCCGAATGTCTGCCCTCCGCTGAAGTCGTAGCGCGTGAACGACTTGCATCCGGCCGCGTCGGTGATCGGGATCGAGGAGCGCCGGCCGGCGTCGATGAGCTGCAAGTCGTCGGGCGCCACGTGCGTGGAGTCGGACGAGTTCTGGAACTTCACCGTCATGCGCACGACGTCGTTCGTCACGCGCACGTTCGAGATCCAGATCGTGTAGCCCTTGACGTTCGCGCACGGGCCGGGCGAGCAGTTATCGGGCTGAAGGTCGCTGTTCGGCTTGGTGGTCAGAGGCGACTTCAGCGCCATGTAGGCGCCGCCCGCGACCAGGGCGGCCACGATCAGGCCCGTCAGGGCGGCAAGGAAGGTCAGCAGGCGGCGGGCCATGGCTAGCTAAACGGTGATTATGCAGACGCGTAACGCCCCTCCGGCCGTATTTGCCGGCCACCTCCCACGAATGGGGAGGGTGCTTAGACGGGGACGGCCTCGGCGACCCTCTCGTCGGACAGCACCCGCCCGTCCTTGAGCCGGATGTGCCGCGACGCCTGGGAGGCGATGTCCAGGTCATGGGTCACCAGCACGATCGTGACCTGGTCCTCGCGGTTCAGCCGCTTCAGGAGGTCGACCAGCTGCTGCGCCGTCTCGGTGTCGACGGCGCCGGTCGGCTCGTCGAGCAGGATCAGCGAGGGCTTGTTGACCATCGACCGCGCGATCGCGACGCGTTGCATCTGGCCGCCGGACAGCTCCGACGGCTTGTGCTTGATGCGGTCCGAGAGCCCGACGCGGTCGATCAGCTCGACGGCGCGCTGCTTGCCCTCGGCCCCGTCTTTCACGTAACGCTGCGGCAGCATCACGTTCTCGTAGACGTTCAGCCCCGACAAGAGGTTGTACTCCTGGAACACGAAGCCGACCTTGCGTCCCCGCATGTGTGCGCGCTCGCGGTCGCTCAGCGTCGTGGTCTCGACGTCGTCGATGACAAGGTTGCCCGCCGTCGGCTTGAGCAGAAGGCCTAGCAGGTCGAGCATGGTCGTCTTGCCGCTGCCGGAGCGACCGATCACGGCGACGAACTCGCCCCGGTCGATGTCCAGCGTCACGCCGTCGAGGGCCTTGATGACCTCCGAGCCCCGCTTGTAGTGCTTCGTGAGGTTGAGCAGCCGGACGCCCGCCATCAGTCGTTCCTCAGCGCGATCACAGGGTCGAGCCTGGCCGCCCGCAGCGCGGGAAAAACTCCGGCCAGCGCACCGAGCACGGCGGCGAAGCCGATCGCGATGCCGGTGAGCATGGGCGTGATCAGGAACAGCGAAGAGCCGTCGGCCGCGGGGAAGAACACATTTCGCACCACCACGAGCAGCACGCCGAGCCCGTACCCGATGAGGCCGCCGAGCAAGCCCATGAAGGTGGCCTCGACCAGGAACTCGCGCAGGATGTTCGTCGTCGTCGCCCCGACCGCCTTCTTGAGGCCGATCTCGCGCACGCGGTCCGAGACCGCCATGAACATGGTGTTGATGATCGAGAGGCCGCCGACGACGAGCGCGAGGAGTGCCGCCGCGACGGCCGCGCCGGTGAAGATCTGGCCGCCCGCCCTGAAGGCGTTGACCAGGTCGCTCGGCCTGAGCGCCTTGACCCCCGGGACCTCGGAGTTGATCCGGTCCGCGATCTTGTCGAGCTCGGACAGCGACGTCCCGTGCTTGCCATACACGGAGATGCCCTCGGTGATCTGCGTCACATCGATGGAATCGCGGAGCTGCGCGGGCAGGCTGTCGCGCAGGAGCATCTGCCCATCCGCGAGGTTGATGTAGGCGAATGAGTCGGGGGCCGTCTTGGTCTCGCTGATGAGACCGACGACGTTGAAGGTGTGGTTGATGAAGTCGGGCTTGGCGTCGGCCGGCCGGACCGGCAGGTCGATCGTGTCGCCGACCTTCTTCTTGAACTCCTTCGCGATCGTGTAGCCGAGCGCGACATCACCACGCGATGTGGTGCTCACTGCACGTCCTGACGCATACGTCAGCTTGAGCGCGCTGTAGGCGTCCTCGCCGGGGTCGGCGGCCACGATCGTGTCCGGGACTCCGAAGCTGACCACGAACGCACCGCCAGGCTTGGCCTGGAACTGGTAGCCGGCAAACGCGGCCTCCACGCCTTCGACGCTTTTGATCTCGTCGATCTTGCTCATGGGCAGCAAGTTCGCCGCCTGGCCGTCGGGCGGGCCTACCTGCACGCTGCCGCCGAAGTACTGCACGCCTCCGTCGATCAGCGCGTTGAAGTTCTCGGCAAACGCCCCGAACGTCGTCAAGGCGAAGACGCCGATGACGATGCCCGAGATCGTGAGCGTGCTGCGCAGCTTGCGGCGCCAGATGTTGCGGAAGATCTCCACGGGGTGTTGAGAATACGGAAGGCTTGCTTAAAGGCGGGTAAAGGACCGGCCGCTAGCCGACGACAGCGGCAAGCCTTCCCGCGGGGCCCGGCGCGTTCCGGCCCGCAACCGGGTGTTTATACAATTGCGCCGCCATGAGGGGATGCGGTGTTCAGCCTTTTGCTCAAAGGCTTCGCCCTGGGCTTCGCCATCGCCGCGTCGCCCGGGCCGATCTTCTTTCTCTGCCTTAGGCGGACCCTGACCCAGGGCCGGCTGACCGGCCTCCTCTCCGGCTTCGGAGTCGCCACCGCGGATGGCTTCTATGCCGCGATCGCCACGTTTGGAGTTGCCGCGCTGACTACCGCCTTCGTCGCCGGGCGCCGGCCGCTGGCCGTGGGCGGCGGGGCGGTCCTCGTGCTCCTCGGAGCGCGCATCCTGATGGAGCGGGCGCAGCCCGCTCGTGAGGCGAGCGCGCCCACCGGCCGCGGCCTGGCGTGGGCCTACGTCTCGACCCTTGGCCTGACCATCACGAACCCGGCGACCATCGTGTCGTTCGCGGCGCTGGCGGCGACGCTCGGGCTCGGCACGGGCGGATCGTTCCTGCGTCCGGCGGTGGTCGTCCTCGGCGTGCTGCTCGGCTCGGCAGCGTGGTGGTGCGTGCTCGTGGTCGCCACTTCGGTGCTGCGCGCCCGGTTGACTCCGGTTGTGATTCGATGGATCAGCACGGTCAGCGGTCTCGCCATCGCGGTGCTCGGAATTTTGGCCGTGCTTTCGGCCTTCTCAGGTTAGGAGTGGAGACGAGCAGCAAGCGCACGCGCACCGTCAGCTGGGAGGACCCGTTCGAGGTTCCCAGGGCGGCCGCCGGCCGCAGTGGTCTCGAGCTTCTGAGGGACGTCTTCTCCGGCAAGCTTCCGCCGCCGCCGATCACCGCCACCATGGGTTTCCGCGGCGTCGAGGTGGAGGATGGCCTCGCGGTGTTCGAGGGCGAGCCGGGCGAGCACCTGTACAACCCCATCGGCTCTGTCCACGGCGGGTTTGCGATGGCGCTGCTGGACTCGGCCATGGGCTGCGCCATCCACACCACGCTCCAGGCGGGCGAGCGTTACACCACCCTCGAGGTGAAGACCAACTTCGTGCGCCCGATCACGGTCGACACGGGCACCGTTCGCTGCGAGGGCGTCGTCGTCCATCGGGGCGGCACGGTCGCGACCGCCGAGGGAAAGCTGTTCGCGGTCGCCAGCGGCAAGCTGCTGGCGCATGGGAGCACGACGTGCCTGATCGCCAGATCCGCGTAGTCGACGTTTTCACCGAGAAGGCGCTCACCGGAAACCAGCTCGCCGTCGTTCTCGACGGCACCGACCTCTCCTCGAAGTTGATGCAGCGCATCGCGCGCGAGATGAACTTCCCCGAGACGACGTTTGTGCTGCCGCCCGACAACCCCGCGCACGCGGCGAAGGTGCGCATCTTCACACCCGCGATGGAGCTGCCGTTCGCCGGCCATCCGACCATCGGCACCGCGTGGGTGCTCGCGGACGAGGGCATCGCCCGAGGGCTCGAGTTCACGCTCGAGGAGACGGTCGGGCCGGTGCGGGTGCGTGGCGTCACGGAGAACGGCCGCGTCGTCTTCTGGATGACGCATCCGAAGATGAGCTTCGGTGAGGTGCTTCCGCACAAGCAGGTCGCGGCCGCCATCGGGGTGGACGAGGACGCGATCGTCCATGACGTGCCGGCGCAGTTCGCGAGCACCGGCAACCCGCATCTGTACGTCGCGCTTCGCGATCCCGGCGCGGTCGACGCCGGAGTCCCGGACCCGGCTCGCGTGCGCAAGCTCGTCGGCGACCACGCCCACGGCATCTACCTCGTCGCCGCGAACGGTCCTGGCCATCTCTACGGGCGGATGTTCGCGGAAGACGTGTCCGAAGACCCGGCCACCGGATCGGCCGCCGGGCCGCTCGGGGCGTTCGCGGTCAAATACGGGCTCGCCGAGCGGGCGGCCAAGGTCGCGATCGTCACCGAGCAGGGGACGAAGATGGGCCGCCAGGGTTTCATCCACATCCAGCTCGAGTACGGCGAGTCGAAGGACGTTCCCGAGCGCATCGAGGTCGGCGGTGGCGTCATGCCGGTGCTCAGGGGCACGCTGGCAGACTTCGAGTAGTGCAGGTCGACAGCTACCGCTTCCTGCCGCGCAGCTTCCGTCCTTTATATGAGGGTCGTGGCGCGTTCCCCGGCGAATCAGAGCCCGTGTGGACCCCGTTCGCCAAACGCCTCGCCGATTCGCGCATCGCCCTGCTGACGTCGGCGGGGATCCACCTGAAGGCCGGCCAGCCGGCGTTCGACCTCGACGGCGAGCGCGCCCGGCCCGAGTGGGGCGATCCGACCTGGCGCATCATCGCCGCTTCGACCGAGCCCGACGCGATCGGCGTCGCCCACCTGCACATCAACGAGGACGACCTGCTGGCCGACCCGGAGATCGCGCTGCCGATGCGCGGCCTGGACCAGCTCGTGGCCGATGCCGTGGTCGGCTCCGCGGTGGGCGAGCACCTCGCGGTGATGGGCTACCAGGACCGTGGGCTCGACGACTGGCGCCGGACCACGGCGCCTGCGATCCTCGAGCACCTGCGGGCGCAGGAGGCGGATGGTCTGGTTCTCGCCCCCGCTTGACCCGACTGCTGCAGCAACGTGCCCGTGCTGGCACGGTGGATCGAGGCGGCGGGGATGCCGACCGTGGTCGTGACCATGATGCCCTCCGTGGCCGAGGAGAGGCGGACGCCGCGCATCGTCGGCGTGGAGTTTCCATTCGGCCACTCGTTCGGCATGCCGCACGACCGGACGATGCAGCGAGGGGTGCTCGAGCTGGCCCTACGCGTGCTGGCCGGCGCTAACGCGTTCGGGACGCGCGTCGACTTCGACCTGGAGTGGCCGGTACCCCTCCGCGAGGCGTATCGCGCCTGGCAGCCGAAAGAGCCGAGCCCGATCGTCAAGAAGCTGTTGGCGGCCCGTGAGCGATAGCTGCTTTCGCCCGAGATGGCGAAAAAGTACGGCTTGAGGCGCTTCTGACCGCCCGAGATGGCGGAAAAGTGCCGCCGCAGCTAACTACTTGGGGTCGAGCTTGATCGACGCCGAGTTGATGCAGTAGCGCAGCCCGGTCGGCTCCGGCCCGTCGTCGAACACGTGCCCCAGGTGGCCGCCGCAGCTTGCGCAGTTGACCTCGGTCCGGACCATGAAGTGCGACGTGTCCACCAATTCCTCGACCGGCGCCCCTTCGGCCGGCGCGTAGAAGCTCGGCCAGCCGCAGTGGGCGTCGAACTTGGTCTCCGACTCGAACAGCTTGGCCCCGCAGCCGGCGCACAGGTAGACGCCAGGCGTCTTGGTGTCCCAGTACTCGCCCGTGAAAGGCCGCTCGGTGCCCTTCTCGCGCAGGACGTGGAACTGCATCGGGGTCAGGTCTCGTCTCCACTCGGCTTCGCTCTTCTGGACGCTCGCTTCGCTCTTCTCTTTCACCTTGCTACTTTGCCCTCAACTCTTAACCACCAAACGCCTCAACGGGCGGTACCCTCGGAAGGTACCTGAGGCATTCATCTTGGGGGGTGTCGAGATGTCGCCGATCGATCGCCGAACGTTCCTGAAAGCCGCCGGCGCCCTGGGTCTGGCGGGCCTCGCGGCGCCCGTGATGCCCGGCCTCGCGGCGACGTTCGTAAAGCGCCGCAACCCGATCCAGCACATCATCATCGACCTCCAGGAGAACCGCTCCTTCGACCACTACTACGGATTCGCGCCCTTCGCCGGCGCATTTGGGGTCCCGGCCGGCTATACGCAGCCGGACGGCAGCGGCGGCAGCGTCGCGCCGTATCACTTCACCAGCCTCTCCACGCCGGACATCGGTCACAGCTGGACCGCGACGCACCGCGAGTGGAACGGCGGTGCGATGGACGGCTTCTTCACCACCGACGGCATCAACGCCATGGGCTTCTACACAGCGCAAGACCTGCCGTTCTACTACAGCCTCCACGACACGTCCACGCTGTGCGTCAACTACTTCTGCTCCCTGCTCGGGCCGACGTGGCCGAACCGCTTTTACACCGCCGCGGGCACATCAGGCGGCATCACCACCAACGGCATCTGGGGCTACGGTGTCTTCGACTACCCGATCATCCTCGACCTGCTCGACGCCGCGAATGTGTCGTGGAAGGTCTACAACGTCGGCATGGACAGCGTCCCCTTTGGCAACACCGACAACGTCTTCGTCTTCTGGAAGAGGTTTGCGAACGACCAGCGCGCACACCGTCCCAAGCAGGAGTTCTTCCAGGACCTGAAGCAGGACACGCTGCCCAACGTCTCGTGGATCATCCCCAGCTTCGCGCGCGGATGGGACGAGCACCCGCCCGCCGACGTCTCGGTCGGCATGGGCATCGTCCAGGAGCTGGTCGACGGGCTGCGCAACTCGTCGTCGTTCGCGAGCTCCGCGTACATCCACACCTACGACGAGGCCGGCGGCTACTTCGACCACGTCGCGCCGCCGCAGGTCGACGCCTACGGTCTTGGCATCCGCGTCCCGACCTGGATCATCTCGCCGTTCGCCAAGCCGGGCCACCTCGAGCCGACCGTGTACGAGCACACGTCGACCCTGAAGTTCATCGAGGCTGTGTTCAACCTGCCGACGCTCGCGTCCGCGAACCACATGTTCGACGCGGGCACGCCGACCGGCGGGAACTACCAGGCCGGCGGGGCGCCGGCGCCGCCGCGGGACAACCTGGCGAGCATCGGCAGCCTGATGGAGTGCTTCGCCTTCTAACTAACCTAGGAGTCGTGGCAAGCCGGGAACTCCAGTCGCGGCTCAAGAAGGAGCTCGTGATCTGGTTGGTGACCGCGAGCAAGAGCGGGCACCCGCAAGCGGTGCCCGTCTGGTTCCTATTTCACGGCGACTCGTTCCTCATCTACTCCGCACCTGGGGTCAAAGAGCGCCACGTGCGCGAGAACCCAAACGTCGAGCTCCACCTCAACACCGACGAGGTGGGCGACGTCGTGGTTCGGATCTCGGGCAAGGCGAGGATCACAAAGTCCGAGCCGCCACCCCACAAGGTCCCGGCCTACATCCGCAAGTACGGCGATCAGATCGAGGGATTCGGCTGGACACCCGAGGAGTATTCGCGCCGCTATCCGCACCCCATCCGCGTGCGGCAGCTCCGTTTTCACTGAAAGGGAGGCGTAAATTGCCGCATCCGCTTCGCTTCGGCCTCAAGGCGTCTGGCCAGTGGATCAGCATCGAGCAGCTGCGGACGGTCTGGAAGATCGCCGATGAGTCCGGCTTCGACCACCTGTGGGACTTCGACCACCTCGCCACCATCGGCGCCAACGGCCCGGACGGCCCGGTCTACGAAGGCTGGGCCCTGCAGGCGGCGATGGCCGAGGCGACCAGTCGGGTGCGCATCGGCTGCATGGTCACCGGGAACACCTATCGCCACCCGATCGTCCTCGCCAAGCTGGCGGTGACGGTCGATCACCTGTCGGGTGGGCGGCTGGAGTTCGGCATCGGCGCCGCGTGGGCTGAGATCGAGCACCAGATGTACGGCATCGAGGGTCTCGACCACCGCGTCGGCAGGTTGAGCGAGTCGCTCCAGATCATCAAATCGCTGTTCACCGAGGAGCGCACTACCTTCGAAGGCCGCTACTACAGGTTCAAGGATGCGATCGCCAACCCCAAGCCGGTCCAGAAGCCCCACCCGCCGATCTGGATCGGCGCATCGGGCGCGACGACCCTGCGCCTGACGGCGCGCCACGCCGATGTCTGGAACATCTCGGGCGGCGACGCCGCCGCGGTGAAAGATGTGATCGGCAGGTTCGAGGAGGCGTGTGGACAGGTCGGCCGTGACCCCTCCGAGGTCAGGCGCTCGATCCAGTTCTTCTGGGACGGCCAGGACAGGAACGAGGTGCTCGAGCAGTCGGCGCAGTTCTATGAGCTGGGCGTCACCGAGCAGATCATCTACATGCGCGGCGACCACCCCGACCGCACTGCGGGGAAGGTCGCGGAGATGCTTCCCGAGCTGCGTCGCCTGGAGAGGGTCCCCTCCTAGGCAAATATCGTTGACACGACATATATCGTTGTAGTAATATGTCGGCGTGGCCGACGTTTTTCAGATCCTTGCCGACCCGACCCGGCGTCGTATCGTGGAGGCGCTGAGGCGCGGGGAGCGCTCGGTGGGGGAGCTGGTCGCGGTCGTCGACATCGGACAGCCCGGTGTTTCGAGGCAGCTGGCCATCCTGGAAGACGCGGACTTCGTCGTCGTGCGGCCGGAGGGTCGGCGCCGGCTCTACTCGCTGCGGCCGCAGCCGTTTCGGGAGCTCTCGGAGTTCGTGACCGCGTACCGCGCGATCTGGGAACCGAGGCTGGACCGGTTTAGCGCCGAGCTGGAACGCCGGCGCAGAAACAAGCATTCGAAAAGGAGAAACTCAGATGGCTGAAACACTTCGACCCTGTCTGACGTTCAAGGACCGCGCCGAGGAGGCGGTCAAGTTCTACGTCTCGATCTTCCCGAACTCGAAGATCACCGACATCTCGCGCGTCGAGACGGATGGCGGGCCGATCCCCAAGGGCAAGCTCCTCAGCGCCATCTTCGAGCTGGACGGCCGCGAGTTCCGCGCGTTCGACGGCGGCGAGAGCTTCACCTTCAGCGAGGGCATCTCGCTCGACGTCACCTGCAAGAACCAGGAGGAGGTCGACCGCTACTGGTCGAAGCTCACCTCGGGTGGCGGCGAGGAGGGACCGTGCGGCTGGCTGAAGGACCGCTTCGGGGTCTCGTGGCAGGTCGTGCCCGAGCAGCTCGGCCAGATGCTGAGCGACCCGAAGGGCGGCAACTCCGAGGCCGCGATGAACGCGATGCTGAAGATGAAGAAGATCGACATCGCGACCCTCGAGAAGGCCTACAAGGGATCGCCGGTAGCGTGACCGAACGTCCAAAGCTCACCCTCGAGCGCACTTTCGAGGCCACGGCGGAGGAGGTGTGGGAGCTCTGGACGACGAAAGAGGGAATCGAGTCGTGGTGGGGCCCGGAGGGTTTCAGCGTCGCCGTGAGCGAGCTGGACCTCCGGCCCGGCGGGGAGCTGCGCTACGCGATGAGCGCGGTCGCTCCAGAGATGGTCGAATACGTCCGGCAAGCCGGCATGCCGGTCACGAACCACCATCGGATCAGGTACACGGAGGTCGAACGGCCGCACCGGCTCGCATACATGGAGCTGGCCGACTTCATCCCCGGCGTCGAGGCCTACGAGGTGGAGACCATCGTCGAGCTGCGTTCTGTCGGCGACGCGGTGCACATGGTGCTCACCTTCGAGGCGATGCATGACGCACGATGGACCGAGCTCGCCAGGCTCGGCCGGGAGGGAGAGCTGGAACGCCTCGCCAAGGTCCTGGCTGCGCGAGAATGACTCATCCCCAAGCCAACAGGAGGTAGGTCATGGCCGACAGTGTGTATCGGGTCACTGAGCTAATCGGGACCAGCAGCCAGTCCTGGGAGGCGGCCGCCCGCGGCGCCGTCGAGACCGCGGCCAAGAGCCTGCGCGACCTCCGCGTCGCCGAGGTGGTGGAGCAGGACATGACGATCGAGAACGGGAAGGTGACGAGCTACCGCGTCAAGCTCAACGTCTCGTTCAAGTACCTGCCCGAGGCGGGCCCGAGGGCCGGCAGCCGCAAGCGCTAGGGGGCGGTCGCTGCCTGGAGCTGGCAGCCGGCGGCCTTCATCTCCTCGAGGGCCTGCTGGCCGGTGGCTTCGTTGACCGCCGCGCAGAGGTTGACCAGGACGCGCACCTGGTACTGGTTCTTGCGCGCGTCGAGGGCGCTCGCGCGGACGCAGTAGTCGGTGGCGATGCCGCAGACGTCGATGTGGTCGACCCGCTGCTCCTTCAACAATTCGAGCAGCGGATGGCCGCGCTTGTCCAGGCCGTCGAACGCCGAGTAGGCGGCGGCGTTGCGACCCTTGGTGACCACCTCGTGGATGTACTTCTCGCGGACCAGGTTCTGGATCGTCGGCACGAACGCGGCGCCCGGTGTGCCCACCATGCAGTGTGGCGGCCAGGTGTTGATGAAGTCCGGCGTGTCCGAGATGTGGTCTGGCGCGCTCTCGTGGTAGTCGCGTGACGCAACCACGAAGTCGTACTCGGACCTGAAGTGGCGCACGTGCCGCGCGATCATCGCCGCCACCTGCAGTCCCCCAGGCACGCCGAGGCTGCCGCCCTCGACGAAGTCCACCTGGACGTCGACCACGAGCAACGCATTTCTCATTCCCGCGACCTTACTTAACGCTGACTAGACTGACCCTATGGCCTCCGTGATAGTAGCGGGCGCGCGCACCCCGTTTGGCAAGTTCGGAGGCGGCTTCAAAGACGTCCCGGCCACGACCCTCGGCGCCCACGCCATCCGCGCCGCCCTGGCCCGCGCGCGCGTCGAGGGAAAGGACGTGGATTACGTGATCATGGGTCAGGTCCTGCAGGCCGGGGCGGGTCAGATCACAGCCCGTCAGGCGGCGATCGGGGCGGGCATCCCACAGGAGGTGCCCGCGATCACGATCAACAAGGTCTGCCTCTCCGGCATCAACGCCATCGCGCTCGCGGACCAGCTGATCCGCGCGGGCGAGGTGGAGGTGGTGGTCGCCGGCGGCATGGAGTCGATGTCAGAAGCCCCGTACGTATTTCCCCGGGCGCGCTTCGGCGCCCGCATGGGCAACGCCGAGATGGTCGACTCGATGATCCACGACGGCCTGTGGTCGACCTTCACCGGGCAGCACATGGGCGAGAGCTCGGACGAGGTCAACAAGGAGCTCGAGATCAGCCGCGAGGAGCAGGACGCGTGGGCCGCGCGCTCGCACCAGCGGGCCGCCAGGGCCTGGTCGAATGGCGGCGTGCTCAAAGACGAGGTGGTGCCGTTCGGAAAGCTCGAGCGCGACGAGGGCGTCAGGCCCGAGACCACGGTGGAGACGCTCAGCAAGCTGACGCCCGCGTTCCACAAGGACGGCACCATCACCGCCGGCAACGCGTCTCAGGTCTCGGACGGCGCCGCCGCCGTGGTCGTGATGTCGAAGGAGCGCGCCGCCAAGCTCGGCGCGGAACCCCTGGCCGAGATCGTCGCGCACGGCATGAGCGCCGAGCGCTACGCGTGGCTGCACACCGTGCCCGCGCTTGCTTTGAGCAATGCGCTGAAGAAGGGCGGGCTCGGCGTCGACGACCTCGATCTCGTCGAGATCAACGAAGCATTTGCCGCGGTGGCGCTGAACGCGACGCGGATGCTCGGGCTCGACGAGGAAAAGGTGAACGTCAACGGCGGGGCGGTGGCGCTCGGCCATCCGATCGGAGCAAGCGGCGCCCGACTCGTGCTGACCGTGGCGGGCGAGCTGAAGCGGCGCGGCCTTCGCACTGGCGCCGCGGCGCTGTGCGGCGGCGGCGGCCAGGGCGACGCGCTGGTCGTGCGCCGGCCTTCGTGACGCAGCGCACGACCTCGCCCTACGGCTCCTGGGCCTCGCCCATCACCCCCGGTGTCCTCCTCCAGGGCACCGTGCACATGCGCAACCAGATGACTCGCTGGGACGGCGCCGACCTCTACTGGTCCGAGCTGCGGCCGTATGAGGGCGGCCGGATCGTGGTGTGCAAACGCGCCGCCGGCGGGGCCATCTCGGACGTCACGCCCAGCGGTTTCAACGCTCGCAGCCGCGTGCACGAGTACGGCGGCGGGCACTACGCGGTGGCGGGCGGGACGGTTTTCTTCACCAACTTCCAGGATCAGCGCCTTTACCGCCACGACTCAGGCCGCGAACCCCGACCGATCACGCCCGACGCGGACGTGCGTCACGCCGATATGCTCGTCGACTCGCGGCGCGGCCGCGTCGTCGCCGTGCGCGAGGACCACAGCACCGGCGCGCGGGAGGCCGTCAACACGATCGTCTCCGTTGACGCCGACGGCCGCGGCGACGCCGTCACGCTCGCGTCGGGCAACGACTTCTACGCCTCGCCCAGGCTGAGCCCAGACGGCGACCGCATCGCGTGGCACACGTGGAACCACCCGCACATGCCGTGGGACGCGAGCGAGATCTGGGTGGGGGAGCTGGACCGCGAGGGCCGGGTGACGTCCAGGCGCAAGGTGGCGGGTGGCGCCAACGAGTCCGTGCTGCAGCCCGAGTGGTCCCCTACCGGCGAGCTTTATTTCGTGTCCGACCGCAACGACTGGTGGAACCTCTACCGCGCACGGGGCGAAGGCGACGAGCCGGTGTGCCGGCGCGCGGCGGAGTTCGGCGCGCCGCAGTGGGTGTTCGGCCAGCGTTTCTACGCCTTCAACGGCCCCGACGAGATCGTGTGCGTCTTCAACGAGAGCGGCGGCGCCAAGCTCGGACGCATCGACCTCAACACCGGCCGGCTGCAGCAGATCGAGCTGCTGTACACCACGCTGCACAACGTGCAGGTCGCGGACGGTAAGGCCGTGATGTACGCCAGCTCCGCGACGCTCGCCGAGCGCGTCCTGGTCGTCGACCTGGAGACGCTGGCGCAGGAGGTCGTCAAGGTCGCCAACCCGACGCACATCGAGCCCGGCTACTTCAGCGTGCCCAGGCCGATCGAGTTTCCGACCGAAGGCGGCAAGACGGCGCACGCCCTCTACTACCCGCCGCGCAACCAGGATTTCGAGGCGCCGGCCGGCGAGAAGCCGCCGCTCGTCGTCCACTGCCACGGCGGCCCGACGGGGAACGCGGGGCCGACGTATCCGTTCGAGTACCAGTACTGGACGAGCCGGGGATTCGCGCTCGTCGACGTCAACTACGGCGGTTCGGCAGGATACGGGCGCGCGTACCGCCAGCGGCTCAAGGGGATGTGGGGCGTGGTCGATGTCGACGACTGCATCAATGCAGCACGCCACCTCGTCGCGGAGGGCCAGGTGGACCCCGACCGCATCTCCATCACGGGCGGCTCGGCCGGCGGCTTCACCGTCCTGCTCTCGTTGACGAAGCGCGACTTCTACGACGCCGGCGCGAGCCACTACGGCATCGGCAACCTCGAGCTCTTCGACAGCACCACTCACAAGTTCGAGTCGCGTTACGACGAATGGCTGATCGGGCCTTACCCCGAGCGTCGCGACGTCTACCGCGACCGCTCGGCGATCAACTTCGCCGACCGGCTCAGCTGCCCGGTCGTGTTGTTCCAGGGGCTCGAGGACAGGATCGTCCCGCCGAGCCAGGCCGAGACCTTCGTCGCGGTGTGCAAGGAGATGAAGCTGCCGTATGCGTACGTGGCGTTCGAGGGCGAGCAGCATGGCTGGCGCAAGGACTCGACCATCAAGCGCGCCATCGAGGGTGAGCTCTATTTCCTGTCCCAGGTCTTCGGCTTCGAGGCGGCCGGCGACATCGAGCCGCTGGAGATAGAGAACTTCACGCCTCAGACTCGGCCTGGTGTCGGCGAGAGGATTTGAACCTCCACGCCCTTTCGGGCACCAGCTCCTAAGGCTGGCGCGTCTGCCATTCCGCCACGCCGACGCCCTCCAACGATAGGCCCAATCTTCGATTCGCAGGCGAATCTACGTTCGGCG
>Ga0209058_1002222_pt1 | contig 16184 bp, 14 predicted proteins | sample GraSoiAngelo_147_FD_185904 | JGI IMG/M metagenome (GOLD analysis project Ga0209058, IMG submission 185904) | Grasslands soil microbial communities from the Angelo Coastal Reserve, California, USA - 14_1009_05_40cm (SPAdes) (version 2) | ecosystem: Environmental > Terrestrial > Soil > Grasslands ... | reverse complement strand
AGTCGTTGCTCGCCGAGATCAACCGCAATCTGGTCGCGGCCGGCGTGGTGGGTGAGGACGACGTGTTCGTCCTGATCTCCGAGATCGGCCGCGCCAATGTCTCCTTCGGCAAGGGGCTCGCCCAGCGGGCTCCGACCGCGCAGTTGGCCGGCTGAACCGTCCGCATGCGACTCGCAGTCGTCGAGGGACAAGTCTTTGGCAGACGGATGTGGATCGGCCGCCGCGACTCCCGTTCTCGTCGTGACCGACTTCCGATGCTTCGAGAGAACTGGTCCTTCGGACGAGGAGTCGCGCAGCTCGTCCCGCAGCCCGAAACGAAATAGAGGAGGAGCGATTCATGGCAAAGACGGTCGGACCTTTCAGCCCATGGTGTCGGATTGGACAGACGATCGCCACGTCCGGTCAGATCGGCCTGGGCGACGACGGGAAGGTGGTCGAGGGCGGCTTCGGGCCCGAGCTCGAGCAGACGCTCCGCAACCTCAGCAACGTCCTCGCCGACGCCGGTGTTACAAGGGAGCAGGTCATCAAAGTCAATGTGTACCTGGCTGACCTAGCGGATTGGTCGGCCCTCAATGGTCCCTACGCTGAGTTCTTTGGCTCTTGGCTCCCAGCGCGGACCGCCTTCGCGACGTCCGCGCTCCCGCTCGGTGCTCGGGTCGAGATTGAGGCCTGGGCCGTCGTCGAGGAGACTCGATGAGCGAGGGCCCAATCAAGTCGATTGCACGGCACCAGGATCGGATCCCATGAACGTCACCCGGCCGCCCCGTACGACTTTCGCGCCGCGGCGAGGCCTTTAGGCGGATGAACCGCCGCGTCTCACACCTCATCGCGGGTTGGCGCACCGGGCTCCCTCGCCCCGTGCTCATCCTTCAAGCGGGAAACGCCCTCAACTACTTCGGTTACGGGCTCGTTCTTCCCTTTGAGATCATCTATCTGCACCAGATACGTGGCTTTTCAACGTCGATAGCCGGACTGGTTCTCGCGGCGACGATGGGGACGGCCGCAATCGCCGCCCCGCCGACGGGAGGGCTGCTCGACCGGTACTCCGCCAAAGCGATCTTGGTCGCAGGACTCCTGGCGAGCGCCCTAGGCTACGCCGGCTTCGCCTACGTAGACAGTCCCTGGCAGGCCTTTGCCTGCTCGATTGTCAGCGGAGCCGGAATAGGCGCGACTGGGACGGCCAACCGGACATTGACCATCAGGTTGGTCAAGCGCGAGCAGCGAACGGCCGCCTTCGCGCTTAACCGCGTCTCGGGCAACTTCGGTATCGGCTCCGGCGCGACCGTAGCCGGCTTCATCGTCGCATCCGCACAGCGGCTCAGCTCGTTTCAAACGCTCTATGTCTTCGACGCCGTCACGTACGCCGCATTCGCGCTGATCGTGCTCGCTGCCGTACCGAGCCCCCGAGCCGAGACCGTCACAGCGACAGACGCCAGCGGAACCGGCTTTCGCGCCGTAGCTCGAGATCGGCTCTTCCTCACTGTGATCGCAGCCAACATCGTGCTCGTCGTGGTCGGCCACACGTTCTTCTCCAACATCCTGCCACCATTTGCAAAGACCCACACACCGCTCGGCCCAGCCGCGATCGGGATCCTCTTTCTCGTCAACACGTCCTTCGTCGTCATCGCGCAAATCCCAGCGGTGCGCGTAGTGACACGCATACGACGCACACACGCTTTCGCGGCGGCAAGCGCGATTTTTGCGGTCAGCCTGCTCGCGGTGCTGCCAGCAACGCTCATCCACTCGGAGCTTGCGGCGACCAGTCTCCTCGCCGGCGTTGCGATCGTCTTCGCAATCGGCGAATGTGTACACACTAATGTTCTCGGGCCACTGGTTGCGGACATGGCTCCAGCCCACCTGCTCGGCCGCTACCTGTCGCTCTACAGTCTGACCTTCACCATCTCCCTGGCCCTCGGCCCGGCGATTGGTGGCCTTCTCCTGCAGACCACGCCAGACGCCATCTGGTGGGGTGGCGCGCTTGCCGCGGTGCTGGCCGGAGCCGTCCTGCTTCGACTCGGTGGCCGCATCCCCGACCCGCTCCGCGAAGCACAGTCACGTCTTGCGTCGGCGCCAGAAGCCGCCTGAGGTCCTGCCACGAGCGAACATGGCCCACGGGACGAAGGCGATGAAACTGGAAGTTCCGGCTTTCGCAAGGTCTGGCTGGCCCTGTGGTCGTGCCATGCGCAAGCTCCACCGCGGCTAATGGGGTGCACTCAGCGTGAAACCTTCGCTGGGCAAACTGTGTCACAGAAATGTCACGCATTCGCGGAACCAGGAGGAACGTGAGGACACAGGAGGACACGAGGGCAGGCGAAATCGAGTACAGGAGGACACTGGAGGAACCAGCCGGACACGGGAGGACACGATCTACGCAGGGTTCGGGACCGTGAGGCCCCGGGTTCAAATCCCGGGCCCCCGACCAAATCTGAGTTCAGTTTCATCACATCGGCCTAATTTGATGTGCTAGCTCCGCTGTACGGGTGTAGCAACCGTGTAGCAACGCAGTCGGGGTTCTACTCGGCGCAGCGACCCGATGCCCGCCGCGCGAAACGCACGCAGTGCACCTCTCACGGCCCAACACGAACCTAGTAGTCGGGGTGGCGGCGCACTTTTCAGACTCTTCTCATCCGATTTTCAGACTGGGCTAGCTGGCCCTCGATACCTTGGGGTCGACGCCGGCAACCGGAAACTGACCATGAAGGAGAACGAAGTGCACATCCAAGTCGTGAATTTCCACTTGAAGGACCTAGGCGAAGAGGAATACGGCAAGCTCTGCGCCCAGCTGGCCCCGACTTTTGCAGAGATTCCAGGGCTCATTTCCAAGGTCTGGCTAGCAGACAAGGCAACAAATACGTACGGTGGCGTCTACACCTGGCGTAACCGAGAAGCCATGGTCGCATTCACCAAAACCGATCTCTTCGCCTCCGTGGTTAGCCATCCCAACTTGATCGACATCAAGTCGACAGATTTCTCGGTCCTTGAGGCTCCGACCCAGGTTACGAGGGGACTCGCCGCCGTTCCCGCGTGAGCCGGACAGTCTGAGGCGAACCGAGTAGTCTGCGCCCGTGACAGTAAAGCTCGGGGATCTGGCAACGCAGAGATCGTCCCGCGCTCTTGTCGGCCGTGAGCAGGAACGAGCCACCCTCCTACAGTTACTGGAGGAGGGTGGCCCCAGGGTTGCTTGGGTCCATGGAATTGCGGGGATCGGCAAGTCCACGCTGCTGGCTGCCTTCTTGGGCCAGGCACGCGACGCCGGTGCGACCGTCGTCCGTCTGGACGGGCGCGCCATTGAGCCCACTGAACGCGGTTTCCTGGGCGCCGTCAATACGGCCATCGGTGGCAAGGCCACCGTTGCCGGTGAGGCCGCCGAACGGTTAGGGCATCTTGATCCCCGCGTCGTGCTGGCCCTCGATAACTATGAAGTTTTGCGCCTTCTCGACGCTTGGCTACGTCAGGTCTTCGTACCGTCCCTGCCAGACAACGTCCGAGTTGTGCTGGTCGGGCGCGAGCCACCTGTGGCCGGATGGCAGGAGTCGCCGGGGTGGGCGGATTTATTTCATGGTCTTCGACTAACGACGTTGTCCGATTCGGACGCAGAGGAGTTGCTGAAACTTATCGATGTCCCTGAAGCTCAGCGCCACGCGATCAACCGATTTGCCTGCGGTCATCCACTGGCGCTCAGAGTCGCGGCCGCAGCCGTGAAGGCGCGCGGCACCTTGGATCTTGAGCATATTGCCAGTGAGGCGGTGATCGAGGTTCTCACCAGCCTTTACCTCCGGGACCTGGACCCGAGTAGTCGCCAGGCGCTGGACGCGGCTGCCGTCGTCCGTCGATCGACTCTCTCGCTGCTCGGCGCAATGCTCCCAGATCGAGCTCCTCAGGATGTCTTTGACCGTCTCCGCAGTCTCCCATTCGTCGAGCTTGGGCCTGATGGTTTGATCTTGCACGACGCTGTTCAACAGGTCATTGCAACAACACTCAGGGCAGCTGATCCAGCCACGTACCGACAGTATCGCCAGGCGGCCTGGAGGCAGCTCACAGGTGAGGTGCGCACCGCCGGAATCTCTGATCTCTGGCGGTACACCGCCGACATGCTCTACCTAGTCGAGAACCCTGTTGTCCGCGAAGCGTTCTTCCCCAGCACGTCAACGGCCTACTCAGTCGAGCCGGCTCAGTCGCGTGATGCGGCGGCGGTCGCCGCGATCATCGAGCGCCACGAACCACCGAGCGAGGCTTCCGCGCTCCGAGCCTGGTGGGAGCATTTGCCGCAATCGTTCCGAGTAGCCCGCGACGATGCCGGAGCGCTTGCTGGTTTCTACTGCATGTTCGAGGCGCACGACGCGATCCCAAGCTGGCTGGAGACGGACCCGATCACTCGTACCTGGTGGAAGCATCTTCGAGATTCCCCGATGCCGGGTAATCAGCGTGCTCTCTTCATTCCGCGCTGGCTGGACCGCGAGAAGGGTGAAATGCCCTCAGGGGTTCAGGCTGCCTGCTGGTTGGATATCAAGCGGGCCTACATGGAGCTTCGGCCCGATGTCCGACGGGTGTACACCGTCGTTCGTGAACTGGCGACTTATGCCCCAGTTGTGACTCGTCTGGGATTCAGGCAATTTCCGGGTTCGGACGTCGATGTGGATGGGATTACCTACCATTTAGCGGTCCTGGATTTCGGCCCGGCGTCGGTCGATGGGTGGCTTTCGGGCCTCGTGGCAGCCGAGCTCGGCGTCGATGAGGGGGAGCTTGCGATGTCCGAGCGCCAATTGGTCCTGGACGGACGGCGAGTCGACCTCAGCAGGTTGGAGTTCGACGTGATGCAGATCCTGTATCAGCATGAGGGAAGGCCAGTTCCACGTCGATCCCTCATGGAGGCGGTTTGGGGGCATGACTTTGATACTTCCAGCAACGTCCTCGAGGCGGTCGTGAAGTCGCTACGAAAGAAGATGGGCGGCCGAGCAGACATGATCGAGACGGTCCGTGGGGTTGGCTATCGATTCAAGAGACACCCGACCGCGACCACCAACTAAGTGGTGCCGTGTGAGGCCATCGGCATGAATGCAGCGGCGAAGGGCGAAGTTCGGACGATGTAGCAACACGTGTAGCAACCCGGGCGGCATCCACCAACATTCAGCGACACGTGGCGGACTCAAGCCGCGGACGTGGTGAACTCAAATGGCCTCTGGCGACTCACTCCGAACCGAGCGCTCCAGCGGTTCGGGACCGTGAGGCCCCGGGTTCAAATCCCGGGCCCCCGACCAGTTCTTGAATTCACTTCCAGCCGAGTAAGCGCCGTTACCGTGACCATGCCGCTGTATTACTGCAGCAGCCTTGCTCGACGGCGGCAGCCGCATCATGGACGTGCGCCCCAAATTTCCCAAGTGGGCAGCAAGGGATTCGAACTGTGAGTTGCAACTGCGGGCCGAAGGTCGGCTGACTGGGCATCTAAGGCCAGATCAAGGATCTATGGATCGTTCCGAGGTTTGTTGACCTCACGTAGTGCTGTCATGACAGGCTGATGGAACCCGACGTGGTTGCCCTCGTTCCAGCGAACTTGAGTGAACCCGGCGTGCTGGGCCGCCACGTTCAGAGCCTCTCGACCGATGGCTCGATTGCGAGTGCTGTACTGGTTGACTTTTCAACCTGGTGGTCCCTCGGTGAGTACGAGAATGTGGATTGTGTACATCGGGCTGTCTGGGGCATCCCAATCATGCAGCCGCACCAAAACTTGGCATGGCGGACCTCAGTTGAGGCGTTGTCGTCGCGGGTCGCTCAGCAAGCGCCTTGTCATAGTCCCGGACGGTGATGATGAGGAGGCCGCCAGGCCGCAGTTTTGATCGCATTGCGCGAAACACCCGCGCCACATCGTCTTCAGTCTGGAGGTTCGGGATCGCGTTGTCACAGGAGATCACCACGTCGAAACGTGCCTTCCACCGGTCCTAAATCGCGGAAGTCGCACCGGGCGAATGAGACTTCGAGCAGCGCACCGGCCAGGCCTCTCAACATCGATCTAAGTTCAAGAGCTGTAGAGTGGCCGAGATGACTCGGGTCGAGGGAAAAAGCGTAGTGATTCACCGCTCAGCCGAGGATGTCTGGAGCTTCATGATCGACATTGCGAACATGCCCAAGTGGGAGGACAGCCACGCTGAATGGAAACAGACTTCGGCGGGCCCGATCGACCTGGGTACCACTTTTCAGAGTTCAGTCCGCTTCCTCGGCTTGGAGGTCAAGACCGACCTCTGGATCACGGAATTCGAACCAAATAGGAAGTTCGCTGTTGAGGCCATGAATGGGGTCGGGAAAGGCACGAAAATTAGTTACCTGCTGGCACCGGTCGAGGGTAACAAGACGAAGTTGAGTCGCGTTACCGAAGTACACCTTCATGGCTTGGCCAAGCTACTTCAACCAATACAAGCTCCCCTGACCCGCTGGACTGGTGGAATGGAGGCTGATAACGTGAAGCGAATTGTGGAGAGCGAACACTAGCGCCGCAGCCGGTCCGTAACTAGACCGCTGCCGTCAAGCCCTGTCAGTCGTCGAGCGTCTACCAAACGTAGGGGATCAGACGAAAACGGACTTTCGCCGAGTAATCAGGATATCCGGCTAATTCATTTTGCAGCATCCGGTCCTCGATTGCCGTTCGACGGGCAACAACGGCCACCATGATCACCGCCGGGATGATCGAGAGGAGCGAATTGAGAGCTATCCCGCTCGCGACCAATGCCAGCACGAGGCCCGCATAGCCTGGATGCCGCACGATTGCGTATGGCCCACTGGTGATCACCTGTTGCCCGCGATCCGACTGGATACGTACCGCGGTAGAAAAGAATGGATTGACCAGCATCGGCCAGATACTAAACCCCACACCGATAGCCACCATCGCTAATCCGGCAACCACCGCGACCAGCGGGATATGGTCCGACCAATGAAAGCGCTGATCGAGCCCGGCGACGCTCCAGTGCAGCAAGAACAGGACCAAAGCCCCGACGAAAATAATCACCAATTTGCCGTCGCGTCCGCCACTCGCCGGCTTGAGTCGTTCCTTCAACAAGTCGGGGCTTTTGCGGTACATCACCAGATCCCTGAAGAGACTCAGGGCCAGCAGAATCCCCACATACACCCACACGTTCCACAAGTCCCAGCGCCCGGCCAGGCCGAAGATCAACCCGGCGGCGACTGCTGCAAAGATCACAGATTGAAGCCCCGTCAGGAGTAGATACATTCCCCAGTTCTTCCTTGGAGTTGTAGAGTGGCCGACATGACAAGGGTCGAAGGAAAAGGTGTTGTGATTGACCGCTCAGTCGACGATGTCTGGAGGTTTATGACCGACACTGCGAACATGCCGCAGTGGGAGGAGAACCGGGCGGACTGGAAACAGACCTCGGAGGGGCCGATCGACTCGGGAACAACCTTTCAGATCATATCCCGACCGTCCATCGGCCGACCCTTCGGCTGGGAGATGAAGACCAACCTCCGAATCACGGAATTCGAGCCCAATCGGAAGTTCGCTACCGAGGCCACCAGTGGGTTTTTGGAAGGCACGAAAATCAGCTACTTGATGGAACCGGTGGAGGGTGACAAGACGAGACTGAGTCGGGTGACCGAATTCAGGTTTCATGGCCTGGCTAGGCTGATGCGACCATTTCAGGCTCCGCTGGCAAGGCGAGACGGTGGAGTTGAGATTAGTGGCGTGAAACGAATCTTGGAGAGCCAACCCGGTCGCGATGCGTCCTAATCAGGTCTAGGACGCCTCTCCCGAGTTCAATCTCGGAGTTCAAACGTGGTGTGCCCAGTGAACCACCCTCCCGCTATCTACTGCACCGCATCCCCATGCTCGACAGTCGTTGCGCCGTGCCTACGTCAGACGCTCCACCCATAGCGCCCGCGAGGCGGGTGGGTCGAACGGAGCGCCAAAGAGCCAGGTGGTTTTGGCGATCTTGCCCGATCGGACCTCAATAATGCTCATGACGTGCCAGGTCACGCCGTCTGGGTACTTGGCCTTCCCGAAGAACGTGTAGACGTCACCCGTCCCCTCGATTCGCAAGAGTGTGAAACTTGGTCCTAGAACCCACCTGTCCTCGCTGCCGACCACTCCGATTTGCGCACCTTCCGGTAGACCCCCTGGGTAGTTTTCGGCAGCTGCCCGGTAGTTGGCCCATCCTCGTATGCGCTCACCCGACTGAGGGAATTCTTGGATCATGTCGGCTGCGCACACCTCGGCCTGGAGATCGAGGTTGCGGTCAACGAGTCCCTTGATATACCGGTCTACAACTTGGCGGCTTCCCTCTGGACTCATCGCGCTATCTCCTCAAAGCGGCCCGCAAGCGGAGTCTGCAACGTAACAGGTGTGGTCGGCGCTGGTTTCAAGTGCTGGCCTAAGGCGCGCAGCGGCACGAATTGGAGCTGGACGCAATGGGCCCAATTAAGAGAGCCGGCGACGCAGTCACGCTTGAGCTGAGTGGAGCCCTGCAGCCATTGTCACGTCGGCCACCAGCAGAACTGCCGCAACCTCGTCTGGCGATTCTGTGGCGGCGAGCGAGGCACTCGGACCGAGCCGGAACACTACTCGGCACACCGAACGAGGCAAGCACCGCGCTCCGCCAACGCATATCGACGGCGCCGCCTCCAGAGCCCTCAGAAGTCTGTCCTGTGAGTCCTCAGGAGGTCGAGAACCCCGTCTGCGAGGTCGCGTCGGGAGTTCAAATATTGTCCCGTCCCCCCGACCAGTCTGTTGGGATTCGGTGCGGGTCCTTCAAACCTGGAAGCCAGGCTGGCCAATGGGCTCAACCATCGGGAACTCATGACGCTCGCCAATAGGTTTATTGGCCCCGATTGCGTGGCTCGACGCCAATGACAGGGAGTTCGCTCGTGTAGATGTCGTAATGATCGTGCGCCGGGCTCCGGTTGCTCAGCACGAACTACATCGAGAGCATTCGGCTCCTAGAGATCCCTTCCTCGGTAAATGCCTTTGGAATCCAAGGACGATCGAGCAATCGCCGCCTGAGGCCCCATTACCCGAATCGCGGACCCGCGGTTGCCAGGATCTTACCCTACACGCTCAGATGCGAAGGAAGCGTCGGCTTCGGACCGCGGCCTGGGCGTTGGTGGCCGCGGTCTTGGTATCCGCTAGCGGGCTCTTGGCTATCGGGTGGTATTTCACCGACCAGCTGCTGACGCCAAACCACGCAGCACCGACCTACAACCTCCTCGTCCACAACGTGACACCGGCCTCGATCGAACTGGATCGTACGAGCGACACCATTAGGCGCGGGATCTGGGGCCTCGAGTGGGCGGGAGGTCACGCAATCGTGGGCGAGGTCACGGCCACCTCCGAAACCACAGTGACCCGCGTCCTGCGGCGGACCACCGCGCCAATGCGCCCGGGCCTTCGGGCCGTGGTCTCATCCCAGGTTTACTGGTCGGATCCCGAGCAGTCTTTCGGAATCATGTCGAGAGCGATCAAGATCCCCAGCGACACCGGTCTCCTACCGGCGTGGTACGTGCCTGGCCCAAGTCGCGCGTTCGCAATCGTCGTCCACGGCTACAACGCTTCTATGACCGACGGAGAGCGGCTGGTGCCCGCTCTGGCGGGGCTTGGACTGCCTGTTGTTCTCATCGACTACCGCAATGACGTCGATGCGCCCGCTAGCGCTGATCGCCTCTGGCATCTGGGCGACACAGAGTGGCGCGATCTGGAATCGGCCACCCGCTGGGTCTTGTCTCAAGGGGCCGAGCAGATCGTTCTGGTCGGGATCTCCATGGGTGGCGCACTTGTCGAGATGTTCATTCAGCGCTCGAGCCTAGCTAAAAGAGTTGTCGCGGTGGTGCTCGACTCGCCGGTGCTGGACTGGGACGCGGTGCTTCGCTTTCAAGCCGCACGGCGCCATCTGCCAGGCATCGTTGTCGCATCGACCGAAACTGTGATCCGGCTCCGGATCGGCTTCGATGTCAGCACGTACAACCTGGTTCGGGACGCTGCAGCGATGAATCTACCGACGCTCCTCTATCAGGACGGCCAGGACGCATTGGTGCCACCCGGAGTCGCGGCTGAACTTGCGACCGCTCGGCCCGACCTGGTCGAATATCACTTCTTCAGCGACGCCGGCCACGCCGAGGAATGGAACGTCGATCCCTCGCTGTATGACGAGACGCTGCATTCGTTCCTCGTCGCCAAGGTGAGCGGCTCCAGTGCGCTTGGATCCCGCCTACTGGCCAGCTGCGCGCTGGTTCTAACGAATTCCTAAGCAAGAAAGATCATCCGAGCCGATTCGCAGCTGGAGACCAACCCCGGAACATCAATGCCCACCTATGCGAGGGAATCTCGGAAGTTGTCCGAGGCTTCCTGACATCCTAGACCGGCGTGGGAGAGTGAGCCGTCGGCCGCAGCAGCATTCATTACCACGATTGCCACTCTGATTACCTAGTGTGCCGAGGACGCTGTAGCTTACCCAAGGGCGAGCATCGCCTCAGAGATCTCGTTGGCCGCCGCCTCGGGAAGCGCGGTGGCGGCCTCCTCAAGGACGAGCAGTCGGGCGCCGTGGATTTCACTCGCGATTGCCGCGCCGTTGCCGACGGGGAAGAACGGGTCGCGGCGTCCGTGGACGACGAGGGTGGGGATGTCGATCTCGGGCAGGCGCTCGCGCCATCGGGGTTCGCAGTTGAGCTTGGCGAACACCGTGCCCAGTTGGTTGGCCATGTGGAGTGCGGGCGCGGCGCTGGGCGTGCGGTCCCAGATGCGCGCCGCGATCGCCCGTGCGGCGGCAGGATCATCACCTTGGATCTCCGCGCGAGCAGCGGCGAAGTCGGCAACCGCGTCGCGGTCGGCCCAGTCGGGCATGGGGACCGCGAACAGGCGGCGCATCGTCGACTCGTCATGGTCTGGGAGGTCAGCGTCCGGCTTGCCAGGCGCTACTGGGCGCGTGCTCGCCAGGGTGAGCGCCGAGAACCCGGCTGGATAGTCGAGAGCGGCCACTTGGGCGACCATCCCGCCGACGCCGATGCCGGCGAGGTGCGCTGGCCCGCCGCCGAGCGTATCGACAAGGGCCGCGGCGTCCGTGGCGAGGTCCCGAAGTGTGTAGGTGGGTTCCTGCGGGGCTGTCGTTGTCGACTCGCCATTGTCGCGAAGGTCGTAGCGAACGACCCGCCGCCCACCTGCGGCGAGTCGGGCGCACAGCGCATCAGGCCAAGAGAGCATCGTCGGCCCGCCCGCGAGCAGCAGGAGTGGGGCGGCTTCGTCGCCGAAGGACTCAACGCCGAGCGCGACTCCGTTGGCGTTGACGGTACGCACTCTACTTAGGCCCCTGCAAACCCACCAGCGGGGCCAGCGAACCAAAGAGCAGTCTTCGCACGGTCATTGTTCGTGACGCAGTTGCACTCAGGTTCCGGCCAGCTTAGCGACGACCGGCGCAAGTGAGTCGGAGACCCCGGCGCCGAAGACGAAGTAGGAGAAGCCGATCTCCTCCCGACGCCGCTGGATTTCCTCGGCCGCGGCCACCGGGTCATCCGGAAGGATCTCCAGCGAGTCCGCTGCACGGAGCGAAGCCGGGTCGGTATCGGGAGGTGCCATGAACGGCGCGACAGCGTTGCCGATGACCGCAACGTGCTGCGACAGCTCAACGTCCCGGATGGCGTGGAAGTCGTGCACCCGGCGTTCGACGTCGGCTCGGGCCTCACCGGGCATCAGTGCGAACGTGACCGTGTCGGCGATGTCGGCCGCGAGCGCCTGAGGCTTTGGTCCGTACACGGCCATCACCACGGGCGTGTAAAGGGCAGGGCCGTCGAGCTCTCGCAGCATCGTCACCGTTTCGCGCACCTGGGTCAGCCGCTCGCTCGGTGGTACGACGGGCATACCAAGGTCACGGAGCTCATCTTCGATCCCCGGCCTTCCGGTGCCGACACCCATCTCGAAGCGACCCTCGGTCAGCACCGACAGCGAATGGGCTTCCCAGGCCGTGCTCCACGCCGGACGCAGCGGCGAGGCATACACCCAGGTGCCCACGCGCAGCTCGGTGAGCGCGGCGGCGACGGCAAGCGTCGGGCCGGGCGAGGGCTGGAGTTGCGGGAAGTCGGGCATCAGTAACGTCGAGTAACCACTGTCGGCGAAGCGGCGAAGGCGGTCTCGCCACGTCGGCATATCCGTTCTGATCGGCACGGTGACCCCGAATCGGAACGGTCGAGTGCGGCCGGCTGTCCTCGAGACGGTCATCGCTTGTCTCCTTGAGTGGTTGACCATTGAAGGCAAAGACGGCTGAGGACGGCAAAACTCATCTGTGAGAGAAGGCGGGACCCGTCCTAGTTCTCGGCGGGTATAGCCGTGCGGGCGAACCAAGGTCACAATCCCGCGGCGCCGCGAGATCAACGAGATCACGGCCCAAGGCATCTTCACAACCCTGGAGGCTGAGTTGGGCCTCGGGTGGTGGAAGCGATGAAGCGTAAGACCTACACGGCTCGCTGTCAGCGCAGCGGTGAATGGTGGGCGATCAGTGTTCCCGAGTTGAGGGGCGTGCACACGCAGGCACGACGCCTCGAGAAGGCTGAGGCCATGGCGCGTGACGCGATCGCCCTCTTCTTGGATGTCCCTTCGGATGCCTTCGACGTCAGGATCGAGCCTGTGCTGCCGCGCGATCTTCAGGGGAAGGTGGGACGGGCTCGCAAGGCTAGGGGCGCGTGCTGGGGCTCTCCCATCAACGGATCACCCAGCTGCTCAAGGCAGCTTCAGGGAAAGGCAAGCGCTCCCACGGGCCTGGCATTCGCGCCGCTGGCGCCCGCCGATCCCCGGGCGATCGCAGCCCTTGATCACGCTGGAACCCGTCTGGACGACCTGCATCCTGTCGTACTTCATGGCGGTTTCAGGTGCGGAGCGGGTTGCAAGTGGCCGATCACGCTGGGGCGCGCCGGGCACCCAGCGGCGATCGGTCGATGGCGACGTGGAGCTGATGCGCGGATTAAGGCTTGTAGAAACCAGCGCACGCGCCGGGCCATCAGTCGGTGCTGGTGACGTTGCCGGAACCACTGGGTTTGCGTTCTCAACCCGAGCAACGCGACGTTGACACCCTGAAATCGCTGCTCGACGAGGCCTACCGGATCGCTGTCCGGCGCGCAGGGCCAAGGAGAGCTTGAACCAAGAAGTAACCCCTCCGGCGCCTTGGGCTCCACCTCCCCATGACTGGGGAAGGAGTTGCCTAGCCCACCAAGCCGACTTCGTAGGCAAGGATCACCGCCTGCACGCGGTCACGGAGCTGCAGCTTGTCGAGCATGTGCGCCACGTGCGTTTTGACCGTGGTCTCGCTGACATGCAGCCGGCCGGCGATCTCCGAGTTGGTAAGTCCTCGCGCGACCTCGGCCAGGACCTCGCGCTCGCGCTCGGTCAGCGACTCGAGCTGCTTGAGTTGGCGACGGGCGGGCTCCGGTCTCCTGGCAAACTCCTCGATCAGCTTGCGAGTGATCGACGGGGCCAGCAGGGCGTCGCCCTCGGCGACGACCCGGATGGCGCGGATGAGGTCCTCAGGCGGCGCGGCCTTGAGGAGGAAGGCGGACGCGCCGGCGGCCAGGGCGTCAAAAACGTACTCGTCCAACTCGAACGTGGTCAGGATGACCACACGCGCAACACCGGCGATCTGCCGCGTGGCCTCGATGCCGTCCATCCGCGGCATACGGATGTCCATGAGCACGACGTGCGGACGCTCGCGGCGGGCGAGCTCCACCGCCTCATTGCCATCCGAGGCCTCGCCCGCGACCTGCATGTCCTTCTGCGACTGGACGATGAGGCGAAAGCCGGCACGGACCATCGCCTGGTCGTCGGCGATTGCGACCCGGATCAAGTCTTCACGGGCAACTTGGCGCGCACGGTGAAGCCGCCCAGCGACGACGAGCCGGTGCCGAGCTCGCCACCGAAGAGCTCGACGCGCTCGCGCATCCCGATCAGGCCGTGCCCGCCGGACTGCGCGCCTAGCGGACCGGTTCCGTTGTCGCTGACGGTCAGCAGCAGCGCGTCGGGCTCGTAGTCGACGACGACTTCGACGCGGCTCGCGCCGGCGTGCTTGAGGACGTTGGTGATCGCCTCCTGGATGATCCGATAGGCGGAGAGGTCAAGCGCCGAGGAGAGCGTCCGCCTCTCACCCTCGACCTTGAGCGTGGCGTTCAAGCCAGCATCTCGAGCGGGCTTCAGGAGGGCGTCGAGATCGTCGAGCGTCGGCTGCGGAGCCAGCTCGGGCCCACCCGGGCTCTTGCGCAGCACGCCGAGCAGCTTGTTGAGCTCTGAGAGGGTGTCGCGCGCGCTCTGCTCGATCGACTCGAGCGCCTGCTGGCTCGATTCGCCCGACACGCGCGCCGCGCCAGCCTGGATGGCCATCACGCTGACGTTGTGCGCCACGACGTCGTGCAGCTCGCGGGCGATGCGCAGCCTTTCTTCTTCTGCCGCCAGCTCGCGCTCCTTCCGATGCTGCGCGACGAGGTCGTCGAAGAATCGCCGGCGCGACCGCATGTAATCGCCGATGACCCAGGCGACAAGAGACGTTGCGCCGGCCGGAATCAGGTTGCGAGAGACCTGGAAGTCGCCGATGAGCAGCAGCCCCACGGCGACCGCGATGAGCGCAATCGCCGCACCGGCAACCCACACTCGGGCGGGTCCGCGGTCATAAACCGAAACTGCGTAGACGGCAAAGAGCAGCGCGGGGCCTGACGGCTCGTGCGAGTAACCAAGCGCCCATTTCACGATCTCGGCGCACGCGACCACGACGAGAACCAAGACGGGCTGGCGGCGACGATTCCACAAAGGCAGCGACTCGACCAAGACCAACAGGAGTGCCGGAAGCGGAATCGTCTCGCCGAAGTAAGTGACGACCACCGCGAGGACCCCGGCGACCAGGTTGAACAGGACCACGATCCCGTCGGTAAGCCGCGGCCGGCCGGTGATCCATGACCACGGCCGGCCGCGCATCAGTTGTCGAGGAGTGTTCTGGTCTATGTGACGTCCCTGAGCCTGAGGAGTCCGGCGGCGACGATCACCAAACCCACGCCGTAGGCCGCGAGCACAAGCACCGCGTGGTCGGCGCTGATCGCCGGCGAGGGAGCGGCTCCGAACGCGGCTGACGTGAAGCTCTGCGTCAGCGCCGTCGCGTTCTGGTTGACGAACTGCTCGGTGACGTTCTTGAACTGGCCATTGTTGATGAGGTTGATGATCCTCACGGCGATGATCTCCACCGCCAGGACGTAAGTGAGGCCGATGCCCAGGGCGGCCGCGGACTGCCGGATGAGCACGCCGAGGGCGAGCCCGATGGCGCCGTTGACCGTGAAGATGAGCCAGATCGAGCCGATGCCCTTGGCCAGGTCGATAGCCGCCGGCCCGGTGATCGCGTGGCCCTGGAACGAGGCCACCACCACACTGCTGGCCGCGCCGACGCCGAACAACACCAGGGTCAGGATGAGCATCCAGATTCCGAACACGAACAGGCGCCCTCCCCAGACGGTCAGCCGTCCGGGCCGCTGCGTGAACATCGTCTTGACTGTGCCCCAGCCGTACTCCGAGCCGGCGAAGAGGGCGCCGAGAACGATCGCCACCGCCGCTCCGATGGGAAATGCCGCGCCCATGACGTTGTTGACGAACTGGTCGGGGTACAGGGTCGCGAGGCTCACGATCGGGCGCTCGCCGCCGCGAGTTGCGAGCGGGTGAAGCGCGAGGTACCAGTTGGCGGCGTAGACCAGGATTGTGATTCCGGCGATGACGCCGGCCCCGATGAGGAAACCCGGTCGCAATCGACTCTTACGCCATTCCGCTTTGATGGTTGCGATCATGATCCCTGCTTTTCTCCTGTGAGCTGGAAGAAGACTTCCTCCAGCGATCTCTCGAATGGGCGGAGCTCGCTCACGCCGATGCCTGCGGTGGTCAGGCTGCGGTTGATCTCGACACTGTTTTCGGGTTTGGTCTTGAGTCGGATTGCGCCGTCCTGACGGCTGATCGCATCGGCTCCATAAATTCGCGTCAAGATGTCCTGCGCCTGCTCGATGGGCTGGGCGCGCACCAGCACGCCTTCTTCGCCGAGCAGCTCCTGCACGGTCGATTGCGTGATGAGCTTGCCGTTGCTGATGACGCCGACCCGGTCGCAGATCTGCTCGACCTCGCCGAGGAGGTGGCTCGAGAGGAGCACCGTGCGCTCGCCCTGGCCGATGTCCTTGATGAGCTTGCGCAT
>Ga0209058_1002218_pt1 | contig 16196 bp, 14 predicted proteins | sample GraSoiAngelo_147_FD_185904 | JGI IMG/M metagenome (GOLD analysis project Ga0209058, IMG submission 185904) | Grasslands soil microbial communities from the Angelo Coastal Reserve, California, USA - 14_1009_05_40cm (SPAdes) (version 2) | ecosystem: Environmental > Terrestrial > Soil > Grasslands ... | reverse complement strand
GGAGCAGGCGGCGGAAGTCCTGCGCGTGCTCGCCGAAACGAGCCCCTCGGCCCTGGCGTTCACGAAACAGCAGTTCTATCAGCTCGATGGGCTGAGCTTCGATGATGGCTTGCGGCTGGGCGCCGAAGTCAACGCGGTGAGTCGCAGCACGCCCGACTTCCGGGCGGCGCTGTCGGCATTTCTCAAGAAGTAGAGGAGATTATGCGGAATCTGAACGTCCCCATGTACGATCCCGAGATGGTTCGCCCGATGCGGGAGGAGCTCACGCGCTTGGGCTTTGAGGAGCTCCGCACGCCTGCCGAAGTCGACGCCCTTCTCACCACGGAGCGCGCGCCCACACTCGTCGTGGTCAATTCAGTCTGCGGTTGTGCCGCGCGCAACGCCCGCCCGGCGGCGGCATTGGCGATTCAACACGAGCGGCGGCCCGCGCGGCTCGTCACCGTGTTCGCCGGGCAGGATGCGGACGCCACGGCGCGGGCGCGGAGTTATTTCACCGGCTACGCGCCCTCATCACCGCAGATTGCGCTGTTTAAGGAGGGACGACTCGTGTTCATGCTGGAACGGCGCAATATCGAGGGACGGAATGCCAAGGACATTGCCGCTGACCTGACCAATGCCTTTGATCGATACTGCTAAGATCGCGCGTGGTCCGTGGTGCGTGGGAATAAACCCCACGCACGACGTACGACGCACCACGCACGGTAGTGGTTGTTAGAGGAGTTTGCCGCGCCGGACGCGGAAGTCCACAATCTGTTGCGTCCAGCTCCACAACGAGTCCTGCCGCTCCATTGGGACGCCGGCCACTTCGTGACGGTGCCAGCCGGCCATGACGTTCGCGTCCTGGGTCCAGACCTTCACGCGATTGCGTGGCACGAGCCGTTCCCAGCTTTGTGCGACCGGGGGATCGGCGTAGAGCAGCCGGACCGTCACGTTGCGCGACAAGTACTCGATGGGACTGAGGTCGACCTTGCCGTAGAGCTCCTTGGGCGACATCCGCCGCGCGCCGGGCAGGTCCGGCAGACCGTCCGAGAACATGACGATGTTCAGGGGTGCGAGGACCAGGTTCTGCCGCTTGATATGGACCGCCACCCGCGAGAAGAACGCGTTGAAGTCGGTGAGCGCATCCACATCAGGGAACCAGGCGCGCAGGTCGCGCTCGATCTCGGCCGGTGTCTTCCCGCCGAGGTCCTGAATGGGGTGGAACGTCTTCGGCTGGCCCGGCACGTCGCCGCCCAAGGAGCCCACGAAGACGTCGGTCGCCTGCTTCAGCTCGCCGAGGCCGTTGACGTGGCCGTAGATGTAGAGCGCCGCGTAGCGCATGGCGTCATCGAAGCGCCCACTGTTCCGGAACGAGCCGGAGACGTCGAGGCCGACGACCAAGGTCGACCGGGGTGGTGGCGCGTTCGCCGGCGGTTTGCAGCCCAGCAGCCCGAGGGCAAATAGCCCGACGACGAGCCGCTTCACGGCGCCACCTCGCCGCTGACGCGGGCCGGGAAGTGGGTGGCAGCCAATACGTCGTCGATGGACTTGAACGGCAGCGTGAAGTGGCCGCGACCCGTGAACACCACGAAGAGGAAATTCATCCCCGACGCGACGACCTGGAGGACGGGCAATGACGCGAGCTCGAAGAGCTCACGCGATTCCTTGCGGAACCACTCGCGCTCCGCTTTCAGCGCACTGATGGGACCCTTCCAGTAATCCGGCACCGCCGTCGCGCCGCTGTGGGGGACCGACCCTTGGACGGCAAACGCCTGGCGGCCGAGCAGACCGATCAGCGCGGGGGCCCCGAAGCGGCCGAACAGGAACCACGTCATGCCGCGCACGCCAACCCAGCCAAAGAACGCGAGGCCGATCGTCCCGAACACGCCGAGTTGGATCCCCTGCTGCGCCAACCACGGCGTCATGGCATCCACCAGCTCGCGATACAGGAACAGCACCTCGAACATCGCGACCGAGATTTCAACGAGGATCATGAAGACGATGTTGCCGGTCTGTCTCTCCTTGATCGCCTCATTCAGCACTTGAATGCACGCGAAGCTGCCGGCGATGATGATCGCGAGGAAAACCCAGAGAATCACGATGAGCGCGAAGCCGTTGACCTCGTACCCCGTGAGATCGGCCAGCAGCTCGCTCATCGTGGGCCGCAGCGTGAACGTGAAGATGGTCGCCTCGACGGCCGACCAAACAATCAGGAGGAAGAAAGCTGGCCAGGGGACGCCGGGACGGCGCGATGTCGCGTCGAGCATGGCGAGCGGCGAGGTGATCGCGCTTTTCAGCGTGCCGATGATGAGCTGTACGCTCAGCTTGAGCAGGCCCCACACCCAGCCGACCAGCACGATGAGAAACTTCACGAGGCCGGCCCAATAGAACCACACCATCCGCAGCGCGTCCCACCACGCCAACGCGACCGACTGCATGAGCGTCACCGAGCGTCCCAGGCGGAAGGGGATCGTGTAGAGCGATACCATGGTTCCCCAGATCCCGGCGATGAAGACCGCTGCGGGCAACAGCAGCAGCAGCGACATGCCGGCGAGGCTCCAGAACGTCTCGCCCTGGAGCACAAATCCAAAAATCCGACTCTGGAATGGCACGATCCACGCCAGTCCCGCCATCACCCATTCAAATAGCTGCGACAGGATGAAGCTCCATTGCTGGGTCTGCGCGGCGCCAGTGACTGCATCTTGCATCGGAAGAGCCCTCCCACGGGGTAGGACGGCATGCGCATCGAGGCGGGCACATTGTTATAAAACCGGACCAGACAAGTCAAGCAAAGGGACGGTGACGAGCGTCACGGGTGGCGTGCGACTTGCGCAAAACGCAGATAAAGGGCTAATCATCTGGCGTGCCGGATGACCCGAAGCGTTTGATCGTCGTCGGCGACCGTGTGCTGATCACTCCGGAAGAAGGGGAGGAGCGCACGAACGTCGGGCTCTATTTACCACCGTCCGCTGTCGAGGGCCGGCAAGTTCAGGGCGGCCGCATCGTCGCCACAGGCCCCGGCACACCGATGGCTGAGCCGGCCAGCATGGACGACGAGCCGTGGAAAACGCACACCGGCGGCGCTGAGGTGAAATACCTGCCGATGCAGGCCGAGGTGGGTGACTACGCGCTGTTCTTCCGCAAAGCCGCGGTCGAAATCACATTCGAGGGCAAGACGTATCTCGTGGTGCCGCAGGCCGCCATTCTGGTACTCGTACGCGGGACGGGGGGGCATGGCTGACATTGGGTGGGCACGCAGTCGCGGCGATCGCGCCGAGGGGCAGGGACTCCGGCGCGGCGCGTGGTATCGCGTCGTCGAGCAGCCGCCGAAGGACTACGTCGTCCTCGATGTGCATCATGTCGAAGTCCGGGTGCCGAAGGGCGACGTCGAGATTCGCGGCGATCGGCCGGACGCGTGGAGCGTGGTGCGCGAGCCGCACCTCGTCTGCCCCGGATGCCATTCGCGCGCGGTGATTCCCGAGGGCCAAAAGAGCGCCAAGTGCTCCGAGTGTGGGCGAACCTACACGATCGACTGGCGCGATTCGGGCTGAAAGGACGACGGTAAAGAAGCGACGGTAGACGGTACAGGGCGGTAGATAAAACGACGGTAAAGGACGGTAAGGGACTGTAAGGGACGGTAAGGGTCTAACCTCTCCTCACCGACCTAGCGACCGCTTGATAAAGTCGCCACGTCATGAAGCCCGCTCGACCACGCAATGTTTACGGCCGCTGAGAACGCTGCTCTTCAGGCTTGTGATGTCAGACCATACAGCTCGTGCTTCGGGAAGGCTTTCGTTGCCTCGTAAACCGCAAGGACGAGTTCATGACACAGCTTCCACGCGTGGAGTCTCTCATGCGCGAGCATGAGCCAAGATGTGGAAGAGCCGTCAACACGAGCTCAAACGATCGTCTACCCTTACCGTCCTTTACCGTCCCTTACCGTCCCTTACCGTCATAGCTCCGGGGGCACGCAGGGCGTGCACGAGGAACGCCCAGCGGTCGGTTTGCTCCTCGATGACTTTCGCCGTCGGCTTCCCGGCACCGTGGCCGGCTTTCGTCTCGATGCGGATCAACACCGGCTGCGGCCCACCCTGCGCCGCCTGGAGCGCCGCCGCGTATTTGAAGGAGTGCCCGGGCACGACACGATCGTCGTGATCGGCGGTCGTGATCAATGCCGCCGGATAGCGCGTCCCCGGCCTGATGTTGTGAATCGGCGAGTACCGATGCAGGAACGGGAACTGCCCCACGCTGTCCGCGGACCCGTACTCGGTCACCCAGGCCCAGCCGATGGTGAATCTGTGAAACCGCAGCATGTCCATCACGCCCACCGCGGGCAGCGCCGCGCCGAACAGCTCGGGGCGCTGATTGAGCACCGCGCCGACCAGCAATCCGCCATTCGAGCCGCCGCCGATCGCCAGCTTGGGCGGCGAGGTGTATCGCTCCGCGATCAGATACTCGGCGGCGGCGATGAAGTCGTCGAATACGTTTTGTTTCCGGTCGAGCATGCCGGCCTGATGCCATTCCTCGCCGTACTCCGATCCACCGCGCAGTACCGCCTGCGCGTACACACCACCCATCTCCAGCCACGCGAGCACGCCGACCGAAAATCCCGGCGTCATGTTGACGTTGAAGCCCCCGTAGCCGTAGAGGTACGTTGGGTTCGCACGGTCCTTGCGCAGTCCTTTCTTGTACGTCAGGAACATCGGCGCGCGCGTGCCGTCCTTGCTGGTATAGAACACCTGGACCGTTTCGTATTTCGACGGATCGACGGCGATCTCCGGCGCTTTGAAGACGCTCGATCGGCCGGTCGCGAAGTCGTGCCGGAAGATCGTCGTAGGGTACAGGAATGACGTGAACGCGTAGAACATCTCCGTGTCGCGCGGCTCGCCCGTCACCTGCACGATCGAGCCGAGCGTCGGCAGTGGCACCTCACCGAGCGGTTTGCCGTCGAGCGCAAACGTGCGGAACTGTGAATACGCGTCGTGGAGATAGCGAACGACGAAGGTATTGTGGACGATCTGCGATCCTTCGATGACGTCGGGCGCCTGCGGGACCAGCTCCTTCCACTGGCTCCGGTCCGGGTGGCCCAGGTCCACGGCAATGATGCGGCTGCGTGGAGCTCCGTTATCGGTCTGAAAATAGAAAACCGGACCCGTGTTGCCCACGAACCCGTACGACGCGTCGAAGTCATCCAGGACGCGCACGACCGGCGCATCGAGCCGGGGATGCTGGGAATCGCTGAGGTCTTGATAGTAGATGCGATTGCGGCGGTCGGTGCCAAGCCAGACGGTGTAGACGGCGTAGCGGCCGTCGGCGCTCACTTCGACCGAGAACCCCCAGTCGGGATGATCCGGCCGCTCATAGATCAGCCGGTCGGCTGACTGATCGGTCCCGAGCTTGTGATAATAGACCTTCTGGTTGTGATTGACCTGCAGCAGCGGATCGGTGCCGGCGGCGGGCTCCGGATAGCGACTATAGAAGAACCCGGCGCCGTCATGCGTCCACGCCGCGCCCGAGAACTTGATCCACTGCAGATGATCAGCGCGGTCCTGGCGCGTGATGACGTCGCGCACGCGGAACTCCTGCCAGTCGGAGCCGCTGCCGGACGTGCCGTACACCATCGTGCGGCCATCCTCGGTGAAGGCGAGGATCGAGAGCGCGACGGTGCCGTCGGGAGACAGCGTGTTGGGATCGAGCAGCACTTCGGGCTCCGCCGTCAGTGAGCGCTGTGAGTACAGCACCGATTGATTCTGCAGTCCCGAGTTCTTGAAGAAGAAGTAGCGGCCACCCTTCTTGAACGGCGCGCCGTACTTCGGATAGTCCCACAACTCCGTGAGGCGCCGGCGAATCCGCTCGCGCTCCGGGATTTGCTCGAGATATCCGAACGTCACGCGGTTCTGCGCCTCCACCCACGCACGCGTCTCCGGCGAGTCCACGTCCTCAAGCCAGCGGTACGGATCTGCGATTTTGGCGCCGTGGTAGTCGTCTACGACGTCGCCTTTGCGAGTCGGCGGATATGCGATGGTCTGTACGAGCATGATGGTCGTTAGGAGGAGAGGAGTCATGTCGCGTAAACGTGCCCCGTGCCGCGGTTTTGGGGTAGGGGCCGCGGGCTAGTGACGCTGTTTCGTGAGACGTGCCGATGTTCGACGGGGGACTCGACGCCGCCCGCACGATCCTCCAGGACCGGTTCGGTCACGCGCGGTTCCGCGTGCACCAGCTCAAAGTGCTCGGCCCGCTGCTCGCGGGGCGCAATGTCCTGGCGGTTCTGCCGACGGGCGCCGGAAAGTCGCTTTGCTATCAGGTGCCCGCGCTCCTGAGCACGGGGCTCACCCTCGTCATCTCGCCGCTCATCTCCCTAATGCAGGACCAGGTCGGCGCGCTGCGGCGGCGCGGGATCGCGGCGGCGTATCTGAACAGCCAGCTCGACGCCGGCCAGCGCCGCGTCGTGCTCGACGCCGCGACGAGTGGCCGCCTCGCGTTGCTCTATTGCGCGCCGGAGCGATTGGCCTCGCTCACGCGGATACTCGCCGCCGCCCATACGCCGGTGCGCCTGCTCGCCATCGACGAAGCGCACTGCATCACGGAATGGGGGAACGAGTTTCGGCCGGTCTATCGGCGACTCGGGATGTTCCGCTCAATACTCGGCCGTCCACCGACCATCGCGCTCACCGGGAGCGCCACCCCTGCCGCGCGCGCCGACATCCTCCACGTGCTGCGGATACCCGATGCGGAACTCGTCGTCACGTCATTCGATCGCCCCAATCTCGCCTTCGCTGCTCGCCGGGTGCGTGATGACCGTGAGCGCTTCGCCGCGATCCGCGAGCGCGTGCGCGACGCGCCAGGCGCGTCCTTGATCTACGCGCCGACGCGCCGTCTCACCGAGCTCGTGACACGCGCGCTGCTGCGAACCAGCGTCCGCGCGGCGCCCTATCACGCCGGGTTGAGCGCGAACACACGCCGGCAGGTGTTGCGCGCGTTCCTCGGCGACCGCGTTCACGTCATCGTGGCGACGAGCGCCTTCGGCATGGGGATCGACAAGCCGGATGTCCGCCAGGTCCTGCATTGGGGACCGCCGCCGACTCTCGAGGCCTACTATCAGGAAGCAGGGCGCGCAGGACGGGACGGAAGGCCATCCGATTGTCTCATTCTGTGGCAATCAGAGGACTTTGCTTGGGGAAACATCGCGCCGCCGATGCGTCGCTACGTGGAGGCGCGTCGGAACCATCGTGACATGATCCTGGAATACTTCGGCGAGGGGCGATAGGTCTATATTTCACCGGATGCACGACTCTCTCTACTTCAGCGACCACCATCTCCAGGTCCGCGAGATGGTCCGAGACTTCGCCAGCAACGTCGTCAAACCCACCGCCCGCCAGTACGATCTCGACAGCCGCTTTCCCTGGGACAACGTCAAGCAGATGGCGGAGCTCGGGCTGTTCGGCATCCCCTGGCCCGAAGAGCTGGGCGGGTCGGGCATGGATTACCTCTCGTACATCATCGTCATTCACGAGCTCGCGAAGGTCGACGCGAGTCACGCCATCACGGTCAGCGCGCATACCACGCTCGGCACGTCCCCCATCATGGATTTCGGCACCGACGAGCAGAAGCGGCGCTTCGTGCCGCTGCTCGCGGCCGGCAACGTGCTGGGCGGCTTCGGGCTGACGGAGCCGGGTGCCGGATCGGACGCCGGCGGGACGAAGACGACGGCGGTCGATCGCGGCGACCACTTCGTCCTGAATGGGTCGAAAATCTTCATCACGCACGCCGGAGTCGGCGAGATCTTTTGCGTCACGGCACGCACCGACCCGAGCGCGAAGCGCACCCACGGCATTACCGCGTTTATCGTCACCAAGGACACGTGCGATCTCGAGGAAGCCAGCCGCGTCGGCATCGGTCACGCCGCCGAGCTCCCAAAGAACCGCGGCGTGCTCTCCGGCAAGAAAGAGGACAAGCTCGGCTGGCGCGCCTCCGACACCCGCGAGCTGATCTTCCAGGACGCCATCGTGCCGAAGGAGAACATCTTGGGACCGCTGAATAACGGCTTCCGGCAGTTCCTGCACACGTTGGACGGTGGTCGGATCGGCATCGCGGCGCTCGCCCTGGGGCTGGCCGAGGGCGCCTTGGAGGAGTCGCTGACGTATACGTCAACCAGGAAACAGTTCGGGCGGCCGGTGGCGCATTTCCAGGGCGTGCATTTCGCTCTCGCCGATATGGCCACGGAGATCGAAGCCGCCAAGCAGCTCGTCTACCACGCCGCCTGGCTCAAGCAGCGAGGGTCTCCCTTTAAGAAGGAGGCGGCGATGGCCAAGCTCTACGCCTCTGAGCTGTGTATGCGCGCGACGACCAAGGCTGTCCAGCTGCACGGCGGGTACGGGTACACGACCGAATACCCAGTCGAACGGATGATGCGGGACGCCAAGATCTGCGAAATCGGCGAAGGGACGAGCGAAATCCAGCGCGTGGTCATAGCCCGGCAGCTCCTGGGTGGTCTCATAGATTGACCCAAGTCTCAGCTCATCCTAGCTTTACCTCATGAATTGGTCTCTGGCGTCTCTCAGCCGCCTCTCCAATCGAATCATCTCCCTGCCGGTGCCGCCGCAACTGCGCGTGCCCGGCGAGTTGGACTATTGCTGGGATAACCACAGGCTCCCCTCCGGGTGCTTCCCAGAGGGGCGCGAGGGTAACTGCTTTGAAGCGCGAGATATTGATCAGTGGAAGCCAGCGGGAAACCCGCGTGGCCATTCTAGAGGACGACCGCCTTGTTGAGCTCCTGGTCGATCGTCCCGACTCCCGCCGCTCGGTCGGCGACATCTACCTGGGCAAGGTCGAGGCCGTCCTGCCGGGCATTCAGGCCGCGTTTGTCGACATCGGCGCTGAAAAGAGCGCCTTTCTCCACGCCTCCGATCTAATCGAGGCCGAAGAAGACGAAGACCCCGAAGACCGCGTTCCCGATGATGCCGACGAAGAGAACGGCAACGGGAACGGGGGCGGGGGCGGGCAGGCAGTCGCCAAACGACGCGGCCGCGAACGTTCGCCCCGCCGGCGCCAGGCGCCCAACATCGCTGACGAGCTGAAGCGCGGTCAGACCAAGCTCGTCCAAGTCATCAAAGAAGCCATCGGCACCAAGGGACCGCGCGTCACCGCGCAGGTCTCCCTTGCGGGCCGGTTCCTCGTCTACATGCCGTTCGCCTCCAAGGTCGGCGTCTCCCGCAAGATCGAAGCACGCGAGCAGCGGGCCCGCCTGCGCGAGATGGTCACGAAGCTCGTCCCCCCCGACTCCGGCGGGTGGATCATTCGCACGGTGGCGGACGACCTCACCGAAGCGAGCTGCAAGCGGGAGATCGATCACCTTCTCGGTCTGTGGAAGAAGATCACGCGGAAAGAGGCCTCGGGCCGGGCGCCCCAGCTGGTCCAGCGCGAGACGAGCCTGACGCGGGGCATTGTGCGCGACCTGCTCTCGGACAGCGTGGACCTGCTGCTCGTCGATTCCAAGGTGCTCTACAACGAGGTCGAACAGTACCTGAAACAAATCGATCCCGAGTTATTGCCGCGCGTCAAGCTGTATCACGCCGAGACCCCGCTCTTCGACGAGTACGACATCGAAGCGGAGATCCGCAACCTCTTCAAGCAGCGGGTGGAGCTGCCAACCGGGGGCTACCTCATCATTCAGCCGACCGAGGCGCTGGTCTCGATCGACGTGAACACCGGTCGGTACACGGGGAAGCGCGACCCCGAGAGCACGATTCTGCGCACCAACATCGAGGCGGCGCGCGAGGTAGCGCGCCAAATCCGGCTGCGCGATATCGGCGGCATCATCGTGGTCGACTTCATCGACATGGAGACGCGCTCGAATCGCGACAAGGTGCTCCACGAGCTGCGCACGCATCTGGGTCGCGACCGGGCCCGTACGCGCGCGTTTGCCGTCTCCGAGCTGGGCCTGATCGAGATGACCCGGCAGCGGGTACGGCCATCGCTCTGGCAATCGATGACGACCGAATGCCCCACGTGCAATGGCACGGGGCGGGTCTTCCGCCCGGAGGTCGTGGTGCGGCGCATGGAGCGCTCCCTGAAGCGCGCGGGAGCGGACCACAAGGAACGCCAGCTCTCGGTGCGCCTCCATCCGGAGGTCGCGCTCTACCTCGTGGAGCAGGAGCCTAACTTCTTGCGCCAACTCGAAAAGCAGACCGGGTTGGAGCTCGAGGTGCGAGACGATCCGATGATGAGACTCGATGAATTCAGGATGATGGCGCGCCCCGCTGGACGGGACGTCACGGAGCAGTATGCTGTGGCCTGAAATACCGTGCGTCGTGCGTCGTCCGTCGTGCGTTTGAACGGCCACCACGCACGACGCACGACGAACGACGTACGATTACTTGACGGAAGTACCAGTCCTAATTAGAGTTCGCGGCCCATGACCTACGCTATCTTTTCCACCGGTGGCCGCCAGTTCCGCGCCGAGCCGGGAGTCACGATCAAGGTCCCGCTCCTCGATGCGAAGCCGGGCGACGAGGTCTCGTTCGATCAAGTCCTGATCGCGAGCGACGGCAAGGAAGTGCAGAGCGGCAAGCCACACATCAAGGGTGCCAAGGTCACCGCCGAGGTCGTGCGGCACGGCAAGGACAAGAAGATCCGCATTTTCCGGTTCGCGCGGCGCACCGGGTATCGTCGCCACGCCGGGCACCGGCAGGACTTTACCGAAATCAAGATCGCCGACGTGAAAGTCGGCTGAGGACCTAATGGCTCATAAGAAGGGCGTCGGCTCCTCGCGCAACGGGCGCGACTCGAATCCGAAATACCTCGGCGTGAAGCGCTTCGGCGGGGAATTCGTGACCGCGGGCAGCATCATCGTGCGCCAGCGCGGAACGAAGTTTCACCCGGGGCGGAACGTACGCCGGGCCTCGGACGACTCACTGTTCACGGTTATCGATGGGCAAGTGAAATTCGAGCATAAGAACAAGAAACGAATGCAGGTGAGCGTGTATCCGGTGGCGGCTGCGAAGAACTAGGGCGGCAACGGGCGGCAATAGGCGGCAACGGTGGCGGCGAGTTCAAGCTCGCCGCTTTTTTTGCACCGCTTCGCACGAAAAAGGAACCGTCTCGCTGATTCCTGCACTCATGCTTAGACGTGCCCTCCTACGAACGTCTCAAGGCATGGCATCTTGCATATCAGCTTGCGTTGGCGATCTACTTATGGAAGTTGTATCGATCCATGAGCGACTGAGCCGCAGAGGAATGTAGAACCTCTGCCGCCCATTGCCGCCTGTTGCCGCCCTAGTATTTCGGCGGCAGCGTTCTGTATCTCTCGAGCAGCTCAGTTTGGCGACTTCGGAGTGGGATGTCCCGTCCTCGGATAAAGACATGCTCCACCCCGGTCGAGAATTCGAACGGGTCTCCGCTCCACACGACGACATTCGCAACTTTGCCAGCCTCGAGTGATCCGTACTGACCCGCTACCCCGAAAATCTCGGCCGGCGTCAGCGTCACCGCCCGGAGCGCCTGATCCCACGTCATTCCGTTCGCGACGGCATTGCCGGCTTGCTGCCGCAAGTCGCGCGTATTCTCCGTAGTCGTTTCCATCAACGCGACCTTCGCGCCGCCCTTCGCAAGCAGCGCCGCATTCTCGTAGCGAATACCGAGAGCGTCGTAAGACGGAATATTGTCGAGCGGCTCGACCAGCACGGGCACACCCGCGGCGGCGATTCCACCGGGGACCATCCAGCCCTCCGCCGCGCCGGCGAGAATCAGTCGTAGCTTGTACTCGCGTGCGATCCGGAGAGCGGTCTCGATATCGCTGCGGCGGTTCGCCGCCACGATCAGCGGCAGCTCTCCGCGCAGGACCGGCTGCAGCGCCTCGAGGTCTGCGGCACTCGCGCTGAGATCCTGGATCTGCCGACGCCGGTAATCGGCGCGCCGTGTGGCGTACTCGCGCGCGTCGCTCAACGCGCGGCGGAGCCGTTGGGCGACTCCCGCGCGCGACCCTCCGCCGGCATCCTTCGCCGACTCGCTCAGGTTGGCGACCATCGCGGCGGGCGACTTGATCTGCATCGTTTCGATCGTGGCCCCGTCGAGATCGATGAGCGCCGCCTGGCCCCAGATCAACCCGCCGCTCGGCGGGACCCCCAACGATCCCGGAACGGCCAGCGTGGTTGTCACGCCTTCCATCCGGTTCACCGCGATGAGTGTGGACGCGGGATTGATGCCCTCGAGCACGTTGAAACCGGCCGCCACGTCGTTGCCCCGTAGCGTGTACTCGTTGGTGCCCTGGACCGCGCCAATCTCCCGCAGTCCCATTTGGCCCGCGCCATCGATCAGCCCCGGTGTGACCCATTTCCCTGAGGCGTCGATGCGTGTCGCACCAGCCGGCACGGCGACATTGGTTCCGACCGCCGTGATTCTGCCGTCACGGATGAGCACCGTGGCATTCTCGATCTTCGGACCCGAGACCGGGTATACCGTGCCCCCGATGATGGCGATCGTCTGGGCGAGCAGGAAGGCAATCATGGCTGCCCCAGGGTGAAGTCGGTTTTCGGCTGGTGGGTGGGATCGTTGCGGTCGTAGACGAGCCAACCGTCGTTATAGACCCGCACCGCCTGCGCGTATACGGACAACGGGTCGCCGGACCAGAGAACGACGTCTGCCATCTTGCCGGGCTCGAGCGTGCCGACGACGGACTCGAGCCCCAGCACCCACGCGGGATTCGCCGTGAACCAACGGACCGCCTGATCGCGCGTAATGGGTATCCCCGCGCGCCGGCCGTGATACATCGCTTTCGCCGCTTCCTGATTCAGACGCTGGATGCCCGAGGCATCGTCGGAGTGGATCACGACGCGGCCGCCCGCCTGCTGGACCAGTGCGGCGTTCTCGTAAATCCCGTCCATCGCTTCCTCTTTGAAGCCCCACCAGTCCGACCAGATCGAGACCGCCGTACCTTCGCGCGCTAATACGTCCGCGATCTTGTACGCTTCCACCGCATGATGGAATGAGCGGATCTTGAAGCCGAACTCATGCGCGAGATCGAGCATTTGCATCATTTCGTCAGCCCGATAGCAGTGGTTCTGCACGTAGATGTTGCCGCGCAGCACCTCGGCGAGCGTCTCATTGCGCAGATTCCGGTCGGGTGGATCCCCCTGATGATCTTTGTTCCACTTGTCCCAGCGACGGCGGTAGTCCTGGGCCGCAATGAACGCGGCCCGGTAGCCCGCCATGTTGCCCATGCGGGTGGAGGGCGCCCCCCCGCGCCCGCCGTACACGCGTTTGGGATTCTCACCGCACGCCATCTTCAGCCCGTAATGCGCGCCGGGAAACTTCATCTCTTGCACCGAGCGTGCCGGGACGAGCTTCAGGATCGCACTGCGGCCGCCGATGAGGTTGGCTGATCCGGGCAGTGCCTGGATCGTCGTCACCCCGCCCGCAATCGCGAGCGGAATCTGCGGATCCTGTGGCCAGAACGAGTGCTCGGCCCACACCTCCGACGTGACAGGATTCGTCGCCTCGTTGCCGTCGGATTCGGCGAACGTGCCGGGAGCAGCGTAGACGCCAATGTGCGAGTGCGTATCGATCACGCCCGGCGTCACCCACTTGCCCGTGCCGTCCACCACCGTCGCATCGCTCGGCGCCTCCACAGTGGTGCCTACCGCCACGATCTTCCCATCGCGAAAGAGAATCGAGCCACCTTGAATCTCCTGACCTGCGGCCGTCATGATCGTCGCGTTGCGGATGAGCACCGCCGGATTGGGATGACGCTTATAGGTAGAGGGATACTGTGGGCCGACGCCGGTCGTGTCCTGCCCGGCCGGCGCCGCTGCGGCGGCTGGTGCCGTCGACGTCGGACGGCGACCTCCAGCGGACGCGCAGCCGGCCGTGACTGCGAGCCCCACGACGATCATCACAAATCGCATGGCGAAGTCTCCGTTTATTTGACGAGTTCGAACACGAGCGGCGCTCCAGTCGGCGCGATGCGCACTACGTGCCGAGGCGCGTCCCGGGTCACGTGCATCACCAGCGGCAACTGCATCCCCGAGAGCTCGAGCCGATACGCGGGGAGCGTGCCCGCCGGCACGCCGACGTTCTCCACCGCGGCCACCTTCACACTCACGACTTTCGTCGTGCCATCGCCGGTCGAGAACACGTTCAAGTTGAAGGTCTTGCCCTGCGCGAGCGGCATCGCGGCGAGGAGCAGCGCCAGGGCGTTGTCGTCGACGGTCCCCGGCGCAATCGTCGTGTCGACCGTGATCGATTTCGGGGTGCCGGTAGGCTGGGGCGACATCGCGGTGCCTTTGACGCGCCCGTCCGTATACGTGAGGTGGGTTTCCGTGTGCTGTCCCTGCACGGTGCCGGTCTGGTCGGTGCGCCGCATCGAGAGGTCGCCGTTCAGCACGACGCGGGACTGCTGCTGGAACTGCCCGATGGTCGTCGCTTCGGAATAGACGATCGAGTCGCCCAGCACCTCGACCTTCGCCGTCTGGGCGCCGAAGATGTTGCCCTGGACGAGCGCCTGGAAGCTGTCGCTGCGCGCCACGATCTGGCTGCGATCGAACGTCACGGGCCCACCCTTGGGATTCAGCTCGGCGGGATCCATCGCCTTACCTTCGAGATCCACGAGCCGCACGGGCGCGATCGCCTTGAGTTTCTCGTACAACGCCTTCGCATCGCCGACCACGACGATGGTGAGCGCGTCGCGGTGGATCACGCGCTGCGCCCCCGCACGGGCGCGCGCCGCGCTCACGCGCGACAACCGATCGCGGTAGCGTTGCACGTAGTCCGGGCCCAGTCCGAGGAGCCGGGCCGTCGACACCACCTGGGCGATCTGGCGCGGCGTCTCGATCGTCAAAGGGAAGGAGCCCTCGAGGAATCCCTTCGCGGCCACGAGCTCGCTGTCCGGAATCGGTTCGGTGCGAATGCGGTCGATCTGGTGCAGCAGCTCCGTCAGCGCGCTATCGGTGACCTCGGTCCGTCCCTCGAACGTCGCCTGCCAGAGCCCGATCCCGCGGTTGCGCCGCAGCGCGGCGTACGAGCCGTACGTCCAGCTCTTCTGCTCGCGCAGGATCGTGAAGAGGCGGGAGTCGGACCCACCACCCAGGACGTGCGTCGCGACGCGCGCGGCGTAATACGTCGTGTCGGTCGGCAGGAACGTCGTGTTGCCGATGACGATGTTGGATTGCACCGAGCCCGGCCGGTTGACGAGCAGAATGTCGCTGCCGCGCTTGGCGGGTGGAGCAGGGAACGCCGGCGCCGGTGGCGCGGCGCCGGTCCATCCGCCGAACGCTTGCATGGCGAGCTCGCGGGCGCGCGGCAACGTGATGTCACCAGCGACGACGAGCAGCGCGCCGCCGGGGCGGAGCCGCCGTCCGGCAAACGCCACGACGTCGTTGCGCGTGATCACCTTGAATGCGGCGGCGCTGGTGTTCCGGCCGTAGGGATGGCGCCCGTAGATCTCCTTCTGGAAGGCCCGGGCGGCGACGTTTTGCGGCTGCGACAGCTCCACCTCGAGCGCCGACAGGTATCGCGTCCGCGCCAGCTCGAGCTCCTGCTCGGGGAACGTCGCGCGCCGGGTCACGTCGCCGAGCAGCGCGAACGCGAGGTCGGCGTGATCGCTCAGCACGTCGGCCGAGGCCGAGAGGAAATCGTCGCCCGCACTCGCGCCGATACTCCCGCCGACGCCCTCGATGGCCGCGGCGATTTGCTCGGCGTTCCGCGTCGGCGTCCCCTTGGTGAGCAGCTCGGCGACAAACGCCGCGACGCCTTCTTTGGCGGGCGGATCGTACGCGCTCCCCGCGCGGAAGTTCAGGCTCAGCGACAGCGTCGGCTGTTCATGGTTCTCGACCAGGAGCAGCGTCATCCCGTTCGGGAGCGCGACCTCGCGGAACGGCGGGAACTGCACCGGACGCAGCCGCTCGGGCGCGGGGGGACGGGGAGGGAAGGGCTCCTGAGCGGAAAGTTGGAATGTTGGAAGGTTGGACAGTGTGAATACCAACATTCCAACCTTCCAACCGTCCAACCGTCCAACCGTGCTGCAGCTCATTGACCACCTCCGGACGACGGCGCCGCACCGGGTCGCACGATCAGCAGGGTCAGGTTGCCGGGGGCGAGGTAGGTAGTCGCGACGCGCTTCACATCATCGCCCGTGACCGCGAGCAGATGGTCAAGATCGGAGTTGATCTCGTCGATCGACGCGTGGAACGTGAGATAGTGATGCAGTTCCTCCGCCTTTCCGT
>Ga0209058_1002217_pt1 | contig 16204 bp, 13 predicted proteins | sample GraSoiAngelo_147_FD_185904 | JGI IMG/M metagenome (GOLD analysis project Ga0209058, IMG submission 185904) | Grasslands soil microbial communities from the Angelo Coastal Reserve, California, USA - 14_1009_05_40cm (SPAdes) (version 2) | ecosystem: Environmental > Terrestrial > Soil > Grasslands ... | reverse complement strand
GCGTCGCTGCCGGTGCCGGATCGCGCCACAATTGGGAACATGTCGCCGGAATACGGAGCGACCATGGGATACTTTCCAATTGATCAAGAATCCGTGAATTATCTGCGGTCCACCGGACGCAGCGAACAGCAATGCCTGGCATTTGAGAATTATTTCCGCGCGCAAAAAATGTTCGGCATGCCGCTAAGAGGCGAGATCGATTACAGCGTCGACATCGATTTGGATTTGGCGGACGTCCAACCGAGCGTTGCCGGACCGAAGAGGCCGCAGGATCGAATCAACTTGCCTGAGCTCGGCAAAACATTTCGTGAACTATTGGAGAAACCGGTGCGCGATGGCGGATACGGGAAAAAGGATGTCGATCTTCGCGAAAAACATGTTGTGGAATTGAACGGCAGCGCCCCGCGCAATGGCGCGATGTTTTCAACCGACAACAAGGAGGACCAGGGGATCAGCCCCGGTGAAGAGCGCAACAAACTCGAGATGGTTGCGAACCGGCCAACGCCAGATCCCGGGAAAGAAATTGAAGCGGAGTCGAGCGATGTTTTTACGCACGGACGAACCCGTATTGGCCATGGTAGCGTTCTGATTGCCGCGATCACAAGTTGCACAAACACGAGCAACCCGAGCGTGATGATCGCGGCTGGTTTACTGGCGAAAAGAGCTGTTGAGCGCGGACTGCGCGTCGATCCTGGGGTAAAAACTTCGCTGGCGCCTGGCTCGCGGGTGGTTTCCAATTATCTCGACAAAACTGGCCTGCAAGAATATCTCGACCAGCTTGGGTTTAACCTTGTCGGCTACGGTTGCACAACCTGCATTGGGAACTCCGGGCCACTGCATCCAAACATCGAGAAAACGATCCACGAATACGATTTGGTCGCGGCTTCGGTTCTCTCGGGAAATCGGAATTTTGAAGCGCGCGTGCATCAGCACATCAAAGCGAACTTTCTGATGTCGCCGCCGCTGGTTGTCGCCTTCGCCCTGGCAGGCCGCATTCACATTGATCTTTCCCGCGACTCGCTCGGCAGAGACAAGGACGGCAAAGAAGTCTTCCTTCGCGATCTGTGGCCGACTCTCAGCGAAATCCGAGACACGATGCAATCAGCCTTGGTGCCAGAGACTTTTCGCAAACTCTATCGCGATTTTGCGAACCAAAACCCGAAGTGGGATGAGATTCCGGCGAGCACCGGCAACGTTTACCAGTGGGACGAAAAGAGCGATTACATTCATGAGCCGCCGTTTTTCCAAAATTTCTCGATGGAGCCCGGCCATATCGCCGAAATCCGCGGCGCGCGCGCCCTTGGGATTTTCGGGGACTCCATAACAACGGACCACATTTCCCCTGCGGGAGCGATCAAAGAAACTTCGCCAGCCGGAAAGTATTTGATGTCGCGCGGGATTCAGCCCCGAGATTTCAATAGCTACGGCAGCCGGCGCGGAAACGATCTGGTGATGACGCGGGGAACATTCGCCAACGTGCGGATAAAGAATCTGATGGTCCCCGGAACCGAAGGAGGCGTGACGAAATATTTCGCCAATGGCGAGGGTGAGCAGATGTCGATTTTTGATGCCGCGATGAAGTACGCAGAGACTAACACTCCGCTGGTTATTCTCGCGGGACACGAATACGGCAGTGGCTCATCGCGCGATTGGGCCGCAAAGGGAACGCGTTTATTGGGTGTGAAAGCCGTGGTCGCAGCAAGTTTTGAGCGAATTCATCGCTCGAATCTGGTGGGCATGGGCGTGTTGCCGTTGCAGTTTGCCGAGGGAACAACAGCGCAATCCCTGGCGCTCGATGGGTCGGAAGTCTTTTCGATCACCGGATTGTCCGACAAGATTCGTCCCGGCCAGGAAGTCATGCTGGAAATTCAGCGGCAGGATGGCCAGAACAAATCAGTCTCGGTGAAATTGCGAATCGATACGCCAATTGAAATCGATTACTATCGGCACGGCGGAATTCTACCGTTTGTGCTCAGGCAATTGCTGTCAAAGTAACGATTCGGGGGCGTTTCTGCGAGCCAGCAGTTCGTTTGACCGGCGTCTGACCCGCTACAATATCTCGCGCCTTTGAATCGCAATCGGCGACCCGTCGGTAATGAATGCGGAGCGGGGCGGCTGATTTAACGTCTCAGCGAATTGTTGGCCGTAAAGAGTTGCGATGTCAGCGTTCAGTTCGAACTCGCTCGCATTCCAAATTTTCCATCGAGGATGATCAACTCGATATTCGCCGCTGCCGTTGCGAAGAGAAGTGTAACCCCAGTAATGTTCAGTGATAAACTCGGCGTGGGATCCTGCTGGAATCGTTTGCGGCTCACCAGCCGCGTTCATCTTGAGTGATTCCCATTTGCGGCCGCGTCGCCACGAAAATTCCACTTTCAAATTGGAATCTCGATGTTCGATCTCGTGTTTCATCGATAACGCGAGATAATTTTCGCCGTAAAATGTGCGCGCGACGAGCGCAATTGCGCGACGTGGGACCAGTTCACGAATAAAAACAACGCCGCGTCGCCATGTGTCCGCCGATTTTCTCCTCACGTAAAACCTCAAATTCACTTCTTCGAAATCGCGGTGCAGTGGGATGGGCAGACCGAGAAGACGCGTATCCAGAAAGAGAAATCCGACCACGCTCAGAAAGGTCTCACCATTTTCAAAATCGATCTCTGTAGCAGGCGGGACGAACGGCGCGAGGATGTGAGGATCGACCACATAATTCAGCATCGCAAGGTAACGCCAGTTAGCGGTGAGAAATGGCTGCACGTTATGCTCCGACGGTCGCTGTAGAATCAATCAACCGTGCGAACGCGATATCGCACGGCAAATCGTTCAGGCTCAGGTACCGGACCAAGATCGGCGCGTTGTGTCGCGAAAATCCATTCAGACCAACTTTCGTCCTGTTTCCTTGGCGCAGGCGGAATTTTTAGTTCAATGAACTGCGACCCGGCTGGTTCGTTACCGATCGAGGCAAGAAGCGATCTGGCCTTGCTGTGTGTCAACAATGGTACGTTTCCCGGAATTGTGATGTGATTGGCATCTTTTGTAATCCCATTCCAATCGATGAAAGCAAAACGACTTTGCTGATTATCGGTGTAGAGGCTGACCCGAATGCTGTAACCATTGGGCTGATCTGGAATTTGAAACGCTGGTGGCGCGCGAAGCTCAAACTGTAATTCGACTCGCTTGCCATCAATTCGCGGAGGTTTGTCGGATAGCACATAGGGAACCCCGACCAGCAAACCGGCAACGACGCAAACAATCAGGAGAGCCCAACCCTGCGCAATGAAGAATCCAGCAAGTGCTTGCCGCCGAACCAGGATGGACGAAATGATTCCAATTATTAAGCCCGCCAAAATTCCAAGAGGCATGCATAGGAAAAAGACGGTCATGCCTCGCTGGCCCTCCATTTCCGGCACGTGCGCTAGCCTGGTCAAATAATCGCCGACAAAGACCGCAAGAAGACATCCCACGAATGCGGTGAAAATCGCAATGAAAAAGGCCCGAAGGAAGCGCATCGAAGAGTGTTGCAGCGAGCTTAGTCTGAGTGGATCCGCTAATTCGACGTTCGATATGCGGTTACTGCAACAATTTTTCGAGCGACGGACTGGGCTGTGTACCGAGCGCAGTGGCCCGAGCATAATGCTCCCTGGCGAGTTCTTTTGACCCCGGCTGCGTGGTAATGAGAATGACCGCCAGATTAAAATGCGCATCGGCGTCGTCAGGATTATTGGCGAGAGCCTGAAGGATCTCTTTCTCTGCCTCTTGCTGTCGCCCTTTCTGGCTGGCAGCAATACCCAAATAGTTATGAGCGGTGGCGCTTTTTGGATTGATCGCGATCGCCTTGTTTAACTGCACGATCGCGTCGTCGAATTTCGATTGCCGATACTGAACAATGCCCAGCGTGGTGAGAAGAAAGTCGTTGTCGGGCGCAATGGCCACAGCTCTTTTCAGGGTAGACTCCGCCGAGCTCAATTTGCCGCTCCGAACATAAATCGCGCCGAGGTTGGAAAGCGCGTCAAGGTTATTTGGATCATCGGTCAGAATTTGCTGATATTGTTTTTCTGCAGCCTTAAAATTGCCCTGCTGAAAGTTCTTCCGAGCCGCTCGGACGAGACCCTGGATATTCGCTGGTACAGTGGTCTTGGACTGATCGGGCCTGTTCGTTCTCGCATCACTCCCGCCGCCTGATCTTCCGTTTGCATCTGGATTCGCAGTGCTCATCGAATTCGCCGCCGATTTTTTTTCAAAGACAAAGCTCGCTTTAAACAAGCCGGCGTGCTGGTCTGAAACCGAGACCACCGGCTGCCGGAACAAGGCGAGCTCTTCGCTGCTTAATTTTGTGACCGGTTGCGCTAGAAATTCGATCTGCCTGTTCAACGTCTCCGATCTGATTTTCAATTTATCGAGCTCGGCTAGCACCAGGTTCCTTGTCTGGTCCCGACGCGCTTCTTCCTGGCGCTCACGCACGACAATGTTTCGCAAAAGTTCGTTTTCTCTCGCAAGCTTGGCGGACTCCTCGCCGTTTGCGCCGGTCAGCATCGCAGCCTGAAGCTGTGTACTTGCCTCGTCCAGCTCAACGTCGAGTTCGGCAGCTTTCGCCGCCAAATAATCATTTCGTTTCTGACTCTCGGCCAGCTGCTGTTGGAGCTCTGTCAGTTGCTGACTCATCTCGGCAAATTTCCCCGCCTTATTCGGATCGCTCTGGCTAAGGACTCGGACCTTTTCCTCCGCATTTGCCAATTTCTGTTGTAGATCGTCCTTCTCGGCCACGAGCAACTGGACACTCTGCTCGATTTCCTTCGCGGCTTTCAACTGGGCCAGCGCCTCATCCCGCTGGCGCTCAAGCGCGCTGATTTGAGTATTCGCCTCTGCAAATTTAGCCTGAGTCTCGTCCCGTTGCTTTTCCGCTGTCAGACGCGCCGCATCGGTGGCAGCGAGAGCGTCCTTCAAATGAGCAATCTCGCCGCGCAACTGCTCCTGCTCCCTGATAGTGCTCTCCTGCGACGCTTTCGACGCCTTCCGGTCGTTTTCTGCGTTTGCGAGCTTGGAATTTGCTTCCTTCAGACGCGTGTCGACGGTTTCCTTTTCTTTTCGTGCGGTTTCGAGCTCACTGCGCACTTTGCCGAGTGCCGTTTGCAATTGATCGACTTTGTCGCGCAATTTTTTTGTGGCCTCTTTGATTGCAGCATCGCGCGACGTCTGGGCGACGGTTTCACCCAATTGCGGGGCCACCACTTCGGGCCCGGGCTCGAACCAGGCCTCGCTCTCTGGCAGTGCAGGGACAACTTCCGGCAAACGACTTGAACCGGCGCTTAGCGCATTTTGTCTCGTCGTCCTCTCCTGAATTCGCAAGATCCCTTCGCTGATCTTTCGGCCGCGATATTCCACAATCGCTGGCTGCCAATCGGCGTGCGATCTGCGCAACGTCTCGATCAGGCTTCCCGCAAATCGATATTTTGCCAGGGCCGTTTTGAACCGGTTTTCGCGCTCAAGCTTTTCTCCCTGTTGGGCGGAGAGATAAGCCTTCAGAAAAATTTCACTCGGATCATCCTGTTGCCCGAGAAGAATGTCCTTAGCCCCAAGGAAAACGAGGACAGCGAGCAAAGCGGCGCCGGCTCGCCTCACGCAATGGCGAGACGCCATAACAGACCCGCTCCGGGGAGATTTTGGTTCCACCGGCGCTGAGAATTACTGGAGCGACTGAGGAAAGTCCAGTCCTTTGTTTGCAAATGAAGATTCGAATCTTAAAATCTTGTTTCCGCGCTAATGATGGTGGTCGTAGCTCAATGGTAGAGCCCCAGATTGTGGTTCTGGTTGTTGCGGGTTCGAGTCCCGTCGACCACCCTTTGTTTAAATCCCAAAATCCAAATCCCAGACTCCAAAATTCCAGACTCGAGGTTTTGGATTTTGGAACTTGGGTTTTGGGATTTACAAAACGTGCCTGTAGCTCAACCGGATAGAGCTTCTGACTTCGGATCAGAAGGTTGGGGGTTCGAATCCCTCCAGGCACGGTCTCAACTTTCCGCCAGTAATCATTAGCCACAACACTGAACCCGTTGCCACGATAAGCGGGAACAATTATTTATCTCTCAATGGTAACAGAACGAGACCAACAGTTTATGCGCGCTGCGCTAAACGAGGCGAAAAAGGCGCTCGGCCAGACGAGCCCGAATCCGGCCGTTGGAGCGGTTCTAGTCATCGACAATCGAATAGTAGCGAAAGGGCATCATCGGGAAGCGGGTCGCGATCACGCTGAGATTGAGTGTCTTCGCAATTTCCGTGCGCTCGTGCCTGCGCGCGCCACGCTGTTCGTTACTCTGGAGCCGTGCTCGACAGCGGGGCGCACTTCTCCGTGCACCAATGCGATACTCAGCGCTGGTGTCAAAAACGTAGTTGTCGGTGCGATTGACGTAAACCCGCGGCACCGCGGCAAAGGTATAATGCAATTGCGCAATGCGGGTGTGAATGTGCGGGAAGGAATTTTGGCAGATGAATGCGCGCAAATTAACGAGGCTTTCAATAAGTGGATTGTCACTGGGCGCCCTTTCGTCATCGCAAAGTGCGGAATGTCGCTTGATGGTCGATTGACGCGGCCTGTAGGAGAGACTCGCTGGATCACCGGGCCTTCCGCCCGGCGCCACGCACGTGAGCTTCGCGCGCGCGTGGACGCGGTAATCATTGGAGCAAAAACAGTCCGAACGGACAACCCGCGGTTGACCGTACGCGGCATCCGTGGCGCGCGACAACCCTGGCGCGTTGTGCTGACCCGTTCGGGCAAACTTCCAAAGCGAGCTCGCTTATTTTCCGATGAGTGGGCTGCGCGAACGCTGACGTATCAAAGAAAGACCCTTGCGAGCGTGCTGCAAGATCTTGGCAAACGCGGTATCACCAGCGTGCTAATCGAAGGCGGCGGCGAAGTGCTAGGCCAGGCACTCGACGCGCGTCTGATTGATAAAGTGCAACTTTATCTAGGTCCGCTCTTGATCGGAGGATCCGTGATTGCGTTCCCAGGCCGGGGAGCTGCAAAAGCAGCGGATGCGCTGCGGCTTCGCAGTGTTTCATATCGACGAATTGGACAAAGTGTTTGCCTTACAGGTTATTCAGCGCCTCCTCCTCCCGAATAAAGCGGAAAACTTTCCGTTCTATTTCCTGTTTAATTACTGGGAGGTAAAACGATGAAGAAAGTTCTGTTAATTGCACTGGTGGCGGGTGGCTTGACCTTTACTGCAGCCCCACGTTCCGATGCTCAAGTCTTCTTCAGTATTGGGTTCGGACCGGGCTACTATGGATATTATCCTTATGGATACTATTATCCGTACAGGTACAACTACTACCGGCCTTACTATTGGTATGGCGGCCACCGATATTACCGCCACCACCGTCATCATCGATACCATAACTGGTACTAAGCTGACAGAATAGCCAAAGCGGCTCGTCTGGCTCGGAAGCAATTCCGAGCCAGCGGCGTTTAGAAGCGAATATTCGGCTAAGAATGTAGAAAGAGGAAAAATGCGAGCGCTACTTTTTCGAATTAGGCGACCCCGGTGGTTTCATGGCGGGACTTTTAGCTGGCTGATCGATTTGGAACTCTTTCTTCAGCTGCTGAATTAGCGCCGGAAGTTCCTTTTGGCGCTCGGCTTCGATTTGTTGTCGCAGCGTTCGTTCCACTTTTTGCCGTTCCTGAACATAGCGGGATTCAAATTGAGCGCGGTCCTGTGGACTAAGGCGGAGACCGGATTCGCGAACCGCCGCTTCGGTTTCTCGCTTAATGGTCTCACGGCGCAGGTTCTCCCGCTGTCGCATGACGTTGCGCTCCTCCGGACTCATTTGCATCCAACGCTCAGCGTTGCGCCGGAAATTTTGCCGGGCGGCCGGAGGCATTGCCAGCCAACGGTCACGAATGCTTTGGCTCGGGGGTGGTCCGTGAGACCCCCCTCCAACCGGCGGCCGACCAATGGGTCGGTGTTGTTGTGGTTGCGCTTGCGCCGCAGCGCAGGATAAAGCCAGAACCGACAGAGCGACGATTAGTTCACAACGTCGGCTTTTCTTCCCACACACTATTTTCATCCCAGGCGATCAATTCATCCAGATCAACCACGACGTCATAATCTTGTGGATCGATTTTAGCCACCACGTCTAAATCGTTTGCGGACGCCGTCCGCGAGATTGGATGATGCGTGGCGATAGCCATGCCGACCACGACGATTGCCACAGCAGACGCTGCAACAAGTCTTCGCAGGCTAAACCAGTTTCGCGCCCGCCCGAAACGAGTCGCTTCCTGGCGGATCTTTCTTACGACATTCCGGGCGAAGAATGGCGAAAGGGTGGGCCCGGGAACCCGGCCCAGAATGTCCCACAACTGTTTGTCGTCTTGAGGTTCCATAGTCTCCATTCAATTGAACTATTTGCAGTGTCGGAAGTTGCGCTCCAATGACCGCTGAAGATTCACATTATATTCCCGGCGCTTCAAGGAAACCTTCGAGCTGTCGGATACGAGTCGGATGCCGCATTTTGCGCAACGCCTTCGCTTCAATCTGACGAATGCGTTCACGGGTAACTTGGAACTGTCGGCCTACCTCTTCCAACGTTCGGCTATATCCATCGATTAACCCAAATCGTTGCTCGAGCACTTGCCGTTCCCGATCGGTGAGCGTCTCCAGCACGTCCTTGATTTTCTCCTTCAGCAAAACAATGGCAGTCATGTCACTCGGGTTTTCTGCGCCTCTGTCCTCGATAAAATCGCCGAAATTGGTTTCTTCACTCTCGCCGACGGGGGACTGGAGCGAGATTGGTTGCTGCGCCATCTTCAGCACGGCCCGCACGCGATCCACTGGCAGAAGCACTTCCTCGGCCACTTCTTCGGGCGTAGGTTCTCGCCCGTATTCCTGCACCAGCTGTTTTTGCACACGCATGAGCTTGTTGATCGTCTCAATCATGTGCACCGGAATTCTGATCGTGCGCGCCTGGTCGGCGATGGACCGCGTGATCGCCTGGCGAATCCACCACGTCGCGTAAGTGGAAAATTTGTATCCCCGCCGGTATTCGAATTTCTCGACCGCCTTCATCAGGCCCATGTTGCCTTCCTGGATCAGGTCCAGAAAAGAAAGACCGCGATTGGTGTATTTTTTTGCGATGGAAATAACGAGACGGAGATTAGCCTCCACCATTTCGGTTTTGGCCTTGAACGCCTGCCGCAGCCAACCCTTCAGCATGCGATATTCTTCCGCATAATCAGAAAGTGAAAACCACAGGTTCTTTTCCAAGTCGCGGATCTTGTTCTGAAGCTGCAGCCGCCTTTTTTGACTGCGAGGATTTTTCGCCATCTCGGTTCGCAGGTAAAGCGATGTGTGGTGCGCGTCGTCCGCCAAGTGCACAAATTCCTCTGTAACTCTCTGCTTGAGGTAAAAATGCGGATAAATCCTCTGCAGCGAAGTCATTCTTCTTTGCAAGGCCCTGAGCTTTTGGGATCGTTTCTTCGAGGAGTTGCGCGCAAGATCGCAAAATTGCTGAGTGATCGACGCGCTGAATTGCTCCACCTGTTTACACAGACGCGGGAGGTTCTTCATGTATCTTTCGCGGCTCTCGATTTTCTTATCGAGAATCACGCGGTCGAAGCGTTCGCGCCCCTCGAGTAGCTTCCGCGCAAGATCCAAATGAGCGCGCGCGACAAAGCCAAAGCGACTGATGTGCTTCTGTACCATCGCTTCGGCGTCCTCGATTCGTTTGGATATTTCTACTTCCTGTTCCCGGGTTAGAAGTGGAACCTGACCCATCTGCTTGAGATACATCCGCACCGGGTCATCGAGAATATCGACCTTGGTTTCCGGCCTCTCATCTTCTTCTTCGTCCTCGTCTGCGTCTTTCTTACCGTCTTTGTAGCGATCCACTTCGGACGCTTCGATAATGTCGATCTCCAGGCGCCGCAGCCGCGTCAGGATCAGATCCAGTTCATCGGCGTCGGTGACTCCCTCGGGCAACGCCTCGTTTAGATCGTCAAATGTGAGGTAGCCTTGCTCTTTTGCCAGCTTGATCAGTTCGCGAATGCGATTTTGGACTTCAATAGCCGAATACAAACCAGACGCAAACGCACTCCGAACCGGCTCAGGTAGCGACCCATTTTTAGATCGCTTCGAGGTGGCCATCACTCGCGCGATTTTGATCGCAGAGATTCCTGGGTGTTTCTTCAGATTCGCTCCGAGAGCAACACGCTTTCTTGAAACACCGCGTTTGCGCCCATTTCGGTTAAGCCGTTGCGCCGACGACCGTCGGCTGCCTCCTCCCCTTCGTTTCGAATGCCTGGCCAAGATTGTGCGGTTACTGATTTGACTAAGACGTTCGACCTTCCGCGCGGCAATAGATCGACAACTAATTGTCGGCCGCGCCGGCGGGCTGCGAAAGCTCGTGGAGCTGTTCCTGCAGGTCAAGGATTTGTTTTTGCAAATTTATTATGTCCCCGGTACTCAGCTCTGAAAGCTTTATCTGGTTCGTCGCTACACTGAGCTGGCGGCGCAAGACGGCCTGTCGAATACCGAGCCACCATTCTTCGACCATCGCTCCAGCATTTGGCGGCATTCTTTGCAGTAGCCAGGAAGAAACCAACCGCTCATCTGCCGGCGAAAGCGTTACCATAAAGGCGTTCAGCGAAGCCGCGTCGCCCGCACGAAAATCACTTTCCAGAATGCGCATGAGAATGTCTGCATCCGGCATTTGCGCCAGAATCTCGGTCCAATTTTGTTGTCGAAGAAAATCCCGAGCCGTTTCATCTCGTAGCGCCAAAATGCAAAGCATAGAGATGTCGTGCCGTGGTGCGGGCGCGCTCGCGCCGGTGCGATCACTTACAGACGAATCGCCTCGAGCCGAAAAAGGGGCACTTCTTTGCCTGGCTACGAGCGCCTGAAAGTCCTGGGCGGTCACACCGAGACGCGCGCTTATTTTGTTCATGACTTCTCCGCGCATGAGTGGATCGCGCACGCGCGAAACGGTCTCGGCCAGGCGTCTGGCCAGCTGCATCTTGGCTCCGAAAGAAGCGAGATCGACATTCGCGGTCTCGCGCTCGATCCAGTAATCGAAAAAATCGCGCGCTTTTCCAATGCGCTTTTCAAAGGCCTCTTTTCCTTCACGCCGGACGAGCGAATCCGGGTCCTCACCCATCGGCATTTCGGCCACGCGCACAATCAAGTCGTTCTGGAGCAGGGCATCGAGCGAACGTTCAGCGGCCTTCTGACCAGATGTGTCGGCGTCAAAGCAAAGCACCACTTCATTGACGAAGCGCTTCAAAATGCGTGCCTGGCTCTCCGTAAACGCCGTACCCTGCGGCGCCACCACATTCGTGATCCCGGCTTCAAACAAACTTATTAAATCGAGTTGCCCTTCGCAGACAACCGCACAGCTGACTTCGATCAGGGCGCGCTTGGTTTTATCTAGTCCAAAAAGCACGCCGCCTTTCCGAAAAAGCGCCGTCTCGGGCGAATTCAAATATTTGGCTGCGCCCTCTTCGTCTTGCAGAAGCCGTCCGCTGAACGCGATTACTTCACCGACATCGTTGCAGATCGGGAACATGATTCGTCCCCGAAAACGATCATAAGACCTTTGCGTTTTTGCGCCTGACGTGGCTTGATCCATCGAACTTTCGCTATCATCCTTCGTTTTAACGAGCCCGCTCGCGATCAGGTCGCGCACGTCATAGCCCCGTCCGCGTGCCCAACTACCAAATGCGTCCCATTCGTCAGTCGCGTAGCCGAGTTGCCACCGTTTCGCGATTTCCACCGTGATTCCCCGGGTCCCGAGATATTTTCGCGCCGTTTGCCCGACTTCTCGCTTGACCAGGTTTTCGTGGAACCATTGTGCAGCCTCAGCATGCAACTTGAGCAAACGCTGGCGCAATTCGCGCTGGCGCTCTTCATCGCCGGCTCCGCCCGCCGGGAATTTCTCGATCACCGTGATGCCAGCGCGCGCGGCGAGTTTGCGCACGGCTGACGGAAAATCAACGTGCTCGTAATCCATCACAAACCGGAAGACGCTTCCCCCAGCGCCGCACCCGAAGCAATGGAACGTCTGCCGGCTCGGGCTCACCATGAACGACGGCGTCTTCTCTTGATGAAACGGGCAGAGCGCTTTGAAATTCGCTCCAGCGCGTTTCAGTGGAAAATACGAACCAATTACTTCAACGATGTCGTTTGCGGCAGCGATTTGCTCGATTGTCTCCGAAGGGATCGTTCCCATGCGTGCCTGATTATTTTTGCCTCGTTTGACCTTGGAAGCGATGCCAAACTTACGCAGTGCGACTCAATCTCCAACTTGTGAGACTCAAATTGCTGATCGCTGTTCTGGTTTGCTCGTTTGCTGGTACAGCAACAGCGGCGGGCGGCGAAGCCATTCACAAAGGCGATGTGGCCGTCGTGCCATTGCGAGGTGAAGTTGCGCCTTCGCTGCTGGCATTTTTGCGACGCGCGGTGAAAACAGCCGAGAGCAACGAAGCTTCCGCTATCATTTTCGACATGAACACGTACGGCGGGCGACTCGATACCGCGGCAGATATTGTGAACGCGCTCAATCAAGCCAAGATCCCCACGTACACGTTCATCAACACAAACGCAGGATCGGCCGGTGCGATCATCGCCATCGCTACGCAACACATTTACATGGCACCAGTGAGCGCCATTGGCGCCGCCGCGCCAATTCTCCCGACGGGTGAAGATCTTCCCACTACGGCCAAGGAGAAGACGATTTCGTATTGGTCGGCGCTCATCCGTGGCTCGGCGATCAAGAACGGCCATAATCCCGATCTTGCCGAGGCGTTCATGAACAAGGACAAGGAAGTAAAGATCGGCGACCGCGTCGTGCATTCCAAGGGAGCTATCCTTAGTCTGAACGCTCAGGAGGCAACAGAACGGATCAACGGCAAACCGTTACTGGCAGAAGGCGTCGTTGATTCGACTGCTGATCTGACCAAAAAAGCCGGCCTCAAAGGCAGCATCGTCGCGATCGAGCCCACTGGCTTCGAGCAAATCGCGTTTTGGATCACCGCGCTCGCGCCATTGCTGCTGCTGGGTGGAATCCTGGGCGCGTATCTCGAGTTCAAAATTCCCGGCGCGACATGGCCTGGAGTTATCTCTGCGATTTGTTTCGCACTATTTTTCCTCGGGCATTATCTGGCCGGGCTCGCCGGCTGGGAAGTCGTCGCGCTCTTTATTCTCGGAATTGTTCTCGTGTTGATCGAGATCCTTTTCTTCGCACACACCACAATCGTTTTCGGTGTCCTTGGCGTGTTTCTCATGCTCGCCTCGCTCCTCTGGACGATGATCGATCGCTATCCAGGTCAAAACTTTTTCCCGACCAGCAAGATGCTTGCGGTGCCGTTGCTCAACATGTTCATCGCGATTGTCGGATCATTCATCGTGATCGCCCTGCTCGCGCGCTATCTACCACGCACAAGTATTTACCGCCGATTTGCCTTGATGGATTCAAATCCGCCCGGTCCATCGCTGGCCGGTGTACCACGACAATTCGCGACCGCTCTGGCGCTCACGCCAGGAACGCAGGGCACCGCCGTGACCGTCTTGCGACCAAGCGGCAAAGCGCGTTTCGCTGATCGCGTTGTCGATGTTGTTACTGAAGGCGAATTCATCGCCTCACAAACGCCAGTCACTGTCATTCAAACCGATGGAATGCGAGTCGTAGTAAAAAGCGCTGCTCAGGTTTAGGGCGCAGAAACTCAAACGGACCACGGCCGTTGGCTCGAGCACTTGTTTAGAGAACACTGAGCAATCTTTCTTTAACCGCCGGCGACGACGCGGATGAATTCGACGCGGTCGCCTTCGGCTAATGGTCGCTCTGGCCATTCGTGTCGATGCACGGCTAGACCGTTATGCTCTACCAGAATCGATTGTGGCGGTAATTGATAACGGTCGATTAGCTCCGCGATCGTTTTGGCTTCGCCTGCGTCTACAGCTTCACCATTGAGAGAAATTTTCACGCTCCACACAGCGCCTGGTCCCAGTCTTTCCAAACCGGTTCTAGTCCTCGACGGCGGAGGACTGCGGCGATTTCGGCTGGGGAACGTTCATCACTGATCTCGAATTGAGCGGTGGCGAGTTGATCTTCGTCGTCGTGGTACTCCGGCGCGACGATGCGGCCGCGCACGGTCTGATGCAAGTGTTCGCGGCCGCGCCGGGTATAACCGCCGGGTTCGGTGTGACTGCCAGCGCTCATCATCGTTACCCCGATTAACGCCAGTGAATCCCGTAGCGGCGCGCGCTCGCGCGTGCTGAGCACGATGCCGAGCTGCGGGAAAGTAATCCGCAACGCACAAACCAATTGAGCGAGCTCGCGGTCCGTCATCGAAAAGCGTGGACGAAATCCGCCAACCGCGGGTCGTAACCGCGGCACGCTCACGGTGATCTGCGCCTGCCAGCAATGTTTAAATAAATGTTCCAGGTGCGCTGCGAGCGCGATCGCTTCGTCCTGCCAACGCGACAAACCGATCAGTGCGCCGATGCCAAGCCGACGAAAACCGGCAGCGTAACCGCGCTCAGTACAATCCAGCCGAAAATTGAAATCCCGTTTCGGGCCGGCTGTATGCATTTCGGCATAGATACCCCGATTGTAAGTTTCCTGATAGACGACGAGTCCCTCCGCGCCCGCTTCGACGACCGGCACATAATCCTCGGTTTCCATCGGTCCAACCTCGATTGAAATCGACGAAAAATCGGGAGCGAGTGCGCGTACGCATTCAGCGAGATAGTCGCGGCTTACAAATTTTGGATGCTCGCCGGCAACGAGAAGGATCTGCCGGAACCCCTGATGCGCGAGATGCTGTCCTTCAGCGACGACTTCATCGACATCGAGCGTGACGCGAAGAATTGGATTATCGCGTGAGAAACCGCAATACCGACAATTATTGATGCACTCGTTGGAAAGATAAAGTGGAGCGAAGAGGCGCATCGTTCGTCCAAAATTTTGCCGCGTGAGCGAGCGCGAAGCTTGCGCCATCGCTTCAAGCGCCTGATCCGATTTCGGCGCGATCAGATTCTCAAATCGTTCGACCAGCTCCGATTTCTTTAGAGCCAAATTGTCCAGAGTTTCAATGAACGACATCGCAACAATTTCATGCGCAGGCCGGCGGTTCGCAAACAGCAATCAATTCTTGGCTTTCAGAGGACCCAATCAGCAGTTCGGTGGTTCGAAGACCATCGCAACTTGTCGTGCACGTACAAAAAAGCGGCGTCCAGTGTTCTGGACGCCGCTGTAGCAAATGCTATTGCGAACGGCTTAGAAGGCGAAATTCACACCTGTGCGGACCATGCCGAAATTGTTCTTCGGCCCATCCACGAAATTCCAGCTGAAATCACTGACCCAGCCGATATGCGGCGTGAAGCGGACTTCCATGCCGCCGCCGACCTGTCCGATTGCCCGCGTCTCGCTATCTGTATGGCCGGTCGTCGCGACAATGTCGAAACCTTCTCCCGGCTCGATAAACCGCTGATCGATTCGTTTCTGGCCCCCGCCAAAGATGGCACCGCCACCGCCAAAAATGTATGGCGAAAAGCGAGTGCAATGGATCGGATACCGGAGGGTGAGGGTACCTAGCACAGCTCCGACTGCGTTACTCTCATGCGTAAAGCTGCGCTCAAAGATCCCGTCGCTAAAATCGATGAAGCGATTTTCAAGCGCCTGCCTGGCATCAACTGCCCAGCCTTCAATCCCCACGCCGATATAACGCATGAAGAAATATTTCAGGTCGATGCCACCACCCCATGCGTGGTCCGCATGCATGTACGTATCATTTTCCCAGGTGCTCCCTGTGAAAACATAGGTGCCCCAAAGCGAGACATTAAATTCTCTGTCGGCGTACCACTCCGGGCAAGGTGGCGGAGCAGCTACCTGTTTGATTTCTTTTCCGGAATAGTCAACCCCGGCAAACGCAGCCGAAGCGATTAGCCCGAACCCTAACAGGCATGATACTAATCTTTTCATTGTTTCTCCTTTTGGTTAAGTTTTCGTTTTCCACTCCAAACATGTTGGAGCGTCCCAGTCAATAACGAAATTCGCCCCTTGTCTGGATGCCGCGAGTGTGAGCCGACCCGCCAAGGATTGCAAGGTCTTTTTTAAGCTGCCTTAAGGTTTCAGTTCCGCCCCGGAATTCGCGTCAGTGATGACGAACCTCTCATGGTGAAACGTAGGGTCGCCGCGAAACATTAGACGACCTGCG
>Ga0209058_1002209_pt1 | contig 16242 bp, 19 predicted proteins | sample GraSoiAngelo_147_FD_185904 | JGI IMG/M metagenome (GOLD analysis project Ga0209058, IMG submission 185904) | Grasslands soil microbial communities from the Angelo Coastal Reserve, California, USA - 14_1009_05_40cm (SPAdes) (version 2) | ecosystem: Environmental > Terrestrial > Soil > Grasslands ... | reverse complement strand
CGAAGACAGACACCGAAGCCATCCAGAAGGCCCTGCGCAAGGCGATCGATGACCGGGAGATTGAGGACGCCCTCGACGCGTTGCTACGTACGGGGCGGTTCCGGACAGTCTACCGCTGAAGTACGTTCTCGACACCAACGTCTACCTCGAAGCGGCTCGCTCCGACGAGGCGCGGGCACAGTTCCTCGAGGCGTTCATTCCTCTGCTGCCCGCGACGTTCCTCTCCGCCGTCGTCGCCTGTGAACTCGCTGTCGACGCGACGGACCGTCGCACACGGGGCCTGGTGCGCCAGTTCCTGCTGCCGATGGAGCGCACTGGGCGCATCGTGAGCCCGGTATTCGACGATTGGATCGACGCGTCCGACGTAGTGAGCGCGATCGAGGAGCGCGACGGGGGCTGGCGGTCGAAGCTCCCCGCGCTACTCAATGACATTATGATCTCGCTCTGCGCGCGCAGGATCGGCGCAACGCTGATCACGTACAACGGCGAAGACTTCCGTCTCATCAGGCGTCACAGAGAATTCTCTCTCCGGGTGCTGGCTGGAGCGAGGCGCGAGAGTCGTCGCTGAGCAATGGGATCCTGCCAGCGGATCGCCTTCGCCATGGTCTTGTTGGTCACGTCGACACGTCGGGCTATCGCCGATGCGCTCATGCCAAGACTCTCTAGAAGGGCGGCGCGGCCAGCGATCGCCGGGTAGGTCCGCGCCAAGAGCGGCGGCCCAGCCAGCGGAATGCCGCGCGTGGCTCCGCACGCAACCACGCGATCCGTCGCATGACAGCGTCACCGAGCGCAACGCCAGAGTGAAACACGGCGTTGCGCGCGGAGAGCAGCCGTCGTGTCGAGGACGCGGGGCCGCCCCTCCCGCCTCGGGTCGACACGCAGGGTCACGACATGCGCGCCTTTCTCGGCGTCGTGGGCCGCGGCGCGCTCTGGAGCTCGTTCGTGATGGTCTTCCGCCTGCGCCGCATGCTGGAGTCTGCTGCACCAGGTCCGGCCCGCGGGCACCTCGAGGCTCGCGCGCCTGCTCGACGACCCCGACGCCTTCGCGGCCGCGTACCGCCGTGGAACTTCTGGCGCGACTTCCTGGCGCGCATTCCCGAGCACATGGCCGTCGGGCGCACCGCCGGCATGGGCTGGAGCGATCGGGGTACGCCCGCGGCGATCGCGCCGAGCGGCGATGGGCGTGTTCCCGCCCTGGCAGGTTGCGCGCGCCCGGCTAGCGAAACCGTCGCCGATCTGCTCGCATCCAAACCGTCATGAAGGCAATCGCCGTCTTTCCGGGCCGTCGCGAGGTGAAGCTGATCGAGCAGGAGCCCCCGACACTCAGGGCGCCCACTGACGTGAGGCTCCGCATGCTCGACGTCGGCGTGTGCGGGACCGATCGCGAGATCTGCGCCTTCCAGTACGGCACCCCGCCGGCGGGGAGCGAGCACCTGGTCATCGGCCACGAGTCGCTGGGCGAGGTCGTCGAGGTCGGATCCGCCGTGTCACGGGTCAAGCCGGGAGACCTCGTGATCACCATGGTGCGCCGGCCGTGTCTGCACGAGGACTGCATGGCCTGCCGCGCCGGCCGGCAGGATTTCTGCTTCACCGGTGACTTCTCGGAGCGCGGCATCAAGCGCCTGCACGGCTTCATGACCGAGACCGTGGTCGACGACGAGCGCTACATGCACGTCGTCCCGCGGGCGCTGCGCGATGTGGCGGTGCTGGTCGAGCCGCTCACCATTGCCGAGAAGGCGCTGATCCAGGTGGGGCAGGTGCAGCAGCGGCTCCCCTGGGCCTGCGGGATCGATCCGCGCACGGAGCGCCGGTTCCGGCACCGTGCCGTCGTCCTTGGCGCCGGCCCCGTGGGGCTGCTCGGGGCGATGGCGCTCGTCGCGGCCGACTTCGACACCTCGGTCTACTCGCGCGAGCCGGCGCCGAACCCCAAGTCGGACCTGCTCGCCTCGATCGGCGCCCGCTACCTCTCCGCGCAGGAGACGTCGATCGAGCACCTCGCCGAGCAAATCGGCAACATCGACCTCGTCTACGAGGCCACGGGCGCGTCCTCGATCGCGTTCCAGATGATGGAGGTGATCGGCACGAACGGCATCTTCGTGTTCACGGGCGTGCCGGGGCGGAAGGCGCCGATCGAGGTCGACACCGACGTCATCATGCGGAACCTCGTGCTCAAGAACCAGGTCGTGTTCGGGACGGTGAACGCGGGCCAGGAGGCCTTCGAGACCGCCATCCGCGACCTCACGGTCTTCCAGCAGCGGTGGCCGGCGGCGGTGCACGCGCTCATCACCGGTCGCTACCCCGTCGAGGCGTATCGCGACCTCCTGGTCGGGCCGCCGCAGGGGATCAAGAACGTCCTCCGCTTCGCATAGCCGAGCCGAGTGGCTCGAAGCCGACGGCCTCGGCGGCTTCGCCTCCGGCACCGTCAGCGGGATCCGGACCCGGCGCTACCACGCGCTTCTCCTGACCGCGACGTCGCCGCCGGCCGGCCGCGTGGTGCTGGTGAACGGGTTCGAAGCGTGGCTCGAAGGCCCGAGCGGCACGTTCGCCCTCACCTCGCAGCGCTACGCGCCGGACGTGATTCATCCCGATGGCGCCGAGCGCATCGAGGCGTTCGAGCCCGATCCCTGGCCCTCCTGGGTGTTCGCGTTGCCCGACGGCACCCGGATCGAGCACGGTCTCCTCGTCCAGCCCGGACGGGCGGCGATCGCGCTCTACTGGCGCCTCGTCGACGGTCCGGGCGGCACGCTCGCCCTCCGGCCGCTGCTCTCCGGCCGCGACTACCACGCGCTCCACCACGAGAACCCGGCCTTCCACTTCGGGGCCGACGTTGTCGACGACCGGATCGTGTGGCGGCCATATCCCGGCCTGCCGGCGATCGTCGCCCGCTCGAACGGGAGGTACATCCACCAGCCCGACTGGTACCGCAATTTCCTCTACACGGAGGAGCGCGCCCGCGGTCTCGACCACGTCGAGGACCTCGGCTCACCCGGCACCTTCCGATGGGACCTCGGGCGCGGCGAGGCCGTCTGGACCCTCGCCGCCGAGGGACACGAGCCGCCGGAGGACCTCGACGCGCTCCGCGCCGCCGAGCTCGAGCGGCGCCGGCGATTTCCCACACGCCTCGACCGTGCTGCGGACGCGTACCTCGTGCGGCGGGGCAGGGGGAAGACGATCGTCGCCGGCTACCCGTGGTTCACCGACTGGGGGCGCGACACGTTCATCGCGCTGCGCGGCCTCTGCCTCGCGACCGGCCGGCTCGACGACGCCCGCGCCATCCTCCTCGAGTGGGCGGGCGCAGTCTCCGACGGCATGCTGCCGAACCGCTTCCCCGACCATGGCGAGGCGCCGGAGTTCAACGCCGTCGACGCCGCGCTGTGGTACGTGGTGGCCGTCCACGATTTTCTGCGCGTCGCTCAGGACGTTGCGCCGCGAGACCGGCGAGTGTTCGACGGCGCCGTCGAGGCGATCCTCGCGGGCTATGCCCGCGGCACCCGCTACGGCATCCACGTCGACGACGACGGCCTTCTCGCCGCAGGCGAGCCGGGCGTGCAGCTCACCTGGATGGACGCCAAGGTGGGCGACTGGGTGGTGACGCCGCGGATCGGCAAGCCGGTGGAGGTGCAGGCGCTCTGGCTGAATGCGCTGCGTATCGGGAGCGGCCTGTCCGAGCGCTGGGCCGAGCTCCATGCCAGGGGTCGGGCCGCGTTCGAGGCCCGGTTCTGGGACGAGACCCGCGGTTGCCTCCACGACGTGGTCGACGTCGACCACCGGCGCGGCAGCGTAGATTCCGCCTTCCGCCCGAACCAGATCTTCGCCGTTGGCGGCCTGCCGTTCCCCGTGCTCGAGGGAGAACGCGCCCGCCGCGTCGTCGACGCCGTCGAGGCGCGGCTGCTGACACCCATCGGCCTCCGCTCGCTCGCACCCGACGAGCCGGGGTACAGGCCCCGCTACGAGGGTGGGGTCCGCGAGCGCGACGGCGCGTACCATCAAGGGACGGTCTGGCCCTGGCTCATGGGTCCGTTCGTCGAGGCGTGGCTCCGCGTCCGCGGCGGCACCCCTCGCGCGAAGGCCGAGGCGCGCGCGCGCTTTCTCGATCCGCTGCTCGCCCATCTGGACGATGCGGGCGTCGGCCACCTGCCGGAGATCGCCGACGGTGACCCGCCGCACACGCCGCGCGGCTGCCCGTTCCAGGCGTGGTCCGTGGGCGAGGCGCTGCGCCTCGAGCGGGTCGTGCTCGCCGAGCGCTGACGCGACGCTCAGCGTTCGACACTGCGGCGGCGCGAAGCCTCGAGGAGCAGGTACAGCGCTCCTTGATCGCGGGGAGCTTCGGGTGTACACGTCATGTACACGGAGAAGCAACCGTGCGGACAATGGCGGTCCGACACAAGCACCTGAAGCTCGACCAAGGCAAGATCGACTTCGCGAAGCGCTACTTCGGCGTCGACTCGGAGCAGGAAGCAATCGAGCGGGCGCTCGCGCTCCTGGTGGATGACGAGCGCATCCGCCGGCGCCTGAGACCGCTCAAGGGAATCCTCAAGGGCGACGAGCGCCCATGGCCGTATCGGTAAGCCGCAAGATCCTGCTCGACACCAACGTCTTCATCGACTACCTGCGGCTCGGCTCGCACGCCGATTCGGTCTCCGGACGTGCGCATCAAGCCATCCGTTTTCTGTCCTCGGTGGTGCTCATGGAGCTACGTCTGGGCGCGGATACCGTTCCACGCCGTCGTGCGGTCGATCGGATCAAGGGCGCCTTTCCGGCCCAACGTCTGATCGCCCCCGCCCCCGATCTCTTCGACCGTGCCGGGGTCGTCTTCAGGGCCCTGCATGGCGACGGACGCGGGCTCCGCGACCGGCTGGGCGTCGTGAACGATCTGCTGATCGCGCTCACCGCGTGGCGCATCGGCGCCACGGTCGTCACTGCGAACGTCGACGAATTCACCCGGATCCGGCGCCATCTCCCGGGCTTGTCGGTCGCGCCGCCGTCGCCCTGACGGCATGCCGGAGGGCATGACGGCGACGGACGTGGGGGGAGTGACGACGATGCGCGAGCCGTTGTTCAAGGTGTCCAACCATCACACCGCGGCCTGCGTCGAGCCGCCTACCGTCGACGGGGACGCGGCGGGAGCGTACTTCGGCTACTTCGCCAACGAGTACGGCGAGCAGGCCATCTACACCTACGACTACGAGACCGGCGAGGCGACCATCAGGATGGGTGACGCGGGCTGGCACGAGGCCTACCGGGTGGCGGATGGCCGGGCGGAGGGGCTCGTGCTCACCAAGACCGAGGCGATGTGGCTGCGCGCCTGCTGGCTCGCCACGGGCGCGTTGAAGGATCGCCCGACGTCCGGCACCGGCGGGACTGGTCAAGGCTGAAAAGCCTTCGCGCCAGCGTCCGAAGCTTGCACCGGCCTTGACGGCGACGGTGATGCTCGCGGCAACGCCATGTTTCAGATTCCGGTTGCGGTCCGCGAGGCCCTCTCGCACGGGAGCGTCGTCCTTCGCACCAACCGGTGGACGGCACACGCCTCGCTGGCGCGGCGACCGTGGGCACCGCCACGTATCAGCCCCGGGCCGCGGAGGGCACGGTCCTCCATCGCGTCGTCCGCGACCACCTGGAAACGTTCTTGCGCGAGGTCGCCGACCGCACCGACGGCGGGGGCCTTCCCCGTTTCGTCGAGCGCGAGTTCCGGCAGTTCCTGACCTGCGGCGCGCTCGGCCGAGGCTTCGCGCGCGTGCGGTGCGACGACTGCGCCTACGAGCGCCTCGTGCCCTTCTCGTGCAAACGACGCGGCTTCTGTCCGAGTTGTGGCGGCCGCCGCATGGCGGAGCAGGCGGCACACTTGGTCGATCACGTCCTCCCGCACGTCCCGGTGCGCCAGTGGGTGCTCAGCCTGCCCCACCGCGTGCGCTACCTCCTCGCCTGGAACCACAAGCTCTGCCGCGCGGTCCTCGGCGTCGCCGTCCGCGCAGTGCTCGGTTTCTATCGGCACCGGGCCCGCCGTGCGGGCGTGCGCGGTGGCCGGAGCGGCGCGGTGACGGTGATCCAGCGCTTCGGGGGCGGCCTTCAATTGAACGTCCATTTCCACACCCTCCTTCTGGACGGCGTCTTCGCCGAGGGCGCCGATGGCGCGCTCCAGTTTCACGCGGCCGAGCCGCCGAGCGACGAGGAGGTGGCCCGGCTGCTCGCCACGATCTACCGCCGCGTGCGCCGCTTGCTTGCGCGCCGGGGGCTCGAGATGGATGACGCCCCCGATGTCGACCCGCTCGCCGAGGAGTCGCCCGCGCTCGCCGGCATCAGCAGCGCCTCTGTCCAGGGACGAATCGCGCTCGGGCCGCGCGCCGGCGCCCGCGTGTTCCGGCTCGGCCGCGAGACCGACGCCCCCTGGGTCACGTCCCGCGCGCCGTGCCAGGCATACCTCAAGGGCTTTGACCTTCACGCGAACATCACGGTGGCGGCCGACGACCGCGCCGGCGTCGAGCGCCTCTGTCGCTACGTGCTTCGCCCGCCGGTGGCGCAGGAGCGTCTCGCCCCGACGCCCGACGGCCTCGTCCTGGTCACCCTCAAGGCCGAATGGAACGACGGCACGACCCACCTGCTCTTCACGCCGGTCGAGTTGCTGGAGAAGCTCACCGCCTTGACCCCCCGTCCACGCATCAACCTGATCCTCTACCACGGCATCCTGGCCCCTCGGGCTCAGGCACGGGCGCGCGCCGTGGCCCACGGCGCGCCAGGCCCGCCACCCGGCGAACCCCCGGCTCCCGCCACAGAGAGGGCGGGCGCCGAGCCATCCCCTCCGACTGTCGACGTCTCTGCTACCGCGCCTCCCAAGGATACGCGCGATGCGAAGCAGCCGAATTCTCCCGAGAAACCGCGCGATTGGAGGTGGGCGGACTTGATGCGGCGGGTCTTCGCCCTTGACGTCCTGGCATGCCCGCGCTGCGGCGGCCGCATGTCTGTCATCGCCACAATCGAGGCCGCTGACGTGCTGCGCCAGATCCTGGGCCATCTCGGCCTTCCGACCGATCCGCCCGCACCTTTGCCGGCCCGTCCCCCTCCCTCGCTCTCCGATCTCTTCCCCGACACCCCCGCCTGACGCGCCGCCTCCCGCGCGGCCCCAGCCCGGACCTGCCCGAACCCCGACCGGGGTGTCGCCCGGGGCGGGCCCGGTCTCCGCAATCTGATGTAGCGTGCGGCCTCAACGAAATGGCGCTTGCTCATGCTGCGGCCTCCTCGCTGCGGTAGAGGAGGCAGGTGCCGACCGGGAACGGCGCTTCGCCGGCCTCACCAAACCAGGCAGTGACCTTAGTACGGCACGCCTCGGGTACGCGGCCCACGGTCTCGCGGTCGGTCACGCTGACGACGGCGAACGGAATCGCGCGGTTCGAGGCGGCGACCATCGCTCGATGGCGGTCGCCCTTGACGATGACGAGCATGCGGTCCTCCTTCGGAGGCGGCCTTGCGATAGCTCCGCCGTCCGCTCGGAGAAGGGATCCAAGTCCCGTGCCGACGCGTGCCCGTGTGAAATCAGCGTGAGCGCGTCACGGAGGCGTTGCATCCATGCCTCGGCGTCGCAATCTAGCCAGTTAGCTCATGCAGGCGCGGGCTTCATGCGACTCACGCAACGCCGAGGCTGCGCGACCCCCGGTAGCCTGACCCATGAAGATGCCAGTACCGGCGTATAGGCGTTCACGGCCCGAAGATTTTTCCGGCGATCCTTCCCCCGCGTCCGGGGGAGGGCTTACGCAGCGACGACGGCTTGATGCTGCCGCCGCTCGTTCAGCAAGGGGTCGGGCGAGGAGACCGCACTCAAGGCGAGCCCCGAACGAAGGTCGCCGGCTTCTCGGCAAAGAGCCGCTTCACGGTGGGGCTACGTCCGGCAGGCGTTACGGGCAGGCGCCGGTAGCGGTGAAGGTCCCGTTGATGCCGCAGAATGTCCCGCCGCCGCCGCACTCGAAGGATGGGTTGAACGTACCAGCGGCGGTGTAGCGCGTGTCCGCCGTCCCGATGGGCACCGAGTCGGTCGGGTTGCCCTGCGGGTCGCGGAGGACCGATGCGGTGCAGAAATCCGTGTACACGCGCAGGCGTGGGTTCGGGTCCGCAAGGGCGACGAAGTTGTAGTTCTGGTTGCCGATGCGGCAGACCGGGTTTGCCGCAGTCACCTGGCAAGTGTACGTTCCCGAGAACGTACTGCACGAATTCGATGTCTGGTTGGCATTCGCCGTGATCGTCCACGCAACCCCGGAATCGGTCGGCGCACAGGAGGGCGTCGTCGGCTCGCCAGGACACGGACCCTCGCCGCAGTCCGACGCGAGGCAGAAGGGGATGGCGAGCGCGTCATCCGTCGCGCAGCTCACGACCATCGCGTGCGCCGTGTGGAAGCCGTCCGGCGAGTTGCATGCCATCGCCGCGCCGCCGCAGTTGAACTGCGCCGTAGGGAAGCCGGAGACGCACGACGACGTGCAGGTGAATCCTGGCGACGCTCCCGCGGGTCCCGGAGGCCCCGATGGTCCCTGCGCTCCCTGGAGTCCCTGCGGCCCCATCGGTCCCTGAGGCCCCGTGGGGCCTTGCGGTCCCGTTGCCCCTTGTGAACCCGTCGCGCCTTGTGAACCCGAAGGCCCCTGCTCGCCAGAATCGCCCTTGTCGCCCTTCGGGCCCGGCAGTCCCCGAAACCCAAGCGCGGCCATATCGAGCTGCGTCTCGGTCGGCTTGCAGACCGCCCGCGCCTTGACCGCGCCCTTCCGCGACTTGCAGAGAACGTCCGCCCACGCCGGGGGCGCGAGCGCCAGCAACAGGAGGGGGAGCCAAGGAAGCAAGTCCATGCCCTGTACATCGGTCTCGGGAGGCGGGTGCTTGAGACTGATTCGAAGCGGAGGCTAAGAGCCTCAAGTCCTCAATTCGAGATGCCGATGATCCGCACCATGAGGACTCTACTGCTTGTCGGCCTGCTCCTGGTGTTGCCGTCGCTCGCCGCCGCAGGGACGCAGTACGGCAACCTGTTCTGCGAAGTCCTAGATGAGGCGACCACGCGATCGGTGAATCCCACGACTCGACGGATGCACTTCGCCTACTGCGTGGACCTGGTGACCGGCGACGTGCTCGGCGCGCTCGTTCGGCGGAAGGGGGCGACGGTCTGCACCGAAACGGGCTCCTTCGACTTCTCCTCGCAGGTGTTCATCCGGGACGGCGGAGACTGCCCGTACCCTGTTGAGACGTTGAAGCTGCCCTCGGTGCCCAGCAGGTAGGTCCGCGCCGAGGGGCTTCACCAGCCGCAGCGTCTAGCCCCGGCGCTTGGCTCGGCTTCGTTCACTCAAGGATGCGCGGCGAGGAAACCGAATCGGATGGAGCGGGTACCCTCAAGTTGCGCTTCGTGACGGCCGATACACCCGTGCATGAAGAAGCTCCTCACCTCGTCCCTCTCCGTGGTTGGTTTCGCGTCCGTCCTGCTTGCGGGGTGCATGACGGTACAAAACTCCAAGACCCTAATGATCCGCCCAAGCGATGCGCCGATCGCCGTGACGAGCACCGCTCGCGCGCAATGCCGCGACATGTTCTTCGTCATGTGGTGCCGGCTGAACATGGCGATGGAGTCCAGTAACGGGGAGAGGGTCTCCGACTTTCCCAAGTGACCCGCCCGCCTACCTGCTTGGCGCCGCCGAACCGGAAGAAGTCGTCTTGGTCGGAGCGGTACTTCACCTCGACGTTAAACAGCCAGAAGGCGCCGGGTGTTCCCTCGACCGGCTTCCAGATGAGGAAGTCAGGCGAGAAGTCGTCCTCGCCTTCCTTGAGCAGTCGTTGCACGTCGCTCTCGCGGCCGAGCCGGGCGACGCGGTAGCTCGGCGACGCGGCCCTTGATGGTGCTGAGGTTCAACGGCTACCGGCCGTCTCGGAGATGACTCGCCGCCGTGCTGCCGGCCAGTTTAGCAGTCGGCGCGGAGCGGCTATCGCGCGATGGCGCCGGAGTAGAGGTCTTCGCAGACCACGCCCGGCGAACACGACTGGTACAGGTAGACATCGATGGTGCCGCTGCTCGGCGTCCATCCCGACGTGTTGGCGTCGAATGTGGTGTAGCAGCCGTGGACATCGGGATAGGCTGGCGAGGACACGGATGCGCTCGACGCGCTAGTGAACGAGCCGCTGATCGACACGGAGTCAACTGTTCCTGTGATCGCGCCTGTCGGGCTGACGCTCAGGACGAGAGTGCCGCTCAAGTTGGTCGGGTAGTTGGTGTAGCAGCCGGAGTAAGTCACGTAGGACACAGCGTAGCCCCACGTCCCGTCGTAGACGGCGAACGGGTTAGAGGGGAGGGTCGTTGTGGTTGTCGTAGGTACAGGAATCGTCGTGACGGTCGTAGTCGTCGTCGTGGGCGGGACGAAGAGGCAGTAGCTACCACCCCGAGCCATACAGTCTGCTCGGAGTACCTGGGTACACGAATACCAGGTGAACCCGGCTGCCGCGCAGCGAGTGATTTCGGGACGGCACAGGCGGCGGCAGCGCCGGCGCAGCCCAGCGTCGGCTTGCGACACAGCAAGCGACGTGAGCAGCGTGGTGAATAGCAAGGCCGCCGCAGTCTTCTTCATCGACATTCCTCCACCGAGGGATCGCGGCCCGACATGGGGCTGCGGGGTCGGAGCAAGCGCGGTGCCATCTGCCGAGGCGTCGCGGGTCCGCTCGGCTACGTCGCCTTGGCCCGCCGCGGGGAACCGCGAGCGGCAATCTGGTGACGGTGAAGCCCTTTCGGGAAGCGCGAACCAGTGCCCCGAACGCCCTCCCAGCCGGGGTCCATATAAGGCCGGCCGCACCAGGAAGGGCGGCGCGCGACTCCTGCGCGGCCTGGAGGGCAGCCAAGGGGCATCCTCGACGGCCGGTCGCGGCGGGCGCGCCATCCGACCTGCGCGGCACCGCCTTCGGCGTGTTCAATCTCACGACGGGCGTCGTCTTGCTGCTGGCGAGCGTCGTCGCCGGCCTGCTCTGGAGCCGCCTCGGCCCCTCGGCCACGTTCCTCGCGGGCGCGATCTTCGCCGCCGTCGCCATGGCGGGCCTCGTCCTGGTCAATCCCGCGCGCCGGCTGATGCCGCCTGCGGGCGATATGTCTCAAGACGCAGCAAGGTCATCGAGCCGGCAGCACACTCGGTGAATCCGCCTCAGGGGCTCGCTGTCGGTCATGAACAGCAGGATGGCGCGGTTGTAGACGACGATCTCCACGTCGCCCCAGTCGTGCTCGATGCGTAGCTCGTCGTACTGGATCGGGTCGCCCGCGCTCAGATCGCCGTAGGTGCCGGCGAGGTCGAGGAGGTGGTGATCGAGGAGCGCGAGCACATCGTCGGGGAGGTCAGCCGCCTCGACGGTGATCTATGGAAGTCGTGCTCAACCTGTCGGAGGCTGCCCGACCAGGGTTCGTTGCGGTCCGCCGTCGGTATCTCGAGCGCCATCGAGGGTTGCACATTGGTTGTCCGTGCGCGTGAGGGGTAGCGAGTCCGGTCGTCTACGAGGCGCCGTCCGCCGTTGACAGACCTGCCATCCGTGAAGCACAACCTCGCGCATCTCGCGCCCGCCGGCGCGACCAGGTTATGGACGCGCAGCCGGAAATCCGCTGTCCGTCGTGCGGTCATCGGAACCGCTCGGACCGCCGCTACTGCGCGGCCTGCGGCGGCCACCTCGGCCAGGCGTGCTCCTCGTGCGGCACTCGCAACAACCCGGAAGAGAAGTTCTGCGGTGCGTGCGGCGCCGCGCTCAGCGGGGCGGCGGCAGAGGGCGAGCGTCGGCAGCTCACCGTTCTGTTCTGCGACCTCGTCGGCTCAACCGCCCTCGCCGGTCAACTCGACCCCGAGGATTGGCGCGAGGTGATGACCCGCTACCAGCACGCTGCCGCCGAGACGATCACCCGTTTCGGCGGCCACGTCGCCAAGTACCTGGGTGACGGTCTGCTCGCCTACTTTAGCTACCCCCAGGCCCACGAGGACGACCCTGAGCGCGCCGTGCGTGCGGGGCTCGCCCTCCTCGACACAGTGGCCGAGCTGAACCACCGGCTCGAGCCGATCCATGGTGTGCAGTTGGCGGTGCGGATCGGGATGCATACGGGGCCGGTCGTCATCGGCGAGGGCGCGGCGGCGGGGGCAGAGGTGTTCGGCGACACGCCGAACGTGGCCGCGCGGGTGCAGACGCTCGCCGAGCCGAACACGGTGCTCATTACCGAGACGACCCATCGCCTGGTCGCGGGCCGGTTCATCGTCGAGGCCAAGGGAGCACCGGCGCTGAAGGGGGTGCGGACGCCCGTGGCCGTGTACCGCGTCGTGCAGGCGAGCGGCGTGCGGAGCCGGCTCGCCGCCGCGGCGGCGCGGGGGCTAACGCCCTTCGTTGGCCGCGAGCACGAGCGCCGACTCCTACGCGAGCGCTTCGAGCAAGCACGCGAGGGCAAGGGCCAGGTGGTGATGATTGTCGGCGAGCCGGGGATCGGCAAGTCGCGCTTGGCGCAGGTGCTGCACGAGGATCTCGCCGGGGTGCCACACATATGGCTCGAGTCGGGCGGGGCGCTGTACTTCGCGAACACACCCTTCTACGCCGTGATCGGACTGCTCGGGCAGATCTTCCTCTCCGGCGCCAGGGCCGACGACTCTCCCGAGGACCGGGTGGCAGCACTGGAGCGGGCGCTCGAGGCCGCGGGGCTAAGTCTCCCCGAGGCGCTCCCGCTTGTGGCCCCGCTGCTCGACCTGCCGATCCCGACGGGCTACCCGCCGGTGCTTGCGGTCCCCGAGGTCGCGCGGAAGCGGCTGCTGGCGACGCTCGCGAGCTGGGTCTTCGGCGCAGCACGCCTCCAGCTAATGGTAATCCTGCTCGAAGACCTGCAGTGGGTAGACCCCTCGACCCTCGAGCTCCAGCGGTTCCTCGTCGAGCAGGCGACGACGGCGCCGTTGCTCCTTCTCTACACGGCGCGGCTGGAGTTCAAGGCACCGTGGGCACTGCGGGCCCATCACACCCAACTCACCCTGAATCGCCTCCCGCGCCGGCATGTGCGGGAGGTGGTGGCGAACGTGGCGGCGCCGGCGGCACTCCCGGCGGAGGTGGTCAACGCCGTGGTTGCTCGCACCGACGGCGTGCCCCTCTTCGTCGAGGAGCTTACGAAGGCCGCGGTGGAGGCGGGTGCCCAGGGACTCAGAGGGATCCCGGCCACGCTCGCGGACTCGCTGATGGCGCGGCTCGATCGCCTGGGGATCGCCAAGCAGGTGGCACAAGTCGGCGCCGTGCTCGGCCGGGAGTTTAGCTTCGGGCTGCTGCGCGCGGTGCACCCGGTGCCCGCGGACAACCTCGAGGACGCGCTCGAGAAGCTGGTGGACGCGAAGCTGCTTTACGCCCGAGGGGTTCCCCCGGACGCGACCTTTATCTTCAAGCACACCCTTGTTCAGGAGACGGCGTACGCATCGCTTCTCAAGACCCGGCGGCGCCAGCTGCACGGGCTGGCGGCAAAGGCGCTGACGGAACGGTTCGCGGAGATCGCCGAAGAGCAGCCCGAGCTGCTGGCGCATCACTATACCGAGGCGGGAGAGGCGGAGCGCGCGGCAGAGGAGTGGCAACGGGCAGGGACGCGGACGCTCGACCGTGGGGCGCTGAGAGAGGCGGAGCAGCATGTGCGACGCGGTCTCGACGTGCTCGCGACGCTGCCAGACGGGTCCCAGCGCGACGAGAGGGAGTTCCGGCTACAGCTCCTACTCGGGCAAGCACTCGCGATGACCAAGTTCGCGGCGCCCGAGACAGCGGCGGCCTGGGAGCGGGCGCGGGTGCTCGGCGAGCGGGTCACGGACTCGACGCAAGGAGTCTTTCTGCTGATGGGTCTCTGGGGACCGGCCCTCACGAGCGAGGGCCCTGCGGCCGCCTGGCCGCTCGCGGAGCAAGTGCTCGCCGCGGCTGAGCGCGCGGCGCTCCAGCCGTTGGAGGCGTGGGCGCACTTCGCGCAGTTTGTGACGCGGCACCACGCGGGTGACCTCACGGGCGCCGCGGCACATCTGGCTCGCGCGCTCGCGCTTTGCGACGAGGCGACTGCCTCCCTGGTGCCGTTCGATCCACGGCTCGATCCACGGCTCGTAACCCTCTGCAACGGAGCCATTCTGGCATGGCACCTGGGACTCGCCGACCAGGCCCGGGCGCACGCTCGGAAGGGCCTGGAGCTGGCGGAGCGGGCGCCGGGGGTAACCGGCCGGCCGTTTGCCGAGCGAGCGGCAGCGTTACTGCACACGCTACTTCGGGAACCCGCGGCTGCGCTCGAACATGCTACGCGGGCTATAGCGAAAGGCAGCGAGCAGCCCAGCTTGGTGGCCGAGGCCATGATGATCCGCGGTTGGGCGCTGGCCGAGGAAGGGCAGCCGGATGAAGGAGTCGCCGCGGTGCGCGAGGGCCTCGGCCGCATGGTGGCGGCGAAGGCGCGCCTTCTCCTCGAACACTACCTCGGCCTTCTCGCGGACGCGCACGCGCGGGCGGGACAGGTAGGAGACGCGCTCGCCGCGCTGACGGAGGCCGAGGGTGCCATGCCCGGCGAGGACGTCTGGCGTGCGGACACTCTCCGCCGCCGTGGCGAGCTGCTCGCGCTCAGGGGCGCCGACCCGGCCGAGATCGAGGCGACGTTCGGGGACGCGCTCGCGATGGCAAACCGGCAAGGTGCGAAGGCGTACGAGCTGCGCGTCGCCACATGCTTCGGCCGCTGGCTCTGTCGGAACGGCCGCGCCGCCGAGGCTCGCGCTCTTCTCGCACCGCTGTACGCCTGGTTCACCGAGGGCTTCGACACACGCGACCTCGTCGAGGCGAAGGCGCTGCTCGAGGAGCTGGGGTAGAAGGCCAACGAGCCGACCGTGGGGATTGTCGCGGCGCTCACCTTGGAACCTCTTCCCCGCGTTCCAGAAACCCCACCGGATCGCCCCCCGAAAATCCTTGAACGCGCACGGCTCTTGCGTTCTCCCGTAGGCGTTCCACAAACAGACGTTTCTGGAACACCGGGCTCTGGAACGGATGCTCACGGGCAGGCGAACTTCTGGATGCGGTTGTTGTCCGTATCCGCGACGTAGACGTTCCCACTGCCGTCCACCGCGACGCCGTAGGGCGCGTCGAGCTGCCCGTTGCCCGTGCCGCTGCTGCCCCACGTGGTGAGGAAGGTGCCCGTGCTGCTGAACTTCTCGATGCGGTTGTTGAACGTATCGACGACGTAGACGTTCCCGCTCCCGTCGGTCGCCACGCCTTGTGGGCCGCTGAACTGCCCGTTGCCGCTGCCCGCGCTGCCCCACGTGGTGAGGAAGGTGCCGCAGCCCGAGCTCGTTGGTATCGTGGTCGTTGTAGTGTTCGGGAGCGAAGTGGAGGTCACGGTTGTCGCAGTCGTACTCGTCGTGCTCGCGGAGGTCGTCGTGGTTGTCGTGGATGTAGGCGTGGTTGTCGTTGTGGTGGGCGGCAGAGTAGTGGAGGTCGTGGTTGTTGAGGATGTGGTTGTGGAGAGGGTGGTCGAACTAGTCGAGGATGTGCTCGTCGTGGGTGGCCGAGTAGTGGAGGTCGTGGTTGTCGAAGACGTGTTCGTGGAGGAGGTCGTCGAGCTGGTCGAGGGTAAGGTCGATGAGGTCGTGCCCAACGGCGGGAAGCTAGTGGTTGTTGTGGTGCTCGCGTCTGCCACACACACGCAGGCATCGGTGCAGACCGCACCGGGATCGCAGCCGATGCCGGCGTCACACTGCTCGCCGCTTGCGATGTCGAATATGCCGTCGCCGCACGTGGAGAGACGGGCGGCGAACGGCTTCTTAAACTTTGACCTGCGGGCAATCAGAGTGCCCGTCATGATCGAGCACGTGCGCTGAATCGTTGCCCTTAGTCGCACTTTGCCCCGAAGGCTTGTACAGGCTCTCCACGTGGCTCGAACCTTCGTCCCCGAGTTCGACACCCTGAGCTTGACAGGAACGACCTTGCAGGCGGTGCCTATAGAAATCTCCGTCCCAGCGACTACGACCGCTTCGTTGGGTGATGCCGTGTCGCTAAGAATTAGGGGTTCGTTTAGGACGAAGTACCGCCCAGGGGGACATAGCTTCGGCCCCTTGGAAGGTGCTGGGGAAGCCAAGAGTACCAGCGCGACGGATGCGACCCCTGCGGCTCCCAGAAGTACCCTCTTCGCGGTGCCTGTGCCGTTCGAGATACTCATCCTGAGTTGCGTCCGCCAACGACGTATCGACGGCTTGAAGCCTTGGCTTGAGTACGCTCAGCGCCGACGCCACGGGA